>Ga0210057_1003606_pt1 | contig 21255 bp, 21 predicted proteins | sample CryGeyCG2114_010_2_FD_183968 | JGI IMG/M metagenome (GOLD analysis project Ga0210057, IMG submission 183968) | Groundwater microbial communities from aquifer - Crystal Geyser CG10_big_fil_rev_8/21/14_0.10 (SPAdes) (version 2) | ecosystem: Environmental > Aquatic > Deep subsurface > Groundwater ...
GAAGAAGTGGTATAAAACTCGCGCTGCCGGCGATCAAGTACTGTTGCAGCTGCGGCCCGCCGCTACCTATGATTATTTGAATGTATATGTTTCGCCGAAGATAAATCGGCCGGGCCAAACCAGTCGGTTCAAATATGTGGCGGGCAACCTGCATCTCATCGGCCCGGGCACCAAGGGGAAAATCGTCGACGGCGAAAAAACCTCCCTTGCTATCCGCCGAGCGCTGATTTCGGGTAAATCATCTGCGGCGGTGTCCATGAAAGAGCATCGTCCGGCCGTCTTTTCGGCTGAAGATTTCAAGCAACTTTCCTTTCCCGACCATCTTGCCTCCGGTCAATCCAGCTTTGCCGGCAGCCCGGCTAACCGCCGCCACAATATTGCCGTCGCTGCCGCCCGCTATGACGGCTTAGTCCTCATGCCCGGCGAGCAGTTTTCGTTTAATAGCCGTCTCGGCACCGTTGACGCCGCCAACGGTTATCTGCCGGAATTGGTGATTAAAGAAAATGTCACCACGCCCGAATATGGCGGCGGCATCTGTCAGGTTTCTACCACCGCCTTTCGCGCCGCCATGGAAGCAGGCCTGAAGATTACTGACCGGCACAACCATTCTTATCCCGTCGCCTACTACGGCGCTCCCGGTTATGATGCCACCATCTACAGTCCCAACCCCGACCTGAAGTTCGTTAACGATACCGGTGCTCCCGTCTATTTGCTTACAAAGATTGTCGGCAGCCAGCTCATCTTTGATGTGTGGGGAAAATCCGACGGCCGGCAGGTTAAAATTAACGGCCCGTATATCACCGCCCGCTTACCCGACGGTTCGCTCACCGCTGTCGTAGCTCAACTCATCACCAAAGGCGGACGAAGTTTCCGCGAGCAAAACTTCGTATCGCACTATCAGTCACCTGACAAGTTTCCCACCGTCCGCGCCGCCAACGGCGAGTGATATCCTACCGGAACCCCGGTGGCAACCGGGTGCGTAATCGGGAAGTGTGTGGTTAAAAAATAAGAAAAGCAGAGCCCGAAAGCTCTGCGTGAAGTTGAAAGACCGTCAAATCTGATCGTAAGCGGAACCGTCACATAAGAAGGCCGGCATTGGCACAAGAGGGATCTAACGGTGGGATGAATACCCCATCAGTGTCATGTCCACTCCTGGCGCCGGTAATTCCACACACGGACATTCCAAGCCAGACGCAGCCAAACCAGCAAGCGAATAAAATAATATGTCGGGTCAATTTCAAACCAGCGCTGGCCGTGATTAGCCGCCTGTTGGGCGTGATGGTGGTTATTGTGCCAGCCCTCCCCGAGCGAGGGAAGGGCAATGAGCAGATTATTGCGCGAATCATCCCTCGTTTGGTAGTTGCGATAGCCAAACATATGGCCCAAGCTATTCACGGCCCATGTCCAGTGGAACACAACGACCATGCGGAAAAACAATCCCCACAGCAGCAGTGACAAGGCGATGTACGCATCCCACAGCCACAAACCAAACGTATATAAGCAAGCACCGAAGAGCAGGTGGCAACCGATAAACACTGCGTTTGAGTCAAGGATGCGTAACACGCGGTCGGTATACAAATCACGCGCATACTGCTCATATAGCCGCCGGCGCTCTTCCGGTAAAACCCGCTGCAGCATCCACAGCATGTGACTCCACAAAAAGCCCAACCAACGGTTCTGGAAATCCCGTGGAGAATGCGGGTCACCCGGCGCATCACTGTAACGGTGATGCTCGCGGTGACGTGTTACCCAGTACAGCGGCGGGCCTTGTCCGGCCAAGCTTCCTGCCAGAGCAAATATCCATTTCACGGGGCGGTAAGTCTGAAAACTATTGTGTGTGAGCAAGCGGTGAAAACCTGCCGTTACCCCCAGCCCGGTAGTCAGCCACAGTATCCACAGGGCATGCACCCCAGGCCATGATGGAAAACAAACAGCGAGCACGGCACCGCAAAATACAATCGTGAACCACCCCGCGGTAAGCCATGACAATCCATACGGACGATACTTGTCGCGCAGTCTCATGTCGGAGCTCCTTATGTATGGCCAGCAACAGAAATGTGAAAGAACCAAACGTGCTTCTACCGTACCAGGTACTCAAAATAAATGACAATACCGTCCGGCCGCGGGGCAGCAGACAGAGACGGTTGGGCTTTCAGTATGTCTGCCGCTCTTGCACAGATTGGAGTAATGTGACAAAATCCCGCCAGAGGGAAACGTCCTCGTCAAGCAGGCGCAGTGCATTCCGCTCATCATGAGCCGGGTCGAGCGTCGGCGGTAAGAACGGTACGCCAACCTCGATCTTATTTATGAAAGGAGGAGATAAATCATGATGAATGAAACTGGAGAACGCGAAATGCACGACGCAACCTGCGCCAACTGCGGAAACGCCACCCAGGTGCCGTTTAAGCCTTCTGGTGAGCGGCCCGTCTACTGCCGCGACTGTTTCCAACAGGTTCGCGGGAACCGCGGCGGCGGCCCCGGCGGCCAACGCGAAATGCACGACGCAACCTGCGCCAGCTGCGGCCAAGCCACCCAGGTGCCGTTTAAGCCCTCTGGTGAGCGGCCCGTCTACTGCCGCGATTGCTACGCCAGCCGGCGCTAGCACGCGCAGTTGATGCAAAAAAGCGCCCGCCAGGGCGCTTTTTGCTACTATACAAGCATGTCGCTTGAAAGAGGCCGCCCACTAACCGAAACGACACCTGATAAAGAGCCGCTCTCCAGCGAAGAAATCATCGATAAAATGCGCCTGGCTGCCTCCCAGGACGACCAGCTTGCCGATCAGTACGAGGAAATCATGGAGGACGTCGATAACTATGCGCTTGCCAAAATGCAGCACGCGCAATATATCGAACGTAACCAAACGCGCCTGCAGCTTGATGAGCGGTATCGAGAGCGCTCCCACAAACTTGAGCTGGGCCGCTATGAAGCACATAATCGCCTCATCTTCTCTCTAAGCCAGTTCGCCAGCCGTGCGGGGGACATTGGCCTGGATACGAACTGGTATGACGGCCCTGGCGGGCTTACACAGGAGAAAAAGAACCGCACCACGCGCCAGCGGATTGACGATTGGGCTATGGATGTCTGGCTCGAGCGGGAAGAGCAACGCGAGGCAGAAAACGAGAAATAAGCAGGACAGGAGGAGTACTGTTTTCTCCCGCGAGCTCTCGCGAGCTGTTACTGCTCCTAGCAGAGGTACGAGTGTTTTGTAAACTGAAGTTTACAAAATGTACGTTAAAAATGTAAACCATACTGTACAAAATGTGCGGTTAAGTAGGGAATGGCAGAATACCTACTCAAATTGTAAATCACACTTTGCATTTTGAGTACCCAAAATGTAAAGTATACATAGCAGTATGAGTACCTATATCGCTCGATCCCTGGAGGGACAGGTTGAAGAATACCTGCACACACCGAAAGTCCTCTTTTTATTAGGCGCCCGGCAGGTGGGTAAAACGACGCTCCTTGAGCGACTGCTGCAAAACATGCGCGGCGAAATGATCAACATGGACGACGACGTCGAGCGAAAAAGACTGCTTGCAGCAGCCAACCAGTCGCCGGCCGAGGCAGTCCGCAGTCTCGGAGGCAGCGAAGTGCTCGTCATTGATGAGGCGCAGCGGGTGCCGGACATCGGCCGGATTTGCAAGAGCTGGTATGACGCACATGTCCCGACAAAAATAATTTTACTCGGCTCATCCAGCAGCACGTTACTGGATCTCGCTGCCGGCGAGCTCGTCGGCCGCAATGAAAAGCTCTATCTCACGCCGCTGTTGTTTGAGGAAATAGTCCGCCAGCAGCGATGGTATTCTCCCCAGCAGCCGGCAGCAGCGCTGCAAAAAAATTTTGCGGACCAGGTAAACGCACAGCTGCTGCAGCGGCTTGTCTTTGGCAGCTATCCGGAGGCATGCCTCACCAGTGAGCCGCGGGAGTACTTAAGCAATCTCGCCGGTGATTACATACTCAAAGATCTCTTTCTGTCGTCTGCGGTGAGATCTCCACAAGATGTCCGTCGCTTACTCTTAGAATTAGCCGGCGCCATCGGAGAGACCGTATCAGTTGTACAGCTCGCCACACGTCTCAACCTGTCCCGGGCAACGGTCCAGCGTTATCTTGATGTGCTTGAAAGTATTTTTGTTGTCTTTCGTCTACCATCGTATTTCACCAATCCCGCCGCTGAAATAACCAAGCAAAACAAGTATTACTTCTGGGACACCGGCGTCAAAAACGCGCTGCACCGCGAGTGGGCAGTCTCCGTTTCCCGGCCGGACATTGCCAAGCTGTGGGAAAACTGGGTGCTGGCCGAGATTATGAAGCAGAGCCGAACGTACCGCCGCCAGGAGGATATATATTTCTGGCGTTCGCGCAACGACAGCACGGTCGATCTCGTCGTCAAACAGGGCAGCGATCTCCACGCCTTCGATATCCGCTTCCGGTCCCACGGCTGGCGTCCCTCGCTCGCTTTTCAGCGCGCCTACGGCGTCCAATCCCGTCTCATCCATCCCGGCAACATTCTCGAAGTACTCATGTAGAAAACTGACTGAACCCGCTATCGAATCAGGATACCTGCTAGAGCGCCGATATCCAAACAGTAAAGAGGGGACTATCCGGATAGTATGAGCCTGAAACAATCTGTTGCAGCCTAGATTCTAGAGTGCCGGGGCCGGAATTAAGTTTTGGATTGAGCTCGTGGGCGTATCGGAAAAATAGGCGCGTCACCTGCTGAAGGGAATGAAGAGGATCCAGGTATGTTGATAAAAAAGAAAAAAACTCCAGCACGCCGGCGCAAAGCGCCGAAACAGACTGGAGTGGTCAATCAATGGAAAGAACAGATACCATACGGTCATTCCGCAAATCGGGTGATACGATTCAATCCCGCAGAAGCAAAACACGCATCCTTAGCACCTGCCGTTGGCAGTGGATATTCCATTAAATATGCATCTTCCAATGAGTCGTCATAGAAATGGCGCAAAATCGAAGTCGCCCGAAATCCGCACGAACGGAAGAACAGCTGTGCTGACAGATTAGTCTCACGCACCGTCAAGGTAATGCGTTTCCGTCGCTGGGTAGAAAGCTTTTTAACTAACTGCTTCACCATTTGCGAGCCAACCCCGAGACGGCGCGCAGCACGTGCCACCGCAAAGTTGAGAACGTGCAAACGCCTCTTGTGAATCTCGTAGATCGTAAAACCATGTACCTGCTTTCTGCTTTCGGCCACCATGCCGATACAGTTCCGCTGCCTCAAGCACCGCATAAACTCTTCTTCCCTCCAGGCGAACTCAAAACTCTCGTTCTCAATCTGCAGCACCGCTTCCATATCCCGGGGGATCATCCAGCGGATATCCATTAGTTCCGGTTCCGGTAGGGGGGATGGAAGGGAAACGGACGCTGGCGGGGGAACAGCGTACCATTGGTAAAAGAGATTATCATTGTTCACAGCAAGAACCTCCATGAGGGCAAATGCAAAGAACTCTGTCAGTTTCCGCGGCTGACAGACACAAGCGCACACCTTGCCCTGTAGGCGTTGCGCTCTGCTAGAGACCATAAAACCAAAATAGAATAAAACGCAAGCCGGAAGGAGGCTGCGGGCAAAAAACACCCGGATAGACCGTCAGGTCTTCCGGGGGACGAAAGTTTACGAGACTAAATCTTCCAGTGACGGCAATAACGAATCCGCGTCCGCGAATCCTTCCAGCCGTCCCGGTGCCGGCACTGCTAACGCCGCCATACCAGCGTTATGGGCCGCTACGATATCCATCGGGTTGTGTCGCCCACATACATACAATCACAGGGCTGCACGCCCAGCCGCCGCACACACACCTGCAGCAAATCTGGAGCCGGTTTGCCCTCATGCACCCCAGGGTCGTCACCGGTAACAATGCAGTCGAACTGGTGATACGTACACTGACATCATCGACACGTGGAAGATCTACGAGATCATTAGACCGGTTCCCCGATAGCCATTTCATGGCATCATAGGGACATGAACATAAACACATTAAAACAAAAAAAGAGGCATGAAAGCCCTCACGGGCATGGATTTTGCAGCATTTACTAATCTACTGCCGGACTTCGAGCGGGAACTGAAGCTGCACGCTGCCAGCAAACCCAACTGGCAGCGCAAGCCCGGTGGCGGTCAGAAAGGCCACCTGAAAACAGCCGAAGACAAACTCTTTTTCATTCTCTTCTACCTCAAAACCTATCCTACGTTTGATGTGCTAGCCATCTTCTCCAGCAAAAGCCGTGGCCGCTCGTGTGAAGCAGCACACATATATTTATCCATATCGGTATCTGGGAAGATTCCGGCTTCCAGGGTATGCAGCACAAACATCCCAACACGGTCACTGCTAAGCGGCCTCGTAAAGGCCAGCCGTTAACGACGGCCGAAAAACAGGAAAACCACGTCATGTCATCCTTTCGGATCGTGACCGAACATGCCATCGGTGGTATGAAGCGCTATCGGGTAATGACTGACACTCTCCGCAACAAGATCGGCATCTTTGATGACCGAATCGCGGTAGTAACAGCCGGCATCTGGAACTACCACCTGGCCAACTCGAGCTCACAAAAACCAACCCGGGGGATCTGCGCCAGCCTGGGCTGGTTTTTTTGTTATTCGAGAACAGGTCTAGTTGTATGCAGAAATAGAAAGTAATGAGGTCATTTCGAAATGCAATGTTTATATAAGAACTATATAGAGCCAATATTTAAGATTTTCACTTACCAAATATTGACAAAGCACTAAAAATAGTGTAGTATGTAGGCGTTCTTTACATCCTTGCTTTTGAACCACCGTAACGGTTCAAAGCCCCGTTGTTCCGGGTAGGAACAGATCTTTCGAGCACACAGCTCGGAAAGGACGACAGTCATGAAGTACGGCACCATCAACCTCGGTCAGATCGAAGCCGCCATCAACAAACTGGGCGGACAGGAGAACTTCGAGCGTCTGCTGCAGTGCAACTCAGTCAACGTCACGTTCAGTGACGGCACAGCGGAAGTGGTGGCGTGTGATCCGATCACGTCTACCTGGAAGACCATCACGATTGGCAACATCAGCCGCGACAAGTTCATTCCCACGCTCAAAGAGCGCGGCATGAATTTCAGAAACTGGTCGGCCGATATGATGAAGCAGGACGCGTTCGTCGTCGCCAGTCAGGAAGAGCAGATCGACCTCGTCAACGTCTCGGTGGCTGAACTCGGTTTTGACCGCGCCACCCGCTACGACGCCATCTGCCAACGTGCCAAAGAGCGAGGACTGGACCTCTGCCCGCCGGAAGTCGGCCCGCAGCTTCGGTTGCAGTACCTCGACCAGCCGCACGGTGAGTGGATTCGCGTGGCGATGGAAGCCATCCGCGACTCTGACGGCGATCTGAACGTCTTCGGCGTGGAGCACGATGGCGTTGGTCTGCGGCTCGTCAGCGACTATGGCCGGCCCGACGGCCTCTGGATTCCCGGCCGCCGTTTCGTCTTCCGTGCCCGCAAGCAGCTCTTGGACACCTAGTCCCCTGGCACTTGCTCGGTCGCTTGTCGTCTAAAGTCCCTTCGAGCCCTTTGCGTTTTCTACGCATCGGGCTCATTTTTTTATTTTCACATTACACCTGTTCCCATTTAAAAAACCATTAGCCCACACTGCGACTAACTTTCATTTTCTCTCTACTGTGAATATGCCAGGTGGTCATTCCAGATACCGGCGGTAATAACCGCAATCCGATCATCAAATATACCGATCATGTTGCGCATCGTATCGGTCATAACACGATACCGCTTCATGCCCCCGATAGCATGTTCCACCACAATGCGGAACGATGAGATGATGTGGTTTTCTCGTTTCTCCGCTGCCGTCAGGGGACGTTTTTTGCGCCCCCGTTTGGCTACCAGAGTATTAGGATGTAGGTCTTGAATACCTTGAAAGCCGGAGTCTCCCCATACGCCTACCTTGTCAGGGATGTGCTCCACAAGATGGACGCGGTCGGCCAGCCTTTTGTCGTGCCGTCTGCCCGGTTTGGTTGGCGATACCAGGAGGATGCGCTTGTGTTCATCAGACACCACAATATTTTTGCGGGTATGCCCCTTCTTCTTACCGGAGTACTACCGTTTGTTACGCTTACCTTTCTTGGGACGCTGCATGCGCCGCTCCGTACCATCGACGAAGACATCCTTTACTTCCGGAAACTTCTGCAAAAACTCTTCCACGGACGTGATCTTCCGCTCTGGCAGTACGATCTTCTTGCCTAATGCTTTTTCTAATATACGTCAATACAGATGCACCGCTTCACAGGAGCGACTTCTTCCTTTACTCGTCGAAAAAAATGCCAACACATCGAAGGTTGGGTATGTTTTAAGGTAGAACAAGATGAAAAAGAGTTTGTCTTGAGATGTTTTGAGGTGACCCCTCTTGCCGCCTCCCACTTTCCGTTTACGGTTGGGTTTGCTCTCCCGAACGCGATACAGCTCCTGCTCAAAGGCAATCACTCACTCATTAAACTCGTGCGGGCTTACGCCGGTGAGGAGGCCTTCATAGCCCGTTTGTTTGTGTGTAGTTTTGATATTTGCATGTACCCAGTATCTCATGATTGGGCTATATGGGAACAGGTCTAATGACCTGGAAGGGGTTCCCGCCAAGCCAGTCTGGCAACGCAATCCTCGGGCCAAGTACCATGGCGGGTATCTGCAGTTCCGATATCGCCGGAACGGTAGCGACACGAAGACCTCTGGGATCTACTCGTTTGAGCCAGTGCGTTTCGTAGACGAGCCGAGCCAAACGGCTCACGTCTGAAAAAATCCTGATTTTCTGCTGGCGGGCCCTTGTCAGCCGCTTTATCCACTGGATATAAATGGATAGAGCGGCTTTTTTCATGGCTTCCATCACCATGGGCCGCCTTACTTTTCGTGTGGGATCTTCTGGGGGGCGAGGGCGCGCCCTCCATCGCGGTGCGGAAAGACGCGTTCGAGGCACTAAGCACGTGGACCGTGCCGACGCACGTGGCGGTCTCGCCGTGCCTCAAGCTAGTAGACCTGCGCGGGTTTGCCGACTGGATCGCGCGATTCGCGGAGTATGCCACGGTCGACACCTTCACATCCGGCGGCGGAGTTGGATGGACAGTTCGGCCCAACGATGGGCTCTGGACTGCCTGTAGCAATGGCGCGATTGGTCACTTACCGGTGCATCAGGCAGTTGGGGAGAAGTGGTGGGTTACGGTGGAAGGAGTCCGACACCTTGAAAGCGATGACATCATCGCCCTGAGTGCCGGCTCAGTACTGGATTGGCTCTTTAGCTCTGCCAGGCAGTAGAGTTTTTTTTGTTGCACTCCCGATAGCGGCGTGAGAATATACATCCATGATTGTCGTTACTGGCGGAGCGGGGTTTATTGGCAGCGTGCTGGCGGCGGAACTTAATCTGCACGGGCATAAAGACCTTTTGATTGTGGATAGCCTGGATCACGATGAGAAGGAGCATAACGCGGCGGGGTTGCAGTATGAAGAGCTAATCAGCGGCGAGGAGTTCCGCCGCAAGCTGCAAGCGGGAGATTTTGATAGCGCCGAGATTGAGGCGATTTTTCATCTGGGGGCGATTACGTCTACGACTGAGCAGGATTGGAAATTGTTTGAGGATGTGAACATCGCCTTTTCACAGGAAGTGATCCGTTGGTGTACCGACAAGGATGTGCGTTGCGTTTATATTTCCAGCGCGGCCACGTATGGACTTGGTGAAAAAGGATACAGTGATGACCATGAGCTGTTCGAGCAGCTGGAGCCGTTGAATCTCTACGGCAAATCAAAACTGATGGTGGATATCTGGGCGAGGGACGGCGGGTATTTAGATAAGGTGGTTGGGCTTAGGTATTTCAATGTGTTCGGGCCGAATGAATACCATAAAGAAGAGATGCGCAGCGTGGTGGCGAAGAAATATGATCAGTTGCGGGAGAAGGGATATATTGAACTCTTTAAATCCAACAACCCGCGCTTCAAAGACGGCGAGCAGCAGCGGGACTTTATTTACGTGACAGATGCCGTGGCGGCCACACTGCATTTTTTAGAGAACCGGGAGGCGGCCGGCGTATTTAATATCGGGACAGGGAAAGCGCGCAATTGGAACAGCATGGCTCGGGCGATGTTTGCGGCGGAAGGTAAACGACTAGATATCAAGTATATTGACATGCCGGCGAATTTAGCCAAGCAATATCAGGATTTCACGCAGGCAGATATCTCTAAGCTGCGGGCGGCCGGGTTTGGCGCTGACATGCTGTCGTTGGAGGATGCGGTGGAGGATTATATCGTGAATTACTTGCGGGAGCATCAGCACTATACGGGGAGGTAGTCGTTTTTGGTTGGCAGGTTATCAGTCTTGCTGTCGCCGGCAGCTCCCTCGCTTCTCGGCCGAACGGCGTTTCCATAAATCCGGAAACCCCTAAGACCAACTAAAGAGAGCGGTATACTGTGTTGGTCTAACAAACTAACACAAACATACTATGCTCTCTTTTGAGTTTCATCATATTGTAGATTTGTACGTCTGGGTAGATGAGCTGCTCCCGCGGCAGCTCCCCGCCGGCACGGGCGGAAGGCCCCCGGTGCTGCGCGACAGCGAGCTCGTTACCCTGCTGGTGTGGAATGCGGTGGTGCTCCACCAGAAAACCATGAAGAATTTACATGAGTTTGCGCGATTGTGTCTGGATCGGGAGTTTCCGCGCCTGCTCAAGTACAGCGCGTTTGTTGACGCGTGCCATCGCGTCACCCCGCTCATGTTTGCCCTGCTGCAGCAACTGCTCGTCATCGATGCGCCCATCAAGTATGTGGACTCGACGATGCTGCCGGTCTGCACACTCAAACGAGCGAAAAGCACCGTGTAGCCAAAGATATTGCCGCTTTTGGCAAAAACCACCAGGGCTGGCACTATGGGTTTAAGTTGCATGCAGCCATCACGAAAGAAGGATGCTTAAGCGGCCTGGCCTTCACGCCAGCTAACGCGTACGATGCACAAGTATTACCAAAGATCTTGGATAACAAAACCAGGGTTGCTGTCGGAGACTCCCATTACGGCGCATCAGTCATGCGCCAGATCATCTGGGAGCGATTGGGGACGATCATCATTGCCCCGCCGCACTACAATCAGAAGAAAAAGATCATGACTCTCTGGCAGCACCAGCTGCTCAGTATGCGTTCCAAGATCGAGGCGGTGTTCGACATCCTCAAACAGCACCTGCAGCTCGTTACCTCGTTTCCCCGCTCACCCTTCGGCTATCTCGTTCACTACGTGAGAATTCTCCTGGGCTACCAAATCTTGGCCTTAGCGGCTGGCTAGAGAGTTTCCGGATTTACGGCCTTTCTGGGTTGACAGGAATACCTATGCATAGTAGTTTTCGAGTCATATGAAAGGCATTCTATTGGCCGGAGGGGCCGGAACGCGACTGCATCCTCTGACGCAGGTGATGAGTAAACAGCTCCTGCCGGTGTACGACAAACCCATGATTTACTACCCGCTGTCAATGTTGATGCTGGCGGGAATCCGCGAGGTATTGATAATTTCCACACCGCGGGACCTGCCGGGATTCCGGGAGCTTTTGGGAGATGGCAGCCGAGTCGGACTGTCTATTTCTTATGCCGAGCAATCAAAACCAGATGGGTTGCCGCAGGCGTTTGTAATCGGCGAAGAGTTTATTGGGAGTGAATCGGTGGCCTTAATCCTTGGCGATAACATGATGTATGGCAGCGGAATTTCAGGCATTCTCCAGGCGGCTCGGCAGAAGATTGAGTCTGAGGGCGGATTTCATATTTTTGGCTATCACGTGCCCGATCCGGAACGGTTTGGTATTGTTTCGTTTGATGAAAGAGGCGCCGTGACGGCAATTGAAGAAAAACCGCAGCAGCCGCGTAGCCATTATGCTATTCCCGGCGTGTATTTTTGCGATAACCAGGTAGCGGCGCAAGCGAAACAGCTAGTTCCCTCGCCGCGTGGAGAGACCGAAATAACTGACCTTCACCGGCGATATTTGGCAGCCGGGAGGCTTTCAGTGACGGTGTTGCCGCGTGGAATTGCCTGGCTGGATGCGGGGACGCACACATCCCTGCTGCAGGCGGCCAATTTCGTCCAGATTGTGGAAGAGCGGCAGGGTTTGAAGATCGGCTGCATTGAAGAGGTAGCGTATCGGATGGGATATGTCGGGCGGGATCAGTTGATGGCACTTGGCGAGGAATTGAAAAAGAGCGGGTACGGTGATTATCTTCTGGCAGTGGCGGCCGATGAAGACGTGATGAGCGGTAGTACGACTCAGGAGGAGGCGCAGGCGAAGGCTGTCGTGGAAGCGGCTGGGGGAACATAAGCAGGCCGTGTTTTCGAATACGTTATAGGGTGCCGGCGTCTCCGCAATTTAACGGTATACTTTTCTTATGACCTATTCTGTAGTTGTTCCGGCGCACAATGAGGAGGCTTCTATTGAACCGCTGTATGACGCGGTGAAAAAAATGATGGACGAGCTGGTTGCAGAGAACCCCTTCTCGCCTTTCCTGCAAAAAGGGGGGAGCGACGGCAGCTGGGAGCTTATCTATATTGATGACGGCAGTCGGGATGCAACATTGGCGCGAATGCAGGCAGTGCGAGCGAGAGATCCGCGGGTTAAGATTATCGCGTTTCGGAGGCAGTTCGGCCAGACGGCCGGGTGGTCGGCGGGATTTGACCATGCTCGGGGCGAGTACGTCATTGTGTTGGATTCGGATTTGCAGAATGACCCGCAAGATATTCCGGCGATGCTGGCGGCAATGCAGGCGGAAGGGTTGGACGTGATTTCCGGCTGGCGGAAAAACCGCAAAGATAACGGAGCGCTGATGTTCTTAAGCAAGTTAGGCAATTGGGTGCATCGCCGAGTAACCGGGGAGAAGATTCATGACCATGGCTGCAGTTTGAAGATATATAAAAAGGAAGCGCTGGAGGATCTGGAGTTGTATGGAGAGATGCATCGGTATATTACGGCCTTGCTTTCTTGGAAAGGTTTTAAAGTTGGGGAGATTGCGGTTCGGCATCACCCGCGCCGAAGCGGCCGGACAAAGTACTCTGTCCGTAAAAAACTGAAAGGATTTCTTGATTTAATCGTCGTGAAATTCTGGATCCAGTATTCAGCGCGGCCAATGCACTTTTTCGGTTTGTTCGGCGCCGGATTTATTGCTGCCGGGTTGCTTTTAGGCGGGACGCTGGGATCGCTGTGGTTAATGCGCATTACCGGCTTTGCGAACAGCTCGCTACCATTGGCGGCGGTGGTGTTGGTGCTGCTGGGTTTTCAGTTTTTGCTGTCCGGTGTGCTGGCTGATGTGGTGGCGCATACCTACTACGCAAAGCGGAAGGCCTATAGCATCAAATCCGTTGACGGATTTAAGTGATGCTCAATGAAATTGTTATTAATTAATAATGAATTTCCGCCAATCGGCGGCGGGGGGTCAACGGTCACTAAATATGCTATTCGCTATCTGGTGCAGGCAGGTCATGAAGTGACGCTGATTACATCGCGGTATAAGGATTTGCCGAAGCGAGAGATAGTAGAAGGCGGGAGGGTCATTCGCATTCCGACGGTGCGGCGGTATAAAGACTATTGCGCGAATTGGGAGTTAGTCATCTTTGGAGTATCGGCGTTTTTTTATGCATTTGGGTTCTCATTCCGGCATCGGGTTGATTTTATCCAAGCGTATTTTGCTGTGCCGGCCGGCTGGGCGGCGTGGCTATTGTCGTTTGTCCGCCGTATTCCGTATGCAGTCTACTTTGGCGGTTCGGATATACCCGGCGCAAATCCGTCACGGTATAAAACTATTTATCCAATTCTTACTCCTTTATTGCGGGCGATTTGGAGGCGGGCGGAATTCCGTACGGTATGTTCGGCCGATCTGGCGCGGTTGGCTCGGGCGGCAGACCCTGCATCTGATTTTATTGTTATTCCCAACGGCGTGGAGACGAATCGTTTTGTGCCGATCGTGCGGCCGGCTAATCCGCGGGTAAAGATTTTATTTATTGGGCGGTTAATACCCCGCAAAGGTTTCCAGAGAGTGATCCAGGCGTTGCCGCGGGTGAAAGAGCTTGCAGCGCAGCCGTTTGAAGTAGAAGTTGTGGGTACGGGAGCTTTTCAGGCAGAACTAGATGGTTTGGCAGCGAGTCTCGGCGTGTCTGATGCCATTCATTATGCTGGCACGGTGCCGTATGAGGAACTGCATAGGTCGTATCAATATGCCGATATTTTTGTATTAACATCGTTGTCGGAAGGAATGCCGTCGGTGATTCTGGAAGCGATGGGCTGTGGGCTGCCGGTGGTGGCGTCAGACGTAGGCGGCAATAACGAATTGGTTCATGAAGGAGAGAATGGTTACTTGATTATCGGTGATGATACGGAGAAGCTGGCGCGGGATATAGCGCGTCTGATTAATGACGATGCGCTCCGGCGGGTCTTCGGGGCGAAGAGCCGAGAGCTGGCGCGGCAATATGATTGGAAGGAGATCATGCAGCAGTATACTGAGCTATATGCGCACCATGACCGGAATCCGGCTACCTGAATGTCCACGGGTCCTGTCATGCAATCTCTCTGCGTCTTATTCGGTTTTATAATGACCAGATTGACTATGCAATTTTTTACATTCAGGATTCCCGCTCACGGCTATGGTCACGCATAATACAGGGTTGGCGTGTATAGATCGCTCTATTCCTCATTATTCAATTCACGACAGTATCATGGTTGTACGATATGAATGATGTTGCAGAGCAATACTCGGGCAAACGAGCGGTGATTACCGGCGGGCTAGGGTTCATCGGCAGCAATCTGGCACACGCCTTGGTTCCGGCAGGCGCTGAAGTCGTGATTTTGGATGCGCTGCTGCCGGGGTACGGGGGAAATCGGGCGAATTTAGTTGGCATTGAGGATGCAGTGGAATTGATTAACGCGAATATCTTAGATGCAGAGGCGGTGCAGCGGGCGATAGCCGGATCAGACGTGGTGTTTCATTTAGCCGGGCAGGTGGGCTATGTTGATGCTAAAGATAAGCCGTTTGTGGATCTGGATTATAACGGCCGGGGCACACTTATTGTGTTGGAGGCGCTGCGGGAGCTGGCCCCGGCGGCGCGGCTCTTGTTTGCTTCGTCCCGCTTGGTGTACGGGCCGATTACAGCGATTCCGGTGCGGGAGGATCATCCGACGAGTCCGCTGTCTCTTTATGCGATCCATAAGCTGCTGGGGGAAAAATATCTGGGTTACTACGCGCACGAGTTTGGCATTCACGGTACGGCGGTGCGGATTCCGAATCCGTATGGCCCGCGGCAGCAGATGAAGCACAGCAAATATTCGATCGTCGGTTGGTTTATCAGGCAGGCGTTGGAAGACAAAACCATTACCGTGTTCGGCGATGGCCGTCAGGAGCGGGACTACATTTACATTGACGATATTGTGGACGCATTGCTTCGTCTGCCGCTCTCAGCCACAGTGGGCGAGGTATATAATATCGGCAGCCATGAACGGGTCCGGTTTGTCGACATGGTTGATGCGATTATCCGCGCGGCGGGAAGCGGCACCAAGGAACACGTGCCATGGCCAGCGGACTATGAGCGGAACGAGACGGGAGATTATATTGCGGATACAAGCAAAATAAAGGCGGCGACGGGATGGGAGCCTTCAGTAGGGCTAACAGAGGGACTCAAACGGACGGTGGAGTATTACAAGAAAAACCGGAAATTATACTGGTAAAAATGGATGAGTCGCAGTCGGATTCATTCACGTATGAACGGCCTGAGCAACGTTTCACCCAACTATGTGGAATGATTGAAAATAGCTAACGACGGATACCGATTTTTTGATTTTAGTGAATCGATATCTCATCACCCGCTCAGGTTTTGGGAGAGTGGTCCGCTATAAAAAGTTTTGGCGGGCACAGTGGCAGACAGATTGGATCGGTTCGCAGAGATCTTTCGATATATCGTCCGCCGCGGCTCCCAACTTAGATGGGTTTAGGGTTTGTCTGCCATGGCATCATAATGGGATAGGCTGGTTATCGTTCTCGCGGACAGTCGTTGAATGGTTTCTATTTGGCAGAATCTATTTATTATCATACTATTTGGTTTATGTCAAAAGGTCTTGGGGGTAGAATTGCAGTGAAAATTCCCGTCTCCCTTACAGAAAGGGGGAGTAAGCGGCGACTGCTCCTGTCCATTGTATTATTGGCACTCGGTGGACTTGCGAGTGCCATCTTTGTGCCTGTGCGGGAGGAGGGATACCGGTTGGATGTGCATACGGCCAATGCAGGGGAACTGACCGGTGAGGCTTTGATCGGGCAGACGTTTGTGGCGGAGCGGGACAATCTGGCCGGCGTGGGGGTGAAGTTTGCGACGTACTCGGGACGGGAGAACACGCACGACGTGGTGTTTCATTTGCGCCGGGCGGTTGCGGATAGCGAGGATTTGCGGAAGGCACAGGTTCATCCCTCGTTGCTGGGTGACAATCAATTTTATCGCTTTGATTTTGCACCGCTGGAGGATTCCGGCGGGCAGACCTATTTTTGGTTCGTGACGTCGCCTGCTGGTGAGCCGGGCGATGCGGTGACGGTGGACATTAATGGTGAGGATCCGTATCCGGCGGGTACGGCATATTTAGTGCGAGGGGTGGCGGTTGCAACAGCGAATGCGGCGGTGCTTGGCCGCTCGGGCAAACCAACTGTGGATACGACGTTTTCGCTGCACTATTCGGTGCCGGCGGCAGCGGCCGGTTGGCATGCGGCGCGGGACGGCATGCGATTGTTTATAGATACCTGGCAGGAGCAGCGCAGCGAGTACGGCGTGTGGGTGATGGCGGCGGGGATGGCAGCAGCGTTTGTGTGGCTGATTGTTTTTGTGGGCCGGATCTCGGACGAGAGCATTGTTGGAGACGCTGCCCTCCTCACTCATCCCATACCCCCTTATCCAAGGAGACAGATTTGGATCCTGCTTGTAGCACTGTTCCTTGCGGCGGTGCTGGTGCGTTGGTTGTATGCCGTGCATCTGCCGGTAACGAATGACGAGGGCAACTATTTGTATGATGCCTGGAGTATATTGCACGGCCGGTTGGCCGGGGGCGATGGCTATGTGAAGGCGCTGTTGGCGGTGCTGTGGCTTTCGTTCTGGGAGCTTCTAGGGGGGCCGACTATTTTGGCAGGCAGGCTCGCTGCGATTACTGCCAGCTCACTGATGGTGTTTCCGTTGTACGTGATTGGGCGGGAGCTGACAGGTGTTCGTGCCGGAATTCTTGCGGCCGGCGCGTGGGCGCTCATGGCAGCTCCTGTGGTTACGGGCATCTACGCGCACACGCAGCCGCTGGCGTTGCTGTTCGGAGCGGCGGGCGTGGCCGTGTTGTTGTTAGCAGCGGGTGAGACGGTACCAATTCTGGCGGGGCGGCGATTGGCTACGAGCTGGTGGTTTGGTATTGGCGGGATGCTGTTGGGGATGGGGGCAGTGTCGCGCAAGAGCGTGGTGTCGTTAGGGCTGATAGTGGTTTGGCTGATCCTAGTGCATGGCGGGGAGCTGCGCCGGAAAGTTCGGATGACGGTGTCGATCGGACTTGGCTTTATGTCCGTGCTGTCTGCCCTGGCGTTATTTGCTTATGCGGCCTACGGGCCGATAGGCGTTACCGAGGCGCTTGGCATTAACTCTGCGGAAGACGGGCAAGAGGCGGTGGAACCGGGTCAGGAAGAGCAAGTGCGGGCATACTCGATCCGCGGCATGACGCCATTCTTCCGAGAATCCCTGCCGCTGATTTTCTTGGCGGCGGTGGGGATGGGGGCGGTTTTGGAGATGTTCGTCTCGCGGGTTCTGTCGCGACGGAGTTCTCTCCCTTCTCGTTCGAGATTCTCTTCCTTCTCCTCACATCGTTCGGGCAGGCCTCGCGGAAAACTTCTTGAGGCGATTCTTCCCGCCGGGAAACCTCTTAGATATTGGTTATCGAAGTTCGTTTGGATCCTGCCACTGGCCGCCTTTTGGCGGGCGCGTGATTTTTTTGGGAAGTATGAGGGGGAATCTGTGATGGCGTGGGGGATGCGCAGCTGGTGGGGGTGGGCGTTTGTTGTATTGACGGCGGCGGCAGTGTTTATAAGGAGACCGCGGGCGGGGAACTTTTTTCCTTCTCTTCACAAGGATGAAGTTGATGACAGCCGACATATGCTTTTGGCATTGATGGTGCCGTTGCTATGGTTGGCAGGGATGGCTTTTTTGTATTTGAACTGGATTAAGTTCCACGCGAATTATATTATTGAGTTTTTGCCGCCGCTGGCGATGCTTACGGGCATAGGTGCGGCGGCAGTGTTTAGGAGCATGCGTTCAGGAACCTCAATTCCCGCTCCTCATAAGGGCGAAGACGATGACGATATTCCCCCTATTCCTCTGTTGAAAGGTAGTATTATTGTTGTGCTGTTGTGGGGCGCGTTTGCCAGCGGGTATGTGGCGTACACTTTCGCGCACACGGGAACATTCCAACTCTCCGCCGCGCGCGAGGCGGCCGCCTGGGCGCAGGCGCACATTCCGCTGGATGAGCCTATCTTTACCGGGGCGGCATTAATTCCGTATTTATCGGGCCACCGGACGGCGTTGGACATTGCTCATCCGCGCTGGTACGCGTATTCGTTTATTTGGCAGCGAAACCCAGAGCGGCTGGCGGCGTTTTTGACCTCGCGGGAGGAAATGCTGGAAGCCTATCGTCAAGCTAAGTGGTTTTTACTGGAGAAGCAGACCGGTTTTTCTTTTTTGATGGAGTACAGTGAAATTGAGGCAGGGCTTGAGCAAGACTGGGAGCGGGTGCAGGGGATTAGTAACGGGTCGAACACGATGACTTTTTATAGAAGAAGAATTCGGTAAGTTGGAATCGCTCTTCGCAACTTCGTGGCGGTAGACAAAATGGGGCGGAGGCAGTAAGGTTGATGTCGATTATTTCTGCTGGCTGACGATTTTGCTGCTGGTATTTCTGGGAGCTTTTTATTCTAAAAAGAACCCACTGTATCCTCCTGGTCAGGGGGACTATTATGTATTCATGCGAAATTGGCGATTGATCGGCGTGGCAGTGTTGGTGGCCTTGGTGGCGCTGACAGCCCGGCTGCCGGGATTGGGGCAGTTTATGACAGTTGACGAAGAAAGTTGGATGCTGCGCAGCGGTACATTCTGGCATGAGTTATTCCGTCAAGGAAATCCAGGCGGAACTTTTGTTACGACGCATCCTGGCGCGTTGACCACCTGGCTGGCTGGTGCTGGCATTGTCTGGCAAGAACACCGGCTTGGATTTGATATCGATACATCCAATTTACGGCAATTCCGTTTCGCGGCGACTTTGCCGATGGCGTTGACAGCGGCAGGGATGATCGGCATTGTGTCGTGGCTATTCGGCCGGTTGCTGAACTGGTGGGTGAGCCTCATCGGCGGTGTGCTGCTGGCGTCTGAGCCGTACCTGGTTGGCATGAGCCAGATTGTACACGTGGACATGTTACTAGGGTTGAGTATGACGGCGGCGGTGTTGTGCATTCTGCTTTATTGGCGCGATCGGCGCGTGCACTGGCTGGCATGGTGCGGTGTATTTACCGGCCTGGCCATGGCGCAGAAACTGCTGCCTGCGTTGTGGTTGTGGGTGTATTTTGCGATGTTGTTTGTGATGAAGGGGCGGAGTGTTTCCCTACAGAATCCTGCTGTCCTCCTTCCGAAGGGGGAAGTTGCCGACATGGTCCGGCGATTGGGGATTGTTCTTGGTATTGCAAGTTTAATGCTTTATGCGGTCTGGCCGGCGTTGTGGGTGAAGACCGGATTGGATCGTTATTATATGCGGGATGTGGTAGCGATTACGGCCGACCGGCATGTGGAAATTGATGAGACTAAGACAGGGGCAACGGTTCAACCAGCTACCTTTTACCTGCGCACCGTTCTGGGGCGGGAATCACCCGTTATTTTGCTCATGAGCGCCGGCATTACCTTATTGTTTGTGCGGTATATTATTGAGCTATATGTATTGCGGCGGCCATTTTCGGTGCGCTCGTCTTCATATCCAGAAGAAGGCGATGGCCGTCTCGTCCCGATTCAGGTGATTGGTTGGCTGCTATTTTTTGCGGTCAGTTTCTTAGTGTTTATTACGGTGCCGGCTAAACAAGCTGACCGATATGCGCTGCCGGCGCTTATAGTCATGCCGCTGCTGGCCGGTATCGGTTGGTATATTTTTTTTCGGCTGGCATTGGATTGGTTGGGCCGGCACGGAGAGGAGTGCGGCTTTTGCCGGATCGCTAAGCCGCTGTTAGCTGCGGCGGCCGGCTTCATGCTCTTGTTGCGACCGGCAGCGGCGGCTCCCTACACCATTGCGTACAACAACCCATGGCTGCCAAACATTCGGCCAGCCAGTCAGCAGGGTTGGGGTGAAGGCTTAGAAGCAGCAGCGGCATGGCTGAACGAGCGGCCGTCGGCGGACCAGCTGTATATTGCTTCGTGGTATCCGGGTGTGACCGCTACCTATTTTCGCGGCAAAACACTTAGCTTGTCCTCGAGAGAAGACCACCGGGTCGGATACGTGCTTGTGTACCGCAATATGTTCGGACGGGCACCGGATGAGATTGCCAGTAATGTATTGGATGAAATCAGAGGCCGGGAACCGGTCCATACCGTCACAGTGCTCGGCCGGCCTTATGTGTGGATTTATTCGCAATTGGGCTTGTGGTATTTTCGTCAACATGTCGGGGAGCTGATTGGAGAGATGGAAGTCGGGCAGACGGTACCAATTACAGCTGATACTTTTTCCGGTATTGATATTGGTTTAGCGACGTTCAGCGGGCGGGAAAATACGCACGATGTAGTGCTGCATGTGCGCCGGGCGCCGGACACGGTTGATGATTTGCGGACAGTGCATGTAAACGCGGCAGAACTTGAAGATGGTTCATACCATCACTTCGCATTTGTGCCGATTCCGGACGCAGCCGGGAAAACGTTTTTTGTTTCCTTGACGAGTCCTACGAGCGTACCCGGCAATGCGGTGACTGTTCGTTTCAGCGGAGATGACCTGCTGCCGGGCACTATGGCTTTGCGGCGGGAGGCGTTGCCTGCCGGGCAGACAAATGCTGATTTTATCCGCGCAGGAGATATTGCCTACCAGCTGCCTTAATGTGACGTGGTATACTTATGCTCTATGCGAGGATGGGTTGTGTGTTTCGTGCTGTTGGTGTTGCCGGCAGCTGTTGTTGCACATGATAGTTTTGATGATGATGATGCGGCCGGCACACAGTTTGACGCTGACGGTTATGGCGTGTCTCCGG
>Ga0210057_1003607_pt1 | contig 21250 bp, 15 predicted proteins | sample CryGeyCG2114_010_2_FD_183968 | JGI IMG/M metagenome (GOLD analysis project Ga0210057, IMG submission 183968) | Groundwater microbial communities from aquifer - Crystal Geyser CG10_big_fil_rev_8/21/14_0.10 (SPAdes) (version 2) | ecosystem: Environmental > Aquatic > Deep subsurface > Groundwater ...
TAGTGGGGACGGCTATTTGGCCATGAGTCCGCCCAAGCATAACTAAATCAGCGTATTTTTGGGCTAGATTTACAAGTTTTTTTATTAACTTTAATTGGATTGGGATAATAATTTTGTCTTTTGACCCTTGGAGAATCAAACCATAAGAAAGATTATTAACATCTTCGCTGGTTAACCCCCAATGAACCCAGGGAGAAACTTTATCTAAGTTTATTTTTTTTAAATGAAGTTTTAAAAAGTATTCAACGGCTTTAACATCATGTTTTATTTCTGCCTCTATTTTCTTCACCTTCACTAAATCTTCTAGCTTTAAGTTTTTAACCCAGTTTAGCAAGGCTTTTTTTTGTTTTTCTTTTAATTGGTCTTTTTTTAAGAAATCCAATAATTTAATTAAATAAAGAGCTTCCACTAAAAGTCGATGTTTTATTAAAGCGGCTTCAGAAAAATAGGGACTTAATTCTTTAGTTTTTTTTGAATAACGACCATCAATGGGAGAAATAGCCGTTAAAGAAAAATTAGTCATGGTTCATTTTTCTGGGCCGGCCTGGTATAGCGTTCTCGGGACAGACGAAGAACTTTACTTTTATTTTTATTCAAACACTTTAGTAAGGGCAAGGTTAGAGCATAAAAAGGAGTGGAAGTTAAATTATCAATCGCTAGTTTAATAATAATCTGGTAGTTACCAATTTTAACTAAATCTTCCTCTTCATATTCCTTGCCGAATTCCCGGGATAAAATTGATGCATCCTGAGCGCCGACTAAAAAGGAAACTAAAGTCCCGGTGTTACCAAAAATTGCTTTTTGAATATCTTCGGATAATTGACCAGTGTATTGATTAGCAACACTAATATTTAAACGGTATTTTCTGGCTTCAGAAAGAATCTTAATAAAAGAGTCGGTGGCAAAATTCTGAAACTCATCCACATAAAGATAAAAATCTTTTCTTTTTTCTTCTGAAACTTTCACCCGGTTCATAGCCGCTAATTGCATTTTAGTAATAAACATTGCTCCTAGAAGGGCGGCATTATCTTCCCCTAATTTTCCCTGGGAAAAGTTGCAAAGCATTATCTTCCCCTGATTCATAAACTCTTCCAAATCAATCGTTGAATGAGGATAACCAATAATTTCTCTTATCATTGGCGAGGTGACAAACTGACCCACCTTATTCATAATCGGAGAAATTGCTTCTGAACGAAGCCGATCGGACATTTTATTAAACTCATTTAACCAAAAACTTTTTAAAGCCCCTTGAGAATACTTTTGGATAATCTTATCTCTAAAATTATCATCAGATAATATCCGAGGCACATCAACTAAAGTACTGCCTGGCCGGTTAACTAAAGTTAAAATCGTATTTCTTAGAATATATTCTAGTCTCGGTCCCCAAGAATAGGAGTAAAGTTTGTGGAAAATCCCCACAATTCCTGAAGCGATTAATTCAGCGTGTTCTTTTTCTTTTACTTCCAAGGGGTTTAAACGAAACGGGTTTTTCGTATCCGCCGGATCTAAATAACAAACATCATTTAAGCGGTACGAAGGAATATAATCAAGCAACATTTCACATAAATCTCCATGAGGATCAATCACCGCTACTCCCTCCCCATTCCTAATATCATTAATTGCCATATTAGCAATTAAAGTAGATTTCCCGGTCCCGGTTTTACCAATAATGTAAACATGTTTTCTTCTATCTTTTCTTTTAATTCCAAAATTAACCATTTTATTTTTGTATTCTGTTTTAGCAAAAAAATTAATTTCTTTTTTTTGGCTATCGGTTAAACCAACCGCTACCGGCAAATTATCAGGCGGTTCACCCCCAACTTGACCCCCCCAAGAAATATTTTTAATTTTGGATAGACCCTCATTGGGTAAGTGAAAAATTGTGGCTAACTCATCAATATTTAAATATTGATAGCGGGGAATATATTTTCCCCGCCTGTTTAAAATACTCTTTAAAAAATTTGCTTTTTTCATTTTGGGTTGTTTTAAACCCAGGCTGTTACCTTCTCCCAAGGTTAAACTACCAAAGCTGCCGGCTAAATGATTTAAAAAAGCTTGACTGGCTTTTTCATCAACCGAAATCGCTAAAAGTTTTATCCCGACTTTAAAAGCATTCTGACTAATCTTATTTTCAATTAAACCTGACTGGGGATGAGATTTTATTTTTTCTCCATCAGGACTAGGAATCCCTTTTTCTAAGATTTTTCTGGCTGAACTGGCATAAGAAGGAGAAGCAAAACTAATATTAATTTGAATTAACGCTTTATCATCTGGGCCAGCTTTAGCCAGTGTTCCTAAAAGGGACGATAAAGGATCAACGTCCCGAAAATCACTGTAAATTTTAAGAGGATAATAATAGGGTTTAGTTAATTTTAGTTGGCCAAAGCTGGCTTTTTTAAGAGGCCAAGAAGCTAAGGGATCTTTAACTCGGGAAATTACGGCTTTGGGATACTGGGCGCTTAGCTGAGAAATAAAATAGGGTTCAAAACTAGGATCTAAAACACTATAAAAATATATTCTTTGGTCAAATAGAGCAATTTCTAAACTAAGGCTTTTTTCTTTACCTCGGAGCCGGGAAAAAAATGAAGCTTTTAAATTAGAAAGACTGGCAAATAAGGCCGCAGATGCCTCGGGTGTTTCTTCACTTTCTTTAGGCACTCTTATTTCTAAAACCAGTTTTTCCATTAAAAATATTGTAACATTTTTAAGTCAGTTTCTCTATAATTTAACTTATAACCAAAGCTTTAAACTATAACCGCAATTCCGGCATTTTATTTTCCCGTCTTCCTTTTTTATTTTTACTAAAGTTGGTCGCCAGGCTTCTCTTTTAATCACTAATTCTTCACATTGAGGACAGATTGTATCTTCTTTTGAATATAAAGATTCATTCCAGGTTTTGGCTGGAGCCCAAATATAAATATGTTTTAAACCAGCCTTTTTACCAATCTTATAGGCTTTTTCTAAAGTTTTTATTGGAGTAAAGGGAAGTTTTTTAAAACTTTTACTCGGGCTTAAGCTAGGATCAAATCGGGACAAATGCCAGGGGATTTCGGGATCTATTTTTTTAATCCAGTTAGTGATTTTTTTAAGTTCTTTTGAAGAATCATTAATCGTGGGAATCACTAAAGTAGTCAATTCCGTATGAATTTTATATTTTTTAACTGCTCTTTTGGTCATTTTAAAAACCTCGCCGTAAAAAGCCCCCATTTTTTCTAAAGTTTCTTTGTAAAAACCCTTGATATCAATGTTAAGGGCGTCAATCACTGGAGCTAAATATTTTAAGCCTTCTTTACTCCAAGAACCATTAGTCACAAAAACAGTCAGAAGACCTTTTTTCTTAGCCAACTTAGCCACATCATAAACATATTCTGGCCAAATAGCTGGCTCATTGTAGGTAAAAGCAATTCCTGGACAATTTTTTTCTAAAGCTAACTTAACCACTTCTTTGGGAGAAGTAATCTTTGGTTTACCTTCTTTCTTTAAATCACCTAAAACCCGATTAGCTTCTTTTCCCCAGGAACAATGAGGATTTAAACACTGCTTACAACGATAATTACAGCCAAAGGAGCCTAAAGATAAAACTAAAGAACCAGGGTAAAAATGATAAAGAGGTTTTTTTTCAATCGGGTCTATTTGAAAACCATTTAAAATTCCATAAGTTAAAGTATAAAGCTTATCATTTTTATTAAGTCTGGTTTTACAAAAACCAACCTGGCCCTCAGAAATTAAACAATAGCGCTGACAAGCTAAACACTTAACCCCGGAAGAAGAAAGTTTTTTAAAAAGCTTGGCTTTTTTCACTAAACTAATTTTAGCATAAAAAAACTAATCCTTTTTAAGAACTTAACTTTCTTTCTTTTAACCAGTTACTAATTGTTAAACCAACCTCTTTTGGTTTTTCAGCTGGTAATCCATGACCAGCTTCTGGAATTTCTATTCTATTAACATTTCCGCCCATATTTCTAATACAATTTTCCAAATCAAGTATTTGTTTCTTGGGCACTACATGATCGTTTTGGCCATGCAAGACTAAAACTGGTATCTTATTTTCACTAATCCCTAACAAGGTTCCATCTTCCTCTAAATTCTGCTCACTTAATCTTTCAACGGTTGCCCTTACTATTCCAAAGGGCATACCATCAGGTTTATTTCTGTCTCTTATTCTGTTCAAAAATATTTTTAGCCCAGGTTTTTTAAAACTGTCGGGGACTTTTTCTTCCGGTTTAATGTCTTTTGGACGGATTCCATAATTAACAAACCTAGATACTAATTTCCTGAAATTAGTAGGGAAAACAGGCGTATCCATTAAAACAACACCAGCAATTAATTCAGGATGCTTGGCGGCCATTTTTAAAACTGTCACTCCTCCCATTGACCAAGCAGTTAAAATTACTTTTCTTTGCAACTTATCTTTTTTAAAAGCTTCATTATCTCTGTAGTTTTCTCTAATAAACTGGCTGATTATTTCCCCAGATTGGTCAAAAGGATTTTGGCCTTCTTTATTTTCCCAACCCCCAGGTAAATTAGTTGACCGGCCGTGTCCTGGTAAAGAAACATTAACAATTTCCACCCCTTGGTCTCCCATTGTATGAGCTAAAACTTCTACCTCAGCATCACATTCTGGACCTCGACCCCAACCCCCAGTTAAATTAATAAATACCAAATCACTTGCTTTAGGTTCTTTTCTAGTATCAACATGGCCAACTTCTAAAAACATTCTTTGGTCAAACATCTTTTTTTCCAAAACATGAAACGTCCATTTTAATAAGTTTTGCCTTAAAGCTGCATCAACACAATTTAAAGCTCCTTGCCGACTAGCTCTATTTTTCGAAGGAAGTCTTTGACCAAAAGATGAGGTATATTCAACCATATTTTTAAAAACAATTATTAGCCTTCATATTTTAAGCTGTCTTCTTTTAAACTTCAATAAAATTTCTTTACTTCTGTTTTGAGGATGAAAAAAAGCATAATGAAGATTAATTGATTCTCTGGTTACCCTTTTTCTCATATATAAAGTTTGGAATTTAAAAGCTTTCTTTTCTAAAAAATTTAAAAAGGATATTTTCTTTTCTTTTTCTTTAATGTTATTAGAATTTTTAATTATTTCAATATTTTTTTTATCTATTGAAAAAGGTAAATATTTTTTAAGCCAAAGGTTTTTTTGGATAAATTTTTCATAGGTTTTATTTTTATTTAAAACAACTTTCATTTGAACAATTTCATGAGCGGTAAAAAGGTTTTGTTTTTGGGTTTCTATTTTTAGTCCCTCTTCATCTAAAAATATATTTAAGCAAAACTTATCTTTAATATTTCTATTATTGGGTTTTCTTCTTTTATTAAGAATTTCTAAAGTCAAAACTACCAAGAGCCTTGTTAACCAAAGCCGGTTTTTTTGGGTAATAATTAAAAGGTCAATATCATCGTTAAGCTCACTGTTTTCCATAGCCAAAGCCCCTGTAATGCCAATCATTTTAATTGAAGAAATTAAACTTAATATTTTTATATATTTTTTGGCTAAAATAAGCTTTTGTTGGCTTATTTTTTTTCTTTTATTTCTTAAATCAACCAAGTCTTTTTTATTATTATTCGATAAATCTTTATTCGTCAAAAAATAATAGGGGAAAACAAGTTTTATATTTTTATCTTTAACTAGGTTTTTTAAAACTCCGGAAAGATTCTGATCAATGTTTTTTCTAATATCTTTATTGATTTTTTTTAAAGAAGAAAAAATTAAAAGCTTTTTTATCTCTTTTTTTCTAAGGGGATAATCAAAAAGCTGATGGTAAAAAAGAGTTTTTAAAACTGCTTTTTCTAAAGCTCTCATTGCTCTTCATATTGGCTTAATATTTGTCCTACTCCTTGAGCAGTTGAATTCAAGGCTGTAGTAGGATTCTCACCCCGGACAACTTTATTAACCGCATCTTTAAAATAGTTAATAATTTTATCATTAATTCCGTTATCATAAGTATTGGAACAAAGATAAAAGCTTTGAGCATATTCACCCTGGCTTAAAAAAGCCCCAACCACCGGATCATCTAAAAGATTAGCGGCTAAGTCTTTCCTAGGATAAGGTTCACCAAACTTTCTTGTTTGACTGGCTTTTGAATAAAGACTCAATAAAGCATCTTTAGAAGAAAGATAGGCTAAAAACTCCCAGGCGGCGGCTATGTTTTGGCTTTTATTACTCACTCCTTCAGCCCAAAAACTAGCCCAAGCAATTTTTTCACCAGGAAGCTGGGGAACCGGGGCAGTTTTAAATTCTAGATTAGGATTAGTCTGCCTGATTTCATGGGCCCGCCATGAAGGAGCAACCATCATAGCTGTTTTTTCCGTCGCAAAAGCATAAACAGAATTAGGTAAGGTTTCATTCCAAACCCTGTCGGTCGTCTGAAAAAGAGTATAAAATTTTAAGGCATCTTCGGCTAATACGCCACTAGGATTTTTTAAATCAACTCCATTTTGAAGCATCATTAAACCTAAAATGTCAGAAAAGTGATCAACATTATTAGCTGAACCTAAGGCGGCTCCAGAAAGCTGGATTCGACCAGCTTCATCATAAATAGTTAAATCAATGGCCGTTCTTCTTAATTCATCCCAAGTACTAGGAAATGTTTTTCCAGCTTCTTCAAAAATTTTGGGGTTATAATATAAGGCTAAAGTGTCAAAACCTAATGGCAAACCTATAAGTTGGGAATTAGATTCTAAGCTATCTTTAATAATTGGAAAATAATCATCTAAGTTAACTTGGGCTTTAGTTTCCTCTGGAGCAGGAGCCAATTCTCTTTTTAACATTGGTACCCAAGTATGGTGAAAACGAAAAATATCTGGCCCCTCACCTCGAGCTAAAGCAGATTGTAGTCTTTCTCGATAATCTTGATGAGATTGCTGAAGATAATTAATTTTTATATTTGGATGGCTTTTCAAATACTCTTCAATTACTCCCGCCATTAATTCTTCTGATTCCCAAAGGCCCCAGTAAGTTAAACTAATTTCTTCTTCTGCTTCTTGTTTTTGAGTGGTTTTTCCTTGTTGTTTATTAACAAAAGGAATAACTACTTTGGTAATTAAATAGTAAAGACCGAACCCAAGTAAAATAATAGCTAAAAGGGGAATTATTTTACTAAAAATGGATTTGGTAATTTTTCCCTCGGGAAGAGGACTTTCTTTTTCCCCTTCTCCTGCTTGTGAAAAAGGCTCTTCTTCTGAACCAGTTTCGGCTGGAGATTCAATCCAGGGAGGAATAAGTTCACTAGCTGAACCTGACTGGGAATCAGCCATCTCATTAGAAGGAGCTGAATCAGACCCTGGTTCACTTCCAGCTAGACCAGCTACTCCTGTTTGGTTTGAAGGAGGAATATCATCCATGTTATTCTTAGTTCATGATACAAAAATTAGCAAGGAAGTTGCAAGTAGTCAAAAAAATTAAAAAGAAATTAAAAAAAATTAAAGTTTTTAAACCTTTTAAAAAAATCTTTTTATTGGGTTTTGGCTTTATTTTGTTTTTTGCCTTAATCGCCTTAAGTTTTTATTTTATTTTCCGGCAGAAGATTTTTCCAGGAGTAAAGGTAGCTAACATTAATTTAAGCGCTCAGAGTCAAACCCAAGCCATCACCAACTTAAAGCAAGCAAGTTTAATCCAAAAAAAGATTCTCAAACTCAAACACCAAGATCTTACTTGGGAAATTGATCTTTCTTTCCTTAACTTTAACTATCTCTCGGAAGCAACCAGCCGTCAAGCTTTTGATCTTGGCCGGTCTGGTAATTTTTCTAAAGACCTCAAAGACAAAATCCAAGCCCTAAAAGGAAACGTTAATTTAGATTTTGAGTATCAACTTAATCAAAATTTACTGGAAACAGCTATTGCCAGTATTGCCGCTCAAATTGATGTTCCTCCCATTTCTCCCAGCATAAAAATTATTAAAGATCAAAAAGAGAAAAAAATTGAAATTACCACCGGCAAGGAAGGAAAAAAACTCAGCCAAAAAGAAACCTTAAAAGATATTAATCATCGCCTCCAAAAGCTTTTACCCCTTTATATTAATCTACCAGTTCAAAAGCTTCAATCAAATATTACCCAAAAACAGGCTGAAAAAACAAAAACAAAAGCAGAAAAACTCTTAACTAAAGAAATGGTTTTAAGCTATAACGACAATTCCTGGCAACTTGAAGATAAAGAACTAATTGATTTTCTTGATTTTGAAAATGATTTTGATGAAGAAAAAATTGCCAGCTTTACCGCTCAAATAGGAAGATCAGTTAACCGACTACCTCAAAATGCCCTTTTTAGTTTTGCTCAAGGCCGGGTAATTGAATTTAAGCCTGCCAAAGACGGGCAAGTCCTAAATATTGATAAAACTAATCGACTTATAAAAGAAACTCTAAAAACTTTGGAGGAAGAAGAAAATACCAAAACTAACATTGATTTACCGGTAGAAACAAGCCAACCAGATGTAAAAACTAAAGAAGTTAATAGTTTAGGAATTAATGAAAGGTTGAGCAAAGGAGAATCCTGGTTTTTTGGTTCCATTAGTTCTCGAATTCATAACCTTAAACTGGCGGCCAGTCTTTTAAATGGGCTTTTAATTGCTCCCGGAGAAACATTTTCTTTAAATCTTGCCCTGGGAGATGTTTCCGCTCAAACTGGCTTTCAAAAGGCTTGGGTAATTAAAGAAGGTAAAACTGTTTTAGGTGATGGCGGCGGGGTTTGCCAGGTTTCCACTACTCTATTTAGAGCCGCTTTAAATGCCGGCCTGCCGATTATTGAAAGAAGGGCTCATGCTTACCGGGTTTCTTACTATGAACAACGCTCTCAGGTAGGATTAGACGCGACTGTTTTTTCTCCTTCACCGGATTTAAAGATAAAAAATGACACTCCAGGCCATATTTTAATCCAAACTTATACTGATACCGCCAATATGAAGCTTACTTTTGAACTTTATGGCACCTCAGACGGCCGAAAAGCAACTATTTCCCCATCAAGAATTTGGGATCAAACTCCACCCCCGCCAGACCTTTACCAAGATGATCCCACTTTACCAACTGGAGTAGTAAAACAAATTGATTGGAAGGCTTGGGGGGCTAAAGCCGCTTTTGACTGGAAAGTAGTTAGAGGCAATGAAGTTTTACAAGAAAGGACTTTTTATTCCAATTACCAGCCCTGGCAAGCTATCTTTTTAAAGGGAACAGCCGGATAATGAAAAACTCTTCTTTAAAAAAAACTTTTATTGTCTTTGAAATTATTATCTTTATTTTATTTTTTGTCTTATTTTTAAGCACTTTCCTTCATCAAATTACGGCTTTTACCCAAGACCTGGGCCGGCATCTTAAAATTGGAGAAATCATTATTCAAACTAAAAAAGTACCCCCAACCAATCTTTTTTCATCTTCTTTTCCAAACTTTCCTTTTTTAAACCATCATTGGTTAGGAGAAGTTATTTTTTATATCTGTTTTAAGTTTATCGGTTTAAACAGCTTAATTTTTCTAAAATTGGGTTTGTGTTTTTTATCTTTTTTTTCTCTTGTATATCTAGTTTACAAAAAAAATGGTTCTTTAATTGCTTTTTTATGGGGACTAGTTTGTTTTTTTCTTTTTTCCCGACGAACTGAAGTCAGGCCGGAAATATTCAGCTTTCTATTTTTAAGTCTATATTTAATTATTTTAAGTCGGAAAAAATATTTTAATAAATTCTTTTTTATTCTGCCTTTAATTCAGGTTCCTTGGGTTAATATTCATATTTACTTTTTCTTAGGACCAAGTCTTATTTTTTTTTATTTTTTAAATTCCTTATTCAAAAGAAATAAAATTAAAAAAATATTTAAAAAAGTAATCATCACTACTTTTTTAGTTGGCCTGGCTTGCTTTTTAAACCCTAATTTTTCAAAAGGGGCTTTTTATCCTTTTAATGTTTTTAAAAATTACGGCTATAAAATTGTTGAAAACCAATCTTTTTTCTTTATGAACCGTTACTTTGGAAAAATAGCTGATCCTTATTTTCTCTTAGTCTTCTTTATTTCTTTATTAAGTTTTATTTTAACTTTAAAAAAACAAAGTTTTTATTCCCTAGTAAGTTTTATATTTTTCTCTATTTTGGGTTTTCAGGCCAGCCGCAATTTACCTCTTTTTGGCTTAGCTAGTTTGTTTTTTGTCAGCCAAAACTTAAATATTTTAAAACAAGGGTTTTTAAAAAAAATGTCCATCCAAAACCTTTTAAACTTAAAACTGGGGGTTTTTTTTGGACTAATTTTTCTCCTTATATTTTTAAGTTTAGGAAATATTACTAATCAAAGCAGAAAAAGAAAATATAGTTATAAAAAATTTGGTTTAGGTAAATTCAAAGGTGCTGAAGCAGGCGCTGATTTTGTTATTAAAAATAACTTAAGCGGTCCTTTGTTTAATAACTTTGATATTGGCAGTTACCTGGATTTTCGGTTTTATCCAAATATAAGAGTTTTTGTTGACAGCCGGCCTGAAGCTTATCCCACTTCATTCTTTAAATCTACCTATATTCCAATGCAGGAGAAAGAGGAAAAATGGGATGAAATAAATAATCTTTATAATTTTAATTTAATCTTTTTTTCCCATTCTGATATTACTCCTTGGGCCATAAATTTTTTAAGTTTTATTCCTAAAGATCCTGATTGGCAAATAGTTTTTTTAGATGACTTTGTTATTATTTTTCTTAAAGACAATAATTTGAATAAAGAGCTTATTGACAGATATTCAATTAAAGAAAATGATTTTCAATATAATTGTCGGGGTCAACTTGATTGCTATGCTAGAATGAAAAGAATTCTTAATAACTTAAGTTGGAAAGTTAAGTTAACTTTATAAATATGAAAATTCTGGGAATTGAAAGCTCTTGCGATGAAACTGGCGCCGCTATTTTAGAAAAGGATAATCAGGGAAAGATTACTATCTTATCTTCAGTAATTTCTTCATCAGCCAGCATCCAGAAAAAATATGGAGGCATTATTCCCGAGAAAGCCGCCAGAGAACAAATTAAAGCTATCATCCCTATTATTTCTGAAAGCTTGAATCAGGCGGGGGTTAAACCTCAGGAATTAACAGCCATCGCGGTTACCAAAGGACCTGGTTTAATTGGTAGCCTTTTAATTGGCTTAGAAACAGCTAAAACTCTAAGCTTGGTGTGGGGAAAACCCCTTATTCCTATTAATCATCTCCAGGCCCATTTATATGCTAATTTTGTAGAAAATAATAATATTAGTTTTCCAGCTTTGGGCTTAATTGTTTCCGGCGGCCATACTGAACTTGTTTTAATGAAAAACTCAAAAAGCTTTAAGTTGATTTCCCAAACCAGAGATGATGCTGCTGGAGAATGCTTTGATAAAAGTGCCAGGCTTTTGGGCTTTTCCTATCCGGGCGGCCCAGAAATTGAAAAAGCCAGTCAAAAAGTTAGTTCTGAAGACTTAAAAAAAAGTGAATTAAGCTTACCCCGACCTTTATTTTATGAAAAAACCCTTGATTTTAGTTTTTCCGGCCTAAAAACCGCCGTTTTATATCAAGTCAAAGGAAAAAAACTTTCTCAAAAACAAAAAAACATTTATGCTTTTGAGCTTCAAAAAGCAATTTCAGAAGTTTTAGTTAAAAAAACCAAGCTAGCAGCTGACAAATATAAGGTTAAATCAATTTTAATTGGTGGCGGAGTGGCCGCTAACCTGTTTTTAAGAAAAAGCCTTAAAAAAGAGTTTGAAAAAATCAAGCTTTTTATTCCCAAGCTAGAATTTTGTCAGGATAATGGCATAATTATAGCGGCGGCGACTTTTTTTAAGTTTAAACCTGCTTTAATAGCAAAAATTAGACCTGACCCCTCTTTAAAAATAAATGAGTAAAAAGAAAAAGCTGGTTATTTTTTTATTTGGCTTCTTTTATCTCTTTGTTTTTCTTTGTCTCTATTTTTCTTCTCTGGCTTTAAGCGGCAAAACCCTTTTTTTAGACGTTGTTAACAATAAACAGGAAAATTTTTCCAAAAACTATTTAAGCTGGAAAAATAAAGCTCAATTTATAAAACCCTTAAAAGAATTTAATGAATTTTTGCCTCAACTTGTAGGGATTGGCAAAGAAACTAATTATCTTGTTTTACTCCAAAATAATTGGGAACTTAGACCCAGCGGCGGCTTTATGGGCTCATATGGAAAACTTAGTTTTAAAAATGGCGGCCTAACTAATATTAAAGTTGAAGATATTTATGTTCCTGACGGCCAAATTCCTGGCCATGTTGACCCACCAGAACCAATTCAAAAAGCATTTAAACAGGGCTTTTGGAAACTAAGGGATAGTAACTGGGAAATTGATTTTATGACTGCTTCAAAACAAATTCTCTGGTTTTTTGAAAAAGGCGGAGAAAAAGATATTAATGGTTTAATTGCCCTAAATTTTATCTTTTTAAAAGATCTTTTAGATGTTTTTGGACCAATAAATTTAGTTGATTATAAACTAGATATTAATAGCAGTAATTTTGTTAATCTAGCTCAAGAAAAAGCCCAGGCAGATTTCTTTCCCGGTTCCAGTCAAAAAAAAGATTTTTTATCCTCTTTAACTAAAGAGTTAATTTTTAGATTTAAAGACATAAATTATAAAGAATCTTTTCAATTACTTAAAGTAATTTTCAAAAACTTAAATCAAAAACAAATTCTTTTAAGCTTTAATAGTAAAGTTGTTAATCAATATTTTTCTAAATTTAATTGGACCGGAGAAATTAAAAGACTATGTAGTGATAAAGAAAACATTGTCACTGATTATCTTTATCTTGTCGAAACAAATTTAGGGGCTAATAAGGCTAATTGCTGTTTAGAAAGAAAAGTTGAACAAAACATAAGTTTTGAAAATAGTCTTTTAAAAGAAAAACTAATTCTTGGTTATAAAAACAATAGTCCTGAAAAAAAGCCCAGTCCACCTCAATCCTGGGGTGGAATTTATGAAAACTATTTAAGAATATTAATTCCTTTGGAAAGTGAAAATATTATAGTAAAAATTAATGATCAGCAAATTAAAGAAAATATTGATCTTAAGGAATACCAACAGCAGAAAGTTAAATCAATTGGTTTTTTTGTAATAGTTGATCCCTTGTCTGAAAAAAAAGTAGAAGTTAGTTTTCAAAAAAAAGTTAATCATAAAGCCAATAAATATTATTTAGAAATCCAAAAACAGCCGGGAGTTGAATCTTTTCCTTTTATAATTAATTTTATTTCTCAAGATTTAAAAACTACAAAAACTATTAAAGCTGATTCTATTTTAAAATTTAGTTTAATAGATTAAATTTTTAATAAAAGGCCTGACTAAAAAAATTATTTAGGTATAATAGATTATATGAGTGATCAAGAACCACAACCAACTCCCAAAGAGACCTTGTTTCCAAGAGAAAATATTTTAGATAACTCAATCATTTGCACCCTTGAAGGAAAAACGTCGCGCTTAATTGCCTGGACAGACGAAATAAATGAAAATCGTTCTGGATTAGAATCTCAAATTGCCTCTGCTGCCCTAGATTCTTTTGTTTATTTTGGAGAACATGGCCTTTTTGGAGATATAAAAATTAAAGATATTAATTTTGTAAAATCAGTGTTCTTTAAAGAAGCTGATGCGCTAGGAAAAGTTAGTCGTTTTCTTGATACAAAAAAAGGTAAAACTGATGGCCTTGTTGCTTTCCCAACTGATGATCCTGAACATACAGCTCTTGTCTATTTCTGGCAGTCACCCAGAATTACCTGGGGAGATAGAAATCAGGGCCGCAATATAAATTATTTCGTCCTTATTACCAAAAATAATATTGCGGAAAAAATATTAAACCTCTCCCAACAAAATCCTTGCTACCCTTATAAAACACTTTTGCCTACTCTTTATCCTCATGCCTCTACTCCAATTCCTCAAGAAATAGTCAAACCTGCCGTTAATAAAAGCCTCTCTGCCGAGGTAATGGAAATAACAAAAGACCAGTGTAAAAAAAGATTGTCTGAAAAATATGAACAAGCTAAACTAAAGAGTCAAAAAGAATGGGCTAAACTATCGTTGATAAAAAGATTAAAGTCCAAGCCAACTACACCAGAAACCACAGTCTCGGGAAAAGATTTTAACCTTAAAGACTTGGCGGTTTTTATTACAAAAAGATTAGTATCCAAACACATGGTTCTTAAAAAAAGAATTAATTATGATCTTATCCCCGAATTCTTTAGTCAAAAAGAAAATCAAGCCTTTCAAGAAATAAGTCAAGAAATTGTTAGTCAAGAAATAAACCAATCAAATTATTCTGAATTAATAGGTGAAAGAATTTTCCCTTATATCTTTAATATCCTCTGGTCCCAAGCGGGCGAGGATTTAATTGAAAACGCTGTTCAATGGAGCCAGATTCAAAGACGACACTCTTTAGAAAATTTATTAATTTGCAAAGACAAAAAGATTCTTGAAACTGACGATCCCCATAAACTGACAAACCAACTGAATAATATCACCGTCTCTATAAATATTTAAAAAGGCAGGTCGTCAATTATATCTTCTTGATCTTCTTGGGGGCCAATATATTTTTTAATTTCTTCTTTGGCCGGACAAAATTGTCTAAAGAGACAGTACTGACAAAGTTTTGAAGGCTTAGTCTTAAATTTCTTTTCTGCTTTTATTTTCTCAATTTTTTCTAAAACTAGGTTTTTAATATCATTTTTGTCTTCTTTACTTAAATCAAATTCTTTAATCCGACCGGTTTTTAAATAATAAAAGCTGGCTTTTTTAATCAATTGTTTAAAATTAAGTTCTCCCAGAAGTTTGTAAAACTTAAGCTGGAAAATACTGCTTTCTTCTCTTTTACCGGTTTTAAAATCCACGACCACTAAAGAATCCGAATCTTTATCATTTCCCAAGGTAGAATCTTCTTTTAAAATTAAGTCAAACTTACCGGAAATATCATAATCTTTACTGATTGGTTTAATTAGTTTTTTATAATCCTCAATTGAGCGGTTTAAATTATTAGTGGGTAAATAGTAAATCTTGGCTTTTTCATTAAAACCTTTTTTAAAATTCAAAAGCATTTGTAAAGCTTCTTTATAAATTGATCTTTCCTCTTCAATACTTTTAAAGCCGCCCCATTTTCCTAAAGGCGGTAATTTTGAAAACATGGCTTCTGAACGCCAGCTTATTTGAAGTTGTTCTTTTAAACCCTTAATCGTCTTTTGATCTTTGGGTAAATGGAAATACAAAGTTAAAGCATCATGAATTGCTTTTCCTAAAGTATAAAAAAACCAGATGTTTTGGGGTTCTTTCCTAAGTTTACCCTTCATTTTAGAGTAAACAGGATCAAGATAAGTAAAATGATAAGCCTTAGGGCATTGATCAAAAAGTTCAAGTTTGGAATAAGAATAAATTTTTGAAAAATCTATTTTATCTTGATGGTCATTTTTATAGCTCATTTTTTAGATTCTTATTGTTTATCATAACAGCTTTAGTCTTTTTTTTCTTAACAAAAGGTGATATTTTTTGGCAAACCTATGGGCTTCGTTTCTTAAACGGATTAAAAGTTTTAAAAATAAATCTTTTTGAGAAGGAGAAATTCTTTTAAAAGATAAAATCCGGCTATTTTTTGTTACTGGTTTAATAATTATCTCTTCTTCTTTAACTAAACCTAATAAAAAAATTTTCTTTTCTAAATCTGCTTCTTTTAAGGCTTTAAAGGCCGAACTTACTTGGGTTTTGCCGCCATCAACTAGAATTAAATTAGGATAAACCCATTCTGGGTGTTTTAACCTTCTTTTTAAAACCTCTTTCATCATAGCTGGATCATCAGGTTTAGCTTTAAGTTTTATTCTAAACCTCCGATACTGGGATTTTTCGGGAATTAAATCTTCAAAAACTACCATTGAGGCAGTCGCTTGCTTGCCTTGTAAATTGGAAATATCATAAGCTTCAATTCTTTTAAGTTTAAAAAGTTTAGGAATTACTAACCTAGCTTTATTTAATATTTCCATTTTTTGGTCTTGGGACAAATTTAAAGACAAGCTTTTTTGATCTAAGCTTTGCCAGTTTAAAACAATATATTTTATGTTTTGAATTTGGTTTTTAATAATTTCTGCCTTTTCATACTTTTTTAACTGACTTTGTTTTCTCATTTCTTTTTCCAGGTTTTTTAAAAGGTTTTTTACCTGTCCATTTAAAAGCCTTTTTAACCGAGTAATTGTTTTTTGATACTGAAGTTTTTGAGCTTTAATTGGACAGCCAGGACAAAGTTTAAGCTGATAGTATAAACAAGGTTTTTTTAAAATCTTTTTACAGGTTCTAAAAGGAAAAACTACCCGTAAAAATTTTAAGATTTTTTTGACTTCTGATCCTGAAGGAAAAGGACCAAAATACCAAGCTTTTTTATCTTTTTTGCGGCTTAAATATACTCGTGGAAAATCCTCTTTGGAAATGGCAATCATATTAAAGCTTTTATCATCCTTAAACTGAATATTGTATTTGGGTTGATACTGATTAATCAGTTTTGGCTCTAATAGTAAAGCTTCAAACTCTGAAGGAGTGGTTTTATAACTTACGCTTCTAGCTTCAAAAAGCATTTTTTTGGTCCAAGAACCTAGATTAGAGGCTTTTAAATAAGATTGGAGTCTTTTTCTTAAATTAACGGCTTTACCAATATAAATAATCTCTTTTTTAAAATTTTCAAAAAAATATATCCCGGGTGTCAAAGGAAAGTTTGAAATTTGTTTTTTAGTAATAGGCATTTAGATTAAAATTAGTTTAAAGATATTTTTTTAAAAACATCCCCGTATAAGAGTTTTTAGCTTTAGCAATATCCTGAGCTGTTCCTTGAACTACAATCTGGCCGCCTTTTTCTCCACCTTCAGGACCAACATCAATAATCCAATCAGCGTTTTTAATAAGATCCAGGTTGTGTTCAATCACCACCACTGAGTTACCATTACAGGTCAGTTTTCTTAAAACTAAGATTAGTTTTTTAAGGTCATGAAAGTGTAAGCCCACCGTAGGTTCATCTAAAAGATAAATTGTGTTCCCCTGGCTGGTTTTAACCAGCTCCCGAGCCAGTTTTAATCTTTGGGATTCTCCTCCTGATAAAGTACCTGAGGGCTGACCCAAGGATAAATAGTCTAAACCAATTAACTTCATCTTTTCCAGTTTTTCCCTAATTTTAGGAATGGATTTAAAAAAATCCAAGCCTTCTTCCACCGTTAAGTGTAAAATTTCATCAATGCTTTTGTCATTCCAGGTAATTTCTAAAACCTCATCAATAAACCTTTTCCCCTGACAAACCTCACATTCAACCCATAAATCTTCCAGAAACTGCATTTCAATTTTATTTTTCCCCTGTCCCTGACAAGCTTCACATCTTCCCCCCTTGGTATTAAAGGAAAAAAATGATTTATTAAAGCCTTTAATTTTGGCTTCTTTCGTAGTAGCAAAAAGCTCCCTTATTTCCGTAAAGACGGAAATATAGGTGGCCGGATTTGACCTGGAAGTCCGACCAATTGAACTTTGGTCCACTAAAAGCACCCGGGATAGGTGTTCGGCTCCCAGCATTTTTTCATATTTTCCCGGTTTTTTTGAGTAGTCAGGATTAAAATATTTTTGTAAGGCCCGATATAAAGTTTCTTCCAATAAAGTGGATTTACCCGAACCGGAAACACCGGTCAAACAAACTATTTTTTCTAAAGGAATTTCCAAATTAATATTCTTTAAATTATATTGTTTACAGCCTTCCAATCTTAAAAAAGAATTAAATAAGGGTTGTCTTTCGGTGGTAACAGGGATTTTCTTTTTACCGCCCAAATATTGACCGGTCAATGTCTTTGATTTTTTAATTTCTTCTAAAGTGCCTTCAAAAACAATTTGACCGCCTTTTTTGCCAGCTTCTGGTCCAAAATCAATAATCCAATCCGCCTTGTTAATAATTTCCGGGTCATGCTCAATAATAATCGGGCTATTGCCAATATCTCTTAATCTTTCCAAAGTTTTAATAAGCCGCTGGTTATCCCGGGGATGAAGACCAACTGTTGGTTCATCTAAAATATATAAAACTCCGGTTAAACCGGTTCCAATCTGGGAAGCTAATCTGATTCTTTGACCTTCCCCGGTAGATAAGCTTCCGGCTGGCCTGGCTAAATCCAAATAGTCTAAACCAACGGCCAGTAAAAACTTAAGCCTCGTTCCTATTTCTTTTACAATGGGATTGCTTATCTTTTTTTCTTTTAGAGATTTAAGTTTGCTTTCCAGAGTTTTAAACCAACCTTCCAGTTTATCTAAAGGTAATTTAGTAATCACAAAAATATTTTTCTTATCAATCGTCACTCCTAAAGCTTCTTTTTTTAGTCTGGCTCCCTCACAAGTCAAGCAAGTTTTTTTAATCATTAATTTTTCAATTTCTTGACGGATAAAGTCTGAGGAGGTTCGGTAATATCTTCTTTCCAGTTTCCTGGCTCGCCACTCCGGATATTTTAAGCGGTCAATTCTAAATTTTACTCCCAATCCTTTGCAATCTTCACAAGCGCCAATGGGTGAATTAAAAGAAAAACTACTGGGTTGAACCGGAGGAATTGATAAATTACAATTCATACAAGCATAGTTTTCGGAAAAAAGTTTGTCTTCCCATGATTCAGGCTTTGAAGAAAAAGAAAAACCTTTGTCTTGAACCTGACTTAAAATTAGAAAACCGTCAGACAATTCTAATGCCTGCCTACTCGCCTCAAAAAGAGTTGATTTTATAGTTTTAAAGTTTTTTAAGTCTTTTTTAGTGATAATTAATCTTTGGGTGACAACTTCAATATTATGTTTGTTGTTTTTTAAAAGCTCTATGTCTTTGGAAAGGTCAATTAAAAAATTATCCACCCTTAAAAGTTCATAGCCTTTTTTATTCAAAGAATCAAAAAGCTTTTCAAAAGTCCCTTTTTTCTGCCTAACAACAGGAGATAAGATATATATTTTTAAAACTCCTTTTTCTAAAACTTTGTCTTTAATTGTTTTTTCCATCCTATTAACAATTTCCTGAATCGACTGCTGGGATATTTCCTGGCCGCAGGAGGAACAATGGGGATGGCCAATCCGAGCATATAAAAGCCTTAAGTAGTCATAAATCTCAGTTATAGTTCCCACCGTGGACCTAGGATTAGAAGAAATATTTTTTTGGTCAATGGCAATGGACGGAGAAAGCCCTTCAATTAAATCAACATCCGGCCTGTTGGAAACCCTTAAAAACTGACGGGCATAAGAAGACAAGCTTTCCACATATCTTCTTTGACCCTCAGCATATAAAGTATCAAAAGCTAAAGTAGACTTACCTGAACCAGAAACACCAGTAAAACAAACCAGCTTTCCTTTAGGAATCTCAAGGTTTATATTCTTTAAATTATTTTCCCGAGCACCTTTAATAGTAATTTTATCCATCATAATAACCTTCTAGTTTTTTTTATAAATTCTTTTTTATTTACCAATAACAAATCAGCCGGCTCCAAAAGGATATGGCTTAGAAGATATTATATTACAAAAGAGTTGTTTATAGCTAACATCTTGCTTAAATAGTCTATCTAAATTAATTAATATATTATATTTTGCTAAGTTTGATAAAAATAACTAGTTTAAATAACTTAAAAAATAATAACTTTTTTCACCAACCAGAGATTAGTAAAACCGCCCAATAGACAGGACGATTTTACTAATCTTAAAATATTAAATTTATTCAAAGTTAATATTTTCTGGCTTTACATCTGGTATTCTATTAGGATCATTACATTCTGGGCTTGGTTTAAAATACTCATATAATGCCCTTTCAACACCATCGCGTTCATGAGTATAAGTAACCTCTGCCACTCTAAAATAACAAGTACCCCTAAGATAATTTAATAAGGGGTCATTATCTGTATCTTTATTGACATATTGATTTAACCTATCTCTTAAATCTTTTGTCTGACCTACATAAATTACTCTTAGCTTATTATCTTCCTTCTCTACGCTAATCCTGTAAACCCCAGGACTCGCTGGAACATGTTTATTAACATTATTGCTGCTTAAATGATAGACTTTACTCCATTGAAGCTTCATAAAAACCTCCAAATCCCACATCACTCTTGCGGAAAAAAAATTAATAATGTAATATTAAATTAGTCAACATTTGCGGAGGAGTGAAAATCTTCTCCGCTAATTGTTTCTTTGCTTGCTAAACATTAATAGCTACTTCTCCTTTCTAATAGGCAAAAATTACCTATTGACAAATAAATATAGAAATAATATCATTAATAAGTAGACATAGTCAAGTAGACAAATTAATATAAAAACATGGTAAATCTTAAAGGTTTAACCGAAAAACAACAAAAAGTACTAGACATTATCATTAGTTATATTAAAACTCAAGGCCTCCCCCCTACTATAAGAGAAATAAAAAAACTTTCTGAAATAAATTCTTTAAGGGGTGTTGTACTTCAACTTGAAGCATTAGAAAAAGAAGGTCTTATTCAAAGAAAATCAACTGCCAGAGGAATTATTGTGCCTTCATCCTTACTTATAGAAAGTAATAAAAAAATATCAATTCCTTTGATGGCTTGTTCAATTCCAGCAGGACATGCAACTGATATTAACGATTACTCAGACGAACAAATAAAAGTTAATTTGTCTCAAACTAAAGGACTAAAAAATGTTTTTGCAGTTAAAGTGTGCGGCGACAGTATGATTGGAGAAAATATTAATGATGGAGATACTGCAATAATCTTCCCTCAACTTGTAGCCAATGATGGAGAAATTGTGGCTGCAAAAACTGAAAATGGTGTTACTTTGAAAAAATATAGAATAGTTGAGGGGCGTTCTATGTTACTTCCTGCTAATTTAAAATATGAACCAATTACAAAAGGTTTTAAGATTCAAGGAAAATTAATAAACATATTAAAAAAATAGCTATTAATAAACCCTAAAAATTTTTTTCAATCTTTTTTATTTTATCTCTTAAGTTAGCTGCTTTTTCAAAGTTAAGTTCTCTAGCTTGAGTTCTCATTTCTTTTTCTAGTTTTTTTATTAGTTTCTTTTTATCTTGGGGGGTTAGTTGATGGTAGTCAATTTCTTTTTCTTCTTTTTGTTCTTCTTCTATTATTAGTTTGGGCCTGATATTTTTTTTAATTGATTTAGGAGTTATTTTATGTTTTTTGTTGTAATTGAATTGTTTTCTTCTTCTTCTTTCTACTTCTTTTATAGCTTGTATCATAGCTGGGCTTTTAGTATTGGCATATAGAATGACTTCTCCTTCTAGGTGTCTAG
>Ga0210057_1003608_pt1 | contig 21249 bp, 23 predicted proteins | sample CryGeyCG2114_010_2_FD_183968 | JGI IMG/M metagenome (GOLD analysis project Ga0210057, IMG submission 183968) | Groundwater microbial communities from aquifer - Crystal Geyser CG10_big_fil_rev_8/21/14_0.10 (SPAdes) (version 2) | ecosystem: Environmental > Aquatic > Deep subsurface > Groundwater ...
TTTTCTAATGGAAAGAGCGCAAATTTTGGCAGTGATAAGTTTGCCACAATTTACTTTTACTCATTTTGGCGCGGGCGTAAAATCATCGCTCGTATTCGTCCGCAAGAAAGGCGAAAAAGAAAAATTGAGACGATACAAAATTTTTATGGCGATTGCCGAGCATATCGGTTATGACGCGACGGGCAAGAAAGACGCCAAAAATGACCTAAACGAAATCTATGAGGAATACAAGAAATTCAAAAAATAATAACGGCTCGGCTTCGCTCGAAATTTTTACGACTTGGAGCGACGATGTTTTGAGCGGCGGACGGCTTGACGCGAAGTATTGGCTACCGGCAATCCGCGAGCTTCAAAAAGCTATCCAAAACGGAAAATATAAATCGCAAAAGCTTGGCGATTTTATTACCGATATTCGCTACGGACTTTCTACAGCAAACGATTATGTTGATTTTGGAATACCGTTTTTGCGTATTCTAAACTTGAAAAATGACGGAATTGATGTGAGAGATGTTGTCTATTTGTCCGAAGATCAAAAGGACGAAATCGGTAAAACGGTTGTCCATGAGGGCGATTTGCTTATTTCAAGAAGCGGTTCGGTTGGTATTGTTGTTGTCGTTCCGAAAGAGGCGGAAAATTTTGCTTTCGGCTCTTTTATGATTAAATTTTGTCTTAACGAAAAAATAAACAAACAATTTATCGCCGCGTGGCTAAACAGCGAAGCGAGCCGAAAACTGATTGAGCGCGAGAAAATCGGCGCAATTCAAGGAAATATAACGATTGAAACGATAAAGAACTTTGATATTCCTATTCCGCCTCTTTCGGTTCAAAACGAAGTCGTCAAAAAAATTCAAGAAGCATACGAGCAAAAGAAAAAGAAACAAGCGGAAATTTTGAAAATTTTGTCGTCCATTGACGATTTTGTTTTGGGCGAGCTTGGTATAGATATGCCGAGGGGGGGGGCAGAGCGGGTATTTCAGATTTGGAGCGATGAAATTCAGGGGCGTATTGATTCTTTCTTTTACATGCCATATTTCAAAACTTTACAGAAAGCAATTGAAAGCAAAAATTATGCGGAGCTTGGCGAACTAGTAGAATTTGCAAAAGAAACATGGGATCAAAAGAGTATTTTTGACGATAAATTTCCGTATATTGAAATCAGCAACATTGATACATCAATCGGTGAAATCGCAAAAACCGATTATATGCCAGTTGCGGAAGCCCCAAGCAGAGCAAAAATGGTAGTGCGAGAGGGCGACATAATAGTTTCCACCACCAGACCGAACAGAGGCGCGATAACGCCAATTTCAAAAGAACAAGACGGGTTTATTGCTTCAACAGGTTTTGCGATTTTGCGAGACTTGAAAGACAGCAAAGTTTTGAAAGATTATTTATTTGTCGTCTTGCGGACAAGTTTATCATTAAGGCAAATGGAACAGAGGGCGACTGGCGGAAATTATCCCGCCATAACGACTGAAGATTTGCGAAAAATTAAAATCGTTGTGCCAGAAATGAAAACACAGGAAAAAATTGTCGCGGGTGTAAAAACAATTTATGAAAAAACGAGACACTTGCGACAAGAAGCGAAAAGCGTTGTTGCCGGAGCGCAAAGAGAAGTAGAACAAATGATTTTAGTGTAGTTTTATGGACATATATTTTTCAGACCATTTCAAAACGAAAGAAGCAGACCTCGAAAAATACGGGGCTTTTAACATTTCTTTGGTGGCTGATTTACCGCTTTTCATTGACCCATTTTTGCTATTCAACAGCAAAAAGAAAAAATACAAGCAGTTGCATGAGGACATAATCAAATACCTTGTATTTCTTAAAGATAAATCTACATCCCAAACGCTTGACGATGGCGCGCTCAAAGCGTGGTATGCCTTCAAAGAAGTCGAGCAAAACTGGCTCGGCTTTTCAGTTACGGGAAACAAAGGAAGTGCGCTTGGTATGGATTTTGCGCGTGCTCTAAATGGAAATTTGCACAAGATATTTAGTGAATTTGGACAGGAGAAAGTTAGCAAAGGAAGCCATTTAGAAAAACTTTGTTTGATAAAAGACGGTGTTGGTAAAGACAATATCAGCGACTTTGCAACAAACCTCGTCAAGGAATTTTTACTTGATTACACGCAGACATTCGCGCAAAAACACATTGACGCAAGTTTAAGAGAAAAATTTAGAGTTCAGCGCGTTCGCTTTAATTACAATACCGAAACATGGGAAGAAGCGACTTTTGACCTGCCCAAATTCAAAAATAATTTCGTCATCTTAACCCCCAAAGAATTACTGACAAAAGATGAAACATGGATAAATAAAAAAGATTTGTTTGAGAATTTTGAAAGAATACCTAATGCCATAGCCGACAACGAATTGCGGTTCAAGATAAACAATTATTTTTTGAGCCGTATTCCGAAAGACCCGAAGAAAAAGAAAGAGCCAACAAAACAAGAAAAAGCCGCCGCCGCTTTTGCAACACTCCAAGAATTTCCACAGCTAATTGATTACTACATTAAATTCAAAGAAGAAAACGGTGATCAAGCGGAGAGCATAAGTGCTGAAAAAGTCGTTTTTTCTCAACAATTCTATATCAATAATGTTCAGCAATTTATTGCCGGACTACAAACTAAAGATTTTTATGCTTCGGTAAAAAATAGCAACGAGGAAGCAAAAAAGAAAATTGAAATTTTGAGAGAATATATTGAGAATAATGACGGATACAAACTTTTTTATCACAATGGGCAAAGAATAAAAGGCGAAAAAGATTTGCAATTGCTTTTCGGGTTGGTATGCCACGAGTCCAGCATTTTCGATATCAATCGCGAAGTGAATAACGGCAGGGGTCCCGTTGATTTCAAAATTTCAAAGGGAAACGATGACAAAACATTGATTGAGTTCAAACTAGCGAGCAATAAAAAACTTGAGCAGAATTTACAGAAACAAGTTGAAATTTATCAAAAAGCCAACAAAACAATGTCCTCTTTCAAGGTGATTATTTACTTCACGGAAGATGAGCATAAACGAGTTGTTACCATTTTGAACAGAATAGGATTAACTGGAAAAGAGAACATTGTTTTGATTGACGGCCGAAATGATAATAAGACTTCTGCTTCTAACTCATAACATATATCTAATTACAACATCTTTGGAATATTAAATTTTCTAATTTAATTTTATCACTAACATTAGCTAAAACCGTTCGAAAATCGTTCCATCTAGGGAGCAATAATTATCAAAAGAAAAAATACTAGACTTGCAAAAAAACAAACAAGCTAAACAGCCAAAAAGGTTGTTCTTGTTTTTTGTTTGCTAAAATATATATTATGCACAGCGCTCAGAATTGACAAATTAACCAATTTTTGCTATAAATCAAGGTCAACTAAATTAAAAGTCCAAATTCATATTTCCTGTTTTTCCCCATTATTTTAACCTCTTAAACTAATGGGGAAGACCAGGAAAGTATCCTGGTCGTGGTTTAACTTCTATAAGGAGGTACAGCATGGGCTGGAAGCCTACGACCGAGCAGCAGACTCTCTTCAACAGGCTGGTTGATGAGGGGCTGATCATCGAGCAGGATTACATCAATTTCCTCGACCGGCACAGCCAGCCGGGCGAGGAGAAGGAGGTACAAAAAATCCTGGAGCGGCTCATCGCCGCGACGGGAATCACGGATGTGAACAGCAATATCACATCCGCGAACTTCAAGATCCGCGAGGAGCCGGACGACCGAGAGCTGGTGTTGTCCCACCTCAACAGGTTGGCTACCACCGAAGAGGTGTATACCTTCATGAGGGACGAGGGCATCCAGCCCGAGGGGCCGGAGTACCTGGCCCGCTACGCCAAGGATCATCCCGATGAGGGGCTGGAGTACCCCGTCGTGGCCCTGGATAAGGAGAAGCTCTGGCAGGGCCCGGGCGGCGGCCTCGGCTGCGTGGTTCTCTGGGGCGACGGCGGCGGCGGCGTTCGGCGCTTCAACCTCGGCTGGATCGACCGCCGCTGGTGCGCGTTCTTTCGCTTCCTCGGTTCCCGCAAGCTCAAGCCCTAGGGCTCTCGGTGCCTTGGCCTTTGGCCGTGGCACTCGGACCCTTGGGTCGTTTCACCCCCCGCTACTTCGTTGGCGGGGGCTTTCATTTTATGGTAAACTAGCCAGCGGAAAGTAGGCGATACAGCCCACGGTTACGACTTCGGGCGGCTGAACTCTAGAAATATCGATTAACGAGAATAGGGTAGGACAAGTTTTATCCTAGGGAGTTGCCGATATATTCTTAAAAATTAAAAATGCTTGGTGTTTTGCATTAGCGAGTTTTGAGACTCCAAATAATATTCAACCCTAAGAGCATTCAAAGGGTGGTGGTCTGGATGGTGCAAAATATATTAACTGGCAGGACCCGAACGGCAACCTCAACTGCGTGGTTCTCTGGAGCAACAACGGCGTTCGGAACTTCAACCTCAACTGGATCGACAACCACTGGAACGAGATCTATCGCTTCCTCGGTTCCCGCAAGCCTTTTTCATTCTCCCCCAACTAATTCGGGGGAGTTTCTTTTTTAACATATTTCTGCCACCCGCCAATCATTTTGCCAATGTCGGCTAAATGTTGAGATAAGTAAGAATACTTGCTATTATCCAGTATTTTTAAATCCCAGAGAACTTGCAAGAAGAATTTCAAGCTGTCAAATGAAACGACTAATTTATTGATGTGTATATTTTTTATTTCACCGCTAGCATATCTAGCCTGTAAAGAATATTCTAAACAATCAGTAAAAAGACTATCTACTTTTACTCCTAGCGTGTATCGGCTGACTTTAGGAAAATGGACCAAATAGCCGTGCCATATCTTATACGCCTCACGCAAATAGTCCACCACCGTTAAATTATCTTCAACCCGTCGGGGGGGGGTAGCATTATTAGATTTTTTTTATGAAAAGTATTTTTGTTCATAGTTATAATGATATTATTAGTTTAGATAACTTATTGTCGGCTTGGCAGGAGTTTATCGCAGGCAAGAAGAAAAAGCAAGATGTTCAGCTTTTTAGATTAAACCTAATGGATAATACCATACGACTTCACGAGGATTTATCAACCCAGCATTATTTGCATGGCGGTTACCATGATTTTTACATCACCGACCCCAAAAGACGCCATATCCATAAAGCCAGCGTTAGAGATAGATTGCTCCACCACGCTGTTTACCGGATATTGTACCCATTTTTTGATAGAACTTTTATCTCCGACTCATATTCTTGCCGAACCAGCAAAGGACTGCATAAAGCCATAAACCAGTTTAAAAGTTTTCACCTTAAAGTTAGCCAAAACAACACCATTACTTGTTGGGTTTTAAAATGCGATATTCGGAAGTTTTTTGCCAATATTGATCATGGTATTCTTATTAAAATTCTAGAATCATACATAGCTGACAAAAAAATATTGTGGCTACTGAAAAATATCATCAACAGTTTTGGTTTTGATGAGCAGAAAATCAAAGGAGTGCCGCTGGGCAATCTTACTTCGCAGTTATTTACCAATGTTTACATGAATATTTTTGACCAGTACGTCAAACACAAACTTAAAGCCAAATACTATATCCGTTATGCCGACGATTTTGTTTTTTTGTCAGATGATAAAGAATGGCTATACAAAGTTATTCCTCAAATTAGAGCCTATTTGGCAGTTGAATTAAAGTTATCTTTGCACAAGGATAAGCTGTTTATCAATACCTTTGCTTCGGGCATGGACTTTCTCGGCTGGGTGCATTTTTCCAATCACAGAGTTTTGCGAAATACCACCAGGAAGCGAGCCATTGCCCATTTAGAAGAAAATCCCAACAATGCCACTTTGCAGTCATATTTAGGGTTATTCAGCCATGGCAATACCTACAAGCTGCAAAAACAAATTAAAGCTTGGTATTGGATGTGGGGGTTGGTTGATTAAAGAGACATAATTAAAATGACGCTTGTTTAATTATATTTCTTGTTGTAAAATTTAAACAGGGCTAAAGCTAAATAAAAAGGTTCGGAAGCTGTCCCTGAACGCCCGCATAAAAAATCTACCCCTTTTGGGGTAGATTTTTTATTTGGTAAGGCGGGAGAGAACCCGAAGGGTTCGTTCGGCGCAGTGAGCGAATAAAAAGAAAATTTATTTTCTTTTTTGAGCGAACAAGCCGACTCTGCGCCGGGCGTTAGCGAGGCGCAGTCTCCCGCCCTCTCCGCCGTACAAATAATTGTCTAAAATAAGGCCAATTATTTTATTTATGTTAACCATTGACAAAATGGTTAACATAGCGTATAATATGTATTATATGATAAAAGAAAATAATAAATTTATAACTACATCAGAATTGGCTAGTCTATTGGGAATTAGTCGTATTGCTGTATTTAAGAAAATACAAAATGGCGATATCAAGGCCGTTAAAAAAGGACGTAATTATAAAATTAATACGGCAGATGTTTCTGGTTTAAGTGATAAGTTATCTGTTGGAGACAAAAAAATCATTAATGAAGCTGTTGATAAGACAATGAGTGAATATGGAGAAACGCTGCGTTTATTAGCTAAAGAATAATCTTGTATGAAAGATATCACTTTGAAAGAAGTGGAATATATAGCTTATGATTTAGCTAGGAAGACCATGAAATGGGATGAACCGATCCCAGAATTTAATACTCGTTTTTCCAATAAATTGGAAAGTTGTATTGTCACTCCATTTTTAAGATTTAATAATAAGGTTTTGTATAAAGGATTGACTGAGAAAGCAGCAATGTTATTTTACTTAATGGTAAAAAATCATCCTTTTCAGAATGGAAATAAGCGGATTGCCATGACGACATTATTAGTGTTTTTGTTCAAAAATAATAAGTGGATTGAAGTAGACAATATAAAATTATACAATTTCGCTAAATGGGTCGCGTCTTCCGACCCTCAAGTAAAAGAACAGGCCGTTCAGGCCACTGCGGAATTCCTTAAAAGAAATCTTAAAAAATTAAAGTAGAGTTCTAATACCGTCAATCACACCCCGCACAAAATAACCCCTATACAACAGAGTTATTTTATTATATTATAATTAGATAAGTTATATTACAACCACTTAAGAATATGTTTTATTACCTTTTAATTTTAACGATCGTCTTGATTATTTTGATATATTTATCAGCTTGGTTTTCGGGCGCGGAGACCGCTCTAACCAATTTGGGTATAGTGCAAATAGCTCAAATTAGACAAAAACAAGCTAAAGCTTACCAATACATCGCGGAATTAAAAAGAAACATGGACCGCACTTTGGTGGCGATTTTGATCGGCAATAATGTGGTCAATATTTTGCTTTCAGCCATCAGCGCTCTTATCGCCAATCAAATATTTCATAGCTTGGGCGTGTCTTTGATTATTGGTTTGGTCACTTTTTTATTGGTGGTGTTCGGCGAAATTTTGCCCAAATCAAAATCATTAAATAACAGCGTTAAATTGGCTTGCAAAAATGCCTCAAAAATTTATTATTATTGTCGGATAATCAGGCCGGTGGCGGATTTTTTCCTTTGGATTTCCAAGTATTTGATGAAGATGACCGGACATGAATTTAAACCACGACACATATTAGTTTCCGATGATAACATTAAAGGGTTGGTTAGTCTGGCTCAAGAACAAGGGGTTTTGAAAAAGATTGAAAAAGATATTATCCACAAAGTTTTTCACTTTGGCGACAGCAAAATACGGGACATCGTGGTGCCTTTGAACGAAGTTTATTGCTTGAATAAAAATTTGACCATCGGAGAGGCGCGTAAAGAAGTGGTGGAGCATGGTTTTACGCGCGTGCCCGTGGTGAATGAAACGGGCCGAATAATCGGCGTTCTGTACGGCAAAGATTTGATGGCCAAAAAAGACGGGCCGATTGACGGTTTGATCAAAAAACCTTTTTTGGTGGGTGATGATGATGATATTACTGATATTTTTGATTCCATGAAAAACCGACGCACTCACATCGCCATTGTTCATGATTCAAAAACCAAACAACAAATCGGCATTGTCACTATGGAAGATATTATTGAAGAGCTGGTGGGGGAAATATTTGATGAATTTACTCATTTACAGGAGAAATAAAATTATATGACTCATATTTACAATTCAGTTTATATTTGATTATTATAGCATTATAGATTATAATCTATTTTAGATAAAAGAGATATTAATATTTAATCTAAATAATATGGAAACACAAAAAGGGGCGGAGGCAATCCGTTCAGAGGAGGAATTAACCGCGGAAATAGAAGCGAAATTAAATAATGAAAAACTCACCCATGAAGAGGCGCTTCATTATTTTGAGGTTGCCCATGATAACCATTTTTTTAATTTAAAAGAAAAAGTGGGGGAGATATTGGCAACTAATTTTAAAGAAGAAGATGATCGGTTGGCAGAAAAAAATAAGGAGCCATTGGTTAAATTTCTTGACAAGCAAACAAAAAAATTAAGCGTGGATAGTGAAAATATTGGAGAGGATGAGTCTGATGATCAAATAGAAGAAAAAGCCGCTTAAATTAGTTTTCCATTAATTTTAAATCTTTTTTCATTTGTTTAGTCAATTCTTCAATTGACGCGAATTTTTTGGGCAGGCGCAAATATCGTTCCGTGATGATTAAAATTGTTTGACCATAGATATCGCCAGAAAAATTTAGAATATGAGCTTCTAGACAATCTTTTTTGGTAAGAGAATTGTAGCCATAATAAAGCAAGCCGGAATAAGGCTTGCTTTCAATTTCCAGAGCGCAAGTGTAGAGTCCTTTTGGCATTTTGGTTTTGGTGGCCACGCTTAATTCCAAATTGGCCGTATGCAAGCCGGTTTTTTCTCCTTGACCAAGCCCGGCGATCACCTTTCCGTTTAAATGATAAGAGCGGTTGTTTAACATTATTTTTGTGATGGCGCCAATCACGATGAGCGCGCCAATAATTTGCGTCCACGACAAAATATTTTTATTGATTATATAATCAAGCAAGACGGCTGAAATCGGCCATGACAATTCGCATAAAGTGGCCAAAGAAGCGGATATTTTTTTGAGACCGTAATAATAAATAAACATGGCGGCGGCGCCGGAAGAAAAAACAATGATTATTAAAGTTTTCCATTGAATGCCGTTAATATCTCCCAGGCCGTTAAAGTATCTAATGGCTGGAATCAGCATAATCAAGACAGTCAAGCCAAAGCGCAAAGACGCCAACAGACCATAGCTGATATTTTTAATGGAATATTTTCCAAAAGCCGTGGCTGACCCCCAAGCAAAAGCGGCCAAGAGCGCGTAAACAATAACACCGGAAACGGCATTAGCCAAATTGCCGATAGTCCAAGGGTTTTTAAAAGTCATAAAATATCCGGCCACCAGAGCTATGGCAGTATAGATATAGAAATTTTTGGGAAAGCGTTCACGTAGAAAAATCGCGGCCAAAACAATCGCGAAAATCGGCTGAAATTTTTGTAAAAGAATTACCACGGAAATGTCGTGAAAGCCGGTTAAAAATAATGCTTTGGTGATAAAAGTCGTGCCGAGCGCTCCGCCGAACAGGGCCACCCAAAAAACAGCCAGCCATTGTTTTTTAGTAATGTTTTTAATTTGTTTTCTATAAATAATCAAAAAAGGAAATAGAACAAAAAAACCAAGCAAATGCTCCAAAAAAACCACCAACACGCTGGGTAATGAATAAAGCTGGGGGCGTAAAAAAGTTCCGTCCAAACTCCAGAGTAAAGCGGCCAAAGCCACGGCCAAAGATCCCCATAAGATTGGCTTTTCTATTTTCGCGTTCATATTTTATGACTTATTTAATTAATTAAAAAATAATCTATAAAAAAATCCCTTCTTTTTCAGGGATTAAAAAAATAATTCTTCTTGTGTCCGGACTATACCGTCGGCTCTGGAATTTCACCAGATCAGTCCCGAAATTATTCGGGAGTCGCGGGCTTTACCGCCGGTTGGGAATCAGCTTTGTTGCCTTACCCAGCCCTGAAGATGTTTTCATTATAATTGTTCGCTAAAAAAATGTCAATTTTATATTTTTAAAAAATATTGATGCAAGCGAGTTTCACCAGTTAATTCGGGATGAAAACAGCTGGCAAGAAAATTGTTTTGCCGCGCCAGCACGGGATTCTTTTGATGGGTGGCTAGAATTTGGACATCAATTCCGGCGTTAATAATTTTTGGCGCGCGGATAAACACGCCAGTTAATCCCGGAAATAATTCTGAATCAAGTTTGTCAACAAAAGAATCTTGTTGCGCGCCATAACCGTTTCTTTGGATTTGAATATTCATGCCCAGTCGCGAACAAATAATAGCGCCAGCGCAAGTGCCGAAAATTTTTAAAGACCCATCTTGAGATTTTTTTTGCAAAATCGGCCAGAGCGCGAATTTTTTGAGCAGACTGACCAAAGTGGTTGATTCTCCTCCCGGAATAATCAGATGAGTGGTTTGTTGCAAAGCTTGCGGGGCGCGGATCAATTCAAATGGCGCGCGCAAGCGGCGCAGAATTCGCGCGTGTTCGGCAAACGAGCCTTGGATGGCAAGAATACCGATTTTGTTTTGTGAGCGGTTTTTGGGCATGAGAAATTAAAAGTTTTTAGCGGTCGGAATAGCGCGTCTGCAGTTTGTCTATTTCCAAGCTCGGCATAGCCAATCCCAGACCTTCGGAAACTTTGGCCACAATTTCCGGCTTGTCATAATTCATGACCGCTTCTACGATGGCACGGCCCATCTTTTCCGGATTTTGGGCTTCAAAAATTCCCGAACCCACAAATACGCCTTCACAACCCATTTGCATCATCAAAGAGGCATCAGCCGGATTGGCGATTCCGCCGGCCGCGAAATTAACTACCGGCAATTTTTTTAATTTATAAACTTGTTTGATCAAATCAAGCGGGACGCGGTATTCTTTGGCTTTGGCTTTGAAATTATTTGGTTTAAGAGCGCTAATTTCATTTTTTATTCGGCGATGATGGCGGACAGCTTCCACAATATTGCCGGTGCCGGCTTCGCCTTTGGTGCGAATCATAGCGGCGCCTTCGTTGATACGGCGCAAAGCCTCGCCCAGATTGCGACAACCACAGACAAAGGGCAAGTTAAAACGTTTTTTTTCTATATGATTTTCTTCGTCAGCCGGAGTCAGAACCTCGGATTCATCAATGAAATCAATCTTCAAAGATTCCAAAATTTGCGCTTCCACAAAATGGCCGATGCGCACCTTGGCCATGACAGGTATGGACACGGCCGCTTTGATTTCTTTGATTAATTTAGGATCAGACATTCTCGCCACACCGCCGTCTTGGCGAATTTTAGAAGGAATGCGCTCCAGAGCCATAACCGCTACAGCCCCGCATTTTTCCGCTATTTTGGCTTGTTCTACCGTCATTACATCCATTATTACTCCGCCTTTTAACATTTGCGCCAGTCCGCTTTTGAGTTGAAAAGTATTTTTTTGCATAAATTTTAGTATTTTTTAAAAATGCCAGCTATAATATAAGCCAATTTTTTTGATTTAGCAAGAGAAAGCAAAGTCAAACTATTTTTTATCAGCTTGACGCGCCACATAAATATCAGCTTCCAACATTTTGTTATCTTTATAATAATGATGAACAAAATACAAATTGCCTTGATTGTCCAACGAAGGTTCGCCGGCAAATTGAGATATGAGCAATTCAGGCGTTTGCCATTGGCCGTTGATTTTTTGCGAGCGCCAGATAGATGGCGAGCCCAGGTAAGTTCTGGTGAAATACATTTCTTCGCCATTTTGGCTAATATACGGCCAGCCGTCCGCTTGCGGGCTATTGACTGCCGAGATATTGATAGGCGGTTGAATAATTCCGTTTTTAATTTCACTCATCCAAATATCATACTGGCCGAGTCCTCCAGAACGATCAGAATGAAAATATATTTGCTGTTTGTCAGTCGTAAAATGTAGTTCGCCTATTTGATAATCTTTAAATTGTTGAGGCGCGATTTTCCAGTTTTGCCAGCGTCCATCTTTGTATTGCGCGGTAAACCAATTCAAATCAGTATAGCCTTGGCGGGCGGCGCAAAACCAAATCGTGTCTGCTTGGACAAATTCACAGCCGTCTAAAGACAGCTTGTTTTTGTCTTGCAGGACAACGCGTTCGGCTTGGCTCCACTGTCCGTTATTCAGCCGGCTTATATAAATTCCGGTTACTCCATCTGAAACTTGTTTTTGCACGGGAATATTTGGATCAGGAGTAAAGAAAAAATACAAGTTTTGTCCGTCTGGCGTGATAAATGGCGAATCTTCAGCGCCACTTGTATTGACGCCACCGGCCAGAGGTTCGGGCTTGAGCCATTTGGCTGTATGCATGATTGGCGGGTAAAAATCGGTTTGGGCCGTTATTTTTACCGTACTTGTTCCAATGGATGCCAGCCGGTCTTTGGATATCTGGATATTTGAATTGGCGCAACCGCCAAATCCAGCGGTTAGAAACAGCAAAATGAAGCTGATTATATGTTTATTCATATGGTTTATAATATTTTACATTATATTAGACAAAAATGCCATTTTTTGATATGATTTTAGCAGTTGAATTAATATTAAAATAAAATAATAACTCAGTAAATTTATGTCCATAGCAATTTCCGCTTCACTGGCTTACGATCATATTATGAATTTTCCGGACAGCTTCAAAAATCATATCATGCCGGATCAGATTCATATTTTAAATGTCTGCTTTATGGTAGACAAACTGGAGCGCACTTGGGGAGGAGTGGCCGCCAATATCGCCTATAATATGAAAATGCTTGGAGCCGAACCCTTAATTATTTCTTCTTTGGGTAAAGATGGCGCTGATTATTTGAAATATTTTACTGAATTGGGTTTAAAAACCAAGTATATAAAGACAGATGACAAACAATTAACCGCTTCCGCCTATATCACTACGGACGCGGATGATAATCAGATCACGGCTTTTTTTAACGGACCTTTGGATTTGGCCAAAGATATTAGTTTGCGCGATATTGAAGAAGAAATAAGTTTAGTTATGGTCAGTCCGACGCATCGCGAAGTGATGATTAAGCATCTTAAAGAAAGCGCGGAATTGGGTATCAAAACGGTTTTTGATCCGGGTCAGCAAATCACGGCTTTTAGTGAAATAGAACTCAAAAAAATGATTAGCCGGGCGCATTTTGTGATTGGCAATGATTATGAAATAAAATTATTACAAGAAAAAACCGGTTGGAATGAGCGGGAAATTTTGAAAAACGCCAAAGTTTTGATAACCACTCAAGGGGGGGAAGGCTCAATCATTGCCACCAGTCAAGGAGAGACTGTGAAGGTGAAAGTTTGTCCAGTAAAATCATGCGATGACCCGACTGGCGCCGGCGATGCTTATCGGGCCGGATTTTTTACCGGTTATGAACTGGGTTATAATTGGAAAACTTGCGGACAGATGGGGGCGACCGCGGCCGCTTACGCGGTGGAGGAATATGGCACGCAAATAAAATTTACTCCAGAAGAATTTTGTCAACGTTATGAACAGGCTTTTGGCGAAGAGGTTGTGTTAAAAAGATAATTAGGTAAATTTAATAATAATTATTTATGATTGTTCCAATTTTGTTGTTAATATTCGGTTTGGTTATTTTAATTTTTGGCGGAGAGATTTTTATCAGAGGTTCAGCATCATTGGCGCGCAAATTAAATGTCTCGCCGATTGTGATCGGTTTAACAGTAGTGGCTTTTGGAACATCCGTGGCCGAATTGGTGGTAAATATTCTGGCTGCCTTTAAAGGATCATCTGATTTGGCGGTCGGCAACATTTTGGGCAGTAATATCGCCAATGTTTTATTGATTTTGGGAGTGGCGGCGATTATCAGAAATTTAAAGATCAAAAAGGGAACAGCTTGGAAAGAATTGCCTTTATGCATCTTGTCCGTAATAATACTTTTTATATTGGGCAATGATGTTTTATTCAATGGCGGAGCTACGATTAATATTCTGACCAGTGGAGATGGTTTGATTTTGCTCGGATTTTTCTTGATTTTTTTGTATTATACTTACGGTTTGACCAAGGTTGAAGGTGAAAAAGAAGATATTAAAGTTTATTCATGGTTTTATTCCATCCTTTTTATTTTAGTTGGTTTGGCCGGTATCATGGGTGGAGCCAAATTAATGGTAGATAATGGCATCAAAATAGCGGAAATTTTCGGATTGTCACAATTATTCATTGGCGTGACAGTCGTCGCGATCGGCACTTCTCTGCCGGAATTGGTTACCAGTATCATTGCCGCTTATCACGGCCATGATGATTTGGTAATCGGCAATATCGTGGGATCAAATATTTTTAATGTCTTGTGGATTTTAGGCTTAACGCCGATTATTTCGCCGATTCGCATGAACACGCAGGCCAATGTGGATATTTTGATAGCGATTTTATCGGTTTTGTTGTTGTTTGTTTTTATGTTTATCGGCCATAAACACCAGCGCTACCAATTGCGGCGTTGGCAGGGCGTGGTGTTTTTGTTGTTTTACTCCGCGTATATATTTTATGTTTTTTATAGAGGTTAAAATTTAATTTTATAATTATGGCAAAAAATGAATACAAAGTGGCTGATATTAAATTGGCTGACTGGGGAAGAAAAGAAATTGAAATAGCCCAAAAAGAAATGCCCGGCTTAATGTCAATTAGAAAAAAATACAGCTCGTCCAAGCCATTGCGCGGAGCCAAAATTACCGGCTCTTTGCATATGACAATTCAAACAGCGGTGTTGATTGAAACTTTGGTGGCTTTGGGCGCCAAGGTGCGCTGGTGCAGTTGTAATATTTTTTCCACTCAAGATCATGCGGCCGCGGCTATTGCTCTGACTGGCACGCCGGTATTTGCTTGGAAAGGGGAAAGTTTGGAAGATTATTGGTGGTGCACAGAGCGAGCGCTTGATTTTGGAGATGGTCAAGGTCCGGATTTGATTGTGGATGATGGCGGAGATGCCAGTTTGATGGTGCACAAGGGAGTGGAAATTGAAAATAATCCCGCGCTTTTAAAAGCAGATTTAAAAAAAGCCGAAGGCGATTACAAAGCTTTGGTAAATCAATTGAAAAAAGAATACGCTAAAAATCCCAAACGCTGGGGAGCGGTGGCTAAAAAAATTAAAGGCGCGTCTGAAGAAACCACTACCGGAGTTTTGCGTTTGTATCAGATGGAAAAAGAAGGTCGTTTGCTTTATCCGGCCATCAATGTTAATGATTCAGTTACCAAAAGCAAATTTGACAATATTTATGGCTGTCGTCATTCTGTCATAGACGGACTCAATCGGGCCATGGATGTAATGATCGGCGGCAAAGTGGCGGTTGTTTGCGGGTTTGGCGAAGTGGGCAAGGGTTGCGCTTCTGCTTTGCGCGGACAGGGCGCGCGAGTAATAGTGACAGAGATAGATCCGATTTGCGCTTTGCAGGCGGTGATGGAAGGCTATCAAGTTAAAACAGTTGAAGATACTTTGGGCGAGGCGGATATTTATGTGACTGCCACCGGCAATTATCATGTCATTACCGTAGAACACATGAAAAAAATGAAAGATCAAGCGATTGTCAGCAATATCGGGCATTTTGATAATGAAATTGAAGTGGATAGATTAAATCAAACCAAGGGCGTGAAAAAAATCAATATCAAACCGCAAGTGGATAAATATGTTTTTTCCGCTTCTTCGGCGAGCCGGAACGATGGCCATGAAATATATATGTTGGCTGAAGGCCGACTGATGAATTTGGGTTGCGCCACCGGACACCCAAGCTTTGTCATGTCCAATAGTTTTTCCAATCAAGTATTGGCGCAAATTTCACTTTGGACAGAGAGCAAAAAATATAACGGTGGCCATGTTTATCGTTTGAGTAAAGAATTAGACGAGGAAGTGGCTCGGCTTCATTTGCCTAAATTAGGCGTAAAATTAACCAAACTTACCAAGAAACAATCCGACTATATTGGTATTAAGGTAGACGGACCATACAAACCAGAGCACTATCGGTATTAAAGAATATAAACGAATCTCATGGATGAAAAAGTCCAAGTACAATTAGGCGAATTTGAAACTTTGTTTAAGGGCAATATTTTTACGGTTAAACAAAGACAAATTACTTACCCCAACGGATCCATTCAAACGCATGAATATTGTCAACGATTTGATTCCGTGACCGTTTTAGCTTTTGATGAACAAAATCGCTTGCTTTTGACGCGTGAATTTCGTGAAAGCAAAAATAAATATGTTTGGTTCTTGCCAACCGGAAAAATTGATGATCAGGAAGATCCGCAAACAGCGATTGTCAGAGAAATGAGAGAAGAGATAGGATTGAGGCCTCGGACTATAAGACTTTTGGCCAAAAGATCAGCCGGAAGCAGTTATTTTTTGTGGGATACTTATATTTTTGTAGCCAAAGATTTGGAGCCGGCTCCGCTGGAACAAGAAGAATATTTTCCCATTGAAGTTGTGCCGACAGAATTGGCCAAAGCGGTGGAAATGGCCGAAGGCGGGGAAATTGAAAATGTTTATTTGGCCTATAATATTATTTGGTTTAATTATTTGTTAAAAACCAAAAAATTTAGTTGGGGTTAATTGAGTATGATTTATTTGGTCTTGGCCTTTTTTTTACTTTTTGTTTTTTTGGCGTTTAGGAATTTTCGCTTGTCTTTGGGCCTTTTTATTATTGGTTTGCCGGCTTATCTTTTGCGAGTGTCAATCGGCCCCCTGCCCGGCACTGTTCTGGAATTATTTTTTTGGGCCATATTTTTGGTTTGGCTGGCTAAATATGCCAAGTCGGATTGGCAAAATTTAAAACAAATTATTAAAAAATATTTCTGGCTATTTGTTTTTATCAGCTTGTTTGTTTTGGCTTCTCTATTAGCTGTTTTTACTTCCGGCGCTGTTTATTCGGCCTTTGGTTTGTGGCGCGCTTATTTTTTGGAACCGGTTTTATTGTTGCTGATTTTATTGGGACGAAAAAATCAGCTGGCTGGAAAATATTTGGCGCAAGCCTTGGTTTTGTCCACTGTGAGCATTAGTTTGTACGCGGTGTTTCAAAAATTTACCGGTTTGGGTATTTCCACGCCCGAGTGGACGATTCAAGCCACGCGTCGCGCCACCGCCTTTTTTAGTTCGCCTAACGCCATTGGTTTATTTGTGGTTCCAATTTTGGCTCTGGCAACGAGTCTGTGGAATAAAAAGCATCAATATTTATGGGTGATATTTTGGATAATATCTTTATTAGCTTTATTTTTTACCAAATCGCAAGGCGCTTTAATCGGCCTGTCCGCGGGTGTGGTGGTATTTATTTTTTGTTTGGGCTACAAAAAAATCGCGTTGTTTGCGGTTTTGGCGGGCGTATTTTTGATCGTAATCGTTCCGTCATTGCGCTCGGCCGTATTTTTTACGGATCGAGCCAGTAATAATCGTCTGATACTTTGGTCGCAAACTTGGGATTATTTGTCAGCTTCTAAATCAAATTTTATTTTTGGCGCCGGCTTGCGTCAGTTTTATGATAAAGTGCAAAAACCAACGCATGATTGGTCAGTGCTTGAGCGCCACATTTATCCGCATAATATATTTTTGAATTTTTGGTCAGAAACCGGTTTGATCGGCTTATTGTCTTTTACGGCCATACTAGCCGGTCTTTATTATTTAGCTTGGCTGGTTTGGAAAAAAAATCAAATGAGCGGGGCAGCGATTTTTTTCGCTTTGACCGCTTTGTTGACGCAGGGTTTAGTTGATGTTCCTTATTTTAAAAATGATTTAGCTTTTTTATTTTGGATAATTGTGGCTTATGTTATATTATCTTTACAGCCTGCTGACGGCGCCGGGCGTAATGGCGCATGAACTGGCCCATGCCTTTTTTTGCGTTTTGACCGGCACAAAAATTTTTAAAATTTGTCTTTTTCGGTTTGGCAATCCGGCCGGTTATGTCCAGCACGCCGAAGCTAATAAATTTTGGAAAAGCTTTTTAATTTCTTTTGGCCCGCTGACGATCAATTCCATTTTGGCGATTTTTTTGTTTTCTCTTTTTAAGTCGCCTTATTGGAATTGGCCTGTTTGGGTTTTTTTGTGGCTGGGTTTGGCTATCGGACTGCATGCCATCCCCTCATTTGGCGACGCTAAGACTTTGTTATCTACGGCCAATCATCGTTTTTGGCGTAATCCATTTGTGGCTTTGGCCTATCCTTTTATATTGTTTTTATATATTTTGAATGTTTTAAAGCGCCTGCGCATTGATATTATTTATGTTGCGGTTTTGTTTTGGCTGGGGAGGTTGTATTTATGAAAATTTTTGTCAAAGCCAAGCCGGCTAGTCATAAGGTGGAAGTAAAAAAAGTTGATGAGGAACATTTTGTGGTATCAGTCAAAGAACCGCCGGCCAAAGGACTGGCCAATCGGGGAATTATCAAAGCTTTATCGGATTATTTCGGCGTGGCGCAAACGGATATCAAAATGGTGTCTGGATTTTCTTCGCGTCAAAAAGTTTTTGTTATAAAAAAATAGGATAAAAAGGCCAAAGCCGATAATAATTTCGGCCGTTATTTTAGGTTTATTAGCGTCATATTTTATATGTTTAAAATTATCGGCTCAATTATGTAATAATATTGACATTTTGTGTAATCAACGTTATAATTAGCGCTGTTTATGGGCCCATAGCTCAGCTGGCTAGAGCACCTGCTTTGCAAGCAGGGGGTCAAGGGTTCGAATCCCTTTGGGTCCACTGGCCGTTTTTTATATTTTTTGTTATAATGGCCACAACGCCGAGGTAGCTCAGTGGTAGAGCAGAGGACTGAAAATCCTCGTGTCGTGAGTTCAATTCTCACCCTCGGCACAATAATATATTCTACGGGGCGTAGCTCAGTTGGCTAGAGCGCCTGGTTTGGGACCAGGAGGCCGCAGGTTCAAGTCCTGTCACCCCGACAATTCAGCAAAAGACGCGTTTTTAGGGGCTCTACTCATCATTTGGTAGGGTTCTTTTAGTGTAAAATTAGCCAAATTCTTACCCTCAATCAAAAGGTTCAAAAGTACTTTTTATTTAAATAAATTTTATCTATATCTATGCACATATTAAATATTTGCATAGATATAGGTCATATGATATAATAAATGCATATATTAATACAATCTTTTATGAAAGATAAAGGAAAATTGAGCATAGGCCAGGCAGCGAAGTTTCTTGGTGTTTCCATTGATACTCTTCGTCGGTGGGATAAAAAAGGTAAACTTAAAGCTCAAAAAACCGATGGAGGGCACAGGTATTACAGTCAATTTGATCTAAATTTATTTAAAGAAGATATTGTTGTTATAGGTGATAATTGGATTTTAAGTTCTCCAAAAGAACCGGATAAAAAATATTATTGTCAAACAATTTCAGATTTTAAGGGAAGATTATCTAAGTTAGAACATGATGTGGCCAAACTAGAACGAGTTAAAGATATATTTCCTTTAATAACAGCCATTACTGGTGAAATTGGTAATAATTCATTTGATCATAATTTAGGTAATTGGTTAGATATTCCGGGATTATTTTTTGCTTATAATTTAGATAAGGGCGTAATTGTTTTAGCTGACAGAGGCCAGGGAGTTTTAAGGACCTTAAGAAGGGTGAAACCAGAATTAAAGAACGATAAAGAAGCTTTGAAGATTGCATTTACTAAAATTATATCTAGCAGAGCCCCAGAAGCTAGGGGCAATGGTTTAAAATTTGTTCGTGCAATTATTAGAAATAATCCCTTTGAATTAAATTTTTATAGTGGTGCCGCAGAAGTTTATATCAAGAAAGGAGATAATAAATTAGATGTTAGAGACATAGATATATATTTTAGTGGTTGTTTAATCGTATTTAAATTTTAAAAGTGTAAAAAATTATGATTATCAAATTAAATAAATTTGGAACTACCCTAACATCTAGACAAGACGGTAGGGAGGCTTATAATGCTTTTAAAAATACTTTGGATTCAATATCCGGAAAAGAACAAGTGGAAATAGATTTTAGTGGAGTAGTGACCTTTACCCCCTCTTGGGCTGATGAATTTATAACTCCAATATCAATTGAATTTGGTGAAAGATTAAAAATGATTAATACATCCAACTCCTCTGTAAAAGCTACTTTAGAATTGTTGGAAAGCATCAAATAATTACTTGCCCTTATGTGTTTAGGCAATTTTTCTTAATTAAGATAATATTTCGCTTATATTAAGAGAAGGGTAGAGTTGGCGTGAATGTTGTAGTAATTTTTATGTTTATATTATAATTTTTATGATTAAAATTAAGCGAAAAATTTTTGGCTTGGCAATTCTCATTTTCTTTTTTTTATTGATTATCAATAATGTGGTTTTGGCTGAAGATTTGCCCGCTGGTTCAATTATTCCCAAATTACCCAAAACTGCCGACGATCCGGTTCTTTTAAATGGCAGAGTTTATCCGTTTTGGGGACCAGTCTGCCAGCGCTACACTTATTCTGTGGTATATACTGATAAAAACGGCCGAGCGCCGGAATATATCCGAATTTATTTTAACGGCGAAATGTTGAATATGGAGAAAGCGAGCTCCTCTGTTTATGATTATAAAAAAGGCGTTAAATATATTTATAATAATGTTCCTAAAAAAATCGGTTCCAATTTTTATTATTTTGAAGCTTCAAACGGATTGGGTAAAGCTAGGGCTTCAATTATTGATTCGCCGGACAACGGGCCAGTGCTTTTTGACTCCAATTTTGAACACAACGAAATTGTATTGATTGACTCGTCATCCGGCAAAGAATTATGGCGCTATTCTACCGGCAAAGAATGGATAGGCGCTGTCGCTTTTTCCGACGATGGTAAATATTTAGCCGCGCAGACTTCTAATCATGTTTATCTTTTTGATACTAGTAAAAATGAGCCTATTTGGAATTATAAAAGTTCCGTCACAAGCGTTATTGGCGGAGATGTCAAAGGCGGGGTGGCGATTTCAGCCGACGGACAGAAAATATTTGCCGCCCTTAATGGTCAAGCGTTAATGTTTGATAATAAATCCAATCAGCCGGTTTGGACATATAATTTAGAAGCGAATGGCGGCGGGGCTTATGGCGTGGATATTGCCAAAAACGGACAATATTCGGCTGTGGCTATGGCGGGCATTGAATCAAATCAAAATTCAAATGTTTTAATTTTATTTGATTCTAAAGGCAAAAAACTTTGGCAATACCATTCCTTGGGCAATTGGCATGACGTTAATTTTTCGGCTGACGGTTCTTACTTATCGGGTTCAACCGGTTGTCCGGATCGGCGGGGGT
>Ga0210057_1003611_pt1 | contig 21243 bp, 29 predicted proteins | sample CryGeyCG2114_010_2_FD_183968 | JGI IMG/M metagenome (GOLD analysis project Ga0210057, IMG submission 183968) | Groundwater microbial communities from aquifer - Crystal Geyser CG10_big_fil_rev_8/21/14_0.10 (SPAdes) (version 2) | ecosystem: Environmental > Aquatic > Deep subsurface > Groundwater ...
ACCATTTGCCCCTCCTTTTTCTAAAGGCATCTGCACATTAACAGCAAGAGTAGAACCTACTTGTGTTTTTCCAGAACCAAAAGCCCCAAATACTTCTGTAATCGCCCTACTCTCAATTCCCTTTCCCCCAAGAAGAGTATCAAAATTTTTACTTCCCGTTGTAATATGATGCACGCTCTCTCTTTTCTTGGCATATTCCCCCCCATCAACAAATCCCAATTCAAGCATATTTCTCGCAGCTTGAATTGCTTTCCTTGCAACAGCAGGACTAACTCCTGATGCATCTGACAAGGCCGCAGGACTCATAACAGCAACACTCATTAAATCAAAAATTCCTGCAGATTCCATTTTGGCAGAAACAGCAGGTCCAATTCCAGGCAAATCAGTCAATTTCAATTCTTTATCATCAGACTTCTTTGAAGATTTCTTATCATCAGAAATAGCCTCTTTTATCTGCTCAACATCCGTTTTAGTAGCCATGAAAAATCAAAACAGACTCTCTTTATAAAGATTTTTCGTCTCTAGGATATACATCTAAAAACCACTCAAAAACATTCAGAACCGACAAAAACAAGTCGACTAACACAGACAGCAGAAGGACACTCTACAGGCAAAAAGAGAACAGGGGATACGGTAAGCAGGAGGAGAAATGCAGAACTGTAAATAATTTCTTTATGTTTTACAAATCATTGAAAAAACCTGGCCGTTTTCTTTTGACTAAGTTTTTAGGACTTAGAATCAAAACAAGAAATAAACGCCGCTAAAAGTGTAACAACAACAAAGATTATTTGGTTTTCAACACGAAAAATTAAGACGAGTATGAAAATAAAGAAATTGTAAGACGAGTTCTTAGAGTATTATCTCTCCAATTTGCTGATAACCAAATCCATGTCAAGTTCTTTTACACCGTCAACAATGAATTCTTCATTATTGAAGTAAGAATTAGTCCTGACATTTCCAGAAAAAATCATCTCTTTTCCCAAAAGTTCTTCTCTTTGTATTGCAAGCCTTTCAGGATCATCCAACGCAGTAAGTCCTGCCACCATAATCATCTCATGAAACAACACTGCGCGAATGGTATCTGTTCCGTCATCCAGAACAATATTCGTAACAGCTCTTTTCTCGGGAGTTACCTTCCCATGTTCATTGCAAACAAAAATTTCACCTTCCTGCTGTGCCTTCTTATTGCACGAAGGACAAACATAAAAAAATCTAGGCTCAAAAGATTGAACTACAAAAGCGCGAACACTTGCATTCTCCCCCTTCTTAAAATCAGCGATATTCTTTTCATGAACAATTCTTTCAGTTACCACATTATCAAAAATTTCTTTGCTTGGCTTAAACTCAGAAAAACTTCCAAGATGCAATTCAGAATCACGCATAGTCGCGTTTGCAATTTCAACTATAGAATTTTCCTTTACATCTCCGTCTTCGATAAGTTTAATATGGTTTGTATCCCAAAGCACCACTTTTATATTTGAAGAATCATCAGCCAATCTGAGATTCACGACTTTACTCTCATCGCCTTTCTTAGTTGTGAAAGTTCTGACAGGAAAAAGATTTATAATTTTCCCGACAACATTAACATTCCTCATTCCAGGAAGAAGTTCATCTATTTTCAACTTTTCATTATCAAAGTTTACGCCCAGCTCTGCAGCAATCACCTGTGCAGCACCTTCTTTGCTAATCAAACCAGAAAGCTTTGACCTCTTCGCCTCGATTTTCTCCTCAATTTCCTTTCTATCAACCCCTGCGGCACTCGCAATCTTATTCAAAATTCTATCATAGTTTCCATTAGTCATTTCAGAACAAAAAATCTCTTGTTTTTAAGTATTGTTGTTAATTTTTGAATTATAAACTCAACTTTTATAAACCCCTTTCTTCAAACCATAATATGAGCGTAATAGCGGTAAAAATTAAAGTAATGCCGACATCTCCAGAAGTTAATTTGGAAGAATTGCAAAACAGAATAAAAACCCTTTTGGAATCTGAAGGCGTTCAAAACACCCAGTTTGAAACAGAACCGATAGCATTCGGATTAAAGGCAATAATTGCTATGTTTGGGTGGCCGGAAGAAAAAGAGCTTGAAAACTTAGAATCCGAGCTTGCAAAAGTAGAGAATGTGAACTCTGTTGAACTTTTAGATATAAGACGAGCTATTGGTTAATTCTAAAAAATTATTTAAATCTGAAATATTTTTATAACATATGAGCGAATACGTATCTCAAGAAAAAAGAAACAAAGGTAAAGACAAAAAACGTGAAAAGAAAAAACACCCTTACAGGAAAGGTGGCAGGAACAGAACGCAAAAAACCAAAGAGAAATAATTCAACAAGCATTTTATAAATATTCCCAACCAATATAACCTATGCTCGAAATCATTTTCTTAATCTCCCTGGCAATGATTTGGATTCTATTTGCAGTTGTTCAAGATTTGAAAACAAGGGAAATTGCAAACTGGTTAAATTTCTCATTGATAATTTTTGCTTTAGGTTTTAGATTATTTTATTCAATTTTCTCTCAAAACGATTTTAGTTTCTTTTATCAAGGCCTTATAGGGTTGGGAATTTTCTTCATTCTCGGAAACATCTTCTATTATGGAAAACTTTTTGCAGGAGGTGACGCGAAACTCTTAATCTCTTTGGGAGCAATTTTACCTTTTACAGGAAACTTCTCAACTAACGTAAGAATCTTCGCCTTCTTTCTTTTGATTTTCTTTTTCATAGGAGCTCTTTATACTCTAACAACAAGCATCTTCATTGGCATCAAACATAGACATAAATTAGGAAAAGAGTTCAAAAAACAATTCATAAAAAACAGAAAAATCACCCTCCTTTCATTAACATCTGCCATACTAATCGGCCTAGCAGGATTGACATTCTACACTCCCTTAATCTATTTCGCAATAATTATTTTTATCCTCCCATACATTTACATTTATGCTAAATCAGTAGACGAATCTTGTATGATTGTAAAAGTGAAACCAAAAGACCTTCGTGAAGGAGATTGGCTTTACAAAGATGTCAGTGTAAAAGGCGAAATCATCGTAGCCAATTGGGACGGACTTTCAAAAAAAGAAATTACATTGTTGAAAAAAACAAGCAAGGAAGTTCAAATAAGACAAGGTGTTCCCTTCAGCCCGGTTTTCTTCATAAGTTTCATTCTACTTGTCTTGTTCTACAAATGGATTTTGGTCTGGAACTTTTTCTTTTGACTAAGGAATTCTCCTCGGCAGAATGAACTTTTCACTTTTCTTTATTTTCTTCGTCGCGGGTCTTTTCAAAATTTTTTTCTCCTTTTTTTCAGAGAGAAGTTTCTGCAAAGACAGAAGCTCTTCTTCGGCAGCCCTATATCTTTCAGAAGTCTTGCCTGAGTGCAAATCTTCCTTGTACAAAGGAATGATGTTTATTATTTCATGGCCAAACATATTTGAGTTTTTAATAGAAACGTCTTCTGGCTTCAAAAGAGATTTAATCTTGTCTCCAATCTTCTTAGCAAAATTAGAAACAGAAGGGGTAATTTTATCTTTAGAACCTAAATGCTTTTTAGGGATTACAAGAACATGACCTCTTGAAAGCGGGTTTATCTCCAAAATGGCAATTGCTTCTTCATTCTCAGAAATTTTGTAAGAGGAGGTATCTCCAACGACTATTGAACAAAAAATGCATTGCCCCTCAAAAGAAGAATCTGCCTGAACAAGATTCTTGTGCTCCCCTAATGCAAGATTGTTATTTCTTAAAAAATCCTCGAGTTGATTTGCGTCCATAAGTTCTACCTGCTTTTTTGCAAATTCTTTCTTATCCTCAGGAAAACTCATTTGGACGTGTTCAAGAATTTGGACCTTAATCATCTTAACTTGTTCAGGACTTAACATAAAAAGATGTAGAAAGACTAATTTTTAATATTTTGGGTAAAACGATTTAAAAAATCATTCCAAAGGAGGGCACTCGGAAGCAAGCTCAGGACATTCTGCAACTCCATACATATCATAAGAAGAATCTGTAGAGAACTTGAAGCATGTTCCCTGAACTTCTTTAGGAATTTTTCCATCTGAACCTGCAGGCAAGCCATCCGCCTTCAAAGTTCTTTGAAGTGAACAGAAATCATAAGTACTCTGTGTAGAGCAAGCCGTTTGACATCCCGTAACAATAGAATTAACATTATTTGAAGGGGCAATTTTATCCTTTAATGTTCCCCATCCTAGGGCAAAACCAACTGCCAAAACTGCCAAAACAATAACACCAAGAATGATTAAAATAATTGCGTTAGTGCTAAGCCCCTGACCTCTCGTTGATTTTGAAAAAATCGACGAATGAAAAACCCCTTTTTCTTTTTTACCGTTCATGTTAATTTAAGTGTTATTTTGTTTAAAAATGTTTTTATCGCTGCTTATGGCAGGTTATACCTTACAGAAATTCCTTCCCCTTCAAAATAAATATATCTTCTCCCCTTAGAATCCACTTTAACATCAGAAATTTTATCTATATCCGACGTGTCGAGATTCAAGGAATTTTCATACAAAGATATTTTGTCTATAGTCACGGCAGCTTTCTCTACAATCCCTACAGAATTCAAATCATTCTTTGTCGCCCCATCAAAAAAATAAAAACTGAGAAGGGCCATCATGCAAATGGCAACAACTCCGATTACAAGAATCGTCACCGGAATGTCCCCCCTCTTGTTTTTTGAAAGGTGTTTCATTTTATCCTCCTCAAAAGAACTAACTCTGTAGATCTTTTTTCATCAATATTTACACTTTCAAAAGCCCCTGGAATATGAAGTGTAGAATCTTTCCCTTCAAGAGTTATACTTGGTTTTTTCCCAAGATAAATATTTTCTTTTCCAAAACCAAACTCGTCTGTAGAGCCGACCCAAATCTGGTTATATTCCTCCCCGTAAAAATCGTTAAAAATCCTTTCCGCCAAATCTCCGCTAAAGTTATTCAAATTTTTATCTTCCTTAAGTTGTTCGTAAATTATTTCTCCCGAAGAATCCTTAGTTAATACAAAAGAGAAAAGCGACTTCGATGCAATAATATCTGTTTTTGAAACTTCTTGAATGTCTGGTTTTTTATCATTACCGAAGGAAGCTGATGCAATAAAGATAGTCATTCCCAAAACAACCACAATAATCACCGTCGCAACTATCCAAGTCATAGTTTCCCCAATTTGTGCTCTTCGATTAAACATTTTTTTCGGTCTTCCTCACTACTGCAATGATATTTACTTTGTATTGATTATTTTCCCTATCTACAGAATAGAAGCTTCTTCGAACACACACAGGCAAGTTTTCTCCCTCCTTACCACAAGAATCTTTCAGATTGATGTTCCCTACATCTATAGAGGGAATAATCTCCCCGCCAGAATTAAAATCAGTAACTGAAACTTCGACATAATACTGCTTCAAAGTGTTCCAATCATAATCGTTTTCTGTTTGAAAGATCAAGTCGCATTTCTCTAAAAAATTTTCTGAGTTAAATTGCAATGAAGATTCAACAAGATAACCTCCTTTAGAAAAACAATCCGCAACCCGGGAAGTAAGCACATTTGCCTCCACTCCGCGAACATCATAAGGCTTTCCATAAAAAGAAACAACCAAATAAACTATTGCGGCAGCGACTATGAAAAGAATTGCAAACCAATAAACAGAAACTATTCTATCACTACCTTTCTTATCTCGTGTTAAATTTGACATTTTCATTTTGAACTTATAGGGAAAAAATATCCCTTTCCCCCTTCGCCATCATAGTTTGCTTTCACATCAAAATTGTTAAAGAAGGAATAAGAATATCCTTTTTTATCGCTGAGACCGACAGTAACAACATTTCCGTCAATATTCACAATTTTTTCCGGGCTAATTCCTTCTTTGCCTGCCGCTTTAATTGCATCTTCCATGTTGATAAAAATAATCATTCCGGGCCGAGCAGAATCTACAGCCAATGCAATTTCTTTTGCATACTTTTCTTCAAGAACCGCGACAGCACCCATCTTAGAAAACAAAAACACTACAAGAATTGAAAGGAACAAAAGATTGAGAATTATAAAAATTATATTTTCTGTAAGAATGTTTGCTTTACGATTTTTTATCAAAGATTTCATTTTATGCTTTAATTTGGCCACGCTTGGACGAATTTAGTTCCATTTTATGCCTTTGTTATGAATATTTTATTAGCTACAAGTCGTGACTCTGTTTCAGACGTGGGGATGATGTATACTTTTAATTTCACATCGTCTATTGGGCTGGGGTTATTCTTTATTCCTGTAATCACAGTGTATGCCTTAGAAGTATCGAACCTGTCTGAAGCAACATTCATCGCGATGGTGTATGTTGCGGGAATCTGACTTAAATCGGTAACACCGTAAAGATACTGCAAATAGGTTTGAGACTCTGTTTTAGGAGTTGTTCTAAGATAGTTGTAGAAATCCAGATATTTTATCTCAGGAAGTTTTTCATGTACCTTATCGTCAAAAACCATTATTGAACAGAGAGCATACTGTGCGTCAACCTCAAAAAGAGCCTTGTCTCCATAATTTATTTTCCCCTCACCAAACTGCCACCAGCAATCAGACATCTCGTCAGCAAGGGCCTTGAAAATTTGAGTCTTATTTGTTGGGTCCACAGAAATTTCCGTTTTTTGATTTATATCAGTACACTTACTTCCCCCTGAAATGCAAAGATAATTTGTTCTACAATCCAAATTTCCGGAAGTCAGCTGAGATTGTTCTTGCAAGACAACAGAATTATGGCAAATTTCTTTATCTGTAGTTTCTCCCAAATTCAATCTATAAAAAAGAAATAACACAATCACAAAACTAGTTATCAAAATAATTATTGTGACAAGTTGCTGCGTCGTCAATTCCCCTTTTTTAGGATAAATTTTCCTCATTAAACAACCCCCACCTTTTTTAACATAAGATAAAGCCCTGCAAAAGCCAAACTGAAAAAAACAATCCAAATCAAATATTTCATAAAAACTTCGAGATCCATTATTCGCTTATCTCCTTTTGAGCTTGATTTATATCCAATGTAAGAGGCAAATCATTCAACTCAATATTCTTTCCCCAAATATCCCACCCGTCGGGATTATTCACACAATATCCTTTGCTGTCACAGCTGCCCTTACTATTCTTAGGGCAAATGCAGATACAACTTTTCCATCCAAAATTTTCGCATGTCTGAAGCACGAGTCTTTCTTTTGTCTTAGGTAAAGAAGACACTCCGGGAATATTACTCAAAATTTCAGGAATAAAGGATTCCTCAATTTCGTGCGGCCAAACCCCCAAGTTCCACCCTTCAGGGTTATAAATGTCCACAGTAGTTTTTCCCAAGCTAACCTCGTCCATAATAAAATCGAGAGATTCCCTTGCAAGTTCAAGTTCCTTCGCATCCTTGCTATGAGAGTAAAGGGAAAAAAGAAGAAAAGCCAAAAACCCGATTGCAATGACACCCAAAATTATCTTCAATGTTTCTTCCGCAAGTAAAAAGCCTCTTTTTTTCATATCAAACCCAAGACGATTTTTGAAGTTTCGCTTCCCCCCACATTTTTGAAAAAATCGATTACATAATTTTTGAAGAAAAGGCCAATCCCTACTACAACTACAACAAAAACTAAAACCCCTATTATTATTTTTACCAGTTGCCCTATAGTTAGTTCCATTATCTTACCAAATCTTTAATTTTATCAATGAATGACAATCCCGTGCCTTTTAGTACAAATAGTGCTATCATCAAAATTACGAGCACTACAACAGCAATTAAAATCCATGGGAGATAATCTGCCACGATACCTCTTTTTTCCATATCCACGAGAAATAAACTAAATTAATAAAGTTAACTAAATCAGATTTCCCAACACAACACTAGTCAAAATGAACAACGAGACCGTTGCCAATAACGAAGTTATGAAATACAACCAAATTCCCCTTGATAAATTTTTTCCCGTTTTATTTGTGGCTTCCAACTTATCTTCTCCAGAATCAATAGTCACTAAAGCTCTTGTTAAAATAAAGATTATCTCAATAAGATAAATCCCAATTATAATCTGAAGAAAGTAAGGGGGGATCATTTTGGTCACTTCAAAAATTCCCAGAAGAGTTCCTAGATTTCCCAGGCCTGAAGCTCCTTGACTTTGAATGTCAGAAATATTCAGTTTAGACAAAATAGAAGTTATCATCGCAGCCAAACCGACAACAACTCCAGACAAGAGCGGAGCAAGGAAACTCATATTAGATTTCATATCAGACACAACTTCCGCAAGCATATCTTTCAGCCTAGATGTAATTTTGTGAATGTTTTTAACATATTCAGAAATACTCATGAGACTGATGGCCGCAACATTCAACCCTTTTTTTGCGGACTCAATCAGAATCCTCATACTCGTTGCAATTAAATCAGAAGGATAAAAAATTATTGCTCCCTTGTTCCTATCAAAAATTGCTTTTTCAACACTCATTCCCAATTGTCTGATATTATAATTTACTCTGCTAAAAAAATCCGCAGTCATAAGACCCTTAGAGGACTCTGCAATTTTTCCAAATGCAATCTCTGGAGGAACACCATTTCCGATTCTATTCCCTAATTGAAACAGAGAATTATTAAATTCATTTTCAAGTTGCCCCGTTCTCTCACGTTCAACAATAAGCTCTTTAGTTCGTGCGTTGAATGAGATTGAAAAAAAGAGTGCAATGCCTAAAGGAATAAGCATACTAAGGATAAGTGCCCCCACCCCGAAAGGGCCTGTGAACCCTGTTGCCGTACTTGCGAAATCAAAAATCTTAGAGTCTCCAAAAAATCCTAGACCTAACTGTGAGAAAGTATAATCTCTTTGTAAACCCAAGATTCCAGGTATTGGAGTATACTGGAAAATAAAAGGAAGCAATCCTAAAATAAATAGAGGCAACGTGACTAAAAATGCCGTTACATACGGTGTTTTACTCTTGTACTTATAATAAAGAGGATTTCTTTCAAGCAAACTTGTTTCCCCATAACCGCCTGACCTTAAAAACAAAATTTTATCTGTAAGGTAGAAAACAAAGAAAGGCACAATTAAATTGAATAAGATAAAAATATGAATCCAAGTCAAAAATCCTCCAAGCATCGCCGTAGCTAAAGGAAGGAGGGCAAGTCCAAGAGTCGGCAAAACAACTCCAAGCATGTAAACATTTGTCAAAGGACTTTTCACAGTATGGGTAAATTTAAGCATTTTATCGTAAACACCATCAAGAACAACTTTCAAGGATTTCTCGAGAGTCACAATTCTTCTGGCATTGTCAGGCTCAAACAAACTACTTTCAATCAAATGAAACGCTTCAATAAACTCTATAGAATAATCTCTCCAAGTTTCAAGATAATCATCAAGACTCTCCTTTATCGTGGAAAACTTTCCGATCTGGACATTGTAAAAAACTTTTTTGAAATCGAGAGCCAATGGAAACTGCAAATGTTCAGAGGCGAAAGCGATTGCTCTCTCAAGATTTGACGTGTGTCTCATATAAACAACCACATAAAGAATTGCAGGAACCATCTGACTAGAGGCTTTAAGTCTCCACTTATTTGCCAACCGCGCAGGGTATGCCTTCATGTAATAAAACACAAAAACAGAAAACACTATGGAAAGAATAAAAAACAAAAATGGAAAGGCCGCAAAACTACCTTTAATAAAAACTATCGCTACAGAAATTAATAATCCCATGAAGAATACTCCAAGAAAACTCATAACGGCAAGAGTCAAAGGTTGCCATGCTTCTAAATCAATATGGGCTATATCTAATTGTCTTCCTATTTCTTTAGAATCTTTTTCTGCAACATTCAATCTTACAACACTCCCCAGACTTTTACACCAGCGTTCATATCTCGAAATTTCCGGCGCCATCTCTTCCTTGAATTTAGTGTACTCTTGACTATAATTTCCAGACTTAACTCCAATAGTATTTATTTGAGAATCTAATTTATTCCCATACTCTCTCAGAATATCTTTAACATCTCTTTCAGACACCATTAATTGTCACCTATTTTATTAACAACAAAGACAATCTTGCTTAATAAATTTTTAGAAATCCTCCTAAAAATAAATCACCCCAATCTTCTTTCTAAATCCAACAAACTTAATCCCCCAAGACCCAATGAATAGATGTAGAATATTGTTCTAGTCAAGAGCGTAACTGCAAGTGCAAGCTCAACAGAAATCCCCACTAAAGAATACACAAAAAACGTTGCACCCTCAATCAAACCAACCCCTCCAGGAGAAGGCGCGAATTCACTAATGATTATCCCGACGTTGAAAACCACCATCACCATAAAGAAACTAACACTCTGTCCGAAAGACAAGAACAACAAATAAGGAACCATGAAATTCAAAACCCAATAAACCACTGATAATGAAAGGCCTGTAATAATAACCTTTTTTGTGACTGCAACTTGTTTAAAGACTCTGCTGAAATTTCCAAAATGCTCAAAGAATATTTTTTTGAATTTGCTTTTTGGCTTTGCCCTCCGAACTTTTTTCCTTCTCAAGAAAGGCATAAGCTTAGAGAACAACTCAGTAATGTTATACCTCCTCTGTAAAAAGTTGAAAAGTAAAATTACTATCAATGCAAAAACCAACAAGAAGAAAGCACTCTGAAGAACCATTTTTATCTCATTTGAAAGAGGTAGAAAAGTAAAAGCGAAAAATGCAGACATTAAAATAAACAGGAAAGATACGATAGCATGATACAGCCTATCTGCGAGAACAACCCCAAACATTTCTGATTTTGGTTTTTTATATTTTAAACCGAGATAATGTGCACGAACAGGATCTCCTCCTGCCTGCGTAGCCGGAGTGATTGTGCCTATGAAACTTCCCATAAGAGTAAGTTTTAACAAGAACCAAAATTTCGGTTTGGCAAAAGAACTTAGAGCATATTTGAATCTCCATGAAAGAACCATAAAACTTACTCCATAAGCTAGAAAGGCCAACGCAACAAACCAAAAATTTGCAGTCTTAAAGAGTTCCCATGCTTGTCCAAAATCAACTTCTCTTAAGAGATAAACTACAAGAGCAAGAACAACAAGCCCTATAAGAATTTTCCAAATCTTTTTCATTTTAAAATCTCCTTTATTTTTGAACGAGGAATTTTGCGGACATTTATTTTTTTCATTCCTAGAGAACACGCTTTCATCAGCCTATGCAAACCATCAAGAAGCAGCCATCTCCCTTTGTTGCGCATTATATCCAAAGGGTATTTTAAATCAGATTTCATCATCCTTTCATATTCTTCAGGATAACTTTTAGGGTCCTCAATTATTTTCCTCGGACCCAGATTGTAAACCCCTTTTTTATGCCAAATAAAAGGTATATCTAAATGCCATACCAGTTTAGAAATGTCCATCTCCTCCACAGGAATTTCTAGTTGCCAAACTTTTTTCTCGTCCCAACTAAAATCAAAACCTACTTTTTTTATTATCTCAGGCCATTTATTTTGGGTAATCATATTTTCCTCTTCTTTATCTCTTGATTCAACCATTCTTGCCACTTGGGAAAAACTCGCGAAGATTCAGGCAAACCGATTTCCTGACGCACCTCGTCGGAGATTCTGTGGAAAGCATGATTTGAATCTGTACTAAATTTGGCTTCAAGCATTCTCTGGTTTTTAGTTTTGACAGCAGCATTTACGAGTTCTTCTTTTATTTTTGCCCTCAATAAAATATTGTCCCAGACAGCATCCCAGTTTCCTGCCCATCCCTTAACATTAGCTGCAACTTCTTTTATAACTTCACTATCCCCGTTGATTAGATCATCTGTTGGTTCCAATTTGTCTTTCTCTACATTATACTTAAACAAATCTACAAAACCTTTTTCCTCCAAAGGATCTTTCTTCCAATGTTTTCTAACCTCAGAAATTCTGACCATTCTCTTGAAAGAATGTAAACCATCAGCACTTTTGACAGGGTTCGACACAGCAATTATATCTGTCGCTTTGAAACTCGTCGCAGGAACTTCTAAATCGTTTACGACTCTATCAAAAACCCCATAAGGCGAGGCGCCATGAATTGTTCCGGCAACGACATTGGCCAAGGCTCCGACACGCATCGCTTCATAAAGAGCTTTCGCCTCAACGCTTCGCACTTCACCAATAATCAAACTCGAATCCCCCAGCCTTAAACTAGTTCTAATTCCATCGTCCGCAGAAACCTCTGTTGTCGTTTTCAAAAGTGCAGAACGGACCTTCATCCTCAAAATATCATACTTCAATTCCCTCAACGACTCAACAGGCAATTCTAAAGAATCTTCAATCACAATAATCCTATACTTAGGAATTATTTCCAACATCATACTCCCGAGTAGAGAAGTTTTACCCGAGCTCCTTGTTCCTGCGAAAAGCAATGTCCTGCTCCCATCTACGAGAAAACTTAAAACACCTGCAGCGAGCGGATTAATCATTTTATTTTGAACAAACAAGGGGAAAGTCCAAGGTTCTTCACGATGCCTTCTTATAGAATACGCTAGACCATCAGGACTCAATGGCCGTTGGATGATTGCAATTCTCGCTCTTAATTTTCCTAGTTCCAACTGAGTATCTAAAATAGGATTGGATTCATCAAGAGGCCTTCCGGAAATCAACCTAAATTTTGCAGCCCATGAATCCACATCCTCTTGACTAGGCAAAATATTAGACAAACATTCGTCATACTCTTGATGTTTAACAAAAACAGGAATCATTGAAACAGGAGCATTCAACGAAATGTCCTGAAGTTTTTTATCCTGAAGAAGAATTTCTATAAGACCAAACCCAATCGTATGCCGCACAAGTATTGTCGCCAATTTGTTCAAATCAGGATAACTCAACTTTATGCCTTTGGTCTGTGCCAAGTCCTGAAGTAAATCCCTTGACACATTGAAAAAAACTTGTCGCGTTCTTTCAGTATCTGTAAATTCTTCCGCTTTTGGCTGATGTTCAATTAAAACGCCTCTTGCAAGATTAAGCAACATACTCTGATCCTCATCAAGAATATTCTCAGGAGGAATTAAATGATAAATTAACTTTGGTTCATCCCTTTTTTTCAAAATGGTCACGAGAGAAATATCATAATCTTTGCTAGAAATTTTGTATTGGTCAACAATTTCAGCATCTTCAGGTAAATCAGAAACAAGCCTTGTAAAAGTAAAATTAGGAATTACATCTGGCCGGAAAATTTTTTCATATGCGCTTCTGTCTCCTTTTTTATAAGAGCCGAGATAAGGAACAGACTCTTTGATTAAAGACAACTTTTCCATTAAAGAAAGATTCCTCTCAAGCAAACCAATATAATTTGATTGGTCTGATTTTAGTCTGGAATCAAGTTTTTCTAAAAGGAGTCTTGCCCGAATCATAATTTTCTGCAATTCGAAGTAAGCCCCTATTGGATCCTGTTTCAACAAGGTAACGAAAGAAAAAAGTTCATTGTATCTTGAAGAAAAAAATTGGTCCTGGCCAAGCCTTTCCTTAGACAAAATTTTTTCTTGCTTCATTAAGTAAATATAAAACTGAGCAACCTCCAAGAGTAAAGAAGTTTCCTTAAAATCATAATTGTAATTTTTTTGTTGGACAAAAACAATTCTCGAAACATTAGGGTTCTCCATAAGCACTTCAATTGTTTTTTCCATTACTGTCGGAGAATCTGCAAGATTAGGAACAAAAGGCGCCCCAAGGTAATTTATGTAAACGACATCTTCGCCCCCTTCCCTTTTCACCTCGTGAGAATACAAGGGTCTTTTCACCTCTTCAATAGCCATATCCTCGAAACGGTAATCTGCTTTAAATTATTTTGTATAGAAACTAATTGAATTTTTTAGACATAAATTTTGTTAAATAGTATGCACTGCCAAAAAGAACAATTCCAGGCAAGAAAGCTAGCCCCAAAGTAGGAGCCAAGATACTAGTACCAATAATCCCTATTGTTCCAGCTCCTATTGATTCAAGAACAGTTACTGCTTGATGGACTGATTTCTCTACGTCTTTTTGAAGTGCATCAATTTGCATAATCATCTTTCCACGTTTAAGAATCCTTATTTTTTTGTCTTCTTCAGATACTATTACAACAAGATTGCTCCCTGTAGCAGCAGAAATTGCTGCACTGTGCCTTGTTCCAAAATTCTTAAAAATTTTTGTTGATTTTATTCTTACACCATATGCAACAAGATTTCCATTAAAATCAATTATAACTGCCCCATCCATTAAAGCTAAACTCTCAAGAAGTTTTGGATTTTCGACAATCTTGAAAGGGGGCACGTTCTGTTCAACAAGAGGTTTGTACTTTACATCACCGATAACAAAAAGGGCTCCTTCACCTCTCTTAGCAATTTTCAATCCAACATGGATTAAAATTTCTTGAAGATCATGATGCATTTTCTTTGAATTCGTTACTTCACTTTTTTTCATATGTGATTATAAGAGTAAAGGGGATTTATAAAATCTGTTCTCAAACACAACAAATTTAAAGTGCTTTAACCTTAAGTTCCCATGGTTGAAGAAAAAGGGGTAGATTATTCAAATCAGATGTTCTCTGATTTCGCTTCTAAAATTAGAGACCTTGAAGAACGCCAAAGCATGTTGCGTGATAGATTGCTTCTCATCGGACAAAACCTTATCGAAACAAAAGAAAAGACTAACTCCGAAACAATAGAAGTAAAAAAAGATATTGACAAAATAAAAAGAAACATGGAAAAATTAATTTCTTTTCTTGAAACGGCCTCGGATGAGTTTTCTAAATTTGCTAGGAAGGAAGATCTTGAAATTCTTGCCAAACAGGCCAAAATGTTCCAACCCTTGGAATTCGTCAGAAAAAAAGATTTAAAAAAATTAAAATCATAAAATAACAATGGGTGTTCTAGAACAAGTAACAGAGTTGAAGAATAAAGGCGTACCTGAAAATAGAATTGTCAGTAGTTTGCGTGAACAAGGTATTTCCCCAAAAGATATTAATGATGCACTTAGTCAATCTAAAATAAAAAGTGCCGTATCTGCAAATCATAGTTCTGATGAAATGGAACCTTCTATAATGCCCCCTATAAATTCCAATGCAGGAGGAGAAGCCATCACAGGTGGAGACCTTTCAAATGAAGACTTAACTCCTCCACCTTCGTTCACAAAAATTCCTTCTGCAGCCCAAAGAAATTTTGGAAGAATGACTAAGGAGGTTTCAGATAATCCTGAAGAAAACGAAGAATATGTTCCTCAGCCACAAGAAGAAAACTCCTATTACCAACAATCTTATGCACCTTACCAACAAGAATATACTCCACAGGAAGCTTACGAATATCAGCCCTCACCTCAAACAGCAAGCAATCTTGATAGTGATACCATGATTGAAATAGCGGAGCAGGTATTTTCTGAAAAAACAAAACCACTCCAAAAAAGCATAGAGGACTTGACTGAGATAAGCACACTTACACAAACGAAAATAGAAAATTTCTCCGACAGGCTTAAGAGACTTGAAAACACAATTGACCACTTACAATCAGCGATACTTGACAAGGTCGGGTCTTATGGTTCCAATCTTGAATCAATAAAAAAGGAAATGTCTATGATGCAAGATTCTTTCAGTAAAATTGTTAACACCGCAGCAGATAATGCCGAGCACAAACATCATGCACACCACGCTGAGACCTTAAGTCACACACCCCAAAAAATAGAAAAAACAACAACAGTAGTCCATAAATCTTCTTCAAAACACACTAAGAAGAAAACAGCAAAGAAAAAGAGTTCTAAGAAGAAGTAAAAATATTAACAAAATATTTTACAAAATTAACTCGCGTACTTCTCATTCTTGAAAAATGCTTTCAATGCATCTGCCTTAATAGGTTCTCCTTTAGGGGTATTTCCTATGATTATTCCAAACATAGCAATCAAAGCAGCTATAACTAGAACAACACCCCAATTCCAATTGTAAGGAAGCCAGTAACCAACATTGTACCAGTTTGAACCGAAACTCTTAATTACCACAACAACAAGAATTACCACACCAAAAAGGGCCATAAGTCCTTTATTCCATGTTTTGTCAATATTCAATAAACCAAGGATGATAAACGCCACCAAGATGATTGAAAGTCCGATTCCCAAGCGAGGAAAAATTTCAGAAAAAAATTGGGAAACAAATCCAAATTGCAAAGACATTAAGCTAACAGCAATAGCAAGAATAGCATACGTAGGTTTGTTATCCCCAAAGAGTTGAATTCTGCTAAGTACCCCGAAAATCAAACCAAAAAGAATCAAAAAAGGTAAACCGTAAGTAAAAACACCTAAAGACTCCATATAATAGAAAAAACCATCAATGCTCCCACCATAACCTGCAAACGCATGAAAAACCATCCCACTAATCATCTTACTATCTGTTAAAGATAATTTAAATATGTTTCGGGGATAAAAAGGAATAATTTAATCAACAAACAACCTCCCTAAAGAATAGAACAATCTCTCAAATTCTTAACCAAGAACTATTCTTTTTTTGGTTTTCCCATAACAGCAATAACTGCCGCAACGATTACAATTATAAATGCAGCATTAGTCCAAAATTCCTTACTCCAACTAGATAAAAAAACAAAATCAAATGCATCCCTGAAAAATCCTCCAGGCGTACCAAGAGCCCACAAAAGTGCAGCGGCCACAGCGATGATTATCAACGCCGCAAAAGGCGCTTTTAATTTCCCATCAACTTTTGGCGCCTCGCCAGAAACAAATCCCCAGAGAAGCAATCCGATGAACATTACAACAACAGCAACAGTCAAGAATAATATCAAGTTTCCGACAACAATTTTTGGAAAGATTGCTCCGACAAAAATCAACCCAATTATAAATGAAATTCCCGCATCAAGTTGTCTCTTATCTTTTCCAAAAAGTTCAGTCTTTTCCAAAATTCCAAATACAATAAAGAATATCAGAAGAAAAGGCAATGCAAACTGAGAAAAAATCCAATGTTGTAATATTGTTTCGACCATTTTCTAATTATCTTTCCTTATTTTATTATCAGTTTTATACTATTTAAATTCTTTTGTGTTTTTTTGATATTCTGAAATTTACCCTGCAAGAAAAGGAATTTAAACAAAATAATCAAGAATGACCACATTCGTAGAACTTACTAATAAAGATTAACATTTTTAAGATGAATTAATAACTCCACTAATTATTTTCTCTAAAATAGCCCTATAAAACAAAAACTAAATCAAATCTTCAGGAAAATCTTCCATTTCAGAATCTGAAGCACTTGGTAGTGCACCTCTGTTGATTATAACTATGTCGCTCATTGCCCTAACAAACTGGTGAGGGATGATAACTCCTCTAGCGCCCCCTATAAGAGACATGACGCTTCCTCCGACCTTTATTCTCCAACCATCAATCTTGTTTTCCTGCAAGTTAGCTTCTTCTATTTCTCCGAAAAAATCTCCAGAGTCCGTATAGACTTTAGAGCCCAAAACTTCTGTTATTTTTTTGATACGCATGCTAAATTCTACTCAATATTGTTTAAATACTTTTCCATACTTTTTTGCATATTTATCTCCACCATAACAAACTTTATAAGAAATCAGAATTTGTTTAAGGCATGCTAAACACTCATGAAGCCAGGATAATCTTGGCCTCAACAATAATTCTCGGGGCATGCATCAGTTTCATTAGAAGCATTGATGCTTTTCTTTACACCCTTTTGGCAGTGTTTATTGTTCTTGTAATTAACATCCTTGCAAAAAAAATTATGAGCTTTTATCTCGAATCAGAGATTGAGATGAAATTTTGGGCTGTAGAAAGATACGGTTTTTCTCCTTCTAAATATTTCAAGAGACCTTTCCCGGCATGGATATTGTTGCCCCTAATTTCTGCAGGAATAACCCTTGGAAATTTTGTCTGGATGTCAATCATGACTTTTGAAGTTAAACCGAAATCTTACAGAGCGGCAAAACGGCATGGTCTATATTCCTTCTCCGAAATGACTGAAGACCATATTGGATTCATTGCCGCCGCAGGAGTGATTGCAAATCTTGCCTTCGCAATTCTAGGATACCTCATTGGATTTAGTGAATTCGCAAGGCTAAATCTTTACCTAGCTTTCTTTAGTCTCATTCCGTTCTCTGATCTTGACGGAAATAAAATTTTCTTCGGAAGTTTAATTCTCTGGAGTTTTCTCGCAGCAGTTGTCCTTATTGGAATGGGTTACGCTTTCTTTTTGATATAAAAAAACATTTAAACTTCATAACCTTAGATTTTCCATGGCAGACAGTTGGCTCAAAAAAAGAAAAGTTACAGCAGGCTTTGCTACACTAAGTTTGATTTCTGGTTTTTTATTCCTCAATAGAAATATAACGGGAAATGCTGTTTTAAGCGATAAATACTCTATAAACCCTTTATCTCTGATTGGATTGCTCCTTGTTATTTGCGCAGTAATTCTTGCAGGATATTCAATAAAAAGATAGATTAAATTCAGGCAAAACTGTGAATAATCAGCCATACTTATTCGACAAACACCATCAGATTTATAACTAAAATACTTTTTATCAGAAAATGGAACTTCTAACAGGCGTTAAGCCGAGAAAGTATCAGCAGACAATTCTCCAGACGTGCATCAAAAAAAATTGTTTAGTTGTACTCCCTACAGGACTTGGGAAAACGCTCATTGCACTTCTCTTAACAATTGAAAGAATGAAAAAATTTCCTGGAGAGAAAGTTGTTTTTCTTGCTCCGACAAAACCTCTCGCGGAACAACATTTAGAATACTTCAAAAAAAATCTTCCTGAACTTTTTGGAGATATACAACTTTTTACAGGAAGTGTTCCCGCACCGAATAGAAAAAAAATTTGGCGAACAACAGACATCATATTTTCAACACCCCAATGCGTCGCCAACGATCTGAAAAACAATCTTTATGACCTCTCGGAAGTTTGCCTCCTCGTTGAAGATGAAGCCCACAGATGCATAAAAAATTATGATTACAATTATGTTGCACAAAAATACAAACAACAAGCAACAAACCAGAGAATTTTGGGAATGACTGCGTCACCTGGAAGCGAAGAAAAAAAGATAAAAGATATTTGTAGAAATCTTTCAATTGAGGCCGTCGAACTTCGCGGCAGAGAACATGAAGAAGTGAAACCATATCTTCAAGAACTGACTTTCGAAAAAGTGCTTGTAGATTTTCCTGAAGAATTTCAAAAAATAAAAAACGCATTAAACTCTCTTTTCATAGAATATACTGAAGAATTGAAATCAAGAAGGGTCCTCTGGGGAATGCCCACAAAGACTGCTTTAATTTCCCTTCAAAAAAGTCTCATGGTTTCCATCTCGAGGGGAAATAAAAATTTTAACAATCTTCTTTCAGTAAGTGCTTGTGCACAGGCCATAAAAATCCAACACGCCCTTGAGCTTTTAGAAACTCAGACCCAAGAAAGCTTTAACAAATACTTACGTGAATTATTCCGGCAAGCCACAGCAAAAAAGAACAAAGGTGTAGTAAGATTAGTTTCAAAACCAGCTTTTAATAAAGCATTCATGGATTCAAATGAACTTGTATCTAAAGACATCGAACATCCTAAGATTATCAAGCTACTTGAAATTGTGAGGGAAGAGCATGAAAAAAACCCAAAAACGAAGATAATAATTTTCTCCCAGTTCAGGGATACTGCAAGGCTCATTTCAAAGAAGATAAACAGCATAAAAAACGTTAAGGCAAAAGTTTTCGTCGGCCAAACTAAAAAAACTACAATCGGCGTCGGAAAAAACAAAGATGTGGAAGAAACAACAGGATTAAGCCAAAAGGAACAAAAATCAGTAATTAACGACTTCTCCTCAGGAAAGGTAAATGTTCTCTGTGCAACTTCAATTGGAGAGGAAGGTTTAGACATCCCTGAAGTCAACACAGTAATTTTTTACGAACCTGTTCCAAGTGCCATTCGTGCGATACAAAGAGCCGGGCGAACAGCAAGATTGATGGAGGGAAAACTTATTATGATGATAACAAAAAAAACTCGTGATGAGGCATACTTCTATGCATCAAAGGCCAAAGAGAAAAAAATGCACTCCGCGATTGAAAACATAAAAGACAATTTGCACAATGGAAATTTTAACACCAAAGATGTCCAGAGAAAGTTGTAAGCAATCTTTTATTCTTCGGTTCTGTTCTTTTTTGCAGAATAAATATTTCTAAGAATTTCTCTCCTTAACCCTAAAGAGTTCCCCCATTTTACATAAGCATTCCAACCCTGAAAAGTTTCCATTATTTTTTCTAGAGTAATTTCACCTTTCTGAAAATTTTCAAGTTTTCTTAAAATTTTTCTTAGATTTCTTTTTCTTAAAATTTTAAAATGATAGAAATTTCTAAATCCAACAAAATCCACAACTTTAGAGAGGCTGACAATTTTGGACTTATCTTTATGAAGTTCCAATTTCAATTTATTATTCAAAAATCTTTCAATTTGAATTTTCCAATGTTCAAGCAAATTGGTATTTTCATGCAAAATCACAAAATCATCAACATATCGAATATAGAATTTTGCTCTCAATTTATGTTTTACAAATTGGTCTAGCTCGTTAAGGTAAACATTCGCAAAAAATTGCGAAGTTAAATTGCCTAACGGCATTCCTACGGAATTTTTATCAAGTCCGCTCGCATCTCTCTCTCTCTCTCTCTCTCCGAGCATTATTTTCAACTATTTTTAAAATTAGACTTATTGCCTGTTCGTCCCCTATCTTTTTACAAATTATTTCCATCAAAATTCCCTTATCGATTTCACGAAAGTAATGTTTTATGTCTGCCTTCAGGCAAAATGCTTCTCTCGTAAAATTCTTTGTGACCCTCCTCTGGAAGTTCCCAAACCTTTTCAAGGCATACAAAGTTCCTTTTCCTTTTCTGTTTGCACAGGAGTCACTGATGAAAGATTTATCAAAAACTGGTTCAATAATATTCACAAGTGCATGATGTACGATTCTGTCGCGGAAATCGGATTTGCTTATCCTACGAGTTTTAGGGTCTCTCAAAACAAAAGTTTCTAATGGTCCGGGTTTGTAAGTTTCAGATTTTAATTCCTGATGTAATAGCATCAGATTAACAAATAAACGGTTTTCAAATTCAGCAACATAAAGTTTTTTGGTTTTACCTTTTCTCGCTTTCTTCCAAGCCAAAATAAGATTTTCAAGAGAAATAATTTTGCTGTAAAGATTATTGCTTTCCATTTTAAAATCTTAGTAGCTAAGGCCATTCCAAAAGCATAGCTGTTCCTGTTATCGTTCCAGTTGTTGCCGT
>Ga0210057_1003612_pt1 | contig 21241 bp, 17 predicted proteins | sample CryGeyCG2114_010_2_FD_183968 | JGI IMG/M metagenome (GOLD analysis project Ga0210057, IMG submission 183968) | Groundwater microbial communities from aquifer - Crystal Geyser CG10_big_fil_rev_8/21/14_0.10 (SPAdes) (version 2) | ecosystem: Environmental > Aquatic > Deep subsurface > Groundwater ...
TTTGTCATCGTCTCAAAAAGCTTTTTGTGCTCTTTAATACTTTGTTCATCTTCAATAATGTGCATAGATTTTAGATAATTTGACAAAAAAGTGGTTGAAATAGATTCAATCAAAGTACCAATGAATTTATTATCATCGCTTTCGGCGCGAAGCTTTTTATTAATGGAAATTCTGAGGGCATCGGACTCGTCTAAATGAATGCGAATACTGCCATGATCGGGGCCGGCGCTTTCATTAAATTGGCAGACAATGCCAGTTTTAAAAATATTATTGATAAATTCAAACTCTGGTCGCTTGAGTAATTCTTTTTTTATTCTGGCCTTTTCCAGGCTTTTCCAGATTTCTGATAGTAGTTCATTTTGGGCGGCCTTTAATTCCTCGGCCGAATTAAATGGAGTTCCTTTCAGCTTTTGCTTGGTAATATTATTTTGGATCTTGTCTCTACTTTTTATTCTTTGGTTCATATTTTGCGCGCTCACTCTTCTTAATCTCCAAAAAAGTCAGATTATTGCTGGTTTCTACCTTTGTTACTTATGTGAAATTTTATAGTAAGTCATGTGGAAATTATAAAAGTTAATTTTATTCATCGGGTACTATGATCGATCTTTTTTTTATCTCAGCAACAAATAATGTTGCCAGATCCTAAGGGAATTTATGGGAATAATTGGTAATATATTGAAAATTAATATTGATTGTAATTTAAACCTGATTTATTCTTATAAGTATTTAGAGTTAACTATAGTTTATTCCTATTAGAGTCAAGAGAGCATAGGAATCGTTAAAGCTATCTAGTTTAGTCCTTATGCTAAGGTTATTTACGAAGGTCATTCCATCATGAATTTAAATTATTCCCATCTTTATTATTTTTTTATTATTGCTCGGGAAGGCTCAATTCGTGATGCCGCTAAAGTTCTGCACCTGACCCAGTCCACTTTAAGCAATCAGCTTAAGGATCTTGAGACGTTCTTTGGATCCCAGCTCTTCACACGTGCCTCAAGGGGATTGATATTAAATGAAATTGGCAAGGCAGTACTTTCTTATGCCCAGCAAATATTCAAATTGGGCGATGAATTGACAATGGTAATGAAAAGCTCTGGTTCTCTTGACTGCAGCATGATTAGAGTGGGGCTGGTTTCCTGTCTGGCCAAAACAAATATTGAAAGACTCTTGTGCACTTTATGGGGAAATGAGGATGTCATTATTCGTACCAAGTCAGATAATTTAGTCAATCTGATTAAACTTATAGAGACTCATGAGATTGATTTAATCCTGTCTGATCGACCTATTTTTTTAGTCCAGCATAAATTAAAGAATATTGAATTGGGGTGCCAGCAGCTTCAAATTGTGGGGGCGGCGGCCTATGCGGAACTCGCCGCCAGTGCCAAACCGGATCTGAACTCTGTTCCATTTTGCACTTACAGTCAGCATAGTCTGGCGCATGAATATTTGAATGATTATTTTACACGAGAAAAAGTGTCACCCAAGATTGTCGGCGAAGTCGATGACATTAATTTGTTGCAAAGTCTGGCGCAAAGCGGAAAGGCGCTAGTGGCCTTGCCGTCCGAGATGGCCGAGGAGCTGATTAAAGCGCGAAAAGTTATTCCCATCGGTGAAGCGATTAAATGCAATCTTTCTCTGTGGGGCATATCCCCCATGGACAGTAGTTTATACCCTAGTTTGCAAAAATCACTAGAGGATTTTGTCGCTACACAAATTCTCACCTCTGCTCATTTCTAATTCCATTTGAGTGAAATCATCGCGGGCCTTGATACAAATCCTTTCTTATTGGGCATAAATATTTAAACCTCTTCGTAGGAACCGAATAAATCTTTTTATTTTTTTATTTTTGATAAGATTCAACCACGGATTAGAAATGTTAGAAAGTGCTCTACAAAATGAAATTTCTCGCTTTTGTGATTTAGATTTTGTCGGGATTTGTCTAAATTGTGATGAGCAGGAGTATATTACAAAGGGACTTTTGATCTTAGAAAAAAAAATGCCCAAAAACGGGCAAATCAAATTACAAATCACTCAAAGCAAGAACGGCCAGGCCTTACATGGTCGTCTTACTATTCTTGGTCATAATAATATTTTTGAATCTGGGCTTGAAGGCGCTAATATCTATCAACTATATAAAAAATTAGTAAAAGAAATTAATGAGCAAATGCGTTTCATTTTTTAATAGCTCTAGATTATACAAAATATCATCATCGCCACTGACTCTCCCAATAGACCGTTCTCTTTAAGTTTTTCATAATAGTGCCAAGAATGATTTCCCTATTAATCAAAGGAGTATCTATGAAATTAATGCAGGTCGGTCCTTGGAGACCAGTAGTAACACCTTCTTGGCCAAGTTTAGATGAAAACAACAGTGTTCTATTGCTGTTACAAAGGCGCTTGAATGAGTTCATAAGAAATCTTGGAGCAGAAAAGGAAGAGTTAAGTCCTTTTGCTTATGATTTAAATACCTTTCCCGCAGTTGATATCCAAGAAAAAGAGGATGGTTATCGTCTTGAGGCAGAACTTCCCGGTATGACTGAAAGTGATATAGAGCTTGATCTATACAATAATGTACTGTCTATCAAAGGCGAAAAAGCGACGGATTTTAAAAAGGGTGATGGCTATATTCATGCAGAAAGATGTTATGGCGCATTTTCTCGTTCGATCCCTTTTTCAGAAGAAATTGATTCAGATAGTGTCGAAGCAGAATTTAACAATGGTCTTTTAACCATCGAGCTAAAAAAAAGGACGGCCGGACTGAGCGAGCGCAAAAGAATACCAATACACTGAAAACATTAATAGATAAGGGAGATTAATATGCCAGAGCAAGCAGTCCAAAACTTCCCTTTGATTGCTGTACGCAATACAATTATTTTCCCCTCTACTTCGCTCTTTTTGGTGATTGGCAGGGCCTTGAGTGTCAAGGCACTCAAAGTGGCGCAAGAAAGTAATGGCCACGTTGTGGTTTCAGCACAAATACCAGAAAACCAAAGTCAAGATGAGATCATTCAAGACAAGATTTACAAGATGGGAACCCTGTGTGAAATTCGAAGTGTCCAGGGTAATGATCGTACAGGATATCAAATTCTTGTAACAGGGGTTGCTCGATTTAGAATAAGTGAAATAGTGGAAAAAAATGGCCACCTGGAGGCCATGGGTAATGAATTTCCTGATGTGATTCTACATGACGTTGAAATTAAGGCGCTGGCAAAAAATATTCAAAGCTTAGCAAAAAACATACTTGACCTCCTTCCTGGTACTGAGCAGTCAGTTCAGGAACTTGTGGCACAAATCCAAAAAGAAGATGAGTTAGTTTACCGTTGCGCCTCTTATCTAAAATTAGATGTTATAAGAATGCAAGAACTGTTGGTGGAAGAAGATATAAAAAATAAGATGAAAAAAGTTTTGGAGTGGATGAGGCGTGAGAGAGAAGTCTTACTGCTTGAAAAAGATATAAAAGGAAAGGTAGGGGAGCGTCTTAACACCGCCCAAAGAGAGATATTATTACGCGAGCAAATGCAGGCGATCAAAGATGAATTGGGAGAAAGCAAGAAGGCCAAGAATGAAGATTTGGCAGAGAAGATTAAGAAGGCAGAAATGCCAGAAGAAGTTGAAAAAATTGCATTGGATGAATTTGAGCGCCTGACCTCACTAACGCCTTCTTCGCCCGACTATCAAGTGATCGAAAATTACCTAGACTGGCTTTGTTCTATGCCTTGGAAAGTATCGACTGATGATACATTGGATATAGAGAAAAGTGAGCAAATTTTAGATAAACAACATTACGGGCTGGCAAAAATCAAGCGACGAATTATTGAGCACCTAGCAGTAACGAAATTTAAGCAAAATCTACGAGGTCCAATATTATGTTTAGTGGGGCCACCTGGCGTAGGAAAAACTAGTTTGGGTAAAAGTATTGCAGAAGCACTTGGGAGAAAGTTTATTCGAGTAAGTCTCGGAGGTGTGCGGGATACTTCCGATATAAGAGGACACCGTAGAACATATATTGGTTCGATGCCTGGCAGGATTATTCAGAGTATCAAACGTATTGCTGTTAACAATCCTCTTATGATGCTGGATGAGATAGACAAATTAGGTGTTAGTTTTCAAGGTGATCCATCTAGTGCAATGCTGGAAGTATTAGACCCTGAACAAAATAGTACTTTTGTAGATCATTTTCTTGACGTCCCTTTTGATTTATCTAAAGTATTTTTTATCGCAACCGCCAATCGAGTAGACACAATACCTGCCCCCTTGCGTGATCGCATGGAGATCATTGAGCTGACTTCGTACTCATTAAATGAAAAAAAGCACATTGCGGAAAGATTTATTTTTCCGGCGGTTTTAGATGAAAATGGATTAAGCGATAAACAGGTGGCATTTTTGCCTGAGAATCTTGAACTTCTTATCCAAGGGCACACCCGGGAACCAGGTGTGCGTGAGCTTAAGCGCGTATTATCCTCTTTATGCCGTGCCGCTGCTTATGATATCGGCAAGGGAGCTCTTATTCCGATTAAATTGGATCGAGATAAAATTGAACAATACTTAGGTCCCGCCAAATTTCTTGATTTGCAAAAAATGCGCAAATGGGTACCAGGACTGGCAACGGGGTTGGCATGGACGCCAGTCGGAGGGGAAGTTTTATTTATCGAGAGCTTAAAAGTTGCCGGCAAAGGAAATCTCAAGCTGACTGGTCAGCTTGGGGATGTCATGAAAGAATCGGCCGAAATTGCCTTGAGTTATATTTGCTCACGTTTACTCCACCTCAATTCAGATTTTGACTGTAAAAATTATGATATTCACTTACATATTCCCGCTGGGGCGATTCCTAAAGATGGGCCTTCGGCGGGATCTACTTTAGCTGTATGTCTCGCCTCCTTAATTTTAAATAAGAAAATAGATAAAGATTTGGCGATGACAGGTGAATTGACATTGTCCGGAAGTATTTTGCCTGTAGGAGGTATAAAAGAAAAGGTTTTAGCTGCTCACCGCTATAATATTAAAAAAGTGGTTCTTCCTAGACAAAATGAAAATGATTTGCGTGAAGTCCCAGATGAAATTAAAAAAGATCTTGAATTCTTTTTGGTAGATTCCATTGACCAGATTTTAGAGCTGGCGCTTGGCATTCCGCCTGAAGTTGAATGATTATGATTCTATGAAAAAATCAGCACTGAGATATTGAGAAAAAAACTTTATTTTTAATCTACAATTGTGGCAAATATGATTTTGCATGTTATGACACGGTTGAAGCTTTAGACAAAGTTGGCATTTTATGTTTTGTAATTCGGGTTCATTGCTTAGTTTCTTTAAAGATAATCTTAAGTGTGAATGTTCCATGTTTTTTCTCAGCTCTTGCATTAAGTTTTCTTATAAATAAAGTCTGGCATAAAAGGCCTGGAAATGAGTTGATTACTGATATCGTATCTCTTGATTGATATCAGTAATCAACGATGATCATGCTTAGAAATGTTCATCATTGGCATTTCCGGTCCAGGGTATACAATCTAACTCGTAGGAGGTGCATATGAATGCTATCGTGATTATTTTTTTAGTTGCAGCTTTTGTTCCTTGGTTTTTTATCATGGGCCCGGTTTTTGCTGCCGCATTGGGTAGTGGACTTATTGTTTTATATGTAATCTTTTATCTAATTAAAACCCATCAACGGAAACCAAAAGAGAAGACCAGCGAAAAATTGCCACGCAGGCATCGGCGCTATGCTGGTAACGGATTTAGGTATCATTTACCGTTTTCAGGTTTGTATTACACAAAAGTGAAATCGCATTCTGCCAATTTTGATTTGATCAGAAGGGTGCAGATTGATTTCATACGGGACGAATAGTATGCTCTCGCAAGAGGGCATTTTTTTCTTCTTCTTCTGATAACTTTGTATTCATTTCTTCCTGCTGGGGTCTGGTGCGTTACTGGTCTATAATAGGAAGGAATGAACTTATACTTTGTCATTTTTTCTGTTTCTATTTTATTTTATTCATCCCGCCTTTTTTCTTTTACCGAAGTCGGACTTTCACCTTCGATATATGCCATGACTAAAGGTGAAGCTTTGACTGCTTCAGCACCGCCATCTGAAGCACTTTTTTACAATCCCTCACACCTGGCCTGGAAAGGAGTCAACTTGGAGTTTGCTGCCGCCGGTTATGTGGTCGATGAGGATCATGCTAAACAAGGTAAGGAAAGTGTAAAAGATAAAAAAATTGATTCTACAAAACTTATTGGAGATGCTTTAACATCTGGGCGACCGACATTAATTAAGAATAATCTAGAGTTTCTTAATTTTGTTTTTCCCTATTTTGCTTTGAAGTCATTTGCCAATGCTAGACTCTTTTCGCGAAAAATTGTAGATGAAAATCCTCATCAGGAGATTGATTTTCTCGCGCGCTTTGGCCTTACTTCAGGCTTGGCACTTTCGGCCGGTCATTGGGCCTTTGGCTACTCTTATTATTTAATTAAACAGGCAGATTTTTTATCGACTCCCAATGAGGCTCAAATCAGTGCCATTAACCAGGCAGTGACAGACGGAACTTTATCCAGCTCTACTACAAATTTTGCCAGTTTTTCCAGTATGAATTATGGCGAGGCATCGGGGCATAATTTTGGACTGACCTATCGTTCTTCGCGCGACAATAGTAGTGGATTTGGATTAGCGGTGCTCAACGCCGGTGGAACTCGATTTCGTACCGGCAAAGCTATCATTCGAGGAAAATTTGAAGAAATTGAGCAGGCGGCAAAAGATGAGGCGACAAAACATGGGCTAACTTTAGGCACGCCAAAAAAAATTGATCAAATGGTCAACTTAGGTTTTCATCTTGCCAGTGATGAAGGCAAGGAGGATTATTTTTTTGCGTCAATCTCAATGGATTATCAAGATATAGGTGGTACAACCTTGGACAATCGTATTGTCATGGCCACTGACTTTGGGTTTAGAATAAGTGATAATCTCTCATTGCTAACGAGCGTCCCTATTGCGAAGCACCACGGCATGGTTTATTATTTGGGACTTACTAGTATTAAGTTTTTGGGTGCGTATAGAGTTAATGAGTCTTTATCTGGCGGTCTAGATCTTAAGTTACATTTGGGATTTAATAAAATCGTATCCCTGATTCGTCTCAATCTCAATGGCATGATTATAAAAAGCCTTAACCAACAACTTGTTCCAGATGCCACCGGATTCCAAATCGGTCTAGGACTAACATTCGTATTTCCTGATATGAGCTAGAGATGCTTCAGCGTTTGCGCTTCTCAATCACTTTGACGATATTTTTATGCAATTCTGGATATTTCTTAATAATGGTTAAAAAATCTTCTTTGGATAGTTTGTATAGGTCACAGTAGTCATCAGCGATGACGTTGGCATTGCGGGCAGATTCCTCTAGTAGCGCACTCTCACCAAAGAACTGGCCTTCATGTAAAGTGGCAACATGGTGTCCATCTTCAAGCGTAACACTGACTGCACCGTGCCCGATGATATACATTTCATTACCGACTTCGCCACGCTTTATGACATAATTGCCAGGAGAATAATATTTTTGTTCCAGATTTTTTGCCACTTCCTTGAGGCAGTGGGTGGAGCATTCATCAAAGATGGAAAGATTTCCAATTAATTTAACATTCATGTAGGTGCGCATTTCTTCCTGCAAAGAAGGTGGCAGTTCCCCAATAATATGGTGATCATTGTCACTCATGCGCTTTGTCAGTAGGTGATTATAATAATTAAGGGCAGAGCCTTGAATTTTCATGGGTACATTATAATGGCGCATAAAATTTGTAAGATCTTGGATTTTTTCACGAGTTTGCTCTTTATAGCGATTGGCCTCCGCTAGAATCTGTGAAACTTTACCAATGACTATACCATAAACGCCCACGCCTAGAATCATGATGGCCATGGTATAGAGTTTACCGCCACTGGTACTTGGCGTGATATCGCCATAGCCTACAGTGGTTAAGGTCGTGACGGCCCAATAAAGAGAGTGGATGAAATATTCTTTATCACTTAAAACCCCAGGATTGGGATAGATTAAAATCCATCCGCAAGCTATAAAGTTGATCGCCATAATTGATCCAACGGCTGCCATGAGTGCCTTGAACCAATTTGGAACAACCGTGAGACTTCCGACGAATGAAAAAATGCGAGTGATACGCACCAGACGAAATAGCCGGACTAGTCTGAAAATTTGTAATCCTGCCATATCTAGCACATGGGCCAGAACATCGAAGGGAATTGAACACAAAATATCTACTAAAATATGGACTCTTTCACGTTTAACCATATGAGCATTTTTTTTAACGTGCGTTGAGCTTGCTATTTTTCTAGTTTTTAAAAAAAATATAAGATCCAAGATGAAAATGAGAGAGAGCAAGGCATCGATCCAAATCTGCCATGTATGCAGTCGCGTTCTAAAGGTAAAACTATAGGGCGCCTCTAAAGCAGTGAAAACCACGGCGGCAAAAACGATGCAATGCCAGACAGTCTTACTTGGTGAGAGTTTTAATTGAGTCATATTTCGGGTTATCCTATTGATTCTATTGATCGGAATATGAAGACAAAACTTAATATTGCTGCACAATTTAAAATGTTAAATAATTGTCAGGTTTTTCTATGACACCTTGACGGAGACTCATTCTGCTCCCATTGTAAAAATGTAAATACTTTTAGGAGTTTTAAAATGAAGCGATGGATACTTTTTTTATTAGTTAATATTTTAATCATCTCAACCTTAAGCATAATAGCAGGCCTGCTAGGGATTGAGCCTTACCTGACTAGTTATGGACTCAATTATCAGAGTTTAATGGTCTTTTGCCTTTTTTGGGGTATGGGCGGAGCATTCATATCGTTGCTCCTTAGCAAAACCATGGCGAAATGGATGATGGGAGTTAAAATTATCGATGGGCGCGGGCCTCATCAAAACTTGGTGATGATGGTACATCATTTAGCAAAAAAGGCCGGTCTGGATGTTATGCCGGAAGTTGGAATTTATCAGTCTCCCGATGTTAATGCATTTGCCACTGGCCCGAGCAAGAATAGATCTTTAGTTGCTGTTTCATCTGGTCTATTGCAGCACATGGATCAGTCGGAAGTCGAAGGGGTTTTGGCACATGAAATTGGCCATGTCGCGAATGGAGATATGGTAACCATGACTTTAATTCAAGGAATAATCAACGCCTTTGTCATGTTCTTATCTCGAGTTGTGGCCTTTGCCTTGTCAAGTGCCATGCGCAGAGATGATGGAGAAAGGAGTTCCAGTGGAGGCATGCTTCAGTTTGGGCTTATCTTTGTTTTTCAATGGATATTTGGTCTGATGGCCATGCCCATTGTTGCCTGGTTTAGCCGCCAGCGCGAATTTAGGGCCGACCGCTCTGGCGCCAAGCTGGCTGGTCGCGAAAAAATGGTGGCCGCCCTAGAAAAATTAAAACGCGCCTATCCCATTACGGCCCAAATAAAAACCGAACAATCCATGCAGACTTTGCAAATATCATCTCGTTCAGATGTAATGAAGTGGTTTGCAACTCATCCACCTTTAGATGAGAGAATTGCCGCATTAAAGCGTGGCCAGGTTTAAAAACTAGGGCGTTAGAGGGAGGACTGCTCGATCAAATTGCTCGAGTAGTCTTTGCACTACCTGCTGCACATTTGGGATATCTTTTATCATTGCTGCTATTTGACCGATCTCAAGCTCACCCTCATCTAGCTCACCAAGTAGCATGCCCTTTCTGGCACGTCCCTTGCCTAAAAGCTCAGATAGTTCTTGTTTGCTGGCACATTTCTCTTCCAAAGCGAGAACCTGGGCAAAAAATTTATTTTTTAATAGTCTAACTGGTACGAGTTTTTTTAGTGCCAGGCAAGTATCACTGGCATGGGCATTAATTACTGCATTTTTAAAATTAATATGTGCGCTGGACTCTTGAGTTGCCACAAAACGTGTACCCATTTGTACCGCTTGTGCTCCTAAGGCCAAGGCCGCAGCGATACCTCGGCCATCGCCAATGCCTCCCGCTGCGATTACCGGAATCTTGACTGCATCGACTACTTGGGGCACAAGTGTCATAGTGGAGAGTTCATCACGGCCATTATGGCCACCGGCCTCAAAACCCTCTGCCACAACCGCATCAACTCCAGCTTGCTGGCATTTTACTGCCAGCTCTGGGGTAGAGGTGACGTGAACAACGATAGCGCCTTTTTCTTTCAGATAGGGAGTATATTTTTTGGGGCTGCCGGCAGAGGTAAAAAAAATACGTATACCGGCATGCAGAGAAATTTCAATCTGTTCTTCAACCTTTTCATAGAGCAAAGGAATATTGACGGCCAACGCTCCGGTGGTCAAGCTCTTGGCCCTTTCTATTTGTGAGCGCAACAGATCCAAATTCATAGAACCAGCGCCAATAATACCCAGGATACCGGCATTGGCAGATGCGGCCGCAAGTTTTGCTCCTGAAACGTAGACCATTCCGGCCTGGATAATAGGATACTTTATGCCTAAAAGTTGGCATATAGGTCCATAACCTTGAAGTTTAGACATAGACAACTCTCCTAGCTTTCCTGGGAATTTTTGAGGGATTTTTCAAGCGCAACGACCAATGGTGCCATAGACTTTACTTGAGAGAACTTCTCTCGCATATCAAGGATGACGGGGCGAGGGTTACCTTCACCTTTGCGATAGCTTAGAACTCTGCGAGCGAACGATTCTGCCAGGATAAAAATGCGTGAGACTTCAAGAATCTCGTCGTAGTGCTCGTGGCTAAACCCACTACCTTTTGGATCACCATGATGCTGACGGATAATAAGATCGACATCAATAGGAGCTTCCGGGTTTTTTCTGATGAATACGGCTCCTTCGAGAGGGTGATTTTTTAAAACTTCGAAATCACTTTTTTTAATTTTGTTCTCTGATACGGCCTGATCAAATTCCTGATAGCTATCAAATTGCGCTAGATCTTCTCTTTCTAGTAGGGCCACATCACAAAAGAAGGCAGCGTAGGCAATTTTGATTTTAAGCTCCTCTGAATCTTTACCCAGGCCTTTAAGAATATGGTAGGCCACCATGGTTGTAAGCTGGGCATTCTGATAAAGAAAGCCTGTTTTGGAGCCTAGGATTTTCTGTAAGACAGGACCCATAGTTTTTGAGCGAACGGCAGTTTCTGAAATACTACTGATGACAGTATCGGCCAGTTGAATGGTCGTGCGGTTAAGTCCTTGCGCCACAATTTCCATCCGCGCCAAATCAAAAGTTTGGCCAATGATTGTGTAATCTTCCTGGTCTTTAACCAGTCCTTCTTCCAATTTTTGAATCAAAATGTTGGAGAGGAAAACAGCAAAATTGTCGCGCATTTCTTTGGGAATATATAAGTTTAACAGGCCCTGGCTTTTGTAGCGCTCTAAAACTGTTTGATCAAATGACTCGCCAGCGTGAATACGTTTGAGGAACTGGTATTCATTTTCAGGCCCTTTAATTCTAATAAAAACATCACAAGGTGAACTGGGAAGGGAATAAAAATAATCTAAAGGTACTACGGCATACTCAGGTCGTAGTTTTTTTTTGAGATCATCCAGGGTAATGCCTAAAACGCGACTTGCACTGTCGACAACTTTTTCCCAGTCGAGTGCATTCTCAACCCACTGGACATCCTTACGTATATCCTCTGGACATTCTCCTAGAACAACCATACCAGTATCCAATTTATTTTTTTTACACGCCTTCCAAATATCTTTGGCCGTATCCTCTTTGGCAACTTTTCCGTCCGTAATGATTAAATCGACCGAAGGTAAAATCTCCATCAGAGCAATTGCTTCAGCAGCAGTATTGCGCGGGATGATTTGGGCGCCTAAATAAGTATTAAGATTGACAGAAACCAAGTCCTTCAAGGTGGGGTTTTGGATAATCATGATCACTTGTGCCATTGATGCCTCTCTTGGTTTGTTTACCGCATAATTTTATCATCACATGTGAGATCGGTGAATGCCAAAATGGGCGAGGCCTCAAATTGCTGCAAAAGCTTGGGATCTGTCTCACCTAAAAGACGAGCAAAAGTATTAGACCTCTTGCGACCAATTCCTGGGAAGCTACGAACTCCCCATCCTGCTTGCTGTAAGGCCTTTCTGGCAGCAATAGCAGAGCAGTAAGTAGAGAGTGTGGCATTAGCGTCTGCTATCTGTTTTAATTGTTCAAACCATTGCACTGTCCACAAGGTCTGGTTTTTTCGTGGCCCAAAAGCATCCTGGTAGATGGCCTGCACTTTAAGACCTTTTGCTATCAATGGCCTTATGCTTTTCCTGGCATCCCCAATGACAATGTGGAGGGAGAAAGGCTGGCATCTGGCCTTAAACGAGACGGTATTATCTTGAGCTGTGGCAATCTTTATAAATGAGCGCCTGAATTCTTCATTTCTTTCAAGCCAAAAGACAAAGGCCGGGTCAATTTCCAATGAGTATAAGCTGACACTCAGATCGGGAAAATATTGGGAAAGAAAGTTCAAGCTGAGGATTACGCCCATACCTGTTCCTAGCCCGACTTCCAGTATGGTAAGATCCTTTTTATGGGCCAAAGCATGCATTGCATGGCGGGAGATACCAGCTCCATGAATATAGACGTGTTGGGTTTCAATCTCAGCACCTGAGCTGGAGTGGCAAGTTTCATCAAAGCTTGAAGAGTAAAGAGACCAACTTCCATCGTCGGTCATTACTCGATAGTAATCACCCAATTCACCCTTAAAAGCAAAATCTTGATCTTTATACTTGTGCATATCTTGGGCATATTGCCTCAGCAGCTTGTGCATTTTCCACTTTAATTTCAAGAATTGATGCTTTTTACCCGAAAAACACTTCTATGAAGGGTGCACTATTACTTATTTTTTATCTCATTTTTTTGGCAAGCTGTGGAGAGCCTGGAAGGGGTAAGCGTGTGCAGGATCTATCGCCTAAACTAGGGGCGACAATGGAAGAGAGTAGCGAGCTGAGCGCCTATGAAAAAGATATTGCCTACAATATTTGCCTCGCCTTTAGAAATAAATATACCGATTTTCGCAATACGCGCTTAGGCCAAAAATTTTCTTTTGAAGTTAAGCACACTAGTTGTTCCGGTAGTACGCCTGCAACATTGATTTATACAGTGCTAACCAAAGCGGCAGGAGAGAATCCGTTGTTAAGTTTTACTTCATCCACTGGGGGAGTCTATTTTCAGGGGGTGGAATCACACTTACACGGATATCTGGCGCCACTATGCGTGCATTTATTACAAGGCGAGAACGCTCAAAATACCTATGATGCCGAAGATGGAAAAATGCAGATAAAATTCTTTGTGGATGAGGGATTGGCCAAGTTCAAGGCCTCATTCTCCAAACGAGAACTCAATTCATCCTCACCAGATTTTGGAAAATTTATGGTAACCAGAGAAGATGTATTGACAGTGGTGGGCGGATCTATCTTACCTGACGCTATGAGCGGATTAGTCTCTGAGAGAGTCCAGACCATTTTTTGCTCTAATGGGGCATATCAAGAATTAAAACAAACATTTATGCTTCACCAAGTCCAATAGGTACGTGATACTTTTTTGTAGGTCTCTGTGTCATCCTAATGACACAGAGACCTACAAAAAAGTATCACGTACCTTATTAAGAACGGATATCCCAATCGGTGTAGATGCCCTCTAAGCGGGGCTGAACTAATTTGCAGTAATCAAAAAATAATTGAGAACGCTCTTGGTCCTTGTTGGCATGCTCACAAAGAACGCGCAAGGTTTCCATGTAGGCCAGGGCCTGGCATAGGGTTTCGGCATGGATCATTAATCCACCAATTTTTTCCTCGTCCATATTGACCCAATTTTTTGGAATCAGCATCTTTTCAGCTTCTGGCCTTAAACTTGAAAAAAGCAACCCCAACATTTTCTTTTTGAATTTGTAGTGCATAGACTTGAATTCATAGCTCCAGTCATTGCTGCGATTTAAAAATTCTAGAGTGGGGTGTTTATAAAAAATATTGCTGAAGAATTTTTTGGGATCTTTAACGGCGTAGCGGATGACATCTTTTAAGGCCATTAACGCCTGGATCTGACTGGTGCCTTCATAGAGAAGTGGCCCGAAGCTATCGCGATGAATGCGTTCAACCGGATATTCCTTCATAAAACCATAGCCGCCCAAGACTTGAATCGCGCGTTGGGAGAGGTTGGTGAAGGCCTCGCAGCCATAGTATTTGACTAAAGGAGTGCGTTTGCGCGTCCACAATAATGCATCATCGTAGAGTTCTTTTTCTTCCTGACTTAAGTCTCCGGTATGGCGCTTTTTAAGGTCGAGTTTTTGATAGATATCAAAGTAGCTGGCAGTGTCGACAAAAAGAGCGCGCAAGGCCCTCATCTCCGTCTCATAATCTTCTAGGTTGCGTTTAAGTAGTGGCAACTCGGCAATTGGTTTGCCAAATGCGGTTCTTTCAGTCGCGTATTGTCTGGCATAGCTTAAGCAAGATTCAATACCTCCTAAGGCCTGCAGAGCGACGCCAATGCGTGCCTCATTCATCAAATGCAACATGTACTTAAAGCCATCATTCTCTTTGCCCACTAACCTGCCAATAGAGTTTTCATAAACCACTTCACAGGTAAAAGATCCGTGCAAACCCATTTTGTCTTCATTTTTGGAGACTTTAAAATTCAGCCCGTCCTTGTGTTCTCTTTGGTCTACTAAAAATAAGCTGATACCCTCTAAACCTTCTGGGGCGTCTTTTATCCGTGCTAGCACTAGACCAACGCCGCCACCTCCATTAGTAATAAAAGTTTTGGCGCCATTAATAAGATAGGTGCCATTGGCCTGGGGAGTGGCCGAGGTTTTAATATTGCCTAGGTCACTGCCACAGCCAGGCTCTGTCAGGTTCATTGAACCAGACAGGGTGCCTGCAATTATTTCGGGAATATATTTTTCTTGTGTCGCTTTATCACAAAAACGATGAATCATATCGGCAATGGAACCAAAAAAAGCAATCTGGGTAGAAGAAGCGACGCAACCTCTGGCGATTTGTTCCCACATAATCATGGCAATGCAGACAGGTACGTCCATGCCGCCAAGCTCTTTTGGTATGGTGATGCCGAAGGCCCCCAGTTCAAGCGCCTCGTTATAAAGTTCTTGCAAGGCGGGGCCAGGAACTGTTTTGCCATTGACCACAGTACCAGCGCCTTCGCGATCAAGTCTGTCGGCACGTGGAGCAACTGAGTTGGCGGTCCAGTCGCCAGTTGTCATCAATAGTTCTTGAAAAAATTCTCTCGCCTCTTCAGGCGTTTTTAATCCATCTTCAGTTGGGTACTCAGGATAGTACAGTGGCAGAATTTTATCCCAGTGTAGGGCGTGTTTAAAAAGCCATTGCCAGTCTGGGCCGTCGGTAAAGTAGTTCATATCTTTTCCCCTGTTAAACTAGATGTAATGCTGAAAACGACTGAAAAGCATTGCATAAATGGAATAAAGTGAAAAGGGTAATTGGGGACAAAAGAGTTTGAATTAAGGGAGAATGAGCGGCATTTTCTACTGCCCACCGCTAGGATCAACTAATAAACGGTTGAGGCTATCTGTGTTAACAGTTGTGGCATCAGCGCTATTACCTTCTTGTATTCCCTGCTCTCTAGCATTGCGGCGAATATCCTCAGTGCTATCTGTAAAACTAGAATTATTGAGCTCCTCACTTAAAGCGGCCGAGCTGGTAGAAACAGTCGCCGCGCCACTACCGCTACCAGTGGCGGAGAGATATCCCGAGACGATATTAGAGTAATGCAACACCGACTTGAGGGTGTCCACCCTTTGGTCCAACTCTCTTTTAATATTACCAATGGCGGTTTCCCTTTGAGTCTGATCGCCAATGTCAGTGACTGAGCGGCCACCTATGCGCGCGCGCATTTCGCTAATAACCTTCTCTCGTTGCGATTTATAGTCTTGTAAGATAGTGGCTGCTATTTTTTCTCTTTTGCTAGCATCACTGACAATTGCTTGAACTTGAGCATCAGTATAGCCGGCCTCTTTGAGATAGATTCCAAGGTTGGCGCCGCTAGGGTCAGAGGTAAATCGCTGGCTCATCTTTTCGAGTAGGGCGTGGCTGCGCAGATCATACTCAGTCAGTGAGGACTCGGCAGATTCCTTGGCAGACTTATCCATAACAAAGCGCTTACACTCTTGTTCGTTATAACTGGTCTTACAGCGCTCCTCAAGTTGACTCGCCAAAGTGGTCGTCTCCGAGGCAATCGAAGTCTCTACTTCCTTTGAAGTGGTGGTGGCGAGTTGATCAAGGGTTTTTCCATTGCCACTGCCGCCGCTATAGACATCAGCTCCCGTTTGCAAATTCCTGGCAGGATTTTGATTAAGGCGAGCGTATCCCTCTTTTATTTTAAGAGAAATGAGAATGCCCTGTCGTGCTTCGCGCACTGCTGTTTCAACCACGCAGGCCTTTCTTTGGCTATAGGCACTGTCGCCGGCGCAAAAAGTAGCGTTACCGGCCGGGGCCGTAGCTGGTGTTGTTGCTGTTGTTGACGGAGCTGCTGCAGTAGCGCTATTTGGATTGGCAGTACTAGTGCTGGTACTTGCAAAGGAGCTCAGGCTGGCGCGCGCTGGGCAAGAGCTACTGCCGGATTTCTCATAGGAGCAGACATCGCGAAAGCTGACAGCACATTGGGTCCATACTTTGCGCGCCTTATCTTGTTGAGTTAAAAGATACTCATGGCACGCTCTGGTGGTGGTGGCGGTAGGCCCGCAAACACCTCCCAGCGGAGTTCCTGCGGTTGCTGCTGGAGTAGATGCAGCTACCGGAGTCGCTGTTGCTGTGGGCGTGGCCGAAGGAGTGACGATTGGTTCTGTTAGCGTGACCACAACTCCCGAGCTAGGCGGACCTGAATTATTGATGGCATAAGAAAAAGTGTTGGGATTGATCTCAATACAATAGGCGGAAATCGCCTCGATGATGTAACGGCTGGTACTGGTTTCATAAAGATTATTAAAGACAGCGTGGTCAACTTGTTTGTTGCTGACGCCTTGAACGCTGCCATAAATCGCCTCACGCAGTTCCCGTTCAAAATATTCGCGCATTTTTTTCATGACAGGGTCACTAGTTTTTTTAAGCGTGCCGAGATCGCGCCCTTCAAATTCATTGGGGCCATTGCCGCCACTTGCTGAAGTAGCGGCAGGACCTCCGGCCGAAGTGGCCTGGTTGCCACTGGGATTGGGAGTGCTAGTACCGCTGCCGCTACCTTGTTGTGCCAGGGCAGCGATGATCTGACTTTTTTGAGTGTCGTCTAGTCCTGCCCAAATGCAAGTACCGACGTCATTGGGGCTGCTGGTTTTACATCCTTCCGCGATTGGTGCTACCGCTTGGTGTAGTAAAAGCTTTTGCATGATGCCGGGATCGATACCCTCAAAACCGCCTTGAATGCCAGAGCCGCTGGCAGGCCCGCCTGCGCCCGCGCCGCCTTGACCAAGACTGATCTTGGGACAGATTAAGAAAACACATAAAAAGGCGAGTAAAAGGTTGGCATGCATACTTCTATTATCGGCTAAAATGGGATGAAAATGTTCACAAAAGCGAGAAGGGGGATAAGTCCTTAAAAAAAGGAGATTTTTCGGCTGTCGCCACCTGTCGGTTGTGCTCTAATATCAGGCACTTTGCTTGGCCTTAGAGTTTAAAAATGCACTCTTTACCGTGGTAAGCGAATTCTTCCACGCTGCTCAGAGGAACAATTTGCCAATTTTTTTCCTGCGCTTCTTTGAGCACAATTTCCAACGCATTTAGGGTCTTGGCCTGAATATCGTGCATGAGAATAACTCCTCCCTTGGAAGGATTTTTGATGGTGTAGGGAACTTTTTGAAAAGTGCCGTTGACTCGTTGGAATGAGTAAGCTCGTCCACCTTCCATATTGGCGCGTACGTTTTGTGCCACTTCAGCGCTGGTCATAGATGGAACCCAATCGGCACTGTCGATATCCCAAAAAACAAAATTGATACAATTGTCGGAGTAAAGTTCGTTGGAAACTTCTTTCATGACATTGAGGTGGTGATAGGCGCGGTTTTTACCATAGGCCCCATAGGGAAAGCGGTAATACATTTCGTTTTGATGAATGCCATAGTCATCGGATAGAGTCTCAATCTTGCTGATCGATTGGCGCAATTCTTTGCGATAGGTTTCTAGTGGCTCGCCATTGTTATCATCGTGGTCGTGATCGTGGCTGGCCACCATATGGCCTTCATCCCACATGCGATGAATAAGCGGTAAGTTGTTATCGTTTATCAGTGAGGTCAGAACAAAAAAAGTGGCGTGAACATTATATTTTTTTAACATATCCAAAATCTTGGGAGTTCTCTCCAAGTGAGGGCCGTCATCAAAAGTCAAAACTAGCTTATTGGCACCGTAAAGACTTTTGGCCTGGTACTTGGTCATACCTATGTCGACGCGAGGAATATAGGTTCTATTGTCTTCTGGGAACTGTTTATCTTTGGCCGCAATGATAAGAGGTAGTAACAGTGATAAAGTGATTATTTTGGCCTTCACAATCAGTTCCTCCGAAGCATCTAGGTGGCATTAAATGGAACTGATCTTCTAACAGAAAAAAGCTGAGAGTTATAGTCGCAATGAAAAAAAAACAGATGGGGGGGGGACTTAGCGTAGGCCCATGGTTTTAAAGGCCTTTTCTTTGAAACGAAAGGGATGTCTTAAGTCCATACGATCATGGAAAATGACGGGAACAGATAGGGCCATGAGAAGCCCTAGACATGAATCTATATCCTGCGCTAGGTACATGGCCATTTTGCGCTGGATGAGCAAGAGCGAGCAATCAGTGTGATAAAGCAGGGCCTTTTTAATGGTTTCCTCTTGGCAATCCATCAGGAAAATAATGTCAAAGTTTTTTGCGAACATCTCGCGCAGCTTGCGTATCGCCCAGGGATCTGTTTCTACCGCGATGATCTTACCTCGAACTTCGCGCAGCTCATTGTCACCAAACTGGTAATCGGTTTGACCTATGACAACCGAGATAGGACCTATTTCTACTCCAGAGGTTTGGGGTGAGTTCATGATCATTTTGTTTTCCATGGACACTCCTCTTTGGTTTTATAGGTTCTCTTTTTAAAGTTTCTAAAAGCATCATAAGGCCAACATATTATCGCATAAAAGAGCGGCCTTAGTTGACAAGGGCAATTGTTACCGTAAATCAGTGACGGGCGTGATTATTATACTTTTTATATGTAGTATCGGGGCAAAATGCTGTCATATCAGCATCTTGGCAAATTCACCTCAAGCATAAACTATGTCAAAGTGCCAACTTTTTAAATTCCATAGGGTTGACATGCAAGGATTCAAAATTAACTTACAAGGAGAACATATGAGGAGGGAACTTCATGCACAACCTAAATGATATTGTCCGCGGAGCTCTTGATTTGGCCCAGGCCGAGGCATTAAAACGGCATAATCCTGAACTGGATGCTTTTCACCTTTTGCTTGGGTTTGTTAACAATCCTAAATCATTTTGCTCCAAGGCCTTTAAACAATATAAGAAAGATATTTTGCATGAGATAGATAAACTTCCCAAGCTGGGAGAAAAACTGGCAGCGGATAAAATTCGTGCCAGTAGCTCGCTTAGTGAGTGGATGACTTTTGCCAGCAGCGATGTTGTTCAAAGTGGGCGCGAGCTGATAGAGGAGAAAGATCTTTTAAAATATATGCCCAAAATATTTCCTAAATTGCCGATTGATTATAGCAAACTGGCCGAAGCACAAAAAGAAAGTGAAGACGAGGCGCCAAATTATCTGATCAACTTGAATGAGTTGGCATCAAAGGGCAAACTTGATCCGGTCATCGGGCGGGACAAAGAAATTCGTATGGTGATGGAAATTCTCGGTCGTAGATCCAAGAATAATCCGGTTTTGGTAGGTCCTGCCGGAGTAGGTAAAACGGCCATCGTAGAAGGATTGGCACTGGCGATCCACAAAGGCGCTGTGCCTGACGTTTTACAAGGTAAGGAAGTTTATTCTCTAGAGCTTGGGGCCCTAATGGCGGGGACAAAGTTTAGAGGAGAGTTTGAAGAGCGCATCCAAACCTTACTTAAATATATTAAAGATAAGGCCGGTGAGGCAGTGCTTTTTATTGATGAGATTCATCAATTAGTAGGTGCCGGGCGCACCGATGGCGCCATGGATGCTGCCAATTTACTTAAACCTGCTTTGGCGCGAGGTGAATTACATTGTATTGGTGCTACGACTGAAGATGAGTATCAGAAATATATTTTGGGTGATTCGGCTTTAGCGCGAAGATTTAGAGCTGTTCCAGTCAAGGAACCTTCAACCGAAGATGCCATTGAAATTTTAATGGGGGTGAAAGAAAAATTTGAAATGCATCATGGGATAAAAATTTCAGAGGAGGCGATTTATAACGCCGTGGTCTTATCGGAACAATATATAACAGATAAACATTTGCCTGATAAGGCGATTGATCTGATCGATGAGGCGGCCTCTGCCATGAAACTTTCCGCCGAGGCCATGCCGCCACAATTGGTTGAACTGGAAAGCGAAATTCGCAATAAGATGATCTTATCCAAAGTAGAGCCAGATAACAAAAAGCTTTTTGAAGAGGCGACAGCTCTTAAGACCAAATTTGATATAGAGAAAAAACAGTGGGAGAGTGAAATTCTTTCGGTAAAAAAAGTTTCAGAACTTAAAAATCAACTCGACCGCTTACGCTTTGAAAGTGAAGAGGCGCAGCGGCGGCAAAACTATGAAGAGGCCAGTCGCATTCAATATTCCCTCATGCCCGAACTAGAAAAACAATTAGAAAGCTTTAATCACGATTGGGTTTTGTCTAAAAAAGATATTGCGCAGGTGATATCCAAGCAGACGGGTATTCCCATCGAAAAAATCCTCAAGTCTGAACAAGACCGCATACTTGAGCTTGAATCTTATTTAAAATCAAGAGTGCTGGGTCAAGACGCTTCTTTACACGAAATTGCAGGCACTATAATGGCCTCACATGCTGGCCTAACAGATGAATCACGCCCTCTTGGCTCATTTTTATTACTTGGCCCAAGCGGCGTTGGTAAAACAGAATCGGCCAAAGCGGTAGCTAAATTTCTTTTCAATGATGAGAAGAAAATGATTCGTATAGATTTGTCGGAGTATTCGGAGAAGCACTCTGTTGCCAAACTGATAGGCGCGCCGGCCGGCTATGTCGGCTATGACGAGGGCGGAATTTTAACCGAGGCGATCAGGCGCAATAACTACGCCGTTATCT
>Ga0210057_1003615_pt1 | contig 21234 bp, 20 predicted proteins | sample CryGeyCG2114_010_2_FD_183968 | JGI IMG/M metagenome (GOLD analysis project Ga0210057, IMG submission 183968) | Groundwater microbial communities from aquifer - Crystal Geyser CG10_big_fil_rev_8/21/14_0.10 (SPAdes) (version 2) | ecosystem: Environmental > Aquatic > Deep subsurface > Groundwater ...
GCGCTTTTTCTTGCACCAAAGACTTGGCGTCGCGCCAGAGCTTCTTTTTCACAATCTCATCTGTCTTAGTCAATACATGTTTCTGTATAAATTTTTCCGTAGTCTTTAGCCCTTGATCTAGGTAGACAGCTCCGACATACGCCTCGAAAGTGTTAGCTAATATATATTGCCTGGCCTTACCACTGTCTTTAGTTTCTCCTTTAGACAATAACAAGTAATCATTCATACCCACCTGGGATGCGATATCAGATATAATCACTGCATTCACCAACGCCGAACGCAAAGCGGTCAGTTCCCCTTCGGTATGATCAGGATATTTGTTGTATAAAAAATCGGTAACTATAAGCTCGAGCACTGCATCCCCTAAAAATTCCAGGCGCTCGTTGTGCGAAAGCTTGGTGTCAGGGTTTTCATTGATATACGAACGATGAATAAAAGCCTGCTTCAACAGATCTTTATCTTTAAAAACTATATTGGTTTTTTTCTCAAAACTAGAAAAATCTATCATGCGTTTACTTCTTATTGCTGATAATCTCTACTGCTTTAGCGATAAGCGGAATAATATCATTGTAAATGCGAAGCTCTGGTACTTCAGCCATCTCAAACCATCGCGCACCATCTAGCCCACCGGACTTCTCAAGTGTAAGATCTTTGTACTCGCTTTTTGCTAGAAAATATTCTACCTTTTTCAAACTCTTACCCTTCTCTGGGTGAGTCGCAACGTATTCGTTTTCTCCAAGCTTCGTTTCGATAGTTATATCAAGACCTATTTCTTTCTTAATGGCTTTAACCGCTCCTTCTTTGACATTTTCACCCTCTTCAACTTTACCTTTTGAAAGAGTCCAGTATCCGAACACGTCATGAACTAGAGCAAACATCACCTTTTCTTCCCCGCTCACATCAGGCGAAGCAGAAATATTCGCATATACCAATGCGCCACCCAAATGTTCAACCGGGAGTTTAGATATATCTATAGAGTCATCGTTCGCGCCAGAACCCTTCCCTTTTTTACTGTGGGCAGTTTTTTTATGGTCTTTATCCGGCTCGCCCAGCTCTTTATAAACCGCACCCAAAACTCCATTTACGAATTTACCGGAATTTTCTCCGCCGAAAGTTTTTGCCAGCTCAATAGCTTCGTTGATAGCCACCTTAGGAGGCACTTGCGACCGATCAGAAAACAAAAGTTCAGTTAAACCTATACGCAAAATGTTGCGGTCTACAATCGAAATCTTGTCGATCGGCCAGTCTGGTGCAGCCTTTTCTATGATCTGGTCTACTGTGGTTCTTTTTTTAAATATTTCATCCACTAACAAAAATACGAAGTTGTCATCCTCCAACCCGGGAGCAAACTCCTTCAGATTCCTTTCGAGCATCTTTTTAACTTCTTCCAAATTTGGGCCCCTACCCGGTTTAGCAAGCGACAGGAAATCCCATTCGAAAAGCGTCTGAAGCACTATTGATCTTGAGAGGTGCCTATTTGCCATACCATGAGTTGAAAGTTGTAAAGTTCATAAAGTTAAAAGAGAATCTATACCCCCAACTTTACAAACTTTATAACTTTTTACTTTATAAACTAACTCCTGCCTTCTTCGGCCTTCTTTGCTTTTTCCTTCTTCTGTTTCTTCTCCATCTTCTTTACCAAATCTATGATTTTCTTTCCTCGATAAAAACCACAAGCGGCGCAGACCGTATGTCGCCTCTTTGGTACCTGGCAATTTTCGCACTTCGTAAAACTAGTGCTTGAAAGGGCGTGGTGTGAACGCCTGTTTTTCGTATGCGACTTTGTATGCCTCATTCGTATTACCATAATGGGTACATCCTAGCATATCACCCGGCAAAAGCAACCAATGAAATTTCGAAAAACAATAGAATATGTTATTATATGCCCAATGAATAAAGGACCTGAAGAGAATGAAAAATTGAGTAATTTAAGGCATACCTTGGCGCATGTCTTGGCAAAATCAGTACGAGAACTGTACCCGAATGCCCAGAATGCCATCGGTCCGTCTATAGACGACGGTTTTTATCAGGATTTTGATCTGGGAGAAGCGATTTCAGAAAAAGACCTCGCAAAAATAGAAAAGAAGATGCGAGAAGTATTAAAAACCTGGAAAAATTTTGAACGAAAAGAAGTCACCCCCGAAGAAGCAAAGAAAGAATTTGCCTGGAATCCGTACAAAATAGAACTGATAAAAGAATTTGAAAAAGAGGGTAAAAAACTCACTTTCTACACCTGCGGGGGCTTTATCGATCTGTGCAAGGGTGGACATATGGAAAACCCAAGTAAAGAAATAAATCCAAATTGCTTCAAGCTAGATCGTGTCGCTGGCGCCTACTGGCGCGGAGACGAGAAAAATAAAATGCTTACCCGCATTTACGGTCTGGCCTTCGGGAGCTCGGAAGAGCTAGAAGAGTGCGTCAAACAACGTGAAGAAGCAAAGAAAAGAGACCACCGAAAACTGGGCAAGGAGTTAGACCTTTTTGTTTTTTCTGATTTAGTGGGAGCAGGCTTACCCCTCTTCACCCCTAAAGGTACAATGTTACGCAACTTGCTCGATGATTTTGTGTGGGAACTTCGCAAGAAAGTAAACTATGAGAGAGTGGATATTCCACACATTACCAAAAATGAACTATATAAAACATCAGGTCATTGGGAAAAATTCAAAGATGATTTATTTAAGATCAACACTCGAGAGGGACACATATTTGCCATGAAGCCTATGAGTTGTCCCCATCACACCCAGATATACAATAGAAAACAATGGAGTTATAAAGAAATGCCCCAAAGATACGCCGAGACCACAAAGGTTTACCGTGATGAACAAACGGGAGAACTTGGGGGGCTTTCGAGAGTACGCTCGATAACTCAAGATGATGCGCATGTATTCTGTCGCACAAACCAATTCGAGGAAGAGATAGGAAAAATTTATAATATTGTAAAAACTTTTTATGGATCATTCGGTTTTGTCTTAAAGCCCCGACTCTCCTTACATGACCCTAAAAACATGAATGCGTATCTTGGTACTGAAAAAGTGTGGGAAAATTCTGAAAATGCTTTAAGGAAAATTGTTCAGGGAAATGGAGAGGAGGCTATTGAGGCCGTCGGCGAAGCCGCTTTTTACGGTCCTAAAATAGATTTCATGGCCAAAGACGCCATAGGCCGAGAACATCAAGTAGCCACTATTCAGCTCGATATGAATATGCCAGAGCGGTTTGACCTCTCTTGCACCAATGAAAAGGGAGAGAAAGAACGCATAGTGATGATTCATGCCGCTATTATGGGATCAATTGAAAGATTTTTAGTAATTCTAATAGAACATACTGCAGGCAACTTCCCCCTCTGGCTCGCACCCATACAAGTGAAAGTTATTCCGGTGCGTGAGAATCATAACGCATATGCAAAAGAAATTTTCGATCTATTGGTTGAAAATGGCATACGCGCCGAACTGGATGACACAGATGAAAACCTCGGCAAGAAAGTTCGCAATGCTAAAGAAAATAAACTCCCCTACTGGATAGTCATCGGCGATAAGGAAATAGAAGCCAAGAAAGTCACCCTAGAATCTCGTGACGCTGGCCAACTCGGACAGATATCAAAAGAAGAACTGATCTCAAAGTTTTTGGAAGAAACCAAAGAGAAAAAATAAATAAACCCAATACGGAGATTTTTATCTAGATATCAATCTCGGCTAATTTTGCATTAGACTGGATGAAAGATTTGCGTGGCGGGACTTCAGAGCCCATCAGAATATCGAAAATCTTATCCGCTTCTTCGGCGTCTTCGATGGTTACTTGCTTCAAAATGCGGTTTTGAGGGTCCATGGTTGTCTCCCAAAGCTCTTCCGGATTCATTTCCCCCAACCCCTTGTAACGCTGGATGTGAATTTTGTTTGATTTAGTCTTTTTCTGTTCTTCTTTTTCTTCTGTCTCTTCTAATCCTTCGTCGGACTCAGGGCCTTCGGCCTCTTGTATATCGCTAACATCTGCGCTCTTGCCTATCACTTTTGTTTTTTCTTCGTCAGAATAAGCGTAAGAAATTTCTTTGCCTTTCTTTATCTTGTAAAGCGGTGGCTGAGCTATATAAACATACCCCTCTTCGATCACAGATTTGAAATAACGGAAAAATAGAGTAAGGAGTAAAGTTCGAATATGCGAACCATCAACATCCGCATCAGTAGCGATAATTATCTTATGATAGCGAATTTTGGAAATATCAAAAGTGTCTCCTATCGAGGTACCCATGGCAATAACGAGGGCTTTAACCTCTTTTGAGGCAAGCATTTTGTCTATGCGAGCTCTTTCCACATTTAAAATCTTGCCACGTAATGGCAAAATCGCTTGAGTACGCCTATCTCTACCCTGCTTGGCCGAACCTCCAGCGGAATCCCCCTCTACTAAAAATAGCTCTGATTCTTCAGCACTCTTGCTTTGGCAATCAGCCAATTTTCCGGGAAGCATCATGCCCTCCAGCGCGCCTTTTCTTAGAATCGAATCTTTTGCTGCTTTAGCTGCCTTACGGGCCTTAAGGGCTAGAATTGACTTGTTTATTATGGCTTTGGCATCGTCGGGGTTTTCTTCTAAGAAATTGCCGAAGGCTTCACCAAAAGCGGTAGCCACCGCACCCTGCGCCTCCATACTGCCAAGCTTTGCTTTGGTTTGACCCTCAAATTGTATCTCTCTAAGCTTTACAGAAATGGCAACCGTCAGACCCTCTAACACATCCTCGCCGGTAAAACCACCCTCAGACTCTTTCATCATCCCATTTTTCTTGCAATAAGTATTTAGGGTCCTAGTGAGTGCAGTTTTAAAACCAGTAACATGAGTCCCGCCTTCTGGCGTGTGAATATTGTTTGCGAAAGGCACGATACGATCTGAAATATCGTCGACATACTGAAGGGCAATTTCTACTCCGACATTATCTTGCTCTTTCTCTAGGTAAAAAATTCTTTTCTGAATCGGCTTTTGAAATCGATTGTAATATTTTATAAGGGAAACAAGTCCACCCTCAAAGTAAAAAGACGTAGAAGGAAGCTCTAAGCCGAGGTCACGAAAATAAAACACATTATTGTCATCCATACCCTTGCCGTTATCCCACCCTCGGGCGTCGATAATGGTCACCCTCATACCCTTAACCAGATACGCCTGCTGGCGAATATGGTTTATCACCACACTCCAATCAAATTTTATATCCTTGAAAATTTCTTGATCTGGCTCGAAGGTAATTATCGTACCATGCAATTTAGAGGCACCTATCTTTTTTACAGCAGATTTCTTTTTGCCTCGTGCATATTCCTGAACATAACTACCACCATCTCGATGAACTTCAGCTTTACAATAAGACGACAGAGCATTTACCACAGAAGCTCCCACACCGTGCAAACCGCCAGAAACTTTATATCCCTCGCCCCCGAATTTTCCTCCGGCATGAAGCGTGGTCATCACAGTTTCTAGGGCAGAAACCTTGGTCTTCTTATGTTTATCAACCGGTATACCACGGCCATTGTCGGCAATGCGAGCTCTGTTATTAGGCAGAAGCACTACTTCTACATCATTACAAAAACCTCCCATCGCTTCATCGCGAGAGTTATCGAAAATTTCCCATATCAAATGATGTAGTCCTTCCGGGCCGGTAGTACCGATATACATTCCCGGCCTGCGCCGTACCGGCTCGAGACCCTCTAGAACAGATATATCCGACGCATCATAATGATGCGAGCCCGCAGAAGCGGGCGTTTTTGAAGCATTTTTCACGTCTTTTTCTTTGGCCATTTATGGACACATTATAGCACCCTGTAGTGAATTTTGCCAATATAAAAATATGTAAATTATCCTTAATTTACCTTGGCAAAATCTACTACGGGGTAGCAAATTTCTGCCTAAAATGCTAGCGCAAAATATGCCTAAAAACGTTGGTAAATATAAAGATAGGGGCTGTCGCTATGTCGCGAACAGCCCCTATTTGATTACTCCCCCGGAATGTAGGGGAGTGTACCCTCGGCGGTGACCAGCACGTTCGCCGAAATCGCCGCTTGAGCCACCATTTCGGCTTTAGCGGCCTTCCGCGCCTTAGACGCTTTGCGTCGAGCTCGTCGAGCCTTAGTCCGCTCGTTTGAGCCCGGTCTACCTAGTCCAACATCCATCGCTATTTCACCCCCCTTCTGTTAGGTTTTTCTTCGATCTTGACCTTTGCAAAAGATACTGACCGAAGTTTAACCCCGAGAGATCGGAGAAGTTTTTTGACGTCTGATAATTCACAGTCGAGAACCAAGAATGTCACAGCACCTTCAAGAACTACAGGATTAACCACACCAACAGAACTGTTACCAATCCCGCGTGCAATGGCTTGTTCCCGTATCGCCCTTAGGGTCGAGACATCCTTTGCTCCGTCTGCAAACAAACGAACATCAAATTCGTTGTGTAACCCATTCATAAAGAACAATCCTTTCCTCCCAATGTTTGTTTTTTGTCTTTAGGGCCACCTAAAAACAAAACCAGCTCCTTGGGTGAAGAGCTGGCTGATTTCTAAATTTGTTTTTTGAGAGTTAATTTAGGAACGGGCAAGACCTCCACCTGTTTGGTTGTGGATAATAATGCCGACTATCACATTTGCCCGACTAAAATTCATATTTCTATAGTATCACTAAAATAATATAAGTAAAGCCCAACAATTTACCTGATCTCAGCGTTAAAAGTGACCTTGGTTTTATCGACAATTTTTTCGTGCAGAATATTTATTTCCTCGTTGGTAAGAGTTCGTTCTAAAGATCGGTAAACTATACGGAATGTGTAACTTATTTTATCTTTTCCAAATTTTTTATCATCAGCATACTTATCTAGAAGTTTCATTTCCTCTATTAAATCTCCCCCAATATCGCGAACAATTTCGTAATAACTGTTTAAGCTCATATCCGAATTTACTATAAAAGAAATGTCTCGAGTGATCGGGGGGTATTTCGAAACGGGTTTGAATTTACTGTTTATGTCTTTGAACTGGCTAGTGATCCTCTCGTCGTCAGACCATAATATTCGAATATCAGGGATCCCCATTTTTATCATTGCTAAACGATCGCCGAATCCAAAAGCCCAGCCATTGTAAACTTCAGGATCTAAACCAAAATTCTTTAAGACTTCTTTGTGCACCAAACCGGCGCCATTTACTTCTAACCATTCGTTATTGAATTTTATATCCATTTCAACTGATGGGTCGGTGAAAGGAAAAGTATCAACTAAAAACTTGTATTCGATATCGTTTCCGAAAATTCCCTTAGCAAGATCAATCTGCACCTCTTCTAAATCCTTCTGGGTAATAACCTTCTTTGATTTTTTACACACATACAAACCGTCGATCTGATGAAAGGCTGGGTAATGATTGCGGTCAATCTCATCCTTGCGAAAAACAATTCCCTGAGAAAGTGCCATAATCTCTCCTTTTTCTTCTAGTTTCTTAAGAATCTCCTTGTCTTTCAGATAAAAAGACCACATGACCGTCATCTGGGTTCGCAGAACATGATTTTCATCAACGTAATAGGTATCGGTCTCTCGTCTGCTTGGGTGATCTTTAGGAGTATTTAGTAAATCAAAGTTTTCTTCAACTGTTACGACTCGAGGAAAATCAACAATATCAAAATCTTTAAACCTGGAAAGTTTTAGAATCTGATCAAATAAGATTTTAACCGGAGAATGTTCCCTTTTGGTTAAATCTGGTAAGGCCAGAAGCTTTTTAAGGCGCAGACTCTTAAAATCCATCTGTTTGTCTAGACGGCTGATAATTTCTTTTTCCTCTGGGTCATTAATAGTAAGATGTTTTCTTATTTCACTCATGAAAACATCTTAACGAAAAAAGGACAATATTACAAGATTTTGGTACAATCAAAAAATGCAAAAGAGGGATTGGGTTGTCATTTTTATTATAGTGTTGCTTGGCCTTTTGGGCTTCTATTTAGGCTGGTTAGATAACGGCCCGCGATTCTGGTAAACCTCTGCCATCTTGCAATACTCGCATTCGGTATTTTTGCCATACGAATTATGGCGGCACTCTCGGCTGGCCCACTCCCCGCTTTTTACCAAATTATCATAATCTTTTAAATCCTGCGCCAATAGTTCAAGCTCCTCCTCGCCTATCACCCTGTCGTAAAATCTTTCTTTCTCGCTCTTGGCTTCTAAAAATTCTAGCCGGCAACCCCTCACATTCGCTCGCCATTTTGGATTATTTTTTAAGAGATACGCATACATAGAGAGCTGTCGCAGAGTACTACTCATCCTGCCCTCATCATCTTTTTTTTCTACATCACTTTTTCGTTTGGGCCGGCCAGTCTTAAAATCGGTTACTCTTATTTCCCTCGAATCAAGGTTTTCAATCAAGTCAATTCGGCCAAAGATTTTAAGATGCGGAAAATTCTCGTCTTTTATCGAGATGGCTTCTTCTGTCTTGCGACCGGGTTTTATCTCTCGCAATCGTGTAAGAACCCAGTTGCTTATAATTTCAAAAATCTCTCCAGCCATTCTTTCTTTTATTGTCTTGTCCTCAATTTTTGTTTTTTCTATTTCTTCATAAACTATACTCCTGATCGTATTAGATGCAGGAGGATTCTCTAGGCCAAGTATTCTTTCAATAACAGAATGCACTGCGCTACCGAATTCTAGTATTTCGGCCGGCTCCTGCGGAAGCTGGAGCAAGTTCCTAAAGTACCACTGCCAGGGACATTCAAAAAAATTATTAAGCATTGATGCAGATACGACTCGGTTTTGATATTCTTTCGCCACTAATTTAGAAAGATCAGGGGTCGAAGATAATGTGTTTTCTTTAGTTGTTTCAATTTTTGCTTTGCGTTTAGCGAAAACTTCTTTCGGCAGTTCGGCGATCATCTTCGCCAAATCCTGCTCTCGGCCGGAGCGAGATACTCTTGCATAAGAAAGCGAACAAAAGCGCTTAGCCCGAGTCATAGCCACGAAAAGCTTGCGCTTCACCGCATCGCGATCTCTTTCCTCTAGCTTCTCTTTAATGCTTTCCGGTAGGGCAAAACCCTTCGGCCCCCCGCCCCAAAGCGACCGCTCGTCCATATGGGCGATCCAAACATACTCAAACTCTAGACCTTTAGAGGAATGCATAGTAAGCACTCTTACGCCTTTATTTTCTTCTACCTTAAGTGGCAATTCCCCGCCATACTGCTCTGCTTTAGAAAGCTCAGCAACAAATTGGCACAAAGTGATATCTGGCTTTTTTTCGATAATAGTAAGCAAAGTGGCTACGAGATCTTGGCCCGACACTGCAGTATTTCTAGGAAGTTCTTTGCCGATAGTTTCAATCAGATTTTTAAGATCGCTGTCTTTGGCGACCTTCTGCCATTTCAAAAGCTGACCCAGCCACTTTTGCGCTGGACTTTCTTCAAACAAAGAAGGGGTCGACTTAGTAGCATCTAGAGAAAATGTTTTCATGTTCTGGCTGAATAGGAATTCGTGAGCTTCTAGGGGCGCAACTCCAGAGGCCTCGTCAAAGAAAGAAATCGCTAGAGAAGAAGGGTCGCCAGAATCTAAAACCTTAAGAATCCGCATAAAAGCTTGGCCCTCTTTCTGTTCAAAAAAATTAAAAGATTGAGAGATTGAGACGGGCAAGCCTTCCTGGTGTAATATCTCAAGCGCCCGTCTGGCCTGGGCGTTACTCGGCATCAATAATGCACATTCCTCGGGTGATACCCCAGACTTTATTTTCTCTTTTATGTCCATTGCGGCCGCCAATATTTCAGCTTCGTGGGTATCGGCTTCTACTAGGGCAATGGGGTGATGCTCCCCGCTCTCGCTTTTTAATTTATCGTCAGAAAATACCGAGGGCAAGAGCGCGTGAGCCGCGTCTAAGATGACTTGGGTAGAACGGTAATTCTGAAGAAGCGGAATGAGCTTTGCGCCCTTAAAAGTTTTTTGAAAACCTTTAAAGTGGTCGATAGAAGCCCCGGAAAAGCCGTAGATTAACTGGCGATCATCCCCCACCACGAAAATGTCAGGCTTCTCTAAGCCACCCCAGACTTTGGCTAAAAATTCATTCTGCACCAAGGAAGAATCTTGGTGCTCGTCCACTAAAACATAAAGATAGCGTTCTTGGATTTCTGTGAGCGCATCTTCGGACTCTTCCACTATTTTGACCATACCCTCCAATACATCGTCGTAATCTATAAAATTCTCGTCTTTCTTTTTCTTTTCATAAACTTCTAAAAACTCGGCAACTTCTCGGGTTTTCTCAAGCCTTGCGATTGATTCTTGGGCTTCTTTTTTTAATTCCCCCTTTCGAGGCCCTCGGCTGGAAACACCGCCTTCATCATTTTTAACTAATTCGATCTCTTCATCCACTGCTTCGGCAAATTCTTCGATGCTCGTACGGGAACGCTTCAAGAGAGAAATAAGGGACCGAAGATCTTTAAAATACCGACTGCTATCCCCGCGCGGGCGCAGATACTCCCACCTACGGCTATTTAAAACCTCATCAAAAAAAATAGGCACAGCGGTATCTTCCAAGAGTTTGGGTACCGCCTCGAACCCTAAAATTTTAAAATGCTTTTCGATTAATTTCAGGCCAAAACTGTGAAAAGTAAAAATATTTACTTTCTCTCCGGCCTGCCCGATGTATTTCACCAGCCTTGCCCGCATGGCATCGACAGCTGAATTCGTAAAAGTAAGGCACAGGATACCATCGGGTTTTACATCAGTTTCTTTCAAGATGTTGCCGATGCGCAGAGCGAGGACTTGGGTCTTGCCCGTGCCCGGACCCGCCACCACCATCACCGGACCGTCGATAGATTCGACTGCTTCTTTTTGAGCCGGGTTTAGTTTATCGTATTCGCTTTCGTACTCACCTGCTAACTTAGGCATTTTTCAAAAATATTTTTGATTTCCAGAAGAAAAATCCGATGATGATGAATGTGGCAAGCGGAGAAGTATATTCTGGAATATGAAAACCGAAACTGTGCAAAATCATTATTATTCCCAGAATAAATATGGAATACATCGCGCCGTTTTTTAGATATACATATCTTTTAATATGCTCCATATTGCTGATGGTAAGCTGGCGAACCAAGACAGCGCCAAGGCCGTTACCGATCAAGATAAGCGGCACAGATAAAGTAAAAGCGAAAGCGCCGAGCACGCCATCGATAGAGAAAGTGGTATCGATAACTTCTAAAAAAAATAATTTCGATAAATCAGAACGAGCGCTGCCAAGTAGCTTCTTTTCTTGTTCTTCCGCATTTTGCTTGAACCCGTGGGTGATGAAAAACAAGCTCGAGCCAACCACTGCGCCGAAACCCATCAAGTTAGACTCTTGCAGAGCAAACCAAGCGATAACCGCGAGAAGCACCGAGACAGTAGCATAGAACCAGACGCCCTGGGACATGAAAAATTTTTCAGCCTTAGGCAAGCCCAGATGTTTATCTTCTAAGAAAAGCCAGTGTAAAAACAGAAACAAGAGAAATACTCCGCCGGCTACGAGCAATATCGGCGCTGATTTTTCTATCGATTCCAAAACCATGGGGTCAGAAGACCAAGCGGCGGAGAAAATCTGCCCAACAGAAAGCGAAGTATTAAAAGCCCAGATAATTAAAAAAGGTAGAAGCCCGCGTACCAGGAAAACCGCGATCAGTATGCCCCAAGTGAGAAACCAGCGCCTGGCGCGGGCGCTCATGGTATTCAGGACTTCTGCATTTATTATTGCGTTATCTACCGAAGATACTGTCTCAAACAATGCCAAACCCAGAATTATGAATATTGCCGACAGTGTCATAGGTTCATTCTACCCTGTAGTGAAACTTTTTCAAGTAAAAAATTCTACTACGGGGTTCTACTCCACTTTCCAATCTTTGTCCTTTTGATAGATAACGCCAAGGAAGGGGTGCGCATGCGCTTGCCGAGGTCATTCGCAATGGCGCGCACATATGTCCCACTCCCGCATTTTATGTGAAAATCCGCTGTGAAAAATCTCTCACCCCCACCCTTTGCGAGTTTTTCTCGCCAGATTTTCAATATCTCTTTCTGTCTGAAATCCCCGCCTGCAAAAGCTATGTTTTTAGCATTGCGGGCAGGACCTTTCACTTTCGCAATCCTACGCTCGATATTTTCTAAAAGTTTCTTCCTACTGATAGCGCCAATGCTCAAAAACTTCAAGCTCATCACTTTCACTTTATGCTTGGGACTTTTGACTACCCTGCCTGCACGAGCGTGGGCGAAGAGAGGCTTGCCAGCTACAGGTTTCGAAGAATACATCGGGTAGCTTTGCATAAACTCGCCTCGGAAAAATTGCAAATTCTTTTGGATACTTTTTCCTAGTTCTTTTTTGTCCATATCAAGGATTCTCCTTGATAAAATCACCTTGCCTAAAATATCAAAAGTATCCGTCGCAAAACCGAAAAGAATTTTAAATTTATATTCTTTTGAAAGTTTTAAGTATTTTTCTTTCTCTTTTGTCGCCTCGCCTGCGAGTACCAGTAGCAACCCAGAAACCAACGGGTCTAATCTTCCCGCATAAGTCATCTTTATATTTTCATATTTTTTATTTTTGGCGCGAAAATTCTCCAGCGCCCCCAAGGGCGTCTCGCCTTCTTTTTTGTTTAAGATGATTATTTCTTTCATCTATTCAATCTTGTCAGAAAAGATCACAAGTCTATTATCATGGGTTTTGTCTATCGCATTCCAATCTCCTGCGCAAGTCACAAGATTGAGGTGTGATAAACCATCGCTTGAAGTAAATATTTCTGAACCTTCGATTTTTCTATCATAACTCACCAATTTTTGCACTACAAAAGTAATAACAGCGCCCTTTCCATCTTTAATGTAAATTTTATCTCCCTTTTTTAATTTATATAAATTATCAAAAACTGCCGGTTTATTATTTTTATAACCAGAATGCCCATCAATGACAGCGCTCCCGACCTCGCCCGGACGTGGTCCTAGATTAAACCATCCAGTATTGGCAGAACCTGCTGGTGCATCCATCGCCCCAAATGAAGTCAGACCCACATGCTCAATAGCAGAATCAACATTAATAATCGGAATCTTTAAACGAATCGGAAACCCAATTATGTCTGTTTGTTTTTGTTCCAAAAAAACAGTAGTTTTTGCTACGACCTGCGCCAACCCACCTTCTACTTGATCTTGAAAAAGAAAATGAAAAATAATCAGAAAACCAGCAGACAATATAATAATAGTAATTATCAAAGATATTTTTCTGAGGAAAATTTTAACTTTCATCAATTCTATCTTCTTTAAAGATAATGTAAAACGCAACCAAAACTATGACAATATCTCCTAATAACACAACATAATTCCACAGAACATTTTCATGATCAGAAAAAAATCCAGTTCTGGGAAGACTGGGCACAGTAGCGACAACGGGGACAACTGGTGGTGGAGCTGGTATTGCATCGACAACGGAAGCCGTAAGAACAATAGGTGGCGTAGGCGGACGACGTGTTCTGCCACCTCCTCCTGATGGCGGAACAACAACAGGAGCAACATCATTATTGATAATTGTACAAGTCTTGTCTCCCCCAGCGACCAAAACTACAGTTCCGCTTGAATCACAATCTCCAGAAAAGGTTTTAGCGTAAGAAGCGTTTTCATCTTCACTTACTATATACGTTCCAGCATCGAGAGTATATAAAGTTCCAGGAGATGCGACACCGACTGCTGGACTGCCGAGAACATCAGTTCCAGATAATTTTACATATAAATTAAAAAGAGAGGCGGTGGCAATACCGTCATCATCATTAACCACTTCCTTAATAATATGAAGAGTGGCAGGGATTATTATTGTGGTGTTCACTTGCTGATCGCCACCTCCAGTACTGTTAATATCGTTTTGATGAATAATCCCAGAATTACCAGCGCTAGCTTTTAATGAATCATCAGATTGAACATCTTCAGAGCGCGCAATATAAGTTACAACATCTAAATAAGAATCAAGTTCCAAATTTGAAAGTGATGTTCGCACTAGTGTTATAGGATGAGTTATGCCATCAGGTGTAATGATAAAAGCTGTAATATCCGTAGCATCACAAGAGATAGGCACAGCGCTGGTGCCATTAAAAATATCCACACTGTAAGAAATAACATCGCCAATACGAACCTGCGGTTTATCGGTGTAAAGATTGATTTGTAAACCACTGCCACTACAAGTCTCTGGACTTCTGTGCGCAAAAACGGGATTTACCCATACCACTAATAACAAAAGCAATATTAAAATTACTTCAGAGATGCTTAAAACGCTTAAAATAGAACTGTTATTAAATTTTTTCATATAGATTTTGGCTCTCAGCAAACATTACAAACTCGGAGAAGAGTAAGTGGTATTTGTATCATATCATATGCTAACCTAAAAGTCAAACGGGCGGAACCGGAGGGATTCGAACCCTCGAGACCTTTCAGCCTACGCGCTTTCCAAGCGCGCGCACTCGACCGCTATGCGACGGTTCCGTTTCATTATTATACTCCCCCACTCTAGCATATTTTAGATAAAAATCGACATCACGACACCAGTTTTAGCACGATAAGGCCGATGATCATGATCGTCGTGCCGACGATGGTCTCTGCCCGCGGGCGGTCTTTGAAAAAGAGAAAACTGAACAAGAATACGAAGAACACTTGAGTTCTAAAAACCGAAGTCACCAAGCTCGCCTCTCCATGGCCTAGCGCCCAAAAACCAGCGATGTTGCTGAAAGCTCCAAGAATGCCAAGCCAAAGAAGATATTTTTTGTTTTCCTTAATTTGCGGAAATGCAACAGTTCTGTGCTTCCAAACCCACGGGAACATGAGCAGAACAACCATTAAATCTTCCACGACCAGAACAAAAGAAGTATTTTGAGGAAAAGTACTACTGATCGCAAATTTATCAAATACCGGCGGAGCTCCAATAAGCGCGACAGAAAGCAACATAAGCATCGCCATACGACTTTTCGCAAGAATTTTAAAAGGCTCCAGTAATCCTTCTCTGATAGAGCTAATATTTAGAACGTATACACCAAACAATGTTATACCGCCGGCCAGAAGTTCTAAGGCCGTAGGCCTTTCGCCGAGCAAGAATATAGCAAATATCAAAGAGAAAACAGGAGAAAGCGTAATCAGCGGATATACATGGCTCAAATCAGTTTCTTTGATAACTCTGTAAAAAATAATTTTCGAAACACTGTAAAAAATTACTGAGCCAAAAACCCCGACGAAGAAAGCCCTACCTAAGGCTGGTATCCCATTTTGCCAAGTAAATAGAAAAATTATGGGCGTAGATACAACCATCACCGACCAAAACAATACCCAGGGACTTATAGTTTTGAGAGTATGCTTGCTTAATACCGTATAAAGGCCGGATATCACAGCCATAAGCAGTGCCGCGTAAAACCACATTCCCAAATTATCTCACGCAACCCTGATTTACACAATTAAAAAATTCACCCTAGCATTTTCAGAAACTCGTTTTCGCTTAGTACTTTTACGCCTAATTTTTCGGCGGTTTTAAGTTTCGAGCTCATTCGAGTCTGAAGACTCTCAGAGTCTGAACGACCCGGGGCGCCAGCGACGACATACGAAGTATTTTTGGAGACCGAGCCGATAACTTTCCCGCCGAGGGCGAGGATCCTTTCTTTGGCTATCTCGCGAGACATGCTGCCGAGCGTGCCAGTCAAGACAAAGCTCTTGCCAGAGAATTTCCCCCTTTTTACCTTATCCGCTTTTTCTACTATTACTCCATTTTGCTTGAGCTTTTTTATGAAATTTAGGTTTTGTTTGTCTTTGAAAAATTGATACACGCTCTTAGACACCGCCCCGCCGATATTTTCTATGTCGTTGATCTCTGCTTCGCTCGCCTGCATTAATTTCTCTAAAGTATGAAAATGAGTCGACAAGTCTCGCGCGGTTTCCTCCCCCACGTGCAATATACCAAGAGCCCAGAGAAAGCGAGAAAGTGGAATTTTCTTTTTATTTTTTATCTCTGCGATAATATTCTCTGCCGACTTCTCGCCAAACCTTTCGAGAGTTTCTATGTCTGATTTTTCTAAAGTAAAAATATCCGCAGCGTCGGTGATCAAACCTTCATCTTTGAAACGACGCAAAATCTTTGGACCAAGTTCATATATTTCAAATACAGAAACAAAATGCTCTAAATATCTCTCGTTCTTTGCCGGACACTTCGGGTTTGGGCAAAAACTAGCAATTAAATCTTCTTTTTTGCCTATCTTTGTCCCACAAGTTGGGCACTTCTCCAGCATTTTTATTTTCTTCTCTTTGCCAGTGCGCATGCGAGTGAGCACCTCTACCACTTTCGGAATCACATCCCCCGCCTTTTCTATCACCACCGTATCGCCAATCTTTAGACCTAGCCTTTCTATCTGATCCATGTTATGCAAAGTCGCTTTAGATATGGTAGACCCAGCGACAGATGTAGGCTCGAAAACAGCAAGCGGGGTGATCACGCCCGTCCGCCCCACATTGAACAACACATCTTTTACCACGGTGGTCGCCTTCTCGGCAGGATATTTGAAGGCGGCCATAAAGCGCGGGGCTTTGCCGACGACGCCCAAAACTTCTTGTAAAGCAAGTTCATCCACCGAAACCACAATGCCATCGGTGCCATACGGAAAATCCGGCCTTACCTTCTCGAATTTTTTTATAAATTCTATCGCTTCATCTAAATTTTTGCATTTAGCTTCGAGCTTCTCCACCTTAAAACCAAGCTCGCGAAGCATCTGGTGCTTGTTAGAGTGAGTAAGCGGGTTCGCCCCTTGTAAATCATACGCTACGAAATCTAAATGCCTTTCTTTCACCAGCCCAGGGTCAAGCTGGCGCAAGCTTCCCGCCGCAGCATTCCTAGTATTAGCAAAAATTGTCTTACCCTCTTTTTCATTTTTTTTATTCAGCTTCTCAAGCATCTTCTTGGCTAAGAGCGCCTCACCGCGCACTTCTAAGTGCTTCGGGTACGACGCGCGCCTGTCTGCGCAGGCAGGCAAAACAAGCGGGATCGCATTTATCATTTTCAAATTCTCGGTAATATTTTCACCCACAAATCCATCCCCGCGCGTCGCCCCGCGAATAAACTTGCCATTCTCATACGAGAGAGACACTGCCAACCCGTCGAACTTTACCTCGCAAAAATAACTCGGCTTCGCATTCTGCGGCAGAAGTTTCTTTACTCTCTTTTCCCAATCACGCAATTCTTCGTACGAAAATACATCATTCAAAGAAAGCATTCGAGTCGAATGTTTTACTTTCTCAAATTTCTCAAGTGGTTTCCCCGCCACCCTATTCTCTCCCGCATTCGGGTCATCAAATTCCGGGTGTTCTTTTAAAAGTCTTTTTAACTCTCGGGTTAGAGAATCATACACATCATCAGTTACACCCGGATCATTTTTCGTATGATACGCTTCCCGCAAACGCGCTATCTCTCCACGTAATTTTTCTATTCTCTTTTTAGCTTCAGATTTTTCCATCCCATGCAACATCAGTAGCTTACATCTAATTCGCGTTCAATAGTGTTGTTATTAGAGTGTGCACACACATCACCGTTAACATAACCATTATTGTACCCCTTTGAAACAAAGATCGTGGTCAGCGGAGGGGGAACAGTTGACCCCTTATCTACTGTTACCGTCGCACAACCCTGCCCATTATCTCCTAAATCACCAATAGCAAAAGTCCAAAAAGACGAGAGACTCTCAGTAGGTGTAATTGAAAACCCAGCACAATTCATAGAAGGTGCCGTGGGTACATCAGAAAAAATCGTATGAGACGGGTGATCGTAATACAGCGCACACTCTATGGCGGTATCGGCAGCAAACAGGGCATTATTACTGCCTACGGCATTGGTACTAAACTTGATCTCTCGAAATGCAATGTTAGAAGCCCCCAACGCCATAGCAAGAAGTATTGCTGATATAGTAACCGCAAAAAGTATTACAAACCCAGAACCAGAAAGCTTTCGCTTTCGGTACTGGGCAGGCCCTCTTTTTTTGTGTTTTTCCTCTTGCATCACTCTGTAAATATTATTTAATACCAATCAAACATATTTTCTGAAAAAATTACCCTGTGTGCACCTGAACCCCAAGAAACTTCTGAAAATATTTTCACCTCATCTGTACCGAGGCCGGTACCATCAGCCCATATTTTTCTAGTAAAGCCAGACGAAATACCGGAAAAATAAGGGTCGTAGCCTTGATCGCTATTTATGTATAATTTGCAATTACTGGCATCAGTCCCGCATGGGAATAAAGGCGATGATAATGGGTCAAGATATGGGTCAAAGCCGCATCCTTCGCCACCAGAAACACACTTTGGCAACAATTCACTTTTAAAATCCGAAAAGCTTTTATTATTATTCGGAAACAGCATATAGTTATCTCTCTTGTTGCGCAGATACTCTATACCCTCCTGCGCTAGGTACGTAGCCGTAACTTTCTGCTTGGCAAAATTAGCCCCGGCAATACCAGAAGCTAGAACCGACATCAAACCTAATATAGAAACAGAAAAGATAGAAATGGCAACGAGCATCTCTACTAAAGTAAACCCGGTAGTGAATTTTGGCGAAGCACCTTCGGTGCGCGATGAAATCGCATCGCCAAAATCTACTAACTGGGTAAACCCTCTTTTTTTGTTAATTTTATTTTGCATCATGGTACATCAACGAATCGTTGGGTTACAGAAGTTTGTAAAGAAAACGGCGTAGTTCCTCCTCTGGGTGTCTTTATATTTCCCACAAGCCGGATAATCACATAGGGCTGTCTATCGTCATTTGGCTGGGTCCCTGATATTATAAAACTAGTCTCACCAAACAAAGTAACTTCGTTTGGTGTTAACTGATAATATTTGTTTGGTATTGTTAAAGAATTATAGGGCGCTTCGGTTGTTTTCATAAGCTTACCATCGCCATCTACATAATAAACCCACTGATCAGTGGGATCACTAGAATTCCCATCTTGGTATTCAAACGCAATCCCCCAACAGTTCCCGTCTGACGGAATAACAAGATCAGAGAAACCAGAAGTATCATTTATACAATGATAACTGTACCCAGTACGCAGATTATTTGCCATATCCTCCATAGTAAAACTCAAGTTGTCTAAAACAGAGCGTAGGTTAGCAGACTTGTGGTGTGCTAAATTAGCATTAAGCAGGGCGCCCATACCTATCACCACTACTAATAAAAATATAGAGATAGCTATCATCATCTCGATGATTGTAAAACCGAAATTTGATTTTAAATATATCCTTCTCATTTTTTTAATTTATCTGTATTCTGCCGGCAGTAGATAATTTAATGACAGACTTGGTATCTGACGTGCCGACAGTAATTTTGACATAATTAGTATCTATGGGGTTACCACCAGAATCAACAAAATTCGCTCGCACATCTGGTCTCTTAAAGGTTATAGACAAACCGCCAGAGATAGGAGAACAAGAATCATTACTATTACAACTTTCTATTGTTTTTATCTCATAATTTTTAGTAAGGGTCACCTTCTCCATGCATTCCCCATTACAAGCAATAAGTGTCCCATCATAATTATTGTCTGCTGAATTAATAGAATTAATAAAATAAGCAAAATCCTTTAAGTTAGAACTGTCGAAATAAACTCCATATGACGGCTTCCAAGAATCATATGGAGCTCCGGTGGCCGGCAATACACCACTAGCTGATGACTTTTGCGCTTCAGATATTTTTAGAGCAATATCACTTGCGAGATTCTTTACATCTACCCTTGCCTGGAATCTACCATAGTTGAACATTACAACAGCAGACATGGTAGCAAAAATAGAAAGAACCACAATAAGCTCGACGTAGGTCATTCCTCGACAATACACGGAATGACCCTGAGTCTTTATCGAATGGGTCATCCCCGCATTTAGATTTTTAAGTTTTTTTGTTTTGTTTCTCATCTACCAAAAGCCAATACCAAAAAAATTTAAGCTAAAAATAAGAGCAAGAAATGCGCCTAAAACCAGAAATGGTGCGAAAGGTATTTCGCTTTTCATATGCACCCTCTCTATTTGCTTGTATTTAGATACGACGATCATAATAATTCCTACGATCGCTCCGAACCAAAAAGCAAGCACCAAGGAAGATAGAGACATGGCCAGGCCGAGCATCCAACCTATACCCAAGGCAAGCTTGCCATCCCCCAAGCCCATCCATCGGCCCGAAGATATAAGCCAAAAGAAGACAAAAGGTAGAGCAATAATAAAACCAGAAAGAAAATCTAACCCACTTGGAATATGAGGGTAAATAACCATCGAATCCAGCCCAGGAGATAAGAAAAATAGTCCGATAAAGGCAAGAGCTCCGAAAATTAAGGAAAGTATGTCAGGAATAATCTTGTGCCGAAGGTCGTAAACAGCTACAATAAGAAGTAGAGAAAACATCACAGCATAATATGAGAAAACTATCGCGAATATCGGAAAGTCTGAAGAAAATACATTTTGAAATTTTAAAAATAAGGAAAGAAAAACGATACCAGAGATTAGCTCTACGATCGGGTATTGGATTGAAATCTTTGCCTTGCAGTGCCGGCAACGGCCCCCGAGACCCAAAAAACTAAAAACCGGTATTAGTTCGAACCAAGACAAAACATGCTGGCAAGACATGCACCCACTGCGCCCGCCAAAGGTACGATCGGTATTGAGCCTTAAAATAACTACATTCAAGAAGCTACCAATAATAAGGCCAAAGACAAAAAATATGGCAGAAAGCAAAAATGTCATACCCTAATTGTATCACAAAATAGAAGAAAATATTTACCTAAAATTACTACGGACAGGTTGTCCTGGCGCCAAGAGATGTTCCAGATATTGAGCCCTGTCCTGATGCATCAACACAGAAATACTTACTAGTATCACCCACAAGCCTGACTTGTGCAGCCCAAGCATTACTACCAACATTTGCACTATGATCGCTGGAATAGCTATCAATACTGTTTAAAATTTCTTTTACCTTAAGGTCTGAAGAGGTCCAATTAGCACCGTCAAGTACATTAGTAAAATCACCACCCGCAGCAGCTAAACTTACTTGATTCGCCAACGACTTCATCGCTGATTGCAGAGTTGAATCGGCCCCCTGATTTCTAATATAACTCAAAGACACAAAAACAATTACACTAAAAACACCTATGATAATAAAAACCATTAAAAACTCTAAAACTGTAAACCCACCTGAGGCATTTACATTACAAACCTTACAAACAGAATTTCTTTTGAATTTTCTTTTCATAGTTCATA
>Ga0210057_1003616_pt1 | contig 21233 bp, 27 predicted proteins | sample CryGeyCG2114_010_2_FD_183968 | JGI IMG/M metagenome (GOLD analysis project Ga0210057, IMG submission 183968) | Groundwater microbial communities from aquifer - Crystal Geyser CG10_big_fil_rev_8/21/14_0.10 (SPAdes) (version 2) | ecosystem: Environmental > Aquatic > Deep subsurface > Groundwater ...
GAAGAATACCGAAGTGAGTTGAATAAAATGATTCATACCGCGATGCGGGAAAGAGGGTTGAAAATGGGACTGGGAAAAGTTATCTATCACAAAAACCCCCTGAAGAAATAAGATAAAAATTCCTAGGGATTCGTACAGGACCGATTCTAACCTCGTAGGTTAGAATTATGTGCGTTTGATATAATTTCGTTATGGTATCTCTAAATGAATTAGAAGAAGAAATAAAGCAGATTAAACAGAGAAATGAACGGGTAGAGATAGATAAAGCATGGGAAACGAGTTTGACGAGAAAAATTCTTCTTATCGCATTTACTTATCTGGCGATTGGTTTATATATGAACGCCGTATCTATTCCCAATCCCTGGTTAAACGCGGTTGTCCCAAGCGTCGGCTTTCTTCTTTCCACACTAACCCTGTCTTACTTCAAGGAGTATTGGAGAAAGCATATTTATAAAAAGTGATTTTAAAATGAAAATAATAATTTGTGGATCCATCAGCGCGTCGGACGAAATTTTAGAAGTAAAGAAAACGTTGGAAGACAAGGGTCATCAAGTTGAAATTCCTGAGGGGATTAAAAGGCCTGAAATACGGGCCAAAACCGAAGCGGCCGTATCTGAAAGAGCAGAGATTAAAACTAAGTATGATTTGATACGGGGATATTACGAAAAAATGAAAATGTATGATGCGGTATTGATTGTAAATCCTGAAAAGAAAGGTATTAAAGGATACATCGGCGGCAATACCTTAATCGAAATGGCATTTGCTCACGTTTTGAACAAAAAACTGTATTGTTTGTATCCCCTGCCCGATATGTCCTACACTTCAGAAATGCTCGCCATGCAACCTGTAATTCTTAATGGAGACTTAAACAAGATTGTATAATCGCTCCCTTTCTAACCTACGAGGTTAGAATATTTATTAAAATAAATAAATGGCCACATCGATAAGACCGATTAATAAAAACGATGAAACATTTATAGATGATGTGATTAGGAAGGAATGGGGATCGGAAATCATCGTTGTCCATGGGAAAACATATAAGCCGAAAGAGCTTCCGGGTTTAATCGCAGAAGAAAATAGCAAAACTGTCGGACTTTTGACTTATAAGATTGAAAGGAATGAATGTGAGATTGTTACATTGAACAGCTTAATAAAACATAAAGGCATTGGGACTCTGCTGTTGGATGAGCTCAAAAAAACCGCAGAAAGAGGAAGATGCAATCGAGTATGGGTTGTGACAACGAATGATAATTTAAACGCACTAAGATTTTATCAAAAGAACGATTACAAAATAAAGAAAATTTATCCAGATGCAGTTGAAGAATCGAGGAAAATCAAACCTCAAATACCGCTTATCGGGGAAAACGGTATCCCAATAAAAGATGAAATTGAATTGGAGTTAAATCTAACGGATTAAGACTTTTTTGAGACTGTAACGACCCTATGTCTTTGGAGTTGGATTCCTTTCTTATGTGAATATTTCGAAACGTATTTTTCTAAAAATTTTCTGTCTTTTTTGGAATCAAAGTCTTCGAAGATTGGAACTCCCTGCAAAAACAAATCAAAATCTTGATACGTCGGATAGAATTCCGAATAGAAAAATTCTTTTGCATAGACGATGTCAAAACCGATGGTTTTTAGCTTTTCTACATCTTTCTTCAATCTTGATTCATCTTTTTGACCATAACCCTGCCTTCTGCCAAATACCTTTTTGATTTCCTGACAGTCTTTTTCTCCGATATCAATCTGCAAATGACAACCTCCGAGTTTCAGAAGACGAAAGGCTTCCTTATGATTTGATGGTCCCCGACGGTTATATACAACATCAAAGGACTCATCCTTAAATGTAGTATGTTTCGCATCCTGCTCTTCAAACTCTACGTTTTTTACTCTTTTTTTCTGTTGAAGATTCTTAGCAGACTTCAACATCTCTTTTGAAACATCTATGGCAACAATTTTTCTAAAATATGAGGCAATAGAAAGAGTAAAGCGTCCATCTGCGCACCCAACATCTAAAGCAATCTTTTCCGGAGTCGCAACTTCAAACAACTTACTTTCAAATACGACTTCTGGATCTTCGTCTATGCACTCTTTAATATATCGAGCTCTTGTATGATATTCTCCAAATTTTTTTGCGACTTTGTCATAAAAATTCCCTGTCATATCAATATGATATCATTAATGCATGGCAATCAGAAAAGTCATTCAAATCGGTCATCCTTCGCTCAAGGCAAAAAATAAATCCATCATTGACTTTAAATCTTCAGTAATCAAAAAATTAATAAAAGATTTGAAAGACACGATGAAAAAGAATGGTCTTATCGGAATTGCAGCTCCGCAAATTGCTGAAAATTATTTGGTTTTCGTCACCCATCCTAGGAATACGAAATCAAGAAAATTAGGAAAAGCAGATAAATTTAGAATATATATAAATCCCAAAGTCACGTTTTGTTCAAAAGAGAAACATATTGTTTATGAAGGTTGCGGAAGTGTAGCGAATGGTAATTTATTTGTACCTGTAATCCGGCCAATAGAAATAGAGATCGAGGCGTCTGACAAGATGGGGAAAAGGTTTAAACTCCGATGTGACGGAATCTTATCAAGAGTGATACAGCATGAGTATGACCATATGTATGGGATTGAATTTACGGAAAAAATATCTGATTATAGGAAAATACTATCCCATGAGTTTTATGTTAAAAACATACGAAACTCAAAAGAACAAACAAAAGTATCGAAGATCACAAAGATAGAATATAAAAAACTCTATTAATATTCAGTCATATGAAAATCGGGGTTGATTATATTGGCATCTCGACTCTTTTTTATTGTAACGATGGAAAGGGTAATTTTTTGCTCCACAAAAGAAGTCGCAACTGTAGGGATGAACATGGGAGATGGGACCCAGGCTCTGGACAACTGGAATTTGGACTGACTCCGGAGGAAAATGTGTTGAAAGAAGTAAGGGAGGAGTATGGGGTAAAAGGAATCATTCAGGAAAGACTACCCGCCCATTCTATTTTTAGAATCCATGATAAGAAAAAAACCCACTGGTTGGTGGTTCCCTTTCTTATTTTGGTTGATCCGAAAAAAGTGAAGATCAATGATCCTGAAAAAATATCGGAAATCGGGTGGTTCAGGTTAGACAGACTCCCCAAGCCTCTCCACACCGGCTTCCAATTTACTCTGACACATTACCGTAGGTTTTTTAAAAAATATAAATATAGTTTAAAATAAAGCAATGAATACTCGGAAATTCACAATCCTTCACTCCAACGATATGCACGGGGATTTCTTCGCTGAGGTCGAGGCGGGAAAAGGAGAACTTATCGGAGGACTCGCTCTTCTTTCAGGGTACATTAATAAAGTCCGTCACGAGGAAGAAAATGTTCTTTTTGTTATCTCCGGAGATATGGTGCAAGGGTCAATCATCGACTCCGAATATAAGGGTATTTCCACGATCGAGATCATGAATTATCTCAGCCCGGACGTCGTGGCATTGGGCAACCATGAATTCGACTACGGACTTCCCCATCTCCTTTTCCTTGAAAAAATGGCGAATTTTCCCATTGTGAACGCAAACCTGTATATAAAAAAATACCATAAGCGATTAATGAAACCGTATCATATCATCAAAAAGGCCGGCATGGATATTTTGTTCACCGGAATCATTACGGAAAAAATTATTGACGCGCTGGGGCAGGATAAGTTGATTGGAAGTTTCATAACCCTTGAGGAAGCCAGTAAGGAAGTCGGGACAATCTGCAACGCGTATAAAAATGATGATATTGATTTAACAATACTCCTTACCCATATTGGCTTTGATTCGGATAAACAACTGGCAAAACTCTTGAAACCCGAATGGGGAGTTGACCTGATTATCGGCGGCCATTCCCACACGATTCTGGATAAGCCAGAAAAAATCAATAACGCCCTGATTGTGCAGGCAGGAACCGGCACAAACCAAATCGGAAGGTTTGATATCGTGGTTGATGACGATACGAATAGCATCATCGAATACAAATGGAAAGTGATACCCATTAATAATAAGCTTGCCAAACCAGATAAAAAACTTGAAGAATTTATTAATTCATTCAAAGAGGAGGTGGCTAAAAAATACAATGTCATTGTTTGCCGGCTCAACGAAAAGTTAACCCATCCGAAACGGGAAGTCGAAACGACACTGGGAAATCTTGTGGTTGACGCACTCACAATGGCTGGCGAATGTGACGTTCTTCTCATCGGCAGCGGATCCATACGCGTTAAGCAGTTCGGACCCGTAGTCACCTTGAGCGATTTGGTTTCGTGCTTTCCATATGACGACAGCATCCAGCGTTTCTCCATCACAGGGGCTCAGTTAAAACGAATTTTCTCACACTTTATGCGATCTGAGAATCGGGATGGGGAAGGAGAATGCTACCAAGTAAACCAGGGAGTCGAAGCAGTCTACCTAGATAAGGAAAGAAAACTCCTTTCATTGAAAATAGAGGGAAAAATCGTTGAAGACCGCCTGAATTATACCCTTGGAATACAAGGATACCACTTCAATAATTCTGCTCAATATCTCAATATCACGAATGAGGAGCTGTTGACGTCAGGAAAAACAAAGGTTCTCACTACTTCGGCGCAGGAAGTATTGAAAGAATTCTTGCGCAATAACCAAAATATAGGCCGGAAAATTGAACAAAGGTTAGTCTACGTGTAATTTTTAGTTTTCGTTGAAATGGATTTATTTTTTTGGTACGATAACTGCATATGAAAAACACACAACAAAACTTGCTTCGGGCATTTGCGGGAGAAAGCATGGCAAGAAATAAATATACTCAGTTTGCCAAAATGGCAAGGAAAGAAAATTACGAATGGATCGCCCGGATATTCGAAGAAACCGCAGAAAACGAACGGGCCCACTCCGAGGAATTATTCGAATTGATTTCTGGTCCAGTGAAAACCGATTGGGATTTTTCCATTAAGCCTTACAAAAATACATCCGACAACCTGAAGATGGCAGCAGCCGGAGAACACTATGAGTGGACTTCAATGTACCCTACGTTTGAAAAGATTGCAATCGAGGAAGACGAAGAGGCGGCAGCTAAGCTGTTTGGAGCGGTGAAACTGGTCGAGGAAAAACACGAGGAGCGGTATATCATCATTTCCAAAAAGCTGGATAATAAAACCCTATTTGACTCTGAGACAGAATTAGAGTGGAAATGCGTCAACTGCGGTAACATTTATAAAGGAACACAGCCTCCGAAGATCTGCCCGGTCTGCAAAAAACCATTTACGTGGTATCTACCGCTTGGTTTGGTGCGATAGTATGAAAATCATTTCTGTAAAAACTCAAAAAGTCACCAAGTATGATACGGATCTTTTTCCTATCCTTCAAAAATATCTTCCCGTTCTTAAAGAACGGTCAATCGTCGTCATAACTTCCAAAATCGTTTCCGTCTGTGAGGGACGACTAGTGAAGATCGAAGGGATTGATAAGAAAAAACTCATAGAACAAGAGGCGGATTACTATCTCCCGCCCGAAGGAAATAAACACAACATCACCCTCACGATAAAAAGAAATCTTCTCGTGCCAACAGCCGGGATTGACGAATCAAACGGTAACGGATACTTTATCCTTTGGCCCAATGATCCGCAGAAAACCGCAAACGAAATAAGGGTTTTTTTACAAAAAACCTACGCTTTTAAAAACGTCGGCGTGATTATTACAGATAGCAAAACGTCTCCCATGCGGTGGGGAACGACAGGAATCGCGATTGTACACAGTGGCTTTGCGGCGCTGAACAATTACATTGGTAAGCCCGATATCTTTGACCGATATCTCCACGTGACAAAAGCGAATGTGCTCGATGCGTTAGCTGCCGCCTCTGTTGTCGTGATGGGTGAGGGAAACGAACAGACTCCTCTTGCCGTCATCGAAGATGTCCCCTTTGTCCAATTCCAAAATAGGAATCCCCTAGCTACAGAACTCAAGGAGTTGCATATCCCAATGGAGAATGATTTGTATGGGCCAATTTTAAAATCAGTGAAATGGTTGAAAGGAAAATGATACGGGCATTTGGTACAATGGATGAGTATGAAAAAAAATGCCTTTTTTACGATATTCAAACGCTCCCTTTTTGATTTTTCCTATTATGAAAAGCTCGTCCAAGAAACCTTTGTAAAAGCAATCCTATATGTTTATCTTCTACTTGTCGCAACACTTTTTATCGGAGTTGTTAAGGAAGCTGTTATCCTTATCCCCAAATCACGGGATCTTACTCCTCTGGTCGTGAACTTAAAACGGATCATTAAAACAGGCTATCCCAAAAATCTCGTTGTAACGGTAAAAGATGGGGTTGTTAAAACTAATGTGAAGGAACCGTATTTCATTGATTTCCCGGCGAGCGAGAAAAATCGAGCGGGTACTCATTTCATTGCAATCGACACCAAAGCCGTGATAGAAAACTATGCATCGTATAATTCTGCGATCCTTGTCACGAAAAACTCAATTGTATATAAAGATGACGGAAATGCGCTTAAGGTAGAGCCCGTTGACAAAACATACAATTTTGTTATCAACCAATCAAAATATGATTCTCTCGTGAAAAAATTCTCACCCTATATCGATTATGTCCCGACCATTATCATCGTCTTCGTTACTCTTTTTTTCCTCACGTGGCCTTTTATCGGAGCCGCATTTTTACTTATCGGAAAACTCATTTTGGTACTGATTATCGCATTTCTCCTTTTTATTGTCTCAAGGGTCCTCAAAAAGAATCTCACATATTCACAGATGTATAAAATGTCCCTGTTCGGCTTGACGCTTCCTATTCTTATCGAAACCCTCAATTATCATACGACATCCCTCTACGACACCATCCTCCACTATATTATTCCTCCCTCTGCATTTGCGTATGTGGTGGGATTCCTAAGAGCTCTCCCCAATCCGGTTTTTCTGGTCTTTATGATTTACGTTATCCTGCGGTATCAGGAAAAGGACTCCTATGCAGTACAAGAAACTTAATACACATACGTTTGCATTGCGGATCATCCGAGGGGAAAAAATCATCGAGAGCTTAAAAAAATTCTGCGCAAAAGAACACATTTCGGGCGGATTCTTTTATGGAATAGGGGCAGTCGACGAAGTTGAACTCGCCCACTACAACGTTGAAAACAAACAATACTCGAAAAAGAAATTTAAACAGGCATTTGAGGTCCCCAATCTTACTGGTAGTATAGGAACATGTGAAGGGGAACTCATAATCCATGCGCACGCTGTCTTTTCGGACACGGCAATGAATACTATTGGCGGACACTTAGTTGAAGCAAAAGTTTCGGGAACCGCAGAGTTACTCCTCACAAAGACCGACCCTCTTCCTAAAAGATACGACGAGGAGACCGGGTTGAAACTCTTTGAATTTTAATACCCTTGAGGCATGGATGGCATTGCAGGCTCTTTCTTTTCCTCTGGGATATCCGTAACCAACGCTTCGGTTGTAAGAATCATCGTTGCAACCGATATCGCGTTTTGAACTGCGGTGCGAACCACTTTCAGAGGATCGATGATCCCTGCTTTCACCATATCGATCGGCTTTGCGCTCTCAACGGATTCGAGCTTAAGAACATCAAATCCCATACCTTCAGCGCTCTCTTCCCGTGCTTTTGCGATAAGTTGCCCTGGATCAACTCCTGCATTCTCTATGAGTTTTTTGAAGGGTGATTCCAGCGCGGTTTTCACAATGTCAAATCCTATTTTTTCATCGGAATCTGTAGATTCTTTTGTCGTCATCTTCTGACTGATGTTGAGAAGGGCAATCGCACCTCCAGGTACAATCCCTTCCTCAAGCGCGGCTTTCGTCGCTGCAACTGCATCCATCGCACGCTCTTTTTTGTCCTTCAGTTCAACTTCAGTTGCTGCGCCCACGTTGATGACCGCAACTCCACCGGATAACTTTGCGAGTCTTTCCTGGAGTTTTTCGCGATCAAACTCGGATGTAGTTTCTTTGATTTCTCGCTTAATCTGTTCTATTCGGGCTTTGATCGCCTTAGCATCTCCCTTTCCTCCGATAATGCTCGTATTTTCTTTATCGGAGTTCACTTTGTCTACACGACCGCAATCATCAATCTCGATATTCTCGAGCTTCTTACCCAAATCTTCGGAGATAACAGTTCCACCCGTCAGAATTGCAATATCTTCGAGCATCTCTTTCCTTCTATCTCCAAATCCCGGAGCTTTCACGACGAGTGCGTTGAATGTACCCCGTAATTTGTTGACAACCAGTGTTGCGAGCGCTTCTCCTTCGACCTCATCTGCAATGATAACGAGATTTTTGGAAACTTTGACGAATTTTTCCAAAAACGGAAGAAGGTCTGAGACTGCAGTGATTTTTTTGTCCGTGATAAGGATGTATGCGTCCTCTACTTCGGCAATCATCTTATCCGGATCGGTTGCGAAATAAGCGGATGCAAATCCGCGATCAAACTGCATTCCCTCCTTGTGGTCAACGGTTGTCTCAAGCCCTTTTCCTTCCTCAACCGTTACGACTCCATCTTTCCCTCCAACCTTTTTTAAAGCGTCCGCTATGAGGTTGCCAAGGGTTTCTTCACCTGCAGAGATTGTCGCAACGCTTGCCGCGTCCGCGATGGTTATTTTTTTTGATATCTTTTTTAATTCTGCTACCACATAATTATTCGCCTTCTCAAGACCTCGCCTCATCACCATTGGGTTGGCGCCAGCTATAATCATTTTGATTCCCTCGGAAACAATCGCATGTGTAAGAATGGTTGCGGTTGTAGTCCCATCTCCGGCAACGTCTGCTGTTTTTGAAGCAGCCTCTTTCACGAGTTGCGCACCCATATTCTGATACGGATCTTTGAGTTCGATCTCTTTTGCTACTGTCACTCCGTCGTGGATGATATTGGGAGCACCCCATTTTTTATCCAGGGCAACGTTTCGGCCTTTTGGCCCCAACGTTATTGCAACCGCATCCGTCAACTGTTTAATACCGCTCAAAAGTTCTGTCCTGGCTTCTGCTGCGTACTTAATTTGTTTTGCCATATGTTTTTAAATAAAAATTTATAATGAATAATTTACTCAACAACCGCCATCACATCTTTTTGCTCGATAAGGAGCCATTCCTCTGTTCTTACCTTTACTTCGTTTCCGCCCCATTTTTTATAGAGGACCTTCTGTCCCTTTTTCACAACCATTGGGATCATTTTCCCCTCGGGATTTATTGCGCCGGGTCCGACGGCCATGATTTCCCCTATTTGGGGTTTTTCTTTCGCGCTGTCAGGAAGTACGATACCTGAGGGAGTCTTTTCTTCCCCTTGAAGAGGTTTAACGAGTACATAATCGAAAAGGGGTTTGATATTGGAATCTTTTTTTGCCATGGATTTTTAAAACAAAAACTTATAAAATGAACTTAATTGACAAAAAGGCACTACTATTTATAGCGGATTATTATCATTTTGTCAAGTGGAACGATTATCTGCTAATAAGATGGATACGCCAAATAGCTTATCAGAAGTAGAAAAAATTAAATCCAAGTTGCAGTCGGCTAACTTGCCTGCTAACTTGCATGACAAAGCCTCTCAACAGATTGACCGCATAGCATTATCCTTTAAATATGGAGGGAATCTGTCCCAGCTCGATATTACCGCAAAGTACATCGATTGGATTACGGGCCTGCCCTGGAATACCAAAACCCAAGACATGCTAGATATCCGCAAGACAAAGGAGATCCTGGACAAAAATCACTACGGACTTGAGCAGATAAAGCAGCGGGTTATCGAGTATCTATCGGTCCTCATAGTCCAAAGGCAAAACTTGAAAACAGATTCGTTCCACGCCCCTATCCTGTTCTTTGTCGGCCTCACGGGGACCGGAAAAACAACATTCGCCATGTCTATCGCCGAGGCGTTGGGAAGAAAATTCGCTCGGATACCATTCGGAGGCTTATCCTCTGCTTCAGATCTAAGGGGTCAATCAAAAGTGACCCCAGAAGCTGAGCCAGGAATGGTCATACGGGCCCTAAGAAGAACCGGGGCAAAAAATTGTGTGATTCTTCTGGATGAGCTTGACCGGATCACTCCTGAGTCCCACGCTGAGATCATGGGAGTATTGGTTGAACTTCTGGATCCAGAGCAGAATGCAAATTTTTTTGACTATTTTATCGATTACCCGTTTGACCTCTCTCAGGTTCTTTTCATCGCGACCGCAAATAACACAAACAATATTTCAACTGCAGTCATGGACCGACTCGAAATTATCCAGATGCCTTCGTATACCGATGCAGAAAAAATCACTATCGCAAAAAATTACGTACTCCCCCATTATTTAAAAGAAGTCGGTCTTACTACTAGCAATATCCAAATCGATGAGGCAGTATGGCAGCGGATCACTCGTCCGTTAGGATTTGATGCGGGGATGCGGACTTTGGAGCGGACCGTCGAGGCAATCGTGCGAAAAACCGCCTTTAAGATCGTCAACGGCCAAGGCACCTCATTCATCATAAACGAAAACAACATTAAAGAATTCCTTACATAAATTGCTTATGTTCAAAGAATGTGCCTTTTCGTCTCAAATATGTCTTTTCGTAAGGATCAAGTCGAGAAATGCTGGAAGACAACCCAACTTGCGTGACGACAGTGATCCTTGACTCAAATCCACATTTGAGACTATCCTCCAATCTGTGAAACTTTTGACTTTTGAGTTTTGACTTTTGACTTTTTTTATGTGTACTTGTCAGCTACCTTTGAAGCCCCAAACGAATCCGGCTTTATTTTCACATCGTACCCGCTCCCCCTCACCATCCCAACAACCTCAGTGATCAAGTCCCGTGTCTCGCCGTTTCGCCCAATATCAACATGAATCTGGATGTCGTATTTTGAAATGCCGTTTTTTTTGAAAAACGATATGAAATTCTCTGCCGTGACAAGAGACATCGTTGCCTCCTGGTAGATCCGTTCCTTTAAGCTTATTTTCTTATTCAAAACATCCCGCTTCCAAAAGTAAATTCCGCCGTGTCCTACCCGGTGAATGATAAGCGCTGAAACGAAATCATAAGCATTAGTTCTTGCCTTTTGAGAGTCACTCCCTACAATAATTTCATACCGTGCTTTCGTATCCTGAGACATGAAGGATGAAATGATGTTTTTGAGCTCTTCCAGGTTCACTTTTCCATGCGTTGGACTAAAGAATTTCATAAATTTATCCCTATATTGTACCAGGTTGGCTAAAACAACCCCAGTTTACAAACCGATCAAACTATGATATACTAAATACCAAGATCGTAAGATTCTGCTTTTTCGGTATTTAATTCTGCAGGCTCTTTCTTTCTTTATTATCATTTTCAGAAAAACTTATGTATTTTCGTCGTGCACCCAGATCTAATGGATATGGACGTCGTTTCGGAAATAGACGCCTGCCGGTTGTTCCAATTCACTCATTTATCAAAAAAGCTGCGGTTTCTCACGAACAGCCTACTATTGGGTTGAAACCAGCCGTTAAATTTAGCGAGTTGGCAATTCATGAGAAATTGAAACAGAACATTGCCGCCCGTAACTATGCGGATCTTACTCCTATCCAGGAGAAAGGGATTCCGGAAATACTTGCCGGAAAAGACGTTATTGGCATATCTAATACCGGGACTGGAAAAACCGCAGCGTTCCTCATTCCCCTGATTGAAAAAGTTATCCATAATTCGTCATACAAGGCGCTTATTATTACTCCTACTCGGGAACTCGCCCTTCAAATCCGTGAGGAACTGCGTAAATTCACTTATCAGATTCCGCTTTACAGTACATTTTGCATCGGCCAATCTTCCATGTCCAACCAGATCTATGACCTGAAGAGAAACCCGCATGTGGTCATCGGCACTCCGGGACGCTTGAAGGATTTGATTGAACGCAAGGTCCTCCGGCTTGATCAGTTTAAGATGATTGTGTTGGACGAAGTTGATCGAATGCTGGATATGGGTTTCATCCATGACATCAAACACATCATTTCTTTCCTTCCGGAAAAACGACAATCCCTATTTTTTTCAGCAACCGTTTCACCGGAAATAAATCGATTGATCCAATCCTTCGTTAAAAATCCCATAACGATCTCTGTCAAGACGCAGGAAACAACCAGCCATATCCGACAGGATATCGTCCGCATACAGCCGGGGAAAACGAAAATTGAAGTGCTGGATGGACTTCTGAAAAAAGAGGATTTTACGAAAGTACTAGTCTTTGGAAGAACGAAATTCGGAGTGGAAAGACTCAGTAGGGAACTATTCCGTAAAGGATTTAAAGTGACTTCCATTCATGGAAATAAGCCGCAAAATAAAAGACAGCAGGCTATCCGAATGTTCAAAGAGGATGTTGTCAAAATCCTTGTCGCAACGGATGTTGCGGCTAGGGGACTGGATATTTCGAACGTTTCCCATGTAATCAATTATGACCTACCCGCAACATATGAAGATTATATCCACCGAATCGGAAGAACGGGAAGGGCTGATAAAACGGGAACCGCACTGACTTTTGTTGAGTAAGGGATTTTGAGCTACAATTGTTTTAGTAGTCTGTCAAACTCATTTATATTTAACTGTTGTTTTGCGTCGGATTTTGCGACAGATGGGTTAGGATGAACTTCTATCATATAACCATCCATATCGTATTGCCTTGCTTCATTCGCTACCAACGGAACCTTATCTACGCTTCCAGCTATATGGGATAAATCCACCAGCATCGGCAAACCCGTCAATTCTCTGACCCTCATAGCCATTTCAAAATCAGGTATATTCCTTAATCCCATTGGATTTTCTCCCCCATTGGGATAAAATCCTCGGTGACACAACAGTATTCTTTCGGGTGGAAACCCCGCATCTGTTACATGGTCAACGATGCCCAACCAATGATTCATATCGTTCCACGGTTGATTTTTGATCATGAGCTTTACAGTTTCCGGAGCTTCTTCTTTCATTCTCGACGCGACTTCTCTTTGGATTAAATGACTCTGGTTTCGTGAACCAAGCCAAAAAAGAACCTGACTAGGATCTCCGTCTCCCTTTATTCCGTTTAATACTTCAGTGACATGATTCGGTAGCAGAACTTCGGTCGCAACCGTAACTCCCATTTTTGTTGCTTCAGCCAACCAAGGAATACCATCTGCACCAACTCCGTCAAACCCCGGCTTTGTGCGCGGCTTCCAAAGGCTTGCGCGAACAATCGGGATATTTCTCTCTTTCATTGACACAGCAGTTTCCAACACTTGTTTACGGGATTCCGCTGCGCAAGGACCGGCAATAATTATTTTTTCCATTAAAAAACCCCGCATCTGCGGGGTGGATTTTTAAATATTTTTAATTACTAAAAATTCTCCCCGCAATAGTTGGGGTAAAAGTAAAAATAGAATTTTTTAGTAATCAACGTATCCATAATAGCTACAAAAAAGTATAGCACGAAAGACTGAATTGTCAAATTGAATGGGAGAATAGTAAAGAAATTACCTGTCTAAGAGTTTCACTGGAGTTACTTCGTATCTATATTCTTGAGAACCAGTTGTGGCTGGACCATCGTGCCGATGAATAGCAGCTCTTCCATCAAGCGAGCTTGGAAAACCTGGTACTCTATCGCCCTCAGCTATAAAATCATAAACCTCGCCATGTGTTTGCTCATTATATGGCACTCTCTCTTCCCCATAAATAAGTCCTGTCGTAACTTTACGCCGACCATTATGATCATGAAGCCCGTGTTCGGCGCCTCCAAATTTAACATACCCGCAGGTTAAAGGTAATGCGAGGATAAACTTTACAACTTCAATCGCCCGCCTTAAATAATCGGCTGCTTTTTCTCTATTTATTCGAAGTCCTTCTTTCATAACAAAAAATATTGTAGCATTACAATGAGATAAACACAAGTTAAATCGAAAACTTAAAATGTATATACCACCCCGGGAGTGTAAATAATAGAAGCCCTTCTTCTCCCGACCTAATGTCGGGATTCGGCGAGGTGAAAGCGGAGAGGGTGGGATTCGAACCCACGATGACTTTGCAGCCATGCTGGTTTTCAAGACCAGTCCGTTCAACCACTCTGGCACCTCTCCAAAAGATAGTCTACAGTCTGTAGACGAGAGACGATAGACCAGGAATCTTCTATAGACTAACGACTATCGTCTACCGACTAATTTTGAGGCGTAGGGGGGAATCGAACCCCCGCAATAGCTGTTTTGCAGACAGCTGCGTTTCCTCTTCGCCACTACGCCATTTTGTCTGGCAAAGCCAGACGTTACCTCTTCGCCAACGCGCCTATAAATAACTATATCGTATCTGATCTCTTAAAGTATTTTTCTGTTGATGATTTTTTAATTGCTTTTCGCGCCTTGTTGCATCCTTAACACTTTTATATGCCTCGTAATATATCAATTCCCAAGGGGCATATCCTTTGGTTGAGCGAACTTTTCTACCATTATGATCCTCTAGTCTTCTCTTTAAATCCCTACTGAATCCTATATATAAATCCTTATTAACTGAACTCTTTAGTATATAAACATAATACATAGCTGTTTTGTCTGGCAAAGCCAGACGTTACCTCTTCGCCATTGCACCGTGATGATCTATATTTTACCTCAATATGTACGACTTAACAATGCATCGTGGCTATTTTTCCTCAAGATACGCCCCATCCTCATTAATCTTCCAGACATCCCATTTAGGATCTCTTGAAAGGTAATTCCTAACTGCGTAGAAACCCGTTAGGATCGAATGGTCTTGGTTGTTGTACCGGTACATCCCTCCCCGTCCACACACCCCCAAGTTTTTAATTCGGGAAACAAATTCTTTTGATTTTTTAAGCGGTTTGCGGTATCCGAAATTGTACACAGGATAGGCGTCATCTACCCGATACACAAATCCGTCGACAAAATCTTTTTTTCCTGCTAACCCTATTTGAATCAGTTCCTGCTGTGCTTTTTGTACTAATGCGAGGTCGGACAATTCCCATAGGGTATCCCCTTTATCACAAAAGTATTCCATGCCGATTGACGTACATTTTTTCTTTCTTTCAACCATATACGGACTCCAATTTTTGAAATTTTGGATTCTCCCAACATCCACGGTTGGATCATGGACGTAAATCCATTGATCTGGAAACGGATTAGATTTCACAATGAGTCCTACCGTCAGAAAACTACGGAATCGTAACTTTTCTATTTCCTTTTTTAAAAATGGTGGCGGGGCTAAATATGAAATGAGTTTATTCAACGGCATAGTCGAGATGACATGGTCAACCCCGTTCACTTGAAACAGCCGACCGCTTTTCTTTTTTTTCACGATTACGGCGGATATGGCGTTTTTTAGTTTTTTAAACCCGACAACTTCATGTCCTAAATGGAATTCAACTCCCTCTTTTTTCAAAAGCGCCCTGATTTTTTCATACAGCATTCCGGGTCCGTATTTTGGATAATAGAATGAGCTTATGATCGTTTTGGAACCCGGGTTGACTTTGAATAATGCGTTTACCACCGCCTTTGGCAAATCAAAATTTTGAATTCTTTGTGCGGCCCAATCGGCAGAAAGACGATCTGTTGGAATCCCCCATACCTTTTCTGTGTAGGATTTGAAAAAAATGCGAAATAATTTATCCCCGAAGCGGTTTGATATCCATTTATCAAACGTCCTCTCCTCCTCATGGCGCGAGAATTGTCTCTTTAACCAACTCCATGCGATTTCCGTGGACCGTAAGAACCCCAAATTCGTCAACGCATTCCCTGCGGATAAAGGATAGTCAAAGAATTTTTTTTCGTAATAGATCCTCGAGAGTCTTTTCCTTTTGTACATGTCGCCCCCGAGAAAATCACGGTAAAACGTATGTATTTCCGGAAACTTCGTATAGAACCTGTGTCCTCCCAAATCGAATCGGAAACCTTTATAGAGAAGGGTTTTTGAGATTCCGCCTACCTGCGAGTCTGTTTCAAAAATAAGTATTTTATGGTCTTTGAGTTTTTTTTGTACGTAGAATTCATAAGCGGCCGCTAATCCTGCAGGTCCCGCCCCAATGATGACCACTTTTTTCATATTGTTTTTTCCTATTATACCGGTAAAATGAAATCATGCAGTCTCTTTTTTTCTCCATTATCATTCCGACGCTAAATGAAGAAAAGAACCTCCCCGTCCTTTTGACAAGTTTAAAAAAACAAACCTTCCGAGATTTTGAAGTGATCATCTCAGACAGCGGATCAACCGACGCAACACCGGTAAAAGCCCGAACTTATGAACGGGTGATTCGCTTTTTCCATTTTTTTACCCATAAATCAAAAAATGTAAGCGCTGCGAGAAACTACGGAGCAAACCTTGCCAAAGGAGAATTCCTTGTTTTTTTTGATGCGGACGTTGAGGTTGAAGAATCATTCTTTGAAGAGATCAAGAAAAAGATTGCATCTTATCAACTCGACGCCTTGACTGTATGGAATCGGCCGAAGACGAATTCGTTGACCGGGAAATTCATCCTGGCTTTAATGAACTTTAACATGTCCCTGTTCCAACATATTAAGCCCGCAGCAAACGGTCCCTGCATCATTATCAGAAAAGAGCTTTTTAAAAAAATCAAGGGATTTGATGATTCTATCGTATTTGGAGAAGATTTCAATCTCATACAGAAAGCACATAAACTTGGCGCGAAATTTGAGGTCTTCAAAACGCCTATCCTGTATGTTTCAACCCGCAGGTTTGAAAAGGAAGGTCTTCTCCTCAGCTTGTATAAATCTTTAAAGGCGATTGCCCATCAACTCTTTATCGGTCCGATCCGCAAACCGATTTTTCAATACGAGATGGGAGGACAGTACTATGAAGACAAAAAATGAGGTGTCGGCCGGAGGAATCGTGTATCGAAAAGTAGGAAATAAGATAGAGTGGCTTATCACCCAACATTCGCAGCATAAAGGGTGGGTATTCCCAAAAGGATTGGTTGGAGACACTAAAGACAGCGAGGCAATGGAGGATGCAGCGAGGCGCGAGGTGAAAGAAGAGGGAGGGGTTGAAGCAAAAATTGCAAATCCAAAACCGGTGAAAACATCCTATTTTTACGTTCTCAAAAATACCCGCATAGCCAAAACCGTATATTATTTCCTGATGGAATATGTAGCCGGTGATCCGAAGGATCACGATTGGGAAATGTGCGACGCAAAATTTGTCGCCGAGGATGAAGTTAGGAAAACCCTTACCTACAAATCCGACAAGGAAGCGTTTGAAAAAATCCTTAACCTGTATTAAACTTCCCTGTTTTTATCGCCTTTCCTTCAAAATCTCTATATTCTTCTAGTTTAAAATCCCAAAAATTTAAGGGAACGGGCACTTTCCCATTTCCTTCAGGCACATCAATAATATACATCGGACTGGCCAAGCCGCTGAGATTTCGTCTAAGCTTGGATGCGATTTCGATCTCTTTGCGGATATCCACGATAAAATGCTCTGTGCCCTTCACCGGATCGCACCGAAAAAGGTAATACGGCTTTACCCCTATCTCAATCAGTCTTGAAAACAAAACGTAAAGAGTGTCGAACGAATCATTCACTCCCTTGAGGAAAACTGATTGGGAAAACAGGATTGCTCCGGATTTTCTTAGTCTCAGAACCGCCTGTTCCGTTTCTTTTGTTATCTCGTCGGGGTGTTCGAAATGAATCATGACGTAGAGTGGCTGCTTTTTGACTACGGATAGTATTTTTATAAGTTTTTTGTCTATTTTTTTGGGGTCTGAAACCGGGATCCGGGTCCCTATCCGTATTACTTTTATCTGCGGCATACTGGAAAACATCTTTAAAGCTTTTTCCAAAAGAGCGGGGACGGTAAACGGATCTCCGCCCGAAAGGATAATCTCTTTTATCTGCGGATGCTTTTCCATATATGATTTCATCCTTTTCAAATCGTTTTCCGTAATCACTCCTTTCATCACTTGGGAAACGTCGCGCCTTCTTGTGCAAAACCTGCAGTATGCGGCGCAGTTTAGCGTCAAAAGAATCAGTACGCGGTTTTTATACTTATGAATAAGGCCCCTCACCTTAGTATGTTCCTCCTCAAGGAGCGGATCAGAAAGGTATGACACGTCTTTGCCTTCAATATCGGAAACGTAATACTGCTTTTTAACAGCAGGACTTTTCTTCGCTATTTTTTTTAGATGTCTGGATACTTTAAATATCATCGAAAGAATGCAAAGTAACTAATAAAAATCAATATACAAAAATGAGAAAATATGTCAAACCTTTTTTATTGTTATTGCGACTTAAACTATTAAGATAGTCCGTAAAATATTTTACGTCCGGAGCAAAGACACGGAATCGTGAATCAACTATACCGAAGTAGGGCAGATGCAACGATGGTTTTCAGGAGGTTATCGTATTCGATCCCAGCTTTCCGCGCAGCCAACGGAAGATAACTGGTCGTAGAAATTTCCGGCGGGATAAGCCCGGGTGGGGAATTCACCTCAAGGACATAAAGGTTCCCGTCTTCGTCGCATCGGGTATCGATTCTGCAAAGATCTTTCAACTCAAGAGAGTCCCAAACCTGACGCGCCGTTTTCTCTATTCCTGCCTTCAAATCGGGGTCTAGGATTGCCGGACACATGAGATGATCCTGAGCTTCCTCCTCATAGAGCCATTTCACCTCCAGCGAATCAATGGCTACGTATCCTTTGGGCAAGGATTTTAAGTTCGGCTCGATAATGGGAAGAATTTGGGGAGGATTTCCGATCAGTGCAATTGAGAATTCCCGCCCCGTTATAAACGGCTCCACTATTGCGGAATCGTTGAAGCGTCCAATAACTTCGATCAATTGTTTTCTCAACTCTTTTTCATTTTCAACAACGCTTTTGTTTGTAATTCCCGCTGATGAACCTTGACCGATTGGCTTAACGATTAATGGAAAACGCATATTGGAAGCAAGTGGTTCGCTAGAATCTGAAAAAACCTGATCCGGAAGAACTGATATTCCGTGTTTCTTCATCTCGGATTTTGCCTTTGCTTTATTCCTTGCCAATACTTGGGTTTTATCCGACGGACCAGTAAAGGAAATACCTAACTTCTCGCAAACAGAAGTGATTTGTTTTTTCCGGTCACCCTCAATGATTGCCTCTGAATAGTTGAAAACCAAACCGATATCTTCCTTTTTCTCCCCAAGTTTTTCTTCTACATCCGCAGTCGCCTCAAGGGAGAGGACAGGGAATCCGCAGTTTTTCAAATGTTTTGTAAAGCAATCGATTGTTTCAGGATCATCATAATCGGTTTCCAAAAACGTATGGGGATCGTTTGGATCCGGATAGGCGTGTCTTATGTTATAGACGAATGCTAACAATTTTCCACTTTTTATAAAATCAGAAATTCTTGTTTGAAATCGGATATTTTTCAGCATGGATTTTTGAAGGCGGGCGCAAAATCAACCTGATATTCAGGTATGCCTTTGGAAATTCCGTATTCTTTCGCATCTTTATAGAGGATGGGATTTTGCAAATCTACTTTAAAAACTTTACCCGCATAAATGACGAAATGGTACTTATCGTTTTGATAGTCCGCATACCAATCTGGATGTTCTGGATCAAATGAATAACTAATTGTATAAGCAATCTGCTCGCCCTCTTCCTCTGGTATTTCAACGGAATGAAGAGTCCACTGTTTCAGCCAGGGCGTCTTATGTTTAGGTTTTATGGGTTCAACCTTAGTTTTGATAATTTTTACTTTTTTCAAAACCGACTTATTACCCAGACTTTCTTCAATAATTACTCCTTTGTAATTCATATCCTCAATCTAACACAATATTTTAAGAATTTCTTGCAGAAGGAGACTTAAGAATTCCCAAATCAACCCTATCTAAAGCTGGTTTCAATATTTGTTAAATAAAAAAATTCTTTAAGCTTCGACTACGCCCATTCGTCACGATTTGTCTCACTTTGTCACGGCCGTTGCAAAATGGTACAATCTACATTTATATTTAAACTTCAGAAGAGATCTGTTTACTTTCAGGGCCTAGAAAACGCTTTCTAGTGAGCGGGATACGAGAATCGGACTCGCGCCTCCGCCTTGGCAAGGCGGCGTACTGCCACTGTACTAATCCCGCAAGTTTTGATAAATAGCCCTACGCCCGCGCGATGAAAATATTATACCATTCTCTCTTCTTATTTGACCTTTGCTTTTTTTGTATCATATAATCAACAACAGAAGGGAGGTGAGAAATATGAAAAAATTTGCAATATTACTTGGAGTGATGTCATTCCTGTTCGTATTAAACCCTGTAGTGGCAAAAGAAACCGGATTTGACCCATATGGATACAATCGCAATGCGAGAGTATTTAATGGTACGTGCGTTGGTTGGGGTATGGGAAAATATAGTTGGACAGAACAACAAGCCCGTGATTGGTGCGGTGTGTATTCTGATGATAAAATTGTGATGAAATGGAATGCGGAATGGGATCGAGGGAACGCGGAAAATTGGCTTAACCCTCCATATCGAGCATGGGAAAATAACGAGTGGAATGGGATGAACGGTGGCTCAGGAGCAGTGTGGCACTATAAGATCGTCTGGATCGGTGATTATGCCAACGATCTGAGCCTTGTACCAGAAGGAGCATATGGAATATGGGGACAATTTGCTGTGATCATGGATCAGGGGAAAGATCCCGAGTACGGTCCCGGACATTTCTGGTTTACTCATAGTAACCCAACAGGCTACGGAGCGCATTTTTAACATTGAGGGTTCAAAAAATAATTCTGCCACAAAACTTCTTCTACGAGAAGAGATTTTGTATTAGCGGGCAAAGATGATATAATTTATTTTCGTTAGCTGAGGTAGCCAAGGTGGTCACGGCGGGGGTCTGAAAAACCTCAGATCTCAGTTCGACTCTGAGCCTCAGCACAAGAGTAAATCTTTTTTTGTGGAGCCGGAAGGAATCGAACCTTCTGCATCGATCTTATAAGGATCGCGTTCTAACCGGTGAACTACGGCTCCAATTCAACTCAAAGTATATCAAATCCCTGTCTTGTGGTGTCTATTGGACGAAATCCGAACTTTCTTTGAGCAAAATCCAGAGGATTTTGCGGATTGAATCCCTGCCTGCCGGCAGGCAGGCCGCCCAGCGTTTCCGCCCGCCTTCGCTTCGCTACGGCGAGCAAAACAGAAAAATTTTCTTTACATTTTTTTATTCGCCCGCCCCCAAATTTTTTTCAATTAAGGAAACTAAAATTTTTCTGTTTTGTCTTCCTCTTGCGAGAGGAATTG
>Ga0210057_1003617_pt1 | contig 21230 bp, 16 predicted proteins | sample CryGeyCG2114_010_2_FD_183968 | JGI IMG/M metagenome (GOLD analysis project Ga0210057, IMG submission 183968) | Groundwater microbial communities from aquifer - Crystal Geyser CG10_big_fil_rev_8/21/14_0.10 (SPAdes) (version 2) | ecosystem: Environmental > Aquatic > Deep subsurface > Groundwater ...
ATTGCGGACAGTTGATTTCTAGTGTTACTTGCACTACTGATCAGGATTGCAAGAATACAGGCGCTGGCTATTATTGCGCGAAAAATAAATGTGTAGTTCAGGAAAAATGTTTATTAGATACTTGGGACACTGCCTGCCATACTGACAAAGACACGGCGCCGAAAACTGTCGGTTTGGGGGGCGCCGGCAATAGAATTGAACAGCCGCATGTTTATGCACAATCAGGGGACAAGCAACAAAGTTGGGCCGGTCTTTGCCCGGCCGCGGAATCCGGCTGTACGGAAATTATTGACCCGGTTTCACAGCCGTCGCCGAATTTGTTGTTTAACGGCGATTTTAAACAGAAATCAAGCGGCAGTGATCCGGACGGATGGAATGTTCAAACCATTGGCGGAACTAAAATTACTCAAAAAGTAAAGTTAAAACAAAATACTTTGTATCGTTTAGGGATGAAGTATGAAACAGCAGATAATTGGTTAAATATGTATGATTGCAATGGTGCTAATTCGGACATTTATTACTTAGGTGGAAGCAATTTTTGGATTAAAAAAACGGCAAGTGATATGGGAGAAGCTAAGGGTATTACTTCAGGAACAGTAAGTTTAACCAATCAACAAGCAGGCTCGCTTTTTTTCTCCGGCGAGGCGACGGAATGCATAGCAAAGGTTTATGCTTTTAACGGAACGGCTGAATTAAAAGAAGCAATAGTAAATTATCAGCTCGCGAGCGGCTTGGACAGTACTTCCTGCAACGGCCAGCCGAATTATACGGACGGCTGCGTGCCATTCAACCAGCGCTCTATTGAAGGGAGTACTTATAAAAAATTAACTTATGACGCGGACGCGATAAAAAATCTATTAGAAACGGGTGGAGAGATACAAAACAACGCGCAGCAGCTCAAAGCTTGCACGCCAGGCGACGCCGCTTGCGACTCCAACGCTATTTTAAAAGTCCAGCACGACCGCGTCTGCTCCGAGTGGCTCGCGTGCCGCAGTTACGCGCTGTCCAGTAATGATGCCGATAAAGGGAAAAAAGTATGCTACGACATCGGCACTTGCGACGGATTGGACGAAGGCAATGAGTGCCGGTCATGGATATCACAGGATAAAAATAATAAAACCGTTGATGTCGGCGGCATTAATACCGTGATGCCGACAGATTACGGCGTTAGCAGAGAAAGCATTTTGAACGCGACTGGTTATAGTTTGGCCGGATTTTGGAACGGCAATGCCAATCCCAACGGCCCCACTGAAGGCAGTTTTATGCTCGGCAGTATGGAACAGTCGGGAGACTTGGCAATAGTTCCGAACGGAAATTTTGAAATCGGCGGCGGAATAGGCATTCCGCCCGGCTGGATGATAAAAACCGCTGACGACACCAAAGTCAATAAAAATACTTACGAAAACATGGTTTCCATTATCAGTTCGCCCCAGCAGGCACAGCAGGTTTCCATCGCTTACCCGGTAGAGGGCAGAAATATTTTGGCGCTCGGCGTGGCGTTTTTATTGGAGTCGCAAGTGCCGCTGGAAGTTTCACCGAAGAATCCAAATTACACCATTACGGCGCAGGTAAATACTTTGAGCATGACGAGCGGCAAAGCGCAGATAGAAATTGACGGAGTATCTTTTGATGAGGCAGGAAAAGAAGTGTTAATGGAATTAGCGACTATCAATCAAAACGCCGGCATCGGCTGGAGCAAAAAATTCGCCAGATTTGATACCGGCAGTTACGGCCAAATAAAAATAAAATTAAAAACAGCAAATGCAAGCGGCAAGGCGGCATCCGGCACGGTTTATATTGACGACATTCAAATCCGCCCGACTTTAATTTCGCGGTACGCGACGGCGGATAAAAAATTACCTGCTACTGCGAATGACCCGGCTTCTTATTGGTATAACCAACAATCTTGCCGGCTATATCCGCAGTCGGATTCATTATCCTGTGATTATATTGACGATTCAAACATCCGCCAAAAGGGCTGGTACGGCTATTGCCTGCAATACGACAAAGCCCCGGGCAATCCGAACGCCTGCCTGCTCTGGTGGCCGATTGATTTTGTCCGCGGCGATGGGGTGGATGAGCAGGTGCCGGCGTATAGCGGGCGGTATCCGGTGTATTATTGCACGGATGTAAGTGAAGAATTATGCGCCACTACCGATAATCAAGCTTTTTATGTAGAATTGGAGTGGAAAGACTTCAGCGGTCACGGCCATGAACAAGGATTAACTATGACAATAGATACGAGCGGTTTTATTCATATTTTTTTGGGTTATAAAAAAGCCGGTAGCGACCAGGGAACCGATGGTCCTAATTGGAAAACAGAAAGTTATGGAAATGGCGCGCATTGGTCAACAGATTTGGGTATTGGTACATTAAGTAAGGAGTACAAAATTTTTTCTAACCTAAGCCTAAATGCAAAAAAAACCATAGTTTCGTATCCTGTATTTGCGAACAAATATAATAGTGTTAAAGGAAAAAATTGGTTTAAACTTAATAACCTATTTGATTCCGAATTATGTAATAAATTAAAAGGAATTAATTATGATAGAATCTATTTTCATAGAGATGATGATGGATTGTGGTTAACTATTCGCACTGGCTCTGATAACCATACTGAAAAACTTTGCACGCAATTAACTCAAACAGTTGATCCGCTTGGTCAGAATAAAGTTTGGACGAGCAGAGTGAAAGAGGGCAGTAAATTAAATTTAAGTTGCACTGATGCTATTTCTGATAAACAACCGGATTGCCGCTATGAAAGCGATTTGTATCCATTTGGCTCCATCGCTTATCCGGCGCCAGCTGAAGACCCAACCCAATGGGTTGCAATGGGTAACGACAAAGCTCCTTTGGTGGCCGGAGAGCCGAACGGTCAAGCAAGATTTAGGTATAGCTATAATTATACTGGTGCTTATAACTCCAATACTACTGACACAACAGATTGGCAGAAATTAATGGGAACATTCGCTAAAAGTTATGGCAACTGGAAATGGGGATGGGCGATAGGGGGTAAATGCGATAAGTCCTTAGGAAAAACAGAAAAAAGATGCAGTAATGATAACGCAAAAACTTGTAGTGCGCCAAGGGATTGTAATGGTTTCAGCGGAATTTGTGAGCTAAATAAATTTTGCGTGGGGGGCATTAGCCATGGCGATGATTGTAAATTGACGGGTATTTGCAAAAGTCCTAACGCAACCACGGATTGCTTAAATAATACCTGCAGTGGCGAAACAAAACATGGCGGCGCGCCTTGTTCTGTGGATAATTATTTAAACGAATGTTGGCATTTTGATAACAGTCAAGACAGTAATGCCTATTGCGCGACAAGCGGGGATAGCGAAGGGCAATGCGTAGGGGGTAATTTTGCAGGAAGAGATTGCGAAGCGAGCAATGGTTCTTATGATAGTAGTATTTGCAAAGGATATACATCATCTTGTGAGGAGTCAGCCCTTAAATATTGCAGTAATATACCAACAAAAACATGCACAATAGATAATGAATGCGATAATAGTTCAATTGAATGTCTTACATTTGGAAAATGCACAAATAATACTCAGTTAATATGTCAAATTGATTCTGAATGCAGTAAAGAGGCTGGCTATCAAATAGATAATATTATTTCTCTTTGGATTCCGCCGCAAACTCCATGTACTCCCCCGCAAAATCACGAACTTGATGTTGGTGGCAAAAATCCTTATTACTGCGCTATCAAGCCCAGCTTAGAAGATGCTAGTGGTGCTAGCACAATAAGAGTAAATGGAATAACAGGTCAAGTTACTTTAGATTCCAAACGGCCGGTCGCGAATCTAACTTTCACAACCAATGTGGATAAGGACCAACTGCCCTTGACCGAAATCAGAGTTAATTGGGGCGACGGGCAGACAACTTCGCTTTCCGGCGTGGAATTGCGCGGCCGAATTGACATAACCAATCCCTATTCTTTCTACCATGTCTATGATTACTGGGGACTGTTAAAGAATAAAACGAAGCTTGGTATAGCTTGTGATGCGAGCGGATGCACTGTCCAGCCGTCAATTTGGATTAGAGATAATTGGGGCTGGTACAGCGGAACAGGCGGAGGACAAAATAAGCCGCCGAATACGCCGACGCCGTTCGGAGGGACGATTAAGGTTACGCCGTAATTAGTATTTAGTATATAGTATTTGGTATTTAGTATTTTATATATGGAGGACAAGCCGAAAATAAGATCTTTCACTGATTTAATAGCTTGGCAGGAAGCTCATAGGTTAGTAATTTTAGTTTATAAAGCAACAAAAAATTTTCCCCGCGAAGAGCTGTTTGTTTTGACGGCGCAAATAAAACGCGCGGCCATCTCCGTTAGCTCTAATATCGCCGAGGGTTTTAGCAGAAATAGCGCCAAAGACAAATGCCAGTTTTACGCTATAGCTTTGGGTTCACTAACGGAATTGCAGAATCAGTTATTAGTAGCTCGGGATTTAAAATATTTAACGGAAAGCGATTTTCAGAATATTGCCCAACAGACGGTGAGAGTAAGCAAGTTAATCAGTGGTTTGAAAAAAATAAGGAATAGCAGCTAGTATCCAGTATTTAGTATCCAGTATTTAGTATAAAATCAAGATACCAAATACCAAATACCAAATACCAAATACCAAATACCAAATACCGGATACTAACTACTAATTCGTGGTATAATGGAGGCGGAAGGTTTAAGGTCGTAATTTGTGACCTTAAAACGAGGACAAAACGTAAAAGAGATTTTATGAATGAAGATATAAATAATAAAAAACGGCTCGGAGTTTTTATAGACGGAAGCAACCTTTGGCATTGCCAAAAAAGAAACGGATGGCTGATAGACTTTAGAAAGTTAAAAAGTTTTTTCGCCAGAAGAGGAGAGGTAGAGGGATTATATTATTTTACGCCTGACGCGCCTCATCTGCAAAGGTTTTTGCGCGAGTTGGATAAAATTGGCTATAACATAATTAAAAAACCGATGAAAGAAATAAAGATTAGGCAGAAAGGCACGCCGGTCAGTTTTAAATACAAAGGCAATTTAGATATGGAAATGGGGCTTTTGATTGCGACGAATATTAATGCTTACGACGAATTTATTTTAGTGAGCGGAGACAGTGATTTTGAAGTGGTAATAAAAATGCTTGCGAATAAAGGAAAGAATGTAGTCGTTATTTGCAATAAAAGTTCGCTGTCCGTGGAGCTAAGAAGATCCAGCAATCAATTTATTTATCTGCATAAAATAAAAAGAGAAATAAAATATAAAAAATCCCAGGCATTTAGCCCGGGACTCACCCCCCACGAATGAGGGGTGCTATTATGTTTTTAGTATAGCATACAAAAAATATATGTCAAGCGAAGCCGGAATAACGACAATTGACGATTTACCCCGTGAAATAAATTTTAAATTTTTTCAATGTAAGTATGTTCTATGTTTATGTTTTGCGTAGCCAGAAAGACAAAAAATTATATGTTGGTTTTACAAAAAATTTAAAATTAAGATTTGAGCGGCACTGTAAAGGATTATGCGAGTCAACAAAAAACAGAAGGCCATTGATTTTAATATACTATGAAGCTTGTTTGAAACAACAAGACGCTACGCGTAGGGAAAAGTATTTAAAGACAACCTATGGCGGCAGATATTTAAAAAGCAGGCTCAAATCTTATTTCACGGGGTAAATTATGTCGGAAGGAATTTTAACAATTGACGATTTGTTAAACAGAAATGCTCAGCTCGGGTCGGCGCAACAGGATTTGGCAGCCCAAAAAGTTAAAAGTGAAAAGTTAAAAGCAAGAAATCAGAAATCTAAAATCAAAAATCTAAAATCCGATATAGCGCCGTTGCAGTTTCGCGACATTCCCACGAGTTTGGAGCAGCCAAGAAGTGACAATATACCAGATACCAGATACCAGATGCCAAATACTAACTACCAGATACCGGATACTAACGAACAGCAGGAGGCCGGACAAAGTTTGCGGGAACAAGTTTTAGCGGCAAAACAGGAGGAGGCAAAGAAGAAAGCGGCGAAAGAAAAAACAGCAGAGCAAACGGGCGCGCAAGCGGGAGCGGAAGGCGCCGGAAAAAAATTTGGCACCAGCATGTTGCTCAAGATGTCGTGGCTTAATTTAATTGATACATTCGGTTTGACGCTGATTTATATCAATATCCATGTTTTTCTGCGCTGGGTGCTGGGCGAGAAATTTTTCTGCAAGTTAGGCGAGGAGTGGGCGCCGTCAAATTTAAAAACAGTGGCTGGAGGCGCGGAACAGGCGGCGGGAAAAATGGCTGGGACAACAGAAGTTATGTTATTAATTTGTTTGGATATTTTTTTAGTAATTTTAATTTTAATTATTGTTGGTTTTTTCGCCGTAGTTTACCAGTTTTTATATCATACTTGGACCGGCTGGGGTATTAGAGTTATTACGCCGGGAATATAGTTTATGAAAAAATTTGCGCAAAAATTTTTTTTAAGTAAATGGATAATTATTATATTAGTTTGTTTTATTATCGGCAGCACCATACTTTCTTTTAGTTTGCAAAGAGTCAATGCTGAAGTTGAAGGTACTAATTCAGCAGAAATCAGACAAAATTTAATAAATAGAACGCAAAATAACTCTGCTCTTAATGGAAATCAAAAAAAAGAACAAATAAAAAAAATAGATGAAACATATAACCCACAAAACCCATCTGGCATTATGATTTGGGTTACGACCGCGGTCGGATGGGTGCTAGCTGGAGCATCCATGTTTTTAGGGTATGTATTGACGGTTATTTTAACAGTTTTAATCAATGTTGCTAGTTTTAATAAAATTATTGATGTGCCGGCGGTAATTACCGGCTGGGTAGTAGTGCGGGATCTTTGTAATATGTTTTTTGTGTTGATTCTGCTTGCGATCGCTTTTGGCACGATTTTACGCATCCCGAGCTACGAGATGAAAAAAGCTTTGCCGAAACTTTTAATCGTGGCGGTATTGATAAATTTTTCCCGCACGATTTTCGGCCTGATTATTGATTTTTCCCAGGTGGTGATGCTGACTTTTGTTAATGCTTTCGTTTCTACCGGCGGCGGCGGAAATTTTGCTAGTTTATTCCAATTGGATAAATATTTATCGTTATCGCAGGTGAGCAAAGAAGCTTATGCTCAAAGCAGCGCGTTAGCGGTATTGGCCGGTATGATCGGTGCTTTTATTGCCTTATTAATAACGACAGTCGTCATAATAGTTTTATTGGCAGTATTGCTGATGCGCGTGATTATGCTTTGGGTTTATACTATTTTATCCCCGTTTGTGTTTTTTGGGCATGCTTTCAGCGGGGCGCAAAAATATACCAGTCAAATCTGGGGCGATTTTACCAAGCAGGTTATTGTCGGACCGTTGTTAGCGTTTTTTATTTGGTTGGCTTTGGTAACGGCGCAAAGTTCATCAGACAAGATTAGCGAGAATGCTAATTTAGGCTTAGCGGGAGCTCAGAATAATTCAAGACTGTCCGGCATTAACGAGCAACTTAAGTCCGCCAGCAGTACAATTGCAGTGCAAGCATTTTCTGACATTTACAGTTCAGATAATTTTCAAAAATATATTATCACCATCGCTTTATTGATTGGCGGCTTGTTAGTCGCCCAGCAGATCGGCGGCGCGGCCGGACAGATGGCGGGTAAGGGGATGGGGTGGATACAGAAAGGCGGCCGATTGGCGGGAAGAAAGTTTACCGGCTACGGTATGGTGGCGGATACTTTGAGCAAATATTCAGCGATGCGCAAGAGCGCCCGCGACCAGCGGATTACCACCGCCGCGGAAAAGTTAGCGTACGGCGTCGGCACTGTTAAGCAAGGAATCGGCAAAGCTGTCAGCGCTCCTTTTCGTGCCCTATCATCCCGTTTTACCGGGCAACATTCGCTTAACAAAAAGAAAAAAGAGCGAGAGGAAATGCAGAGTGATCTTGACGCCGACAAATACAAGATTCAGCAATTTGAAAATAAACACGGGAAAGCGATAAAAAATAAAGAAGATTTTACTACAGATGACGGTACAAATTACTCCTATGATACAAGTTTAAAAGAATGGCAAGTTTGGAGCACTAATAGCCGTAGTGGAGCAAAAACATGGCAAAAAAATGTTAATGATTTACAAAAGGATATGACTGGCATATCAGATACCGATATTGCAGATCAAGAAAAACATCTTGCAAAAATTAAAATCAATGAAGAAGAAATGCAGAAAACAGTTGAGAGCAACAAGAAGCTATGGCGGGGAGTGGGCGGAGTGGTTGGCGCTGGAATTGGCCTCGTGACTGGCGGGCTTGGTTGGGCTGGTTTAGCGGCCGCGCTTGGCGGCGTTGCGCTTGGCGCGCGCGGCCTATCCGGTTTAAACCAAAAAATCAGCGATGCGGGCAAAAGCGACCTAAAAGCCGCTTCTAATTACCGCTCCAGGCAAATTGACGACTCCAGAAATGAAAATAAAAATGAGGACAATGAAACGATTCTCGCGACTATGGATGATCCAAGTAAAAGCGTCTATGTGCGCGCCGCCGCCGCGATGGAAGCGACCAGCCGCAAGATTGTTGATTTGGATACTGCCAAAAGAAAGCGGGAGCAGATTGGCAAAGACATGCATAATGACAAGAGAGTAATGGGCCAATTTGACGCCATTTTGGAAAAAAATTATGCCGGCGCGACTAAATTATTTAAAGATCTTGAATCTACTGCGAATCCCAAAGATCAAGAGAAAGCTGACAGAACTATTACCCAGCGATACGCTGACGGGACGCACACTATGAGAGAATTAGACAACGGTTCGCTTAAACAAAGCATCAAGCAGTTAGCCAGTGGTTTAAAAACAAATACGTTTACCAGACAGTATAAAGATTTATCCGACGAAAAGAAGGGAGTTGTCAAAAGTGCATTGCAAGGACAGGATACTTATGAGGCAAAAGAAAAGCTGGCGTTTGTTACGAATGTTGATAGCGCTTTTGGAACCGATGCCACAGCCAAAGACAGATTTATTAAAAATTTAACTTACGACCAGCTAAAAGACATTATAGATGCCGGCGACGAAGAACAGAAAAAAGCGTTAATTGGCGCAGTCGGCAAAGATCTTAATAAATTTAGCGATTCTATTAATAATCGTTTGTCCAAAGCGGCTAGCGGCGCGGCGAAAGAAATAAAAGATATCCTTACATGAATATACAGAGAGCCCAACAATTTTTTAGCAAATTAAAAACATTTCCTCAAGAAGTGCAGTTTTACTATGACTCGGATGTGTTGAATGATTTTATCAACTTCGTCAGTGAAAAACACCAATTGCCGCCCGGTTTTTTGGGCCAGTTTATGAACGATTTTATCATTAATGGCTTTACGCTTACCGGTTTAGAAAGTAATCTCGCTAAGGCGTTGCAGAAAGAAGAAGAGGCGATGCGCCAATTGATTTTGGACATATTGGGGGTTTTGCTTTTGCCGATTGATGAATTTTTACCAAACATTAACGTTAAACAAGAGCTTGCCAAACGAGCCGCTGATTATAAAAAGTATCGCGTTTACGAACGCCGTTTTAGAGACGAGCTGGAGCTCGCCTGGTTTGACGCGAATGATCAGCTAATACGGCGCTACGATGCGTTGATTGATAAAAAAGAGGAGCGCCAAATTTTAACAGAAATTTTCTCTAACGGTTTAGTTGACGTGTTTAAGGGCGGCACGGCCGATGCTTTGACTCATCTTAACGGCGGTTTGTTGTATCAAATGGCGACCGTAAAGGATTGGAAAGAAGAATCAAGCCGTATTTTATATTCAAACCAAGAAAAACTAACCCGCAAAGATTTTATTTTAGACGGCAAGCCGGCGCGGCCGACCGTTAGCAATTGGCTCAAAGATTTCATTAAGCAATACGGCGCGGCCATGCCGGATAATTTAACTATCGTCAGATATTTAAGTTCAGCCAAAAATACGGCGATTTTAAACGAGGAAGAGAAAAAATTAGTAAAAAAGCTGTTGACTTTGTACCGTAATTTGGCTTTTTTCCCAAACAGCATGCCAAATAATACCGGCGAGGGCTGGGAAATAATTCCGGTTGAGGAAGAAGAAAAGTTAAAAGTTAAAAGTTATCAAGTTAAAGAGCCGGACGGACAAGAAAGTATTAAGGGACAAGTATTAAGGGACGAGCAACGAAAGATAACGCCAGCGTTTGAGGTTAATTCCGAAGTCCAAAGCTATCGCCAAAGCTTGGCGGAAGACCAAAAGATAGAAAGTTTGCGGAATAATATTGCGAGACAACCGGCGGCGGTTTTACCCGTGGAAAATGACGAACTGAAACAATTGCGGGCGTTAGCCGCGCAGTATCCGGCCGGAAGTCTGGAAAGAAGAGCGGTGGAGGAAGAGATTAAGAAAATTTCTAATAACTAATTTCTAATGACTAATTAAATCCCAATGCCCAATAGCGATATTTTGCCGATTATTCAAAATAGCATTCAGAATAAAATTTTGGAAATTCGCGGACAACGAGTGATGCTGGACCGCGATTTGGCGCTGATGTATGGGGTGTCGACGGGGCGTCTTAACGAACAAGTCAAAAGAAATGAAGGTAGATTCCCGGAAGATTTTATGTTTCAACTTTCAGCCAAAGAATTTAAAAATTGGAAGTCGCAATTTGCGATATCCAAATCCGATAAAATGAGTATTAGACGGAAACCGCATGCATTTACGGAGCAAGGAGTCGCAATGCTTTCCAGTGTGTTAAACAGTGAAAAAGCAATCCAAATTAATATTGCAATCATGAGAATTTTCGTAAAGTTTCGCGAGATTGGGCGCAGTTATAAAGTTTTAGCGGAAAAACTTGATGAATTGGAGAAAAAATACAGCCGGCACGACAAGCAAATCGGCGAGATTTTTATGAGTTTGCGTTGTCTAACGCGTGGATATAATAAAGATAACGAGACAAAACAAGAAATTGGATTTAAAATTAGTAAATAGCTTTTAAATTTATGTTCGGATATTTGGAAAAATTTAAACAATTGCCCAAGGAACTGCAGGCGGCGGTAACATCGCCGGAAGCGACGCGCCTAATCGGCGAATTAGAAAAAAACTACGGCGTGGAACTCGCGTCCGCGGTTATTAAAATAATGGTTAAAGAAATTCCGTGGCCGAGTTTGGTTGAGTTTTTGACGGAAGAACATCATTTGCCGCGCGAACGGGCGGAAAAATTGCGGCAAGAACTGGCGGATAAAATTTTTTTGCCAGTCGCGAGCTATTTAGGGATACCCTCACCCCTAACCCCTCTCCCACCGGAGCGGGCGAGGGGACTAAAGGAGCGAAGTTTGCAAAGAAGCGAAGTTAAAACAATGCCCGAGCCGGAACGCGAAAGCGGGGTTTTTGCGAAAGACTTGCCAAAATTTAAAAAAATAATTTTGTCGAAAAAAACAGAGTTAGTTTTGCCGCTCGCAGGCGATGATTTTATTGCCAACATTACGCCGGAAATTATCAGTTTAGCCGGCATTGGCGGACAGGCGGAACGGCGAGTGAAGTTGCAAAATATTATTAAAACTTTTGTAAAAGGCATCAGGGATTTTATTTCCGCGCGGGACGCTTTAACCAAAGAGCCGGTTAACGGCGGCTTGGGTTTAACGCGCGAGCAAGCGGAAGCGATTTTAAATTTAGCCAAAAAGCAGAGAGAAAAACCGGCCATATCGCCAATCGCGCCCCAAAGCGCGCCGCTGGATTATTTGGAAAAAACGCGCGACATTGAATATGATTTCAGCAAATTAGCCAAGCAAGCGCCGGCCGTTGAACCGCCGGCAAAAATAAAAGAAGAAAAAAAACCGGAAAGTGATCTGAAACAAGACTTGGCTGAATTAAGCAAAGAAATAATCAGCCCAAAAGCAGAGGAATTAAAACTCGCGCCGCCGCTACCGGCGGTCAGGAGCGAGAGACCGGCGGCGAGGGACGAGAAAAAAACGCAAATTTCCAAAGTTTCCAGCCAGCAAAAACCGGAGCCGGAGATGGTAAAAATGGACCGGTCGCGCCTTGCCGTCAGTCAATCGGACAAGCCGAGAATGGATGACATCATGCAGCCGCCAAGCCGTTTGCAAGGGCCGATTGAAGAACTGGCTAATTTGGATTTAATTAATTTCCGCCGCTTGGGGGGCAGTTTGGAAGTGATCGCGGGTAAAATCCAAAATAAAATAAAATTGCTGGAGCGAGAAAGTTTTACTCGCCGCCAGCAGGGAATTAACGCCTGGCGCCATAGCCCGCTTTATTTAAGTTATGTGGCTATCGGTCAGGAAAGTTTGACCGGCAACCAGCCGGTGGAAGAGCTTTTAAAAACGCAAGGTAACGGCTTAACAAAAGAAGAATTTAATGCGATACTGGAATTAAACAGACAACTAAGAGTTTAGTCCATAAAGTCCATAAAGTCCATAAAGTCCATAAAGTCCATAAAGTCCATAAAGTCCATAAAGTCCATAAAGTCCATAAAGTCCATAAAGTCCATAAAGTCCATAAAGTTGAAAGTCCATAAAGTCCATAAAGTCAAAGGAATTTTATCCGATGACTTTACAGACTTTTGACTAATTTAATATGCAGCAATTTACTGTCCCTCAATTTATTGACGTAGAAGATAAAATAATCGGTCCGATCACGGTGCGGCAGTTCGTAATTATGCTCGTTTGCATGTTTATTTCCGCGGTTGCTTACAAGCTATCCGACTTGGCGCTGTTTATTACCTTAACGGTATTATGCTTTGGCGTCGGCGGCATCATCGCTTTTTTGCGGATAAACGGCCGGCCCTTCCATTATTTTATTTTAAACGTAATCCAGACTTTAAAAAAGCCAAAATTGCGCGTTTGGAACAATCAGCTGGGCAAAGAGGTAAAAGAACTGAAAGAAGAAGAAATAGAGATTAAACAAGTTATCAAAATCCAGCCAAAGCCGCTTTACGCCCGCTCAAAATTAGCCGAAGCGGCGTTAATCGTTGATACCGGCGGAGCGTACCAAGGGGGAAATGAGGATGCATAAGAATGAGGATACATAAGTAAGAAGTAGTCCTTCGCTAAAGCTATGGACTATAAATAAGAAGTAAGAAGAATGCAAGTAAAAAGTAAAAAGTTAAAAAAAACAAGAAAACAAAATTCGCAGTATTCGTATAGTTGCAGGGACAGTTAAGTCCGTATAAGGGTTCGTGTTAATGGTTCGCAAACAAATTAAATCCGTAATAATTATTTGAACATGAAAAACAAATTAGCCAGCAATAAAATATCCACCACCACCCAGCGCTATTTGGACGTGGCGGAAATTCGCGATGACGTTATCGTGATGAAAGACGGCACGATGCGTTCCATAACGCTGGTGTCCAGCCTTAATTTCGCTTTAAAATCGGAAGACGAACAAAACGCGATTGTTTCCGCCTATGTCAGCTTTTTAAATAATTTAGAGCATCCCTTGCAGATAGTAATCCAGTCGCGCGAATTTAAAATTGACCCTTATTTGGAAATGCTGGATAAAAAACAGCGGGAGCAGACCAACGAGCTTTTGCGCATGCAGACCGCCGAATATTTAAGCTACATTAAAGAGTTGATTTCCTTAGGAAAAATAATGAATAAAAGATTTTATGTAGTCGTAATTTACGACCCGCTGTCCAATAAGCAAAAAGGATTTTTTCCCCGCATCTGGGAGACTTTCAAACCCGCGACTCTGATTCGGCTAAAGGAAGAAAAATTTCAGCGGCGACGGGAGGCGCTTTTGGCGCGGACGGGAGAAATCGCCGGCGGATTGACCAGCATGGGTTTGCAAACGGCCGCTTTAGACACCCAAAGCATTATTGAATTGTTATATAATACTTATAATCCGGACACTTCGGTCAATGAAACGCTGGTAGACGTTAATAAATTAATGGGGCACTAATAAGTCCATAAAGTCCATAAAGTCCATAAAGTCCATAAAGTCCATAAAGTCCATAAAGTCCATAAAGTCCATGGAATTTAATTTTAGGACTTTACAGACTTTTGACTAATTTATGTTTGATCCAAGAATAATCCAACAACAAGAGCGGGAAAAAGCCGAATTAGCCGCCAATCAGTCGGCGCAACAAGTCGCGCGGGAACAGCAATCGCCAGCGCAAGTCAGGCAATTAGTGGCGGAGGAAAAAACGCTCCGGCGCGGCGAAGTTTCCATCCGCGACATCATCGCGCCGGCCGCTTTGGAAGTTAAGCCAAGTTTCATTAAATTAGGCGACAAATTTGTCCGCACGATTTTTGTGATTAATTATCCGCGCTACATCAGCGTCGGCTGGTTCGCGCCGATTATCAATTTAAACGAAACTTTTGACGTGAGCATGTTTTTTTATCCGGTGCCAAGCGCGATTATTTTAAAACAGCTGAAGAAGAAAGTGGGAAATTTGGAAGCGCAAATCGTGAGCGACGCGGAAAAAGGAGCGGCGCGCGACCCGATCCGCGAAACGGCGCTGCGCGACGCGGAAGCGTTGCGCGATTCTTTAACACAAGGCACGGAAAAATTTTTTCAGTTCGCTTTGTACGTTACTTTGTACGCCGACGACGAAGAAGAGCTGGGAAAACTGACGGACGCGATCGAAAACATATTGGGCTCGCGCTTGATTTATTCCAAAAAAGCCTACTATCAGGCCGAGCAGGGATTTAATTCCACCTTGCCGCTTAATAACGACGAACTGATGATAACTTTCAACATGAATTCTTCGCCCGTGGCCTCGTCTTTTCCTTTTATCTCCAGCGACCTAACGAGCGACAACGGCATTTTGTACGGCATTAACCGCCATAACAACAGTTTGATTTTGTTTGACCGTTTTTCTTTGCAAAACGCCAATTTAGTGGTGTTCGCGACTTCCGGCGCGGGCAAAAGCTACGCGATAAAATTGGAAGTATTGCGCAGTTTGATGCTGGGCAGCGAAGTAATTATTATTGACCCGGAAAAAGAATATAAGCATCTGTGCGACGCGGTCGGCGGCACTTACATCAATATTTCGCTCGCGAGCGAGAATAAAATCAATCCGTTTGACCTGCCGCGCTCCATCGGCGACAATTCCCGGCCGGAAGACATCATTAGAAGCGGCGTCATCAGCGTCAAGGGTTTAATGCGCATTATGCTTGGCGGTCACATTACGAGTGCGGAGGACTCCGTTTTAGACCGGGCGCTACTAGAAACTTACGCCAAAAAAGATATTACCGCCGACGCCGATTTGGCCAAAGTGGAGGCGCCGGTATTGTCTGATTTTCAAGATATTTTAAGCGGCATGGAGGGCGGCGCGGATTTGGCGTTGCGCCTGAAAAAATATACCGAAGGCACTTTCGCCGGCCTGCTCAACAGCCCGACGAGCGTGGAAATGAACAACCAGCTGGTTTGTTTTTCCGTACGCGACCTGGAAGACGAGTTGCGGCCGATAGCCATTTACACCATTATCAATTACATTTGGAACGTGGTGCGCAGTGAAATGCGCAAGCGCATTTTGGTGATTGACGAGGCCTGGTGGCTGATGCAGCACGAAGACAGCGCCAAATTCATTTACGCTTTGATTAAGCGCTGTCGCAAGTATTATTTGGGCGTTACGACCATCACGCAGGATGTTAATGATTTTTTGCTTTCGCAATACGGGCAAGCGATAGTTAATAACGCGGCGCTGCAGTTGCTGTTGCGCCAATCGCCCTCGGCGATGGATTTAGTGCAGAAAACTTTTAATTTAACCGAAGGGGAAAAATATTTATTGCTGGAAAGCGGCGTGGGCGAGGGAATATTTTTTGCGGGCAATAAGCACGCGGCCATAAAAATCGTCGCGTCTTACACGGAAGACCAGCTGATTACGACCGACCCGCGGCAGCTGTTGGAAATTGAGGAAGCGAAACGCGAGTTTGAGGAGCAGATGGGGCAGGAAGAAGGCGGGGAAGTAAGAAGTTAGAAGTAAGAATAATCCAAGTGAAAAGTAAGAAGGTATAAAAGTCAACATTGTTAAATTGTTACATTGTTAAATTGCCAAATTACTTAACCCCCTCTAACTCCCCCTTGGCAAGGGGGAGAATAAATACGGATTGTTCCTCCCCTTTATAAGGGGAGGTGCCCGAAGGGCAGAGGGGTTAACAATTTATCAATGTAACAATTTTTAACTTTATGAGCGGTAAAAAATTGGCGGCTGTCTTGATAATTATTTTTGCTTTAATCGTACTTATCGGTTTGATTTATTTTATGTTTTTGGCGCCGGTAAAAGAAAAAACGCCCGCAGTATCTCAGCCGCCGGCCGTAGCCGAAAAAATAACCGAGCAACCGATAATTGAAACTTTGCCGCCTAAAGCCGTGCGCAAAGAAAACGTGACGGAAGACGATTTGAGACGCCTGGCCGCTTCTTTTGTTGAGCGCTACGGCAGTTATTCCAATCAATCCGGGTATGCCAATATCCGCGATTTAAAAATTTTTATGTCGCGCGCCATGCAGGCCTGGGCGGAAGATTACCTTGAACAAGCGCGCCGTAAAAACGCGGCGACTGACATTTATTACGGCATTACCACCAAAGCGGTGACAGTGGAAACGAAACAATTTGACGAATACGCCGGCAACGCGGAGTTTAACGTTAAAACCCAGCGCAAAGAATCCATGGGCGTCGGCGCAAACGCGCGCAGCTTTCAGCAAGAAGCGGAGATTGGCCTGATAAAAGAAGGCGGAGTTTGGAAAGTGAATAGAGTGGCCTGGAAGGAATAAACCCCTCCGTTTTCAGCGCCTCGTCAAACACGACCCCTTCGGCGCAGAGCGCCACCTCATCAAATACAAACCCTTCATCCCGCAACAAGGAGACATCTTTGGAGCGCGTCCCACGCATCCACGGGTAGGCTGCCTAACAATACCCCTCCGCCCTTCGGGCACCTCCCCTTATAAAAGGGAGGAATAATGCGGAATTTATTCTCCCTTTTGCCAAGAGGGAGTTAGAGGAGGTGAACAATTTAACAATGTTTAATAACGATTATTATTTACACTGCAAAAAGAAGGTTAAAGAAACATTCAAATTTTTTTTAGACGCCATTTTTCCCATTGAATGTTTGGGATGCGGAAAGGAAGGCCGGTGGCTGTGCTCGGATTGCTTGACAACAATGCCGTTAAATTTAGATAGCCATTGTTTGGAATGCAAGACGCAAACTAATTTTGGCGAGTTTTGCCAAAATTGCCGAGGCAAATATAATTTAATTGGAGTTTTAATCGCGAGCGATTATAATAACGAATTAGTAAAAAAAGCGATAAAAACTTTAAAATTTCGTTTTGTGCCGGAAATCGGCCAAGAGCTCGGCGGGCTCTTAATTTTATTTTTGGAACGGCAGTTAGCGCAAATTCGCTCGGCTTACTGGCCGAATAGTTTTTTAACGAACAAAAATTTTGCGCCGCAAGTTTTGGCTGATGTTAAAAATACGCTGATGATGCCGGTGCCGCTTTACCCGCGCCGCGAGCGTTGGCGCGGTTTTAACCAATCGGAAATATTGGCGCGGACAGTCGCCGAATGTTTTAAAGCGCCAGTAGACGTCAAAAATTTACGCCGCGTTCGTCCGACGCGCGAACAGGCGTCGCTTGGCAAAGAAGAACGCGCGCTTAATGCGGTTGATTGCTTTGCTTGGCAAGGAGAAAGTTTAACCGGTAAAAACGTGATTTTAGTTGACGATGTCGTTACCACCGGCGCAACCCTTGAATCCTGCGCGCAAGTTTTAAAAGAAGCCGGCGCCGGCGAGGTTTGGGGGCTGGTCGTGGCGAAAGGGTAACACAGTCAAAAGTCTATAAAGTCCTTAAAGTCTATAAAGTCGCATGTGAATGTATTTTTTATGACTTTATAGACTTTTGACTTTACGGACTTTATGGACTATCTTAATTTTGACAAGCGTAAATTTTATGCTAACATATAGACATATTTATTAAATAACACCTATGAAAATTTTAGTATCGGGCTCTTTAGCCTTTGACAAGATCATGAATTTTCCGGGCAGATTCGCCGAGCATATTCTGCCGGACAAAATTCACAGCTTAAGCGTCAGTTTTGAAATTGCCAACATACAAGAGAATTTTGGCGGCACGGCCGGCAATATCGCCTATAATCTAACGCTTCTCGGCGAGCGGCCGGCGATACTTTCCAGCGTGGGCAATGATTTTAACGGCTACCGTGAATGGCTTATGGCGCGCGATATTGATTTAAGCCATCTCAAGGTTATTGCCGATGAAAAAACGGCTTTTGTCAATATTATTACCGACCAAGCGGACAATCAAATAGCCGCTTTTTACCCGGGCGCGATGAAGTATTCCTGTGAAGCGGAGCCGGAGGTAAAATCGGAAGAGTCGCTGGCGATCGTCGCTCCGGGTAGCGCGCTCGACATGGTGCGTTTGGCAAAATATTATAAAGAGCAAAACATCCCCTTTATTTTTGACCCGGGGCAGCAGATTCCGGTTTTGAGCGCGGATGATTTGCGCGTTTGCGTCAGGGGCGCGAAAATTTTTATTTCCAATGACTATGAATTAAGTTTAATGATGAAAAAAACCGGCTTCAGCGAAGAAGATATTTTAGCCAATGCGGAAACGCTGGTAACGACTTTGGGCGAAAAAGGCTCGCAAATAAAAACCAAAGACGCGGGGTATTCCATACCGCCCGCGAAACCAAAAAATACCGTTGACCCGACTGGAGCGGGAGACGCTTATCGTGCCGGCTTCATTAAAGGTTTAATAGCGGGCTGGCCGCTGGAAATTATCGGCCGTTTTGCCGGCACTATGGCCGTTTATACGGTAGAACAATACGGCACGCAGACGCATCAATTTAATTTTGCAGAAGCGGCGGAGAGGTATCGGGAGAATTTTGGGGAAGAGCTGCCAATTTAAAACTCCTACGAAATACGAATCCCGAGTACTCGGGATTCGTATTTCGTAGGATTTTTTTATGGATTATGACATCAAAAACATCAATTTATCTTCGGACGGAAAGAAAAGGATTCTTTGGGCCGATAACGACATGCCGGTGTTGCAAAAAGTGCGCGCCCAATTTGAGCGGGATAAGCCCCTGCGGGGCTTAAGAATGTCGGCTTGTCTGCATGTAACCGCGGAAACCGCTAATTTGGTACGGACGCTCAAAGCCGGCGGCGCCGATATTTTATTGTGCGCCTCCAATCCATTATCAACGCAAGACGACATAGCGGCCAGTTTGGTCAAAGACTATGAAATTCCAGTCTACGCGATAAAAGGCGAAGACCGTGATACTTTTTTTAGGCACTTGAAAGCGGCCGTTGAACATAGCCCGAATATTACCATGGACGACGGGGCGGATTTGATTTCCGTAATCCATAAAGATTATCCGCAACTATGCGGACAGGTTATCGGCAGCATGGAAGAAACGACCACCGGCGTGATCCGTTTGCGCGCTATGGCTAAAGACAAAGCGTTAAAGATTCCAGTCGTCGCGGTTAACGACGCGAAAACTAAAAATATGTTTGACAATCGCTACGGCACCGGACAATCCACTTTGGACGGAATAATTCGGGCGACCGACATGCTTATTGCCGGAAAAAACATAGTCGTTTGCGGTTACGGCTGGTGCGGGCGCGGATTCGCGGCGCGAGCGCGCGGCCTGGGCGCGAACGTGATTGTTACCGAAGTTGACGGCATCAAAGCGTTAGAGGCGGCAATGGACGGCTTTCGGGTAATGCCGATGATGGCAGCGGCAAAAATTGGGGATTTGTTTTGCACTTTAACCGGCGACATCCATGTAATTGACAAGCGGCATTTCGCGGTAATGAAAGACCGGGCGGTAATCTGCAACTCCGGCCATTTTGACGTGGAAATAAACGTTAAAGCGCTGGAGGCGATGGCGGATAGCGTTAAGAAAAATGTGCGCAATTTCGTAGACGAATATATTATTGACGGTAAAAAAATATACTTACTCGCTGAAGGCCGGCTGGTTAATTTAGCCGCGGCCGAAGGGCATCCGGCCTCCGTAATGGACATGAGTTTCGCGACGCAGGCGCTAGCCAGCCATTGGGTGGTTATCAATAAAGAAAAATTAAAACCGCAGGTTTACGACATCAGCCCGAAAATTGAAGAGTATGTGTCTAAACTGAAATTAAAATCAATGGGAATGGAAATTGACGAATTAACCGACGAGCAGAAGAAATATCTGGAGAGCTGGCGGGAAGGAACTTAAATTAGTCCATAAAGTCAAAAGTCCATAAAGTTAAAAGCGGCCGCTGCGGTCGCTTTTTATTTGTGCACCCGAGAGGAATTGAACCTCTATTACAAGCTCCGCAAGCTTGCGTCCTATCCGTTGAACGACGGGTGCTTATTATAAAATTCTAAACATCAAATTCCAAATTCCAAAAAAAATCTAAATCTTAAATTATAAACTTCAAAAATGACTTTGTAATTTATGATGTGATATTTAGAATTTCTTTGGAATTTGGTGCTTGGAATTTGTTATTTTAAAAAACAGGGCTTACACCCTGCCGCAGTGTTTGTTTGATAAGGTTGCTATATTTTAAATAACCTTCCCAGCTGTTCCGAAAGCGGCTCGTTTTCCCGCTCCAAATCCTCCGGTAAATAGTTTAGCAGAATTTCACGGATTGGCAAGGGATTCATATTATCCAAATTTAGGGACAGCCGCGGCCGCACTACATTTTTAAATTCAAAGTATAATTTTTTTACTCCTTGGCGCGGCTTGTAAATGATGGAAAAATTTTTTAAATCGTCGTAATCTATGAATTTTTTGCCAATAATCACGCCCTCGCCGGAAATGGCGAATTTTATTTTTTCCGGGTTGCGGCCGTCGTTTAAAATAATTACCACTGCCGCGACGACGATAATAACGACAAACAAAAAGTTAGCGGTCCAAAAAGAATAAATCAACGCGAGTGCGGCTATGATGGACGCGGCAACATACCACGCGCGGCCGCGTTCGTGTTTTTCGTATTCCAGCACGCTCCAGGCGATAATTTCGTTAAATTGTTCGATCGGCGGGTTGATTTCGGGCATAAAATTTAGCTTGACTTTAACCCTTATTGTTTATATAATCATTATATCATAAAACAAAAAAGCAAGAAAGCAAGGGAATTATTCCAAAATCCAAATTATTCCAAATTATTCAAAATAAATCTTAAATCTAAAATCTAAAATCTAAAATCCTAAATTTTAGGAAGGGTGACTGAGCGGTTTAAGGTAACAGTCTTGAAAACTGTCGTGGGTGCAAGCCCACCGTGGGTTCGAATCCCACCCCTTCCGCCAATT
>Ga0210057_1003618_pt1 | contig 21229 bp, 22 predicted proteins | sample CryGeyCG2114_010_2_FD_183968 | JGI IMG/M metagenome (GOLD analysis project Ga0210057, IMG submission 183968) | Groundwater microbial communities from aquifer - Crystal Geyser CG10_big_fil_rev_8/21/14_0.10 (SPAdes) (version 2) | ecosystem: Environmental > Aquatic > Deep subsurface > Groundwater ...
AATATAAATGTGCGATGTGTGGTTCTGTATCAAAAGATACTCCGGGTACCTGCTGTGGCGCTGAAAGGAAAGAAGTTGCATCTAATGTATGTGTAGCATGCCAGAGTGGTAAAGGTGAGCACACTCATCAAGAAATGGAAAAGAAAAGTGAAAATAAGTGCGAGAGTTGTGGCCACGAGCATAAAGAAGATGGAAAGTGTGATTGCGGATGCAAAATGTAATGATGGATCATACTCATCCCAAAATACCGATACTGGAATACAATTACATTACTGACGGCATCTATATTGGCACCAATCAATGTTGTGTCATGGGTCTTGCTGATGTACTGAAGAAAGAAAATATAACTGCTGATATATCGCTCGAAGAAGATAGGCTCGATGCGCCATTTGGTGTTGATATATATGTTTGGATTCCAGTGGTTGATCAAATGGCTCCCACTCAAGATCAACTTTCTTTCGGCGCGGAGTCAATACAGAAACTTGTAACTCAAGGTAGAAAAGTGTATGTACACTGCAGAAACGGTCATGGGCGTGCCCCTACATTTGTATCAGCGTATTTGATACAAAAGGGATATACGCCAAAGAAAGCGATTGATCTAATTGCATCTAAAAGATCGAGTGTGCATTTAAATAAAACACAAGAGGAAGCTCTAAAAAAATATTACGAGAATTTAAACAAAAAATAGCAATTTAGGGAGACCAGCCCGCGACTCCTCCTGTCCTTCGCGGGCGGGTTTGCGCGCGCATGGGTGGAGAGCGTGCGTGTATTCACACGCGCTGGGGCAAGCGCATTCGGCTTTGCGCCTCGAGCATTTCCGCTAGGACGTCCTTGTCCACGTCCTTGGATGAGTGCCGCCGTTATCTTGCAATGCAGAAATCCGAAGCGAAAGCGACACCACGAAAGCTATTTTGAAAACAAGGAAGGGGGTTATGCGAGGGTGGACTCCGAAGGCACGAACAATGAAGGCAAAAACACACGCAAACTACTAACGGGCCTGTTGCCGAATGCCTAAAGAATATTAAGTTTTTCCCGATATAGCTCATTAGAAACGGTTACCGAAAATTAGGTCTACCAAATCGTCTTTGCACAGCATACAGGGTTTTTAATCGGCTATCAATTTCTTGTTTAAGAATTAATGGGTTTAGCTTTGAGTGTTCAGTCTTGAGCTTGATTTTTACTTCTTCTGATACAGCTTTGTGTTCTAAAATTCTCTGGTAAGGAGTTTTCGCAATTTTTTCGTAAGTGCGTCTGTAGCGTGAGCTGAGTTTTTCTTTACCGGTCATCCGTCTGACAGCTACGAAGTGCAATAGATAAATATTTAAAATATCATACACGGCATTTAAAGCATCAACGGTCTCAAAACAGTTAAGGGTAATGTAGCCAACAGTCTTCCGGATAGCATGTCCGTTGCGCTCCTCAACATACATATTGTCATTCTTGTGGCTTGGTCGGCTACGCGAGAGTTCAATATTTTCTTCTTTGCACCAAGCTATTACCATGTAGTTTAAAAATTCACTGCCGGTATCAGGGTGCGCTCCCAGCCAAACAAAAGGCATGTGTTGTTTAATTGTTCCCATGCTTTGTTTAGTAGCCGTCTGTCCCTTGTTCCATTGGGCTCGAAACACGGGTGTTAAGGTGGCTGCGTCAGTGTAATTTAAGGTGTATGCGGCGTCTCCTGAAGCTGAATTTGAATGCCTGACTGTATCAATTTGTCCAAAACCGGGCGGCTTGCCTTCCCAGGGGCCAATGAAGATGGGAGCCAAATGCTTAATGTGGGAAGGTTTGGTATCGGACAGTCCTTTTCTGGCCTTACGGGCTTTCTTAAATCTACCGACTCTGCGCTTGACTGTTGCCATGCTCATGGCTAAAAGTTTTTCTGTAACAATATCCCCGTACTCCCACATACCATCGCGTTTGAAAATCTTAACATATTCCGCAATCATCGGATGAAGAAGTTCCCCGCAGACCTCGTTACCGGCCTGCCAGACTGCTTTTAAAGCCACTGTTACCTCGGGGCCATAGTATTCGGACTTGCCCCGGTTGTCAGATCGGTACTGTCCATAAAGCCACAAACCCCTAAACTTTCTGACCGTCGCCTTCCTATGCATGTCCGTGACAAAACAGACATGGCTCAATATCCTGCTTTTTTCCTTTTTATCTGCCTTGGTGTAGGAGTGCAGATGCTCCCTAAAGATGTCCTTTTTGGTTTCCATAATCATATACGATTACGGTAACCCATTAATGAACTATACACTAACCTCTTGGTAACAGTTTCAATGAGCTAGAACGACCTTTCGTAGGGCGTTCTGATTAAAGTTTCTGTCCAGTATATTCTCGAATGTCCTGTGCTCTTGAGTTTTTTTCATAATCATTTTGTAAGGATTCTTTCTCCTGACTTGGCAGGCAAGACTATACTTGTTCATAATCCGTCTGATCTTTTTGTGGTTCATTATCAACCCATAACCATTATTTAACCGCATTTGAATGGGCCGCCAGCCTAGTTTTTTTTTACCTTTTTCAAATACTTGCTTTATCAGTACGTAATCGTTATAGTCCCTAGCTTTTTGATCTCTCCGGCTTAACCACTTGTAATGCCCTGGTTTGGACACACAAGCGGAGTGGCAGGCTATGGCAATTCTTTTGTTTAGGCTACTGATAATTTTAAACTTTTGACGGGCTGTTAGTTTTTTGTTTTTGTTTTCAGATTCCTTAAAAAAATGTTTTCGGCCTCCAAGTAGGCGATCTTAGTCTGGAGGTATTCAATGTCGGCTGATTCTTTATCTTTAGGCCTCCTGCCGCCATTCCTGCCCCTGCTTTCCGTGTTCAGCCCCTGCTCGCCTTTAGCCTTGTATATTTTTCTCCATAGCTTTAAGCAGTTCTTAGGTTTGTCCCTACCAATGATATTAAGATCAAAACCGGCCTTTTGGAATATTGCATTGGGGCCAAAACCCTGTTCATAATATTCCTTTACCACCCTAACTTTAAACTCTTTGCGGTAAGATACTGACTTGCTGCTGCACTTAGCCACGTTTGGGTTGATGAGCAAGGCTTTGATTTGCTCCGCCGAATAGATAACTCTATCCATATTACTCCTTTCTTAACCCTTTAATTATACACAAACAAAAAGAGACTCTTTTTAGGAGTCTACTTTTTTGGGGCTCAAATCAAAATGGGTGGTTTTTTTAACAACAGTAAGTTATAATTATGTAGATTTTACAATATGGCTCTGTAGCTCATTTGGACCCGGTAGTATGGCCTCCGGCCAACTATGAGGCAAGTAGGGCTTATAATTAAGCTCCCTGCCTTTTTACACCGTAAATTTTGCACCCGTAGCTCAATTGGATAGAGCATCTGGCTTCGAACCAGAAGGCTGGGGGTCCGAGTCCCTCCGGGTGCACCAGTTAAAAAATTTTGTGGTACAAACCAGGAGGCAGTAAGTTCAAATCCTACCAGAGTCACCATAAAAAATCACCCCCGGATTAACGTGATTCCAAAAAAACCCAAGCGCGAAAGCCCTAATTATTGCCCCTGGCCGAAAGGGTTATACTCTATCCTGTCTTCCACCCTAAACCTTTGGCCGCTGTTAATTCTATCTACCACCCTATTGTAACCTTCAAAATCTAGCCGTACACCTTTGTCTTTTATTACGAAATCCGGATCTTTGTAGGAGTCTAATATTTGCCCAACTAAAGTTTTTACGGTTATCAGCTCAAAAAATAAGAGGACAATAAAAATTAACCAAAAAACTAATCCCAAATTCTTTTTAAATTTCTCCAGTCTTTTAAGCAAGTCTTTTATTTCTATTTTAGGAATGTTTGCCATATAAAATTATTTTTTCTTTAAAAAGAAACTGCCGGACAAATTAGTATTTACCGTGCCTCCCCCCGCAGCACTTAGGGAAACCGTACTAATTGTGGTAATGAACGGTAAGTTTTCTAAATTTTCAATAAATTCCACCGAATTGGTAAAACTGCCGTTTAACGCAATTCTGTAAGGTACCACAAATATCTCCCCTTTTGTCTCTGCTTTTGGAAGGCTGTCTATTGTACCTGAAATTCCCGAGAGGTTTATTTCCAAATTCAGACGCTCGGCCAAATCTTCAAAAGTTTTAATTTCATTTACAAAGGTTAAGTCGCTGCTAAAAAAACCATCCACGCTGAATTGCTCTCTGGATATTTGTTGAATATCTTCCTGAGCCTTTAAAAAACTTTCATATTCGTTCTTTAGCACGGCCAATTCTTTTTGCTGCTTATTTATTTGAACCAGACTTTCGGAGCTGGATTTTTCTAAAAGTTTAAACATATAACCAAGAGCAAAAAACGACACAACCAGCCACAATGCAAGGCCAATAAAAATCTTATACTTCGCACTTAAATTTGCTGCGCTTATGGTCATTTAAGCAAGTCCTCTTTAATAAAAAAAGTAAAATGGAAATTGACGTCTTCCGCGCGAGCCAAGTTCTCAAGCGGATAGTTTATGTTATAAAAATGTTCACTGTCGGCTTCTATTATGTCATGTAAATTTATTACCTCCCCGCGGGTGGAGGCATAACCTCTAATTGTTATTGTTTGTCTGGCTGTATCCACGTCGAAACTGGTAATGTCTATACCTGCCGGCGGGAGCACGGCAAAAGCTTTAACAACCTTTGACCACTTGGGAGAACTATCCGCCAGAAAATTAAAGTCGGAAATTTTATTATTAATTTCGTTAATTTGCGCTCTAATTTCCGCGTTTTCTTCCTTATTAACCTGTAATTTAATTTGTTCCGTCTGCTTACCGATTGCGGAAAGCCTTCCCTGCAAATAAGCCTTGCCAATAAGCTGCAAAACAAACACGACCACAAAACTGGCCAGAGAAATCCAGGCAACCAAAATTAATCCGCTTAAAACTTTTTCGTGGCGAATTTCACTTTGGCGTATTTTTGGGAGCAAATTGATAATTTTCGTCATATGTAAAGCCCCCTTATTGACAAACCAATAACTGTGGAAAAGCCCAAGGAGTCATACGGGCTAAGTGGCGGGTCTTTTATTTGTTGTAAATTTATCCAAGGGTTGCCGAGTTCAACAGTCAAGCCTTCGTATTCCCTAAGGTCAGGTGCTAAAAATTCGGCTAAATTTTTTAATTTAGCCGTCCCGCCGACCAGTAATATTTTACTTACTTTGCCACTGGAACGTTCGGCATGAAATTTTAAAATATTTTTTATTTCCGCGCTTAAATTATTTAAAACTGGCAGCATGGAGGTTTTTAAATTTGGGTGCTCCGGCGTATTAGCAACACCCACTTCCCTCTTTATGCTTTCAGCTTTAACTCCCGAAATACCTAAACTCTTGGCTACGCTTTCGGTAAAAGTATCTCCGGCTATAGGTATGGTAGAAGTGAATTGTAAATTCCCGCTATCAACCATAATTAAACTGCTCCTGTAGGCGTCTAAATCAACAAGTAAGACGGTTTCCCGCGTCTTTGGGTCTACTAAAGCTCTATGACAACTTTGAGCTTCCACCTCCAGCGCGGCGGTTTTAAGCCCGGCTTTATCTAAAATGCTCAAATACTTGTCCACAAATACTTTTGGCGTGGCAATAATTAGTATTAGCATTTTATCTAAAGTGTCCCCTATTTTTTGCCAGTCCAGATACACTTGGTCTAAAGGCATTGGAATAAAACTCTCGGCTTCAAAAGGCACCGCGGAGTCCGCTTCTGCTTCGCTCATTTTAGGAATTTGGATTACCCGCACAAAAGACTTTGACTCGGGGAGGCTAACCACCGCATAAGAACCGTCGGCATGCCCAAACTGCGGTCTTTCCAGCGCCTGCTGAAGCAAATACGAAAAAGTTTTCGCGTCCATAATTTCGTCATTAATGATTAGCCCTTTAGGCACAGGCACGTCAAAAAAACTCCGAACGGCTAAGTCGCTCTTTTCTCGCCTAAGCTGCATCATTTTTATGCTGCTTCCGCTAATGTCGAGTCCGAACGCGGTTGCATTTTTTTTGAGTAAATTGAACATAAGCTAATTCTCTAATTCTCTACTGTATTGTTTGACTAATATTATAAATTGGCGTTATTAGCGCCATGGCAAGCAGCCCTACTACCCCGCCAATAAATAATAGCAGTAAAGGTTCAATGACAGAAGAAAGATTTCTTAAAGTTGTATCCACTTCTTCCTCATAATGAAGCGCCAGCTGTTCTAAAATTTCCTGTGTGGTACCGCTCTCCTCCCCCACTTGAAGCATTTGCACTACTAAAATAGGAAATAAGCCGGTGTTTTTACCAAGGCTATCAGTTAAAGATTTGCCAACTTTAACGTCTGTGGAAGCATTTAATATTAGCTCTCTATAGGGAATATTTTCTATGGATTGCCCCGTGACCTCAAGACCTTGTACTACCGGAATACCGCTTTTAAGCAAAGAACTTAAGACTCTGGCGAACCTCGCCAAATTTATTTTTTTTATGATGGTATTAATAACGAAAAAATGAAGGAAAAAAACATGGGCAGCTCTTTTGCCGGCAGGGGTTTTTAAAATCGCGATAGCGCCCGCAACCGCAATTATCATACCCAATATTACCGCCACTGCGTTGCCGCTCATAAAATCCGCAATCCAAATTACCAAGCGCGTGGTGGGAGGAAGGGCGGTGTCGAACTCTTTAAAAATTGATGTCAATTTAGGAAGAACAAAAATTGCCATTAAGACTCCAATTATCACCATGGCCGCCACGATTACCGAAGGGTAAATCATAGCGCCTTTTACTTTGGATTTTAAATCCGCCTCGCGATGTAGCTGGATGCTTAAGTATTCAAGGCTCTTGTCTAAATTTCCCGAAATTTCACCCACCCTAATCATGCTTATAACAATATCAGAAAACACCGCCGGATACTTACCAAGAGCCTCAGACAAGCTTTTGCCGGATTCCACTTGATTGTAAACATTGATAATAATAGCCTTAAAACGCAAATTCTTTGTTTGTTTTACCTGAATTTGAAGAGCACGTGAAATAGAAATTCCCGACTTAAGCATTATTCCCAAATTTTCAATAAAATTTATTCTCTCGTTAAACGAAACCGTGGAAATACTTCTTAAAAAATCCGCAATTGACTTGGTGCTTTTTTCGCTCATTTCAGTAGGTAAAAGCCCTTGCTCTTTAAGCAAATGGCCGGCCGCGTTTAAGTTGGGAGCCTGAATAGTCCCGCTCTCTTTTTGCCCCAATTTATTTACCGCAGTGTAGTTAAAATTAGCCATAGATTAAATGACAAAAATTAAAAAAAATAAAAATATGCAAAAATTATTTTTGTCATTTCCGTCGTTTTTGTCATTTTTATAATTACTCCCTGCTTACTCTTACTATTTCCTCTATAGTAGTAATGCCTTTGGCGGCTTTTAAAAATCCGTCCTGCCACATTAGCACCATACTTTCTTTTACGGCCTGATCTTGAATAAGCTGAGTGCTTTTTCTCTCCATTATCATTAGCGCTACCTCCGGCGTAACCTCAAGTATTTCATGAATTCCCATTCTGCCCTTATAGCCGGTATGAGAGCATTTATCGCAGCCTTTACCATGGTAAAATTTGACTTCTTTTAAAGACTTAACTTTAGCTGTGACAACTTTTTCCCGGACAAGCACCGGAAGTAATTGGTCCAAAGAGAATTGTTTACCAAGGCTTGTTATTGCCGCCTCGTCCACTTCTAATTCTGCTTTACAGTCCTTGCAAATAGTCCTAACCAATCTTTGCGCAAGCACCGCATTAACAGTAGACGCAATTAAGTACGGTTCCACCCCAATGTCCAAAAGACGAGGGAGCGCCGCGGCAGCGTTGTTGGTATGGAGCGTAGAAAACACAATATGCCCGGTCATGGCCGCGTGCACAGCTTCTTCCGCGGTTTCCTTGTCGCGAATTTCACCAATCATAATAATATTCGGGTCTTGCCGCAGTAAGGCTCTAAGACCGATGGCAAAAGTCAGGCCGATTTTAGGATTTACCTGCATTTGGTTGGCGCCTAAGACCCTGTACTCCACAGGATCTTCAATAGTAGAAATATTTACCGATTTGGTGTTGAGCATGGAAAGCACGGTATAAAGCGTGGTAGATTTTCCGCTACCCGTAGGGCCCGTGACCAAAAGCATGCCATGGGGCTTTTTAATATTTCTCTGAATAATTTCCAATGAAGATTTTTCGAAACCCAAATCCTCCAGGCTCATTGCTTTAGCGCTCTCGTCCAAAAGCCTAATCACCACTTTTTCACCATCAAAAATAGGAATGGTTGAGACGCGCAAAGAAAACTTATACCCGTCTTTGTCTATTTTGAATCTTCCGTCTTGGGGAAGCCTGTGTTCGTCTATTTTTAAATTGGTTAAAACTTTTATACGCGCTACAATGGCCGCCTGTATAACTTTTGGCAGGGTCATAACGTCGTGCAGAACGCCGTCTATTCTATAACGCACAGTCACGGAATTTTCCTGCGGCTCAATATGAATGTCGCTGGCTTTTTCAAATACCGCGTATTCCAATAAAGTGTCCACCACGCGAATAACCGGAATTTCCTCGGCCATTTTTTTTAATTCATCTTCCATTCCCATCCCACCCGAATCCTTTTCGGTTTTTATGGTTAAGGGCTTTGCCTCCGGGCTTACCAAATGCTTTAGCTCTTTTTCCAAGCTGGAATGATACTTTGATAAACCGTGGTCAAGGCTGGTTTTGCCGATTAAAAAAGTTTTTATCTCAAGACCGGTTTTTTTCTGAATAAATTCGCGTGTTTGAATGTCTTCCGGGTCAACCATGGCCAAAGACAGCTCTTTGCTGGTTTTGGCAAAGCTAATAACCTTGTGCCTGTGAGCAATAGGTTCGGGAACCAAGTTTAAAACATCTTGTGGAATTTCTTTGTCTGTCAGGTCCACGACCGGCACACTCAGAATATCGCTTTTCACTTCCAGAAGCCGCGGTTCGGTTACGACTTTTTTTTCCACTAAAAAATCTTCCCACGAAGCGGTTCCTTTTAGTTGAGTTTGCTCTTTTTCCAGTTTAGAGATGGCGAATTTATCCAACAGCTGTTTTTCCAATAAAGCTTGATTCAGCTCTTTTCTGTCCATGTTATTTTACTATTGATGTTTGTTTCTAAAAATTTAAATAGCCAATTTATTATAACACAATTTTAGAAAAATAAAAAATCCGTCCGGATAACAAAACCAGACGGGTAATAACAATTAATTATTAAGCGTTAAAAAAATTCTCTTGCCTTTCTTTCCCCCTCCTCCGCTAAAGCTTCGAAGGGCACAAGTAAAAATCAACGGCCCTTCCAGGTAAAAACATAATAAAAGGTTTTTAAGATAATTTCCAAATCTAAAAGAAACCTGCGATTCTTTATGTAATACAAATCGTATTGCAGTTTAAGTTTAGTTTCTTCTGTGCTGCCGGCGTAAGTACTGTTAAGCTGCGCCCAGCCGGTAAGCCCGGGCTTCACAAAATGCCGCTCATCGTAAAATTGCACCTGTTTTTTTAGCTCGGTCACAATATGGGGCTGTTCGGGGCGCGGACCCACCAGGCTCATATTGCCAATAATAAGATTAATAAATTGGGGCAATTCGTCTATCCGGCTTTTTCTTAAAAATCTGCCTAAGGTGGTAATCCTGGGGTCATTTACGGAAGTCCAGGTATTGGTTGGGCCACCGTTCATAGTACGGTATTTGTAAACTTTAAAAATTTTGCCATTTTTTCCAACCCTTTCCTGTACAAAAAATATCGCGCCCTTGGAGGTAAGTTTTATTAGCAATGCCACGGCCGGAAAAGTTACAACAAACGGCAAAATTGTCAAAACTCCAAACAACAAATCCGTCAAACGCTTGAGCATTCCGTAAAAACGTTTTTCTTTATAATTAACATTCTCTAAAAACCAAACTTCGTTGAGACGAGACAGATACACCCTTCTAAGAAGGTTTTCATAAAAATCCTGAAAATTATAAAATAAAATTCCCAACGTGCGGAGTTTAAAAAACTGATTTATTATTTCGGTCCTGCCCGAAAGATTATCGGGTAGAATTAAGCCCGTATCTTTTTTAAAATTCGCCTTGTTGAAATTTTTTTCGTTTAAATGGCCTAAAATTTTAATCCCCAAGTATTCATGGTTTTTAATTTCTTTTTCCAGTTCATTCAGTTCTCCATCGAATGAAAAAAAATAAACCTCTTCAAACAAACGATTTTTTAAAATATATTTCACAATTAAATACCAAACTAAAAGCAGTACAAAGACAACAGCTGCCAAAACAAGCAAAAATCTTCTGGGGGTTAAAATAAGTTCGGGCTGAATATAAAAATATGTGATTGCCACAAGCACGTTTATCGCGATGGCAGAAGCTAAGCCAAAAATAATATCCGTGTAACGCCGAAAAATTTTGGTTTCAAACAGCCCGTGAATAAAGAACACCAAAAGCCAAAAAATAAACAACACGCTAAAGATAACTAAATGACTGTTTAATTCAGCTCGGCTGAGCCCCTCGGGATAGCGCAGACGAATAGCCAAAAACAGCCCTGCGTAAAGCAAAACAATAACGGGGAGAATTATTAACCAAAAGCTTATAAATTTGCGGGACATAATTAAATATTTAATAACGTTTCAACAATTTTTTCAAGTCTTTAATCCCCAATTCAGCCTGCATTTTGGTTAAATCAAGACTCGTGTCTTTGGGGACCCAGTCGGGCTTTAAAATTGTTTGTATACCTTTTTTGGTACGCCCTGCGTATTCCTCCAGGCTGGTTCTGGGGCCACCTATGTTCATTATTCCGGTGACAGAAGACTTTGCCGCGGCCAGAACCAATGGAGCTATTTCATCAACATAAAGCTTGGAATTGTATTGCCCCTCATAAACTTTTTCCCACGGGAAAGTAACGGGACCGAAACTTAGCCTTAAAACCAAAGAATTCGGGCAAATTCTTACCGCACACTCCCCCGCAAGCTTGGAAAGATAAAAATTATTCGGCGCCTCAAGCGGTTCTTCTTCCTTATGCGGACCGGCACCGGAATACAAATAATCCGAGGAAGTAAACACAAGCCTTATGCTTTTTTCCAAACAGGCCATTGCGACATTTGCGGTTCCTATTACATTTGTCTTTATGCTCTTTTGAGGTTTTTCCTCATGCTCCGGTGGATTGGTGGACGCTGCCAAATGGATGATCGTGTCGGGATTATACTTATTTAAAACAAACAGAACCAAGGCTAAATCCGTAATATCCAATTCGTCCCGAGAAGGCGCGATTAATGAGTCGTCAAGCTTGAGTATCTCTTTTCCTAAAAGGCCGAAACCGCCGGTTAAAAGAATATTCATTGTTAAATGCGATTAGTCAAAATAAAATGCGTTCTCAAAATTCGGCAATTTGGAATCTTTCCCGGACAAAAGAGGGTCTCGAACGGGCCAGGAGATGTTCAGCTTGGGGTCGTTCCAAATAACTCCCCCGTCGCTGTCCGGCGCGTATTCCGAGCTCATTTTATAAACTACTGCGGCATCCTCGCTCAAAGCCAAAAAGCCATGCGCGAAGCCAATGGGAATATATAGCATCTTACCTTCCCCGCCACTTAATTCTTCCGCCGCCCATTTTCCAAAATTGGGCGAAGATTTTCTCATGTCCACCGCAACGTCCAAAATTTTTCCCTTTATCGCCGCGATAAGCTTGGCCTGCCCGTAAGGGGGTTTTTGGAAATGCAAGCCCCTTAAGGCATTTTTTTTTGACAGGGATACGCTGGACTGGACAAACTCCTCTTTAATCCCGGCTTCTTTAAAGTCGCTTTCTTTATGGAGTTCAAAAAACTTTCCCCGTTCGTCGGGAAAAATTTTGGACTCCACCAATATAACTTCCGGCAGCGACAATTTTTTAAAAGTGAAAGGCAAAACAGTAAATTCCTAATTACTAATTACTAATTCCTAAAAAAGCCACAAGCGCATTTTTAGTATCAAAGATGCTAAAAAATGCCAAGAGTAGTCTTTTTTGTGGCGGTTGATGAGATAAAGCTGTTTTTTTAAAAAAACCTTATATTTTTCCTTATTATAGCTTGGTTTGCTGTATCGGGTAAAGGCTTCCCTAAAGTTGTACATTTTACCCAATTTCCCCATTCTTAGCCATAAGTCGTAATCTTCCGCCAGGTCTATTTCGTCTTTTATAAACCCCCCGGCCTTAATAGCCGCCTCCCGCCTAAACATAACGGTTGATGTAAAAAAATTATTCCTAAACAACATAGAATGCCTTATTTTTCCGTCCTTCTCCGGCCTCATTCTTAATTCATAATTCTTGCTTCCTAATTCTATTTTTACTCCTCCTCCCACTATTACCACGTCCTCGTGTTCGTCTAAATATTTTACCTGCTTTAAAAGTTTATCCGCGTCAATCCACTCATCATCGTCATCTAAAATTGCCACATACTCCCCTTTACTTGTTTCCAAAGCCTCCTGCCGGCTCTTTGTAATCCCGACTGATGATTGATGATTTATAACTTTAAAATTGTGATTTGAAAATTGTTTTAAAATTGAGAATTGAGAATTTAAAATTTGATTTAAAAAATCTTCCGTGTCGTCTGTTGACCCGTCATCTACAACCACCACCTCATAATCCTCAAACGATTGCGCGGCCACAGAACCCAAAGCCTCGCGTAATTGCCGGACGCGATTTTTGGTTAAAATGTTTATTGAAACTTTAGGCATTCCCTTAAATTACTGTTTTAAAATACTCTATGGTTTTTTTTAAGCCCTTTTCCAAACCCACTTTCGGTTGCCAGCCAAGCTTTCTCTTTGCCAAAACTATACCCGGCCTTCTTTGCCTGGGATCATCCTGCGGCAAGGACTTATAAACAAGCCGGGATGGCGAGCCGGCCAATTTGATAATTTTTTTAGCAAGCTCCAAAATACTAAATTCTTTAGGATTACCTAAATTTACCGGTCCGTTAAAACTTTTCGGCGATTTCATCATTTTAACCAATCCTGAAATTAAATCATCCACGTACTGAAAGCTCCTGGTTTGATTACCTTGTCCATAAACCGTTAAAGGCCTGCCCCGCAAAGCTTGGACAATAAAATTAGAAACAACACGGCCGTCATTTTTATCTGTGCGCGGGCCGTAAGTATTAAAAATCCTAACTATTTTTATATCCAACTTGTTAAAACGCCTAAAATCCATACACAAAGACTCCCCCGCCCGCTTGCTTTCGTCGTAGCAAGATCTGATACCGACCGGGTTAACATTGCCCCAATAACCCTCTGTTTGAGGATGCGCCGTTGGATCACCGTAAACTTCGCTGGTAGACGCAAATAAAAATTTTGCTTTTTTTCTTTTCGCCAGCTCCAATAAATTTAAAGTGCCCAAAGTATTGGCTTTCCATGTGCCGATAGGATCTTTTTGATAGTACCGCGGGCTGGCCGGCGAGGCTAAATGATAAATTTCATCTACCTCTGTACTTAATGGCTTTAAGACATCCGCATTAATAAACCTGAAGTTTTTATATTTTAACAAGGCGCCAATATTTTTTTTATTTCCTGTACTTAAATTATCTAACGCGATTACAAAATCGCCGTGCGCAACCAAAAATTCACACAAATGACTGCCCACAAATCCGGCTCCTCCCGCCACTAAAATTTTTTTTTGCTTCATCTTTCTTTCTTATGATGGTTATTTAAAAAATGGTCTTCCTTAAGCCCGCTCTGCTTTAAATATTTGCGGTTTATCTCTCTCATGACTTTTAAAAGCTCTGTCTTTATTTTCTTTGAATTTGCCAACTGAATAATAGCATTAACGTCTTTAGGAAAACAGCTGCCCCCGTATCCGCGGTAATTGCCGTGGTGTATGTCGAAATGCGAATCGCCTATCCGAGGGTCTTTTACCACAGCTTCTTTAACTTTTTTATAATCCGCTCCCAATTTTTGGCATATATTATAAAATTCATTGGCAAAGACCACCTTTAAAGCCAAAAAGGAATTCGCCATATATTTTACAACTTCCGCCTCTTTACTGGGCATAATGGCCATATAAGGGCTTTTGGGCAAAATTTTTAAAACTTTTTTTGCAACACCCTTGCTTTGTTTATTATAACCCACAATTTGACGGTCCGGGTTGGCCATGTCATATGCGGCTGAAACTTCCCGTAAAAATTCCGGATTGAACAACAGCTTATGGCGAGGAAATTTTTTTTGCAATTTTTCGGTGGAGCCGGGCAGAACAGTAGATTTAATGACCACTATTTTGCCGGGGGACAGATAACTAATCGCTTCTTCCACCATAGAGAGGTCAAATCCGTTTTCGGGTTTATAAGGCGTGGGCACACATATAAATACGACTTCAGACCGGTTTACTTCCTCAATAGAACCGATTTTTTTGTACTTGTCGTATTTATTTGTTTTAATTTTTTTGGAAGCAAAATATTTTTCCATGGCGCTCCCGACAAAACCCAACCCCAAAATTCCTATTTTCATTGTTTAAACCCTGTTTAGTTATTAATAACTGTTAAATAATTTTTTGCGCCAATCCTATTAGTAAAATTTTTAGAAATATACTCGCGAGGGCTGAACTTTTCCCGTGAAAGCTTTAAAAATAAAACTTTAAACTCCTTAAAATCTTTAAATCTTAATCCTTCCTGCTTAGTCAAATACTCACTGGTCGTAAAACCGTTCCAGGAATTTGCGCCTTTTTGCCAAAAGCCCCGCTCCCAAACCAGTGTTGGGACATCCCTGGCCCAAGCCTCGAACATTGCCAAACCCTGGCTTTCCGACTCAGATAAATAAATTTCATACTTTGATTCGTCAAGCAATTCAAAATATTCTTTTTGGTTGAACTTGCCATAAGTTATTATTTTAAAATTCGCGTCATTACCCTTTAAAAATTCCCTTATATCTAAAAATAATATGTTCTCTCCTATTTTATTATAAACTAAAAAATCATATTTTTTTTTCTTTGCGGTTTTGGGAGGCACGGTCACCCCCGCGGGCCAAACTTGAATTTTTTCCGCAAGCGACGGGGATAATGTCAAATAAAAATCGCGAATCCAACAACTTGGCACCACTACTTTATCTATTGAAGAATGCTCAAGCAGACCGTTTTCTTCTTTGGGAGAGACGGCTATGTTCGGACCCGCAATTATTTTTTTTATTAACCCTTTCTTTTTTAAACCGATTGCCCAACGCAAAGTTTTTACTCCGCTTAGGACACACGCCACTTCTATTGGCCGGTTAACTCGGGCATTAAACGAAAATTCCACGCCGAGTTCCTTAAACCCCGTAAACAAACTTTGACGAACCGCTTCCGGCCCGCGGGTTCGCCTGCCAAGCAAAGCTTTAACCGCGTTCTTTACGCGCCCAAATAAAAATAAACTTTCATTATACAAATAAACCATAAATTATTCCTTGGAAATTAAAAAGTTCCCCAAAGCCAAATATTTTAAGCCCGAATCTTCCAAGGTACGCAAAGCATCGGTCGGGTTTTCCACGTTTGGCTCGCCGTGCAAATTAAAAGAAGTATTCAAAATTCCGCCTATGCCGGTAATTTTTTTAAACTCGGAAATTAACGCGTAATAAGACGGGTTATAACTTTGCGTTACCACCTGGGGCCTGCAGGAAAAATCATAAGGATGGATGGCGGAAGTTAAATGCCGGCGGGCCAATTCCGTGGTTTCAAAAGTTATGGCCATATAAGGCGCGAAAATGTTTTTAGGGTTGATAAAATAGCGGGCCACATCTTCCTCCAGAACCGAAGCCGCAAACGGCATCCAAAAATCCCGATTTTTTATCATTTCATTAATTATCCTTACCGTATCCCGACTTTGGGGATTAGCCAAAATACTGCGGTTACCGAGAGCTCTTGCTCCCCATTCGCTTCGACCTTTCATTCTGGCCACCACTTGATTCTCGGAAAGCAACGCGGCAATTTTTCTTTCCAATTCAAATTCGCCTTCAAATTTCTCTATACTATGCCTTTCATAACAGTCGCCTTCTTTTAAAACTTTTTCAATCTCCGCATTTTCATACTCCCTGCCCCAGTACAAATCCGTGAACGGCGCAAGTTTAGGAGCTTGGCCGGCGCGCCCGGCCAATTGGATATTGCCAAAAGCACAAGCGCCAATGGCCGTGGATTCGTCAGCCGCGCTGGGCATAACAAAAACGCTGTTTACTTCCGGCAATTCCAAAATTTTCTGGTTTAGCTTTACGCTCATAAACACTCCCCCGCCCAAAGCCAGATCGCTCACCCCGGTTTTTTTTACCCAAGCCTTAACCCACTCCAGGACTTTTGTTTCCAAAAAAATTTGCGCCATGGCGGCAATTGTGTCAAAACGCTGGCCGTAAAGTTTTTCCAACAAAAAATATTCCAAACGGCGCGTGTCTGACTGGGATTTAAATTGCAAATTTTCATCTAATGTAATCAAATCTTTAAATTTTTCATAAAGCTCTCGGGCTTTTTCCTGCTTTGCGTAAGGCGCCAGGCCCATGACTTTGAATTCATGTTCGTTCGGCGTCATTCCCAAAAGCTTGGTAATTTCCGTAAAAAAATAACCAATGGAAACATTCACCGGATTGGCAGAAAGAGTTTCTAAATTATAATTTTGGAAAACATTCACCGTGGAAGAAAGCCCGTCGCCTTCGCCGTCCATGGTAAAAACCAAAGTTTTTCTTGTCGGCTCTAAATTAAAACCGCAGGCATAAGCGTGGGCTTCGTGGTGACCGCAAAATAAAATTTTCTCTTGAGGCAATTTTAAACTCTGAACAAAATATTGCATGGCCTCGGCCCGCAAAGTTTTTTCCCACCACATATGCCTGAATCTGCCCAGCTTGGAACGCAAGGCCCAAAAGCCCGAAATTTTAGAAAACAGATGATTTTTGAAGCTGTAAGCGCGGCCAAAATTAATATTACCAATGCCAAAATTTCTCGCGGACTTAAAACCTCTATTCTTCATATCTAAATAACCCGCGATGTCTTTTTGGAAAATAACCGCCGCATCCACCTCTTCAGGCCGAATTAAATTTTTATAAATATAATCCAAAACCAGCACCGGAAAACCGTTGGAATTTTTTAAACGATTCAATCGCTCTTCACTCATGGCAAAAACAATACGGCCATTTTGCGACAAGGCCACAGTGGCGTTATGCCCGTAATGAATGCCTAAAATGTTCATACTGATTTAGTTTCTATATAATAGTTTACGGTCGAACACAAGCCTGTTTCTAAATCTACCTGCGCATGCCAGCCGATTTTACGATTCTTTTCCACCGGCGCCCGGCTTTCCATAATTTCGCCCGGTTCATATTCTCTTTTGCCCCAAAGCAGCTTGGTTGGGCTATGGGAAAGCTTCTTCATTAATTCTACCGCCGTTTTTAAAGGCAAAGCCTTTCCGGTGCCGATTTCAAAATGCTCAAAACTCCGAAATTCTTCAACATGCCGCAGAATGGCGGCAAAAGCCGAAACCACGTCACTAATATATATAAAATCCCGGACCTGCTTGCCTGGAGAAAGCTCTATTTTTGGGCCTCCTAAAAGCAGTTGTTGAATAACCCAGGGAAAAAACTTATCCGGATTGTCATTGGGGCCATACATATGGTAAATTCTGGCATTAATGAACTTAATTGCCGAATCTTGCAAAATTTTTTTTGCTTTTAAAATCAAATCCTTCTTTGTCCGCACGTAATTAAAATATTTATCCTCTTCGGGGGCATTCTCCGGCAAAAAGGTGTCTGTATTAATAAAATATTTCAATCCCAAAGCCTTGCCAATTTCCAAAATCATGCAAGGCAAGTCCGTATTTACAGCGCGGATTTCCTTTAAAGTTTCCCCATGCCTGCCGTAATTAGTTGCCGTATGAATGACTGTTTCAACCCTGTTCTCAACAAATAATTTCTTAAGGCTTTTCGGATCGGCAAACACCGTCTTCACCTTGCCTAGCTTAATTATCTTTTTAAGCCGGGCTAACTTAGAAGATTTCCTGACTGTAATTATTACCCGGGCTTCAGAGCCCGCAAAACGGGAAGCCAAGTTGCTTCCTAAAAATCCGTTCCCACCGGTAATTAAAATAACTGGTTTATCCATTCTTAACCTGCTCTACATCTTCGACTAATTGTTTTTTTGCTTTGGCAAAGTCACTTTCAATCCCCTCTAAACTCATATGGCGGTCCAATTCATAAAGCCTCACCGCCACCATTAAACGGAAAAACACGTAAAGCAAAGCAATATACAAGCCTTTAATACCCGCACGCCAGCCGCGCTTGTAAAAAAGCCAAAAATAATTGGCCATACTGCCAAACATATAAAAAAGGGTGAACTTCTTACCTGCCTGATGTTTTAGCTCCGCTTCAGCCAAGGCATAGCGCAAATGGCCGTTGACGAATTTTTCCAAATTATAAAGGCTGAAATGTCTAATGGCATATTCATCCTTCATAGGCAAATTTATAATATCTTTTTTCTCTCCTATGAATTTTCCCATACTATGCATTGGATTTCCCCTAAAATCCATAAATTCCTTCCTGAAAAAGCAAGGGTAACTGGCTTTAATGACCGGGTGCTTAGTCTCGCCCCACAAATAGGTGTAAATTGGGAGATAAACATATTTATACCGGCTTTCCGACGCGATATCTTTCATTTTTTCAAGCAATGTTCCGGGCAATAAGTTGTCAACGTATCCCCAATATACCCAAGAAGTCGGCACTAATTTCTTTACAAACTCAAACATTTCTTCCGTCTCCACGTGGGCATAAGGGATTTTTGGCCTTTCGCTGAAAACCGCTCCCAAACTTTCAACAATCCGGCGCGTGTTGTCTGTGCTCCCGCCGTCTAAAACGTAAACTTGCCCGTATAGCTTTAAATTTTTTATGACATAGCTTATCCTATACTCCTCATTATAGGCAAACAGCACAAAAGAAATTTTTTTGTCCTTATATTCCATATTTATTTATTAAAAATTTTTTTATAAATTTTTCCTCCCCAATTTTTTAACCCAGGGCTCACAAAAACAAATTTTTTCAGAAAATCCACCATTCGGCCTTCCATGGATTGTTTAAAAAAGAACCAATTCAGTTTTTGCACGTCAACCGGCAGGTTGTACAATTCAGAAATCCAAAACAGCCCTTTAAGGGTTTTCTCGCGCCTTTTTTTTACGGTTTCCAGTCCGGGAAAAGTATCCCAGCGCATATTGTCTGCCCGCGTCTTTACTAGAGGCTTGGCCAAAACCATAAACGGCAAATCTTTCATAGCAGCTAATAAAATATGCATATGGATGGTTTGTGAACCAATATACTGTTCTTTTTGCGGAAAGTTTCGCCAAAAAAAATTTTTAAAAACTTGGGCTGACATGCCGCCAAAATAACCGACCAAGTCCCTCGGACTCTTAATGCCTTTTACAAATTCAGCCAAGCTTGGATAACTTTGGTTTTCAACAAAAGGCAAATTAGGATGGGAAAGCGCCGGAACCAAAAGTTCGTGGTCATAACCCTGGCAATTAGCCATATAATAAGCACAATGGCTTGTGGAAATTTCTGCCAAAACTGTTTTTAAACTGTTTTCAAAAAGCGCGTCATCGTCTCCCAGTAGCCAGCAATATTCTCCCGAAGCTTTTGAAACTACATTTAAAACATTATTATCAAAACCTAAATTTTCACTGTTGCGATAATAGCGGATATTGGAAAATTTTTCTCCATATTCCGAAACTACCTCTTGAGTACCGTCTTTACTGGCGTTGTCGCTGATTACTATTTCTGTTTTTACCAAAACACCGGCATCGTCAAACTGGCTGACAATACTGTTTAAACATTGTCTTAAAAATAGCGCTCGGTTATAAGTCGGGATGCAGATGCTAAGCGTGATTTCGGACATTAAAATTGTGAAAGAAATTTAGTAAAACACTCTTGCAAATATTTTATTTGCGCACTGTTTAGGCCGTGATGAGACCCGACGACAAACGCATTGCGCATTGCTAATTCCGTGTTGGGGAAGCTTTTAACGGACAAACGATGGGGAATTTTTTCAAAGCCCGGCTGTTTTAAGACATTGCCGGTAAATACCGGGCGGGTTTGGATGTTATTATTTTCCAAAAAAGTTACCAGTTCCAGCCTCGTAAAAGGGGCGCTGTCTTTAATAATTAAAGGGAAGGCCAGCCAAGCTGTTTGAGTGTTGGGAGTTTGTTTGGGAAGATGGAAATATTTTGTATATTTTAAGGCAAACTTATACATTAACTCAAAATTTTTCCGACGGATAGATAAAAATTTTGGAAACTTTTTTAATTGCACTAATCCAAAAGCTGAAGAAATTTCCAACGGTAAAAAATTATAACCGACTTCACTAAAAATAAACTTGTTATCATACGGTATTCCGCTAATTTTACTTTGAAAACGGTTGGCTAAAAGTTCTGAATTGGCTTTTTCTCCAAACAAAGAAGATTGCCTGCCCCAGCCCCTTAAAACCACCAGACGGTCTGCCCATTGCGGATTGTTAACGCATATCATCCCGCCACCACCCGCGCCGTTTATTACGTGTGAACCATAAAAACTGGTTGTGGTAATATGGCTAAACGTTCCTGTGGGACGCTTGTTTAAAGTACCGCCCAAAGTATCGCAGGAATCTTCTATTAACCACAGCTTGTGCTTTTTAGCCAAAGCCTGTAGTCTCTGAAGATTAGGGATATTACCCATCAGCGAAGGAATCATCAAAACCTTAGTTTTTTTCGTAATGGCTTTTTCCACCTGCTTTAAGTCCGCCAAGTAAGTATGAGGCTCTATGTCCACAAAAACCGGCACCAGACCTTTTTGAATAATTGGCGCCACTGTAGTGGCAAAAGTTAAAATTGGGGTAATTACTTCACTTCCTTTCGGCAAATTTAAAATTTCAAAAGCAAGCAAATTGGCCGAAGATCCGGAATTTACCATTACGCCATACTTCTTGCCAAACATTTTAGCAATTTTTTCTTCAAATTCTTTAGTCTTATCCCCCAATGCTGTATTACCCTCCAGCACCTTAACTACTGCTGAAATTTCTTCCTTGCCATGGACAGAAAACCCATAAGGTACTCTAATGTTGTTTTTCTTACTAGATGCCATATTTTTGCTTAAAATTATGAATTTAACTCTATAATTATACGAAAAAACTACAATTTGGTCAAAACCTGTACTGTTGCAGGGTTCGGGTTACTTTTCCAGGATGATTAATGATATTGTTAGCCATGCCCTGTAAAGTAGCCTGTAAGAGTTTCTGTTTGGGAGTTAATCCGTCCATGCCATAGCCGTAGTGTTT
>Ga0210057_1003620_pt1 | contig 21226 bp, 17 predicted proteins | sample CryGeyCG2114_010_2_FD_183968 | JGI IMG/M metagenome (GOLD analysis project Ga0210057, IMG submission 183968) | Groundwater microbial communities from aquifer - Crystal Geyser CG10_big_fil_rev_8/21/14_0.10 (SPAdes) (version 2) | ecosystem: Environmental > Aquatic > Deep subsurface > Groundwater ...
GCGGCACTTAGGTACTATGCTGGTTCAAACTGGAATAAACCTCAAAACGCTTTTTACGGCAGACAGGTTATGTCACATGCTCAAAAGATACAAGAAGATATGATCGACCCATTGCAGAATTTTTAAGTTCCCGGCAGTCTGACTACCTCCGCCGCGGAGGTAGTCAGACTGCCTTCAACCCCTCCCTCCTTTTTCTTCCTAACAGCCCGCCTGCTCCCGACCATCGGGAGGGCTGGCAGGCTTAAAACCTAACAACTATCCTAACCGACAACCGACAACAGACAACCCGGATCATAAATCATCTAACATGTAACTTGTAACACGTCGATTATAAAAATTGGAAATTATTTTCCCTTCATAACTTCCCAACTCTTTTCGTGTTAAATGTTATACGCTACACGTTCTATGCCTTACGTTACATGTTATACGCTACAAGTTACAAGTTTTGGGTTTGTAAAAAGACATATACTATGGTAATGTACTCCTACATAATATAGTCAAAAAGATATGCAAAAAGACATACATCCACAATTCCATAAAAAGGCTACTGTTACATGTTCGTGTGGCAACAGCTTTACTGTAGGTTCTATAAAGGAAAAAATCGAAGTTGAAATCTGTGGCAATTGCCATCCATTCTATACGGGTAACGAGAAAGTCCTCGATACTGCCGGAAGAGTGGAGCGATTTAAAGCCAAGCAAGCCAAGGCAACTGAAAAGAAGGCGACAAAGAAAAAAATGTAGAGTCGTATAAGTAAAAATCGGTATCTCTGTACCGATTTTTACTTTGCTCAATAATTATATTTTAAATTAACTGTTATAATGTATTATAAATTCATAGCATTAATTTATGGATTTAAAAACCTTCAAAGATAATAAAAAAACGGCGTATCTTGCCGAAAGTTACGAACGTCTTTTAAAGGACGAGGAAGAGATACGAGTTATGCAAAAGGAGGACCCTTCCTTTGACGAACTTTCAAAGGAAGAACTCCGTACCATAGAAGTCCAAAAAGATGCTCTTTTGACGCAGATGAAAGAGCTACTTAAAGAAAGCGAGGAAGAAGAAAAATTCCCCAATGAGATTGTGCTTGAAGTCAGAGCGGGAGCGGGTGGAGAAGAGGCAGCTTTGTTTGCTGAGGAGTTGTCGATTTTGTATCGAAAATATGCCGAAAAAAAAGGATGGAAGACCGTTTTATTAAATGAATCGAGGAGTTCACTTGGAGGGTTTAAAGAAGCATCTTTTGAGATAAGAGGTAAAGGGGTTTACAGGGAGTTGAGATTTGAAACCGGGGTACATAGAATTCAGCGTGTACCTGCAACCGAAAAGTCTGGTCGAGTCCATACCTCGACTGCTTCGATCGCCATCTTGCCTATAAGAAAAAAGACTTCATTCGAAATAAATCCTGTAGACTTGGAGGTGGAGTTTTCACGTTCTGGAGGAGCTGGCGGTCAAAATGTAAACAAGGTTGAGACTGCTGTTAGGATAGTACACAAGCCCACAGGTATTGATGTTCGTTGTACTTCAGAACGGAGTCAGCTTAAAAACAGGGAAAAGGCGATGTCGATTCTTACAGCAAAACTTCAAGACTTAAAAGATGTTGAGGAGGCAAAAAAATATGCCTCAGAGCGCAAAGGTCAGATAGGTACTGGAGATAGGTCGGAAAAGATACGGACATATAATATATTGCAAGACAGGGTTACAGATCATAGAATCAAAGAATCTTGGCACAATATCGACCAAATATTTGTGGGCAACATAGATCCGATAATAGAAGCTCTTTTGGAAAGGGAGAAAGAGGAATAAAAATGTAGCATGTAACCTGTAGCATGTAACGTAAGGAATAGAACGTGTAGCGTATAACATGTAACACAAAAAGAGGGGGATAAAATTCACCTAATTCATCTAATTTCTAATTTACCTAATAAAATTTCAAATAATAAAGTAAGAGAACAGAATCCGCATTTTGAGGATTAGTCCGCTGCGGCGGATTAGCAGATTGGAATTTCATTCGGTGATTGGGTAACGTTCCTTTTGTTTGAAAATTGAAAATCTAAAACTACGGCAACCTGGTTGCCTATGTTTTGATATTTTCCGTAAAATTTGAGGTTGGTAAGAGGCAGGAGCCGACTGTGTTCCTCCGTAGCTTTAGCGGAAGGGGAGGATCGACTTATTTTCAAGGAGTCTTCATAAGACGACTATGAAAATAGGAGTACTCTTGTGGTGCTTATATGGCTTCCATATTTGAGAATTGGAAATTGGAAATTATTCTCTCGTGTTACAAGTTACATGTTAAATGATTCATGCTTTACGTTACATGTTTTATGCTACACGTTACACGAATTTGCTTGCAACTTTATTATTATTCTGATAAACTTCCGTTTTATGGTAGAAACAAAGGACAATAAGACTGAAATAGAAGAAATGTTCTCCGTCGGAGCCCATTTCGGTTTTTCTCGTTCGAGGCGACACCCGAGTGCTTTGCCTTATATTTTCGGGAGTAAAAATCGAGTCGAAATATTTGATCTTGAAAAGACAAAGACTCTTCTCGACATCGCTTCTGAATATGCTCGAAAGCTGGGAGAAGAAGGGAAGACTGTTTTGTTTGTCGGTGGTAAAAAAGAAGCTCGAGAAAGCATAAAAGACGTCGCATTAAAACTCGATATGCCTTATGTTAGCGGAAGGTGGATTGGAGGAACTCTTTCAAATTTTGGAAACATACGCGGTAGGGTTGAAAAGATGATTGATTTGGCAGATAAAAAGGAAAAAGGTGAGTTATCAAAATACACCAAAAAAGAACGACTGCTCATAGATAGAGAAATAGAAAGATTAGATAGATTTTTCGGTGGACTTGTAAACTTGACCCGTAAGCCAGACGCACTTTTTGTTATTGATCCAAGACAAGAAAATATATCGGTTTCTGAAGCAAGACAACTTTCTATCCCAGTCATAGCACTTATTGGGTCTGACGGCGATGCTGGAAAGGTAGATTATCCTATTTTTGGAAATGACGCTTCTTTGCATAGCATCAAATTCTTTACAGATAAAATCGTCGAAGCATACGAGGAAGGTAAGAAAAGTTCCCAAGCACCCAAAGTTACTACATCTGCTTAAGGTGGAGATAACTTTTTGTTTTGTTATAATATATAAACGATGGCAATTACTACAGATACAATTAAAGAATTAAGAGATATAACTGGAATCTCGGTTATGCAGTGTAAAAAAGCTCTTGAGGAATCGGATGGTGATATGGACAAAGCGGTTATTTTGCTTAGGAAAAAAGGAGCAAAAGATGCTGAGAAAAAAAGCGATCGAACTCTTGGTGCCGGGGCTATAGCAGCTTATATTCATGGCAACGGATCTGTCGGAGCTATGGTTGAATTGTCTTGCGAAACAGATTTCGTTTCCAAAAACGAAGAGTTTAGGCAAGTTGCATATGATATCGCAATGCATATAGCCGCACAAAATCCGAAGTATAAAGCCGAAAAAGATATACCTGAAGCAGATAAGGAGAAGGCAAAAGAAGTCTTCATAAAGGAGGTAGCTGACAAGCCAGATGATATGAAAGAAAAAATCCTTGAAGGAAAATTAGCTTCCCATTTTAAGGAACAGGTATTGCTTGATCAGACTTTTATAAAAAATCCAGAACTTACAATAGCCGATCTTGTTCAAAATGCTGTCCAGAAATTTGGTGAAAAAGTCGAGATTTCTCATTTCGTAAGGTTATCGACAATCGATTCTTAGAATTGTCGTATAATGTATTTATGGTTGCCATATCGATAATATTTTTTATCTCACTTGCGGTTATAATCTTGTTTATATCTGCCAAGATTAAGTCGGCAAAAATCGGAAGATATTCTCTGATAGACAATCCTTCACTTGATGAAAAAGTTTTAGTGTTAGAGAGAGATCTTTCTCTGATTTGGGGTCATTTTGCATCATCGGTCAGAATATTTTTCTTTGAATTTGTTCCTCGAGAAATAAAAACTGTACCGTCGAAAGTATTTGCTATCATAAGATCTCTGCATAACCACGTTGCTCCGAAAGCTCGAAAATATTTAAGAAAAAAGGGTTCAGTTTCGTTCTTTTTAAAACATATAGCCGATCATAAAGATAATTTGAACCGCCAAGAAAAATAAAACAACGCCGCCTTAGCTCAGTTGGTAGAGCAACACTTTTGTAAAGTGAAGGTCCCCAGTTCGAGTCTGGGAGGCGGCTCACGAACGTAGTGAGTGTGACGACTCCAGAAGACGAGAACTGAGGAAAAGGGTCGGAAAAACACTTGTTTTTCTGTGTAGGAGAGCAGTGAGTCTTCGAACGCTGAGAACCGTGGGTTCTCAGAGCGTAGCCGAGTCATTGAGGCGAGCAGTGAGATTCTGGGAGGCGGCACCACAAGAGTACTTCCAATTTTTAGGTCGCTACGCTCTGAAAAATTTAGGTCGCTCACGAGTGAGGCAAGTGGCAGTAAGCAAGCACTGGTTTGCTTGTGTGGAGAACTTGAAAAGGTTCTCTTTTATATAGTTTAAGGATTTATTCTCCCTTTCCCAAAGGGAGGGGACCGCTTGCGGTGAGGGATTTTCCCTGCAGTCTGACTACTTCTGCGGCAGAAGTAGTCAGACTGCTACAACTCTTGTATTTATTTGCACCTCTCTCCGGCTCACGTTTGGAAATAAAAGCTTTTTGGTTTAGGATAGAGCGATAATGGAGATACAAAGAAGTATTCCGATTCATATTGGAAGAGCAAGCGAACTGTCAGGAAGAGATAGGTTTATTTATCGTTGGTTGGAAAGACTGCCTGGTATTTTGTCTTGGGGGACTATTATCGGCTCAATTGTGCTTTCATACTTTCTTCCAGTTTATGCTGCGATATTTATAATCGCTTTTGATATTTACTGGCTTTTGAAAACCGTTTATCTCTCGGTTCATTTGCGTGCCGGATTTAAAAGGACACGCCATAATATGTCCGTAGATTGGACAAAAAAACTCGCTTCGTTTCCCGAACATAAGGATATATATCATCTAATAATATTGCCACATTACAAGGAAGAAATGGATGTTCTTGAAAAGGGTATACAGTCGATTCTGGATTCAAAATGGGATAAAAGCAATATGATTATAGTTCTATCAGGCGAGGAGCGAGCTGGTGAAGATGCTGCGAAACGGTCAATCATCCTCAAAGAAAAATATGGAAACCAATTCGGTGAATTCCTGATACTTACACATCCAAAAGATGTTGTCGGTGAGATGCCTGGCAAAGGTTCCAATATTTCTTTTGCCGCTGAAGAGGCTCGTGTCTTAGTACTTGATCCTCGTGGCATAGATTACAAGAAAGTCTTGGTATCTGCTTTCGATATCGATACTGTTCCTTATGAGCAATATTTCTCTTGCCTGACATGGAATTTTCTTACTGAGCCGGACCGTTTTAGAGCTTCTTATCAACCTGTACCTCTTTATAACAATAATATCTGGGATGTTCCAGCATTGTCTCGAGTTTCGGCACTTTCCGCTACTTTTTGGCAAATGATTCAGCAGGAAAGACCGGAGAAACTTGCAACATTCTCTTCACATTCCATATCATTTCAGACCCTCTATGAGATAGGATATTGGCAACGCAATATGGTATCAGAAGATTCAAGAATTTTTTGGAATGCATTACTCGCTTTTGACGGCAATTACAAAGTTGTCCCGATATCGTATCCGGTTTCTATGGATGCCAATCTTGCTCCAACTTTTTGGCAAACTCTCAAGAATATTTATAAACAACAGCGTAGATGGAGTTGGGGAGTAGAAAATGTCCCTTATATACTTTTTGGATTTTTGAAAAACAAAAAAATACCACTCTTTAAGAGAATCCGGCTCGGCTTCGTACAGCTCGAAGGTTTCTGGTCTCTTGCCACCAATCCTTTGTTGATTTTCCTGCTTGGGTGGTTGCCAATAATGCTCGGTGGCGAAGCTTTCAACAAGACTCTACTTTCTTACAATTTGCCGATTGTTACAAGAAATCTTATGACCCTCGCAATGTCCGGACTTGTAGTATCGGCGATAATGTCTTGGTATCTTTTGCCTAAACGCCCCGAAAAGTATTCCATATTTAGAACTGTTTCTATGGTACTGCAGTGGGTACTCGTACCTTTTACACTTATAATATTCGGAGCAATACCCGGTCTCGACTCACAGACCAGACTCCTTTTTGGAAGATATATGGGATTTTGGGTTACACCAAAACATAGAGTCGAGTAGAGCAGAAATTATGTAGCGTAAAGCATGAATCATTTAACATGTAACTTGTAACACGAGAGAATAATTTCCAATTTCCAATTCTCAAATATGGAAGCCATATAAGCACCACAAGAGTACTCCTATTTTCATAGTCGTCTTATGAAGACTCCTTGAAAATAAGTCGATCCTCCCCTTCCGCTAAAGCTACGGAGGAACACAGTCGGCTCCTGCCTCTTACCAACCTCAAATTTTACGGAAAATATCAAAACATAGGCAACCAGGTTGCCGTAGTTTTAGATTTTCAATTTTCAAACAAAAGGAACGTTACCCAATCACCGAATGAAATTCCAATCTGCTAATCCGCCGCAGCGGACTAATCCTCAAAATATGAATTCTGTTTTCTTACTTTATTATTTGAAATTTTATTAGGTGAATTTTATCCCCCTCTTTTCGTGTTACATGTTATACCCGAGTTCAAGAAATAATTGCAACATCTCTAGTAATATAGAGATATGGCAAAATCATTAAAAAAATCCGAACGGCGCGGAACATTCAGCCGAATTGTGTACAGAGATAGGGTTATCATTGAAAATCGATACTGTGTGGACAGAAAATCGGTCAAAGAGATAGCTTTAGAGCTAAAAAGGCACTCAACCTCCATTACGAGAGAGATAGATGGAAAACCGCGTATCGGCAGAGGGAAGTATTCCGCGGACATCGCGCAAGCGAATGCGGAGAAACGTGCCGGCAAACAAGGAAGAAAAAAGAAGTTCATTTACGCTTCGTTAAAGACGTACACGATTGCAAGGTTAAAGCTCGGCTGGTCGCCGGAACAGATAGAGATGAGACTACCGATAGAATATCCGAAAGATTTGCGAATGCGAATCTCCTACGAAGCGATCTACCAATACGTATACGATCAGGTGCATCGCGGAGGTAATGGGAAGGTCAAGAAAGGGTGTGAGGATTTGCGTCCTTACCTCACCAGACGACATACCAGAAGACAGACGAAAGGCTTGAGGAAAGCACAGAAGGCGGAAAGGATGGAATCTTTACCTTCCATAGAAGAGAGGTCAAAAGAAGCCGATGATAGAGAGGTTGTCGGTCATTGGGAAGATGACACGATGGTTTCAAGGCAAAGCAAGTCTCGTATTAAAAGCGTCAATGAAAGAGTGTCGGGTATCGTATTTTTCGGAAAAACAAACGACGGAACAACGAAGGTTTGCGACAGTGTAGTAATAGAGCGTCTTTCGGAAGTACCGGAGAAATACCGGAAGACTCTCACTCGCGACAGAGGGAGCGAGAATCTCGGATACGAATCAGTTGAACGCGAGCTGAATATTTCCTGTTACTTCGCACATCCTTACTGTTCTCAAGAAAGAGGTTCAAATGAAAATACCAACGGATTGTTCCGTCGGTATTTCCCTAAGGGGACTGACTTTGGCAAAATCACCGACCAACAAGTTTTCGAGGTTGAGTATTTGATAAATTCTCGACCGAGGAAAAGACTTGGCGGTTTGACCCCTTACGAGGTATTCTATCAGATAACAGGTGTTGCGTTAGATTCTTGAATTCAGCAGAATGTGAGTTTCGCTATAATCATAAACATGATATACTCGAATTATTAAAAGTAATTGTTAGCTCTTAGCTAGTCTAGAGCCTTCCAAAAATATCTCGCTTCTAGTTTTTGTTTTTAGATTCTTTTTCATTTTTGTCTGATTAATTGATAGATTACTCTATGTTATCAGACACACTTTATTTTACAGTCCCGCAATCTTTGCAAACATATGTTTGTATACCCCTATAGATACCATTCTTAACTGTGTTGTTTAAACCACATTGTGGACATTTTTTGTGTTTTTTTAATCATGGTGTTTAAAAAATACCCAAAGTATGGCTTAACTGCAAGCTGTATTAGTTATTTTATCCCTACGTTTATGTACCTTATGCCGTAAAATCTGTCTTTATATAATCGTCCCACCAAAACTCGAAAGCCCTCAAAACGTATTGAGATAGCAAGAAGATAGGGTTAACCTTGAACCGCACCTTTAAGACCCTCGATATTTTTAATCTTTCTAAATACAAAGTGTAGGAACTTTCTAATCTCCTCCGCTATAAATACAAAGGTACTAAATCCTAAAATCATTACCCATTCAGATAGTGACAAAGGAGTTGTTCTAAATATAGTTTGCATAAAAGGCAGGTACACAACAGCCATTTGAAGCACAACAACTATCGCAGTCGCCCATAGTAAATACTTATTCGAAAACCAATTCATAGCAAAGATAGACCTTCTTTCCGACCTGACGTTCCAAACGTTAAACCACTGAGTCACAGAAAGGGCGGTAAGAGCGATAGTTGAAGCCTTCACAATCCCTTCGTCCAAATACTCTACAAACATAAAAAGAGATACCCCAGCCATAACAAAACCCATAATTAAAGCCCTCTCCATCATAAGCCAATCTACGATAAAACGCCCTCGTCGCTTAACCTTGTCGTAAAGAAGACTTTTATCTATCGGACCGAGCCCGAGTGCGACGACCAAAAATCCGTCTGTAACTAAGTTAAGCCAAATAATCTGACTTGGTGTAAGTGGAATCGGAAAGCCCAAAAATATTGCTCCTGTGATTGCTACTATCTCTCCTACTGCAGTTCCAAATAAATACAAAATCACTTTTTTAATAGAATGGTAAATATTTCGTCCTTCTTCAATAGCTGCAACAATACTTGCAAAATTGTCATCTAAAAGCACTATATCTGCCGCCTCTTTCGCCACATCAGTTCCAGATCTACCCATTGCCACCCCAAGATCAGCGGCGACCAGTGACAATGAATCATTGACTCCGTCTCCAGTCATAGCTATCTTATCTCCCCTCTTTTGAAATGCTTTAACTATTTTATATTTATGTTCCGGTCCCACTCTGGCAAAAACAGAAACATCTCCGACTTCCCCTGCCAACTGATCGAAATCAAGTTCATCCATTTGCACCCCTGTCATTACCCTTTCTCCTTCCTTAAAAATACCCACCTGAGCTGCTATTGATCTCGCAGTATCCTCAAAATCTCCGGTTATCATAACTACTTTGACTCCCGCCATAGTCGCATCCTTTACAGCTTGAGCAGCCTCTGCTCTTATAACATCACTCATACCGACAAGAGCCACCATACAAAGTGGAGGCATCTTTTCCGGATTAATATTTGCATCTTCTATCACCGCGGTAGCAAGCGCAAGAACACGAAGTCCTGAATCAGCAAATTCCTTTAGATTGTTTTTAAATTCGACTCTATCTTTATCAGTAAAAGGCTGACAAGAACCGTTTTTCCATATCTGGGTTGCATTTTTTAAAATTACCTCGGGAGCACCGGCAACATGAAATACAATTTTATCGTCAATCTCGTTGATAGTTGCGTGATATTTCAGATTAGAATCAAACGGAATCTCTGACAACTGCTTATATTCTCTAAGAATCCCCTCCTTTGTAAATCCTATTTTTTTGCCAAAAGTCAAAAGAGCAGCTTCTGTTGGCTCACCGAACTTTCGTATCCATTCTTTTTTCTCTTCATCGTAGACAACTGAAGCGGTGGCAGTCAAGACAGAAACTCGTCCCGCGAAAACTATTTCCGGATGATTCGGAGACTCTATCGCTTCGCCACCTACTCTCTTTAATTCTCCGACAGGAGCATAACCATCTCCCGTAACATTGAAGACCTCACCACCAGCGTAGAGCTTAGATATCATCATCTGATTTTTGGTTATGGTTCCAGTCTTGTCCACGGCTATAACATCAGCCTGACCGAGAGCTTCAACCGCCTGTAGCTTCTTGACCAGGGCATTACGTTCGCTCATACGCCAAACTCCCGTTGCCAGTATAAGAGTAACCACTACAGGTAGCCCTTCAGGTACAAACGAGACCGCAAGCGCCACCACAGTTTTGAACATATATTCAACACTGTTACCAGCCTGTATTCCGACAAAGAATACGACAACAACTACCACCACCATAAAAAACATTATAAATCTAGTGAGAACACGGATACTCTTCTTTAACGGAACCTCCGAATCAATATCTTTTATACGAGCCGCTATAGTTCCAATAACCGTATTTATACCTGTGGCAACAATCACTGCCTTACCAAAGCCGGATGTGACATATGTCCCCTTCCACATCATATTTTTCTGATCACCAGTCACGAGGGAATCTGCCTTTATGACTTCCGTACTTTTTGAAACAGGATCAGATTCGCCAGTAAGGGCAGACTCGTCTATGGTTAGAGATGAGCTTGATATTATGCGACCATCTGCAGGCACTTGATCTCCTTCTCTCAAAACAACAACATCACCAGGAACCAATAAACCAGCGTTTATATCAGTCTCCTTTGAGTCTCGCATAACAGTCGCCCTTGTTTCAGTAAGTTTTGTAAGAGCAGACAATTTCTCTTTTGCCTTCCCTTCCTGTCCTGCTCCTATAAGAGCGTTTATTATAAGGACAAAAAGGATCACAAGCCCATCAATAATATCGCCCATCGCAAAAACTATTACCGAGGCGATTAGCAAAATATAGATGAGAGGTCCCTGAAATTGCCGTAAGAGTATTTTAAAGTATGAATCGACTTTTTCTGTCGGTAAGGAGTTTTGCCCAAAGCGATTGAGATGTTCCTTTGCTACATCTGACGTCAATCCCGACTCACTACCACCAATCTCTATAAGCACTTCTTCTGGAGTCTTGTCATACCAAGTTTGTGCTTTTATGACCTCGTCTTTTATATTCATATACTATTATTTCTGTAAAAATATAGTTCTTGTAGGAAATGCAAACTCTATTTTTTCTTTCTTAAAGAATTTCATAATTGAGAGATTAAGCTCCTGCTGTATATCCATATATTTATTATAATCAGCAGTATCTATATAGTAGACAATTTCAATCACAAGGGATGAATCAGCAAATTCCTTAAAATGAGAGCGGTCAAACCTTATATGCTCCATCTCTTTAACTATTTCACCAATTTTGTTGTTTGCCTTTGCTATTTTATCTGGCGATGTGTCGTAAGTTACACCAATTGAAAACTGAACCCTCCTCTCCTGCATCTGCTTGAAGTTCTGTATTGACGTCGATGTAAGCTCTTTATTGCTAAAAACAATTTCTTCTCCTTGAAGAGCCTGGACTCGGGTCGTCTTTATGCCGATTTTTTTTACTACCCCCATCTTGTCGCCGACCACGATGAAGTCTCCAACGACAAAGGGCTTATCGAAATAAATAGCAAATGAACTAAAGAGGTCTCCTAAAATATTCTGGAGAGCAAAGGCGATTGCAACACCACCAATTCCGAGTCCTGCTATGAGTGATGTTATATTTATCCCCAAATTAGAAAGTAGCATTAGGATTCCAAACACCCAAAGAACCCCTTTAACGATAAGATTTAGAAAATCAACCGCAGCTTTAGCTTGTCCATCTTTTTCCCCTTCTTCTGAATCTGTAAATCGTTTACCAACAGCATAGTCAATTATGACCTGAACTATCCCGGAAACTTGGTATATTACCCACAAAATAAGCAACGCTGTTATACCCTTATCGACTAAATCGACAACATAAATTGTTTTAAAGGCAATAAAAAAAGCTACGAAAGTATAGAACCTCGGCTTAAATGACTTAACGACTGATATCAACAGGTCATCCAGATCGTTTTCTGTTCTTTGTGAAATTATAGACAGTCTTTGAATAGCGACACTATAAAATATCCTAAAAACAAAATAGAAAATGAAAAAAAGTATTACAGCAACCCCATATTCTCTAACAGTGTTTTCCAAAATAACTTTCTCCCAAACTGGGTGTAAAAAAATTGAATCAATCATAAAAAAATAAAGTCAAAATAATAATTTACTGCAATTGTAACATACTGACACTTTTTGCAAAAAATAGACTTACACTCTACCGCCCTTGACCCTCGGTAACCTCCTCAAAATCACTTATTCCATCATCATCACTATCAGCACTTCGCTTGTCGGTGCCGATGTAATCTTCAAAAGAGTCAGGCAGGCCGTCTCCGTCGGTATCAGATTCTGAGGCATCTATAGACTCAATAGACAAGACATCGACATCAGATGTGTTTAAACCTCCAACATATCTCCAGACCAAAGAATCCCCTGCAGGTGAGTAAGAAATATTATAAAGTTGTTTCAAAATCATTCCATCTTCAAAATCAGGTAACTTGATCTCATATCGGAGTCCGTAATTATCTTTTAACCGGACATAAGAGTAAGGGTCTCCTGTATATAAGTCTGTAGGTACCTCTGCAAGCAATAGTTCGCTCTGGTAGATCCTACCAGCAAAGGTTTCCTCCAAGACTGAAATATCACCATCTCCACCCTTTGCCACAATCTCGGTAGCTGTCGCTATAAGATCCGAAAGAGAAGAAGGAAAGTCACCAGTAAGTTCACGATAAAACAACAAGGCTTTTCTTATCTTTTCGACATTTTGTAATTGGTTTTCCAAGATATAAGTATCTCTTGATATTTTTCTAATATCCATAACGGCCTCCTCGACATTATCGAATTCCCTCGGAATATCCAATGGATTTGGGTTATCTTCGAGTACAGAGATATCTACTTTCAAGTTCATAGATCGATTTTGCCAAGAGTCCTGGTCGGATGGAACAAAGTAAGTTTCTATCGAAATCTCCTTCAACATTCCTCTACCACCAAACCAGGCGGAAATTGTCATTTTAGAAGACAACCCTTGTAAATCTCTTGAAAATTCATCACTCTGGACATAGGATATAAAATCTTTCGGCGCACCCTTCAATCCAAGCTCCTCAAGAAACACGATTCTAAATGACTGCACAGCCGTCTCGTCAAACTTTAGATCATAACGATAGACTTTCTCACCGCGAACCTCTTCCTCAACCGGCTCTCCTCCATCTACTGCCTTTAAATACTTCCCACGTGAAATAGCTACCAAAAAAGCATCCGCTATATCAGGAAATGAGAATAAATTTTCCAGTCCTGATCGAGACACTTCCTCTGGAAAACCAAAGTACTTTCCATTTGACAAAGCATCGGCTTCTGAAGCCTTTACCCATCTCCCCTTTATTGGCTCAACATCAAATATAGAAAGAGGTATTTTGTCTAACCTAAAAAATATGGACGAATCACTGTCAGTTACGACATTCCCCTCATAAACAAATATAGTATCACCGCTCGTAGCATCAACCCTAACATCTCCTGTTACATTAAAATTCTTCTCACTCCTTTTGAGTGATCCTTTAAATTTTGCCTCCAAATCAGCATTTGTAGGATCGAGCCCTGAAATTAGTCCTCGCACGAATTTTAAGTCAATCGGAAGTATTGAATTTTCGGTTGTCGTAGCCGAAGAAATATTATTCTCACCCTCGCTTATGGTAGAACTAATTCCAATCGACATTTCAATTGGAATTTCATCAAATGATTTCCACAATGAGGCCAATTTTGCCACGCTATCTGCGTTTTCAAACGGAGGTCCAGCAAACGGTCCAATCTTAAAATACTTCATTGCAAAAAATCCTCCTGATCCCAATACCAGAACAATCATAACCGAGATGACAGCCGTTTTAAGACCTTTACCCTTTTTAGGAAGCTTAGTCTGAAGCACATTCAAAGCCTTCTCTTTAATTACATTTTGTTGAACAGGATTCTGTACTATTTGTGATGGATAAGAATTCGGTTTCTTTACCTCAAATGTATTTTTATAAGGCCTTGCCGGCTTTTCTGGTAGCTTTCGCCCAGGTCTTTCGTTTATCGAACCAGTTTCTTTCACCATCTCAGGTTCTTCCTTTGTTGGTTTAGATTCACTACTTGAATCACTTGGAATATCTTTCACCTTGACTCCACCATCTGCTTCGTTTAAATTTTTTTGAGTTAATTCTTGTTCCTCAAAACGGCTTTCGTTTTCTACAGAATTATCCTCAAACCTGTTTAAAGGTTTAAACTTATTCTTTTCCTCCTCAAAGAAAACTATACCTTCGTTTTGAGGCAGCAAGAAGTCTGGCAATTCTTCTTGAGTAGACGATGTGGTCGTTTCATTTTTATTACTCAAATCCGGTAAAGTATTTGAAGTATCTATTTTAGTCGATTGTCCATTGTATGTAGCAAGCACTTCTCTAACCTCATCTTCCTCCCAACCAGCACGCAAAAGTGTAGCCTCGACGGCTTCAGATGAGGGTCGAGGACTCATATTTTTTAACTTAGCTACATATTCTAAAAGTAAAGGAGACGCCATAAAATTATTTTCTCAACCAAATTATAGCAATAATTGTTTTTGTTGTCGTTGCATTTTATGCACAGAACTAAAAACACCGACTCGGTAGTCGGTGTCTTAGAAAACATTAGTTTTAAATTTATCTATTTCAAAGAAGGATCAATCTTTATTGTTCCCTCAGTTCGCAAATCATCAATTATACCTTGAATAATACCTGAGAGTTTTTGCTGAACGATTTGTTGTTTGATATTTTCCACAACATCCTCAAAAGCAGGCTTCTCTTCTCCTTCAGCAGGTGAAGCTTGATCATAGATAGTTTGTGCTTCTTGGTCAGTCGCTGTCAAATTTTGCTTTGCCGAAACAGAACTTACATATTTCTGTACCAAAAGCTCCCTTCTTACTGTTTCTCTAAATGAGCTATCTGTCTGTCCTGCAGCGACAAGCTCGGCTTTATAAGCATCTTCAGTCTCAAACCTGTCTTTTACTGCTTGAACTTGAGTATTTATTTCATCTTCGGAAACTGATAGTCCTTGCTTTTTTGCATCCTGTAAAACCAATCTTTCATTTACAAGGTCTTGGATAACTTGTTTTTTAAGCTGTGGCAAAAGAGTAGCATCAGCAGAAAAATCTGCTCCTTGAGCTTCAAGGTTTGTCCTTGATTCGGAAACACGTGAATTGAAGTACTCTTCAGTTATCTTTTCACCATTTACCATAGCTACAGTACCCTTCTCAAGAGTTGCCTCAACCTTATCATCGGTTTTATCCTTACCCATTATAAACCAAACAAGCGCTCCAAGTACCGCAAGAAGCAATATGATTATAATTGCACTTTTAAGACCGCCTGACTTTTTACCTGATCCCGAGTTCGTGTTTTGAGAGTTGTTTGTCTCCATAAATATATTTCTTACTTAATAAAACTTTGATAATAAATATTTTTTAATAATAATCTTATGCCGACTCACCAGAAACAATGTTCACGTTAAAACAGCATACAGATTCCAAATTAAAACTTCATAAGCTCACATTACTACCACTTCACACATATTATCAAAACGTCGTATGGCTGTAAAGAAGAATTTGGAATTTTATGCGTAAACAGCAAAAATTTAACTACTGACCTTTTCCACATAAACTAACGTAAAACCGGTCTTTTTTGCCGTCTGCGACACGCTTCGCACAAAATATCTCTCACCGTAGTCATAGCTACGACTCAAGAGATTTTGCACTCCAGTATATCGCTTACAACAAAAATCCTCACTTTTGCTTAGTTAGCTTGTATGGAAAAGGTCAGTAAAAAAGCTCCCTTGCCCTATCCCAGTATCTGGAATTGCCTCGTTTTATCATCCAATACCACCATTCGGCCCCCCACAAGTACTGCTTGTCGTAACCACTTTTTTCCGCAAAAGAAATTATATTTTCAAACTTGTCTATACTCATTCGACTGTATTGAACCTCAATCGGAGTATCAACTATAGGCTGTAAGAGCCACGGCTCAAGACCGAGCTCTATCAAAAAAGAAGGTTTTTTACCATAAAAAAGCTCCATAATATTTTGCTTTATTCTGAAAAAGTGAGGGGTCATCGGATATCGTAAAGGTCCGAGCTTATTACTCCAAATATACAAGTACATTGTTGTACCAAACCAGGCACCTCTTTTATAAGAACTAAACCATGTCCCTGTTTCACCAGCATCGGTCAAAAGTATGGGATGGCTACCGTCGATAGTCTTCACAAGAGAGATTTCTTTGTCAAAAAAATCCTTATTCAATTTACCGCAGTGTTCCTTAGCAAAACCCAAAAGAAAAGGCTCGTTCTCAACTTGCCAAGCGACAAGTGAAGGATGGTCTTTGTATCTATACACGACTTCGTTTATGTACTTTGTTATTCTATTCTCTAAATCTGATTCAGACAGACCCCTTGCCCAATCTGGTATATGACATTCCGGCCAGCCTGGCAACCTCTTACCCACACCTAAAATAACCTCTGCATCATAATCGGATGCCAAATCCATCTGAACATCAAGTTCTTCCCAATTGTATTCCCCTTCACTGGGCTCAATCATAGGCCAATGTGCTGACAACCTTAAATGCCTAACACCGAGGTCTCCAAGTATCGCATTGTATGCCTCAAGCCACGACAGTCCAAGCTCGTCGCTATGATACTTGCTAAAAGAAACTCCGTATTCTATATCCTCTGGAATCTTTCTGATCGACAAGACAGCGAGAACCAAAATTATAAAGATCGGCACGAAAATAATGTAGACCATTTTTTTATGTTTTTTTATATAATTCATATTTGCTTATCAGTTTATCAGTACAACTACAAAAACAATACGAACAGCCCCGATGTTATAAGGATAATCGCCACTACTTTGTGAAGTATATGACCGGGACGCAAAACTTCTTTTATATATTTCGGCCTTCTTTTACCGAGTGCAATCACAATAATAAACAAAAATACAAACTGAAGTCCGGTAAGAGCATTTACGACTGATACATCTCCGATATTAATAGCCCAGAGCAAAAGAAGAAAGACGGTACCAGATAGCACCTTGTTGCCGATTACGAGAGACCGGATTTTGTTTGTGCTTTTTTTCATTCCGCTAAAAACCGCAAAAAGTACCGGTGGCCACAAAAGTAGAAGTAGAGCTCCGAGTACATTTCCCATCCGCGACCAGAAGAAAGCATTTATAAAATCAGTATTATTAAACATCAATTTTATACAAACCGAGGATACTGCAAATAAAAGCCCTGAACAAATTACAAAAAACAGCGCTTTCAAATTAAATCGCAGGTGTGCCACAAAAAGCATACCGACGACCAGCAACACCACTCCCAAGAAAAAATGTCGAGGCAATTCACTCCCTAAGATGAAAAAACTAAATCCAAATGTCGAAGCGGCGGTAACAGCCCCGAGAAAAGGTGCGACATCGGTTGCATCGGCAACCTTCAGTGAGCTATAGAGAAAAATAAGTGCACCAATATAGGTTCCGGCGACTAAAAGGGCAAGCTCAATTACAAGCTGGCTCGGCAAATGTATTATACCGAAAGGCACAAGTACAATCGGAAAAAAAGACAGGATTCCGATGTAAAAAGCATAGACTGCTGGTCTCGGAATCTCGGGCGAACTCACGAGATATTTATCAAGCAATACGACTATTGCTTGAAAGAATTGAGCTACTACAACCAATAAAATCCAAAATTCCATATTATAGGTAAATTATAATTTAAACTCTACTTTCTATCCACGGAAAGCTTACCGATTCTGATTTTCTTCTATTATTTTTCGATACGAAAAAGCGGAATCTTTGATGGTCCTCTTTTGGCTGTCGTAGTCGATATGTATAAGTCCAAACCTTTCGTTAAAACCCTCCGCCCATTCAAAATTATCAAGAAGGGACCAGTGAAAATAACCCCTGACGGGAATTCCTTTCGCTATTGCATCTTCCAAAATATTTACATGCTCTCTTATAAAACCAGCTCTTTTTTCATCGTGGCGGTCGGCTATACCGTTTTCAGTTATGTAAATCGGCTTTTTAAAAACCGCTACCTCATCGAGAACAGACAAAAGTCCTTTCGGATATATTTGCCAACCCATATCAGACTCAGGCAAATTTTCATCCACGCCCAACTTCTTGTGGAAATAATAATTTATACCTATAAAATCCTGATGATTTCTTATAAGGCGTAGAAATAAACTATTTCTTACAATCCGAGCGATTTTTGCACCAATTTTTAGAAACGGATTTTTGCCCGCGATTAAATCGACATTGTTTTTTGCGATACCGATCTGTATAAATTCATTTTTTAATTTCATTTTCTTGTATGACAGACGGTGACATCGCACAAGATTTACATAGACACGAGCAAAGTTGAAAACATTCTTTTCAAACGGAGGCCACTTGCCTCGCAGATATCCGTTACCAGCAAAAACCAAAGGTTCATTTATTGTTACCCAAAAATCGGCTTCCCTACCAAGCTTTTCAATTACAAAAGATGAATATCTCGCAAACAAGTATGGAGCTTCTTTCGCTATCATTCCTCCTTTGTTTGATAGCCAAACTGGAATCGTAAAATGCCAGATTGTTACAAACGGAATCATACCGTTTTCTTTAACAGCTCTTATCATTTTCCGGTAATGTTCTATAGCATCTTCGTCGAAAACTCCTTCTTGAGGTTCTATACGCGACCATTCAATAGACATTCTATAGGCGTTTAGGCCGATTTGTTTAGCAATCGCAAAATCAGATTGGAAAAGATTGTAATGATTGCAAGCTGCACCAGCGCCCGGAACCTTATGATTTTTTGCCGCTCGCGCCCAATCATTGTTATATATTCCACCCTCCACCTGATACGATGCGGTCGCTGCTCCCCAAAGAAACTCTTTTGGAAAATTTTTCATTGCATTAATTGTAGCATAGAGAATGTAACATTTGACACAAGAGAGGAATTTTTAATTTCCAATTTTTAATTTTTAAAGAATTTTTATAATTCCCGAATTTCCAAACGAAAACATTAAGAGCTTACAATGGACAACTTGATACAGGTTTAGGATCCAGGTAGTCTGACTAACTCCGCTGCGGAGTTAGTCAGACTACCTTTAACCCTCCATTCTTCCTAAAAGCCCGCCTGCTCCCGACCATCGGGAGGGCTGGCAGGCTAAAACCTAACAGATATTTAAGCGTTATTTACAAAAATTCCCGCACGAATGAACATCCGTTCGGACAGACAAAAATTCCAAATTTTAAAATTTTATTTAAGATTTTAGATTTGATTTTTAAGATTTTTTCATTCGTACTTTCGTATCTTTATTAGTATTTCGTACACCACACACATAGACCACATCGCTATTGCAGTGTTTTGCAAAACATTGCAATAGCGATGTGGATTCAACCCCGACAAACCACAAGCTCTTCACTGTGCTATAATGCTTTATGTATGATTAAAAAATTTTGGCAATGGTATGAAAAACATTACCTCGTAAACGTCGGGACAGCGGCTTTCCTATTCCTACTTCAGATTATCCATCTTATTTGGCTTATAGGAGATGTCGTAATCGGACGCCTAACGGGCGAAGCACTTTTCCACCTACATGAGAACATTGAGTGGTTGGTGATCTTGGTTGATTATACAGAGATCCCAGCAATAATCAGCGTATCTTTAGTTTATATAAACGAAATCCGAAAAGGTAAACGATTCAAACCGATTTTATATTTGATTTTCTTAAACAGTCAATGGCTTCATATATTTTGGATAACCGATGAGTTCGTCGTACAAAGTTTTGGAGGCACGGGTGTGGCACTACCACTTTGGCTTGCTTGGATAGCAATACTTATAGATTATCTTGAATTACCGGTTATAGTTGAAACTCTAAAGAAATTCTTCCAAGCCGTAAAGCAAGGCGACAAGACTGCAATTCAAGAATCTCTCAGAGAAGAGTAGATAAATAGCTTTTAGCTTATAGCTGTTAGGGAAATGAAAAATATAGACCTTACTCTTTCGAGCTTATCAACTTTATTTAAATAACCACAGAGGCTACGCAACAAGAATTCTCCATTTGCGTAGGATCTAAATCAGATATAAATCCTGATAATCGCCCACACCAATAAATTTGGCTTCACCACGAAGGATTTTCTCAAATGGCTCACAGGCAAAACACCCTCCAGAAGGACAGGCAAATTCATTTTTCTCACGAGCATCCTTTACCTTAAGTGCGACTGAAAGTACTGCTTCTTCGGCTTCTTTAGCATCAGGCAAAGGTACTTCTTTCGGCACATCCTCTCTATCGACATACCAATAATACGCTCCTGTTACTGGTCTTTTTTGCAAGTTATTTAAGAGTAAATAATATATCGGCAACTGAAGCGAATTCTCTTTTTCATCATGCTTGCCGGTTTTAAAATCCAAAACTTTCACACTATCATCGTCCGGTGAATATATAAGCCAATCTATTTTTCCGCAAAGTATTATATTCTCCTCTTCTGATAGATAGAAATTCGGGGGCATTCCGTTTGCATGTTCTTTTATCTTCACTGTTTTCTCGGTCAACGGCCCGGGATTGTCCATAACCCTCTGTATCATTTGCCGACCCCTTTCTTTTGTCTCATTTTCTTCCTTTTCACTTTTAAAACCTCCCCTCTCACCAGAGACCCTTTCCCAAGCTTTATTAAAATCATCCAGTAATGAGTGCTTGAATCTATCTTCCACTTTAAAACGAGCCAAGCCCTCCAAGACATCGTGGACCGCCAAACCCAAGGACATCGCTGGATTTACGACTCCTATTTTTTTCCTACTTTTGGGATCTTTGTAAACGTTTTTAAGATAATACGCTCTTGGGCATTTCAAAAAATCTCCCATAGAGGAGTGAGATACCCACACGGCACTGTATTTATCAGGCATAGATACATAATATAAAAACGATAATGATTTAACAAGCCAAAACCCTATTACCAATCTACCAATGAAATTCCAATCTACTAATACCTACTAATATTCCGAGATGCGGATTATAAATAACCAATAACTGTGGTAATTTTTAATTTCCAATTTTTAATTTTTAAAGAATTTTTATAATTCCCGAATTTCCAAACGAAAACATTAAGAGCTTACAATGGACAACTTGATACAGGTTCAGGATCCAGGTAGTCTGACTAACTGGGTCTGTAAAGATTAGTGTGTCTCATCCCTGTTAATAAATGAAAATTGGTGAACCGGAAACTTCGACCAATTTTTGTGCTCGAATTCTTTAATAATAATGAAAACATAGTCCAGCAATCTCTCCGG
>Ga0210057_1003621_pt1 | contig 21222 bp, 19 predicted proteins | sample CryGeyCG2114_010_2_FD_183968 | JGI IMG/M metagenome (GOLD analysis project Ga0210057, IMG submission 183968) | Groundwater microbial communities from aquifer - Crystal Geyser CG10_big_fil_rev_8/21/14_0.10 (SPAdes) (version 2) | ecosystem: Environmental > Aquatic > Deep subsurface > Groundwater ...
GTCAAACCCCAATTGAGAAAATCCAGATATAGGATAACACTCCCGTGGGGCGACGGCTTGAGTTTTGCCGATCTGACAAAGACCCCCGCTGGAGTCATTACCAAACAAGCGAAAGGAGGCATTAACGAACTAACCCTTACCCAATATCCTTCGTTTCTTTCGGCTTGAGTAACCGGATCAAAGAGAAGATTTACTGTACGAGTATAAGTACCCTCTTCATCGTCTGGATTGGGACTACTGATATCCAATCTAATCACATAGCCATTTCCCCAAAGACCTTTTCTCGTGATCTTTAGACTCCATGAAGAATCGTGATAGATTTCCAGATCAAATGATCCCTTATTTCGAATAGGAATACTAATTCGAAAGTACTTTCTAATTTCCGGTCTCGGAGCGCTTGCTACCAGATCAAACATCATTTCCTCCTTTGTTAGAGATTCACACCTTAAAGGTGATCTACGTTCACACCTTCGGTTGTTCGACCAAAAACCGTTTAATCTCTCAAAGAACCCAAGACAGAATGGACTGATAATATCATAAAGTTAAATTAAAAACAAACTAAAGAGGATAAAGATAAAGGCACTACCATAGATAAAATATTTTTGATTATCATTTGAAATCTCGGTTTTAATCGGCCAAAATAATAATTTTTTCAGAAATTCCTGATTGCCGGAGCGAAGTAATTCTATTTCATCTTTTAATAAATGCAGAAACATGGCCATCACCAATCCCTTGCCAAAAATATTACTGGTGGAAGACAAAACAAAAAAACACAAAATTACCAAAACCGCCTGAAATAAAACATTATGGAAAACCAGTTTGATCCGTTCGCCAGAGGTATCCGCCAGCAATACCAAGGTTTCTTTAATATTTCCCTGATCCCAAACTCTTTTTACCCGCAAACTATTGTAGTCTTCCGGATGGGAAACCAAAACGTAAATAAACTGGTCCAAATCCGGCAGCATGGTTCCCACAAAACTACCCAGCCAAAAAAATAAAAATGTTGGCAACTGAGTTTGCCAGGATTGGTGAAGATTAAAACGAAATAAACTTATCAGCCAAAGCCAGGTAAAAGTTACCAAAAGATGAGATTTTAATTCTTTCTTGAGCATTAATTTAGTATAGCATTATTTCAACTGTCATTCCCGCGTTTACCCTGTAAGGGAAAGCGGGAATCTATATAATAATTAAGATTATCAGTTGATCAGAGTATCAGGTCAAGAAATCAGAGATCAGTAAAACTGTATTTTATTGCTGATACTCTGTTCTCAGATTTTACTTATCCAGATTTTCTGATTTACTGATTTACTTTTTCTCTTTCTTTAGTTGTCCCACCTTCCACATGAATAACCTTCCTTTGCTTCTTGCTTTAGCATCAGAAACAAAATTCTTGGCCTTTTCTAAAATTTCTCTTGGAACAGTCTTGGCCATTTTGATATACAAAGCTTTGTGGGGCATATCGTCCAACTCCACCGCCAAATCATAACCATACTTTTGAAATTCGGCCGAAATATATCGATCCTCAAGCGGGTTAAAATTTTTCAGAATATCTTTTATTGATGTTGGCTTATCTTTATTTCTTTGGTTATTCATAATAATTTAATATAAGAATATCAGTAAATCGGTAAAATCAGGTTAAGAAAACGGAGATCAGGAATCAGCTATTCGTTTACTGATATCCCGTTCTCTGGTTTACTTATCCTGATCCTCTGATCTTCTGTTCCGCTTTGTTTTTCAGTCATCCAAATTCTCCCCCTTGATCACTAATAATTGGGTTAGGCTGAATATCCCCGCCATGATAAATGTTAATTCCAAACCAAAACCGGAAAAAATAATCCCAATCATTATTAAACAAGCACTCATCGCCCCAATTCCCACTGCCAATTCCCGAAACAGAATTGCTCTACCGGTTGCGTGGCCATGAACTGCTTTTTGATAACTTAAAGCACTAAAGGGAATTCCGGTCATTCCACCGGTCAACCGGTCAACAATGTCTAAAGAAAACAACGCCGGAATGTTTCTGAATATGAACCGGCCTAACCAGATAACGGAACTAACCAACGAACCAATAAGGATCATTTCTTTTTTCCCTTTTAAATCCATGAACCGGCCAATCAACAAATTAACCAGCGCCGACAAAATCATGGCCGAAGTAAAGAATTCTCCCAAGGAAAATTCTTTTTTAACCAATAAATATATATATAAAGGAAAAATAATCGCGTAAACCGTGGCCGAAGCGGCATTGCCAGCGTAGGCCAAAAACATCCGCGGGTGATTTTTAAAAAGCTGGAGAATTTCCGATAGATTCGTATCATGAACAATCTTTTGTTCTTCTGATTCCCTTAGAAACAACATCGAACAAACAACAAACAACAAAGAAACCAAAAACAAAGACCGATACCCGATATTTGATATCAGAAATCCGCCAAAGATAGGCGTGATCATTAACAAAATCGTATTTACTATCCCATTCATTCCCAATTCATTACCAAAATGATGAAAACTACCGATTTTTGCCATTAATCCATGCCGGCCGAACCAATAAAGACCGGTGGAAATTCCCAAAAATAAAGGGGCAATAAAAACCAGAAAAATGGGGTCTTTAAAGAAAAATAAAGTCAGCAAACAGATTATAAAGAATATTTCACCCAAATAAATCGGAACTTTTAAGCCGTATTTCAAAGACAGGTATTTGGCCAAAAAATTGGCCCAAAATTTAAAAAATTCGGTCACCAGGTAGAAAAAGACGGTTCCCGCCAAAGCAATTTTCGGTGAATAAGAAAAAACTAGCAAGATATTATAAATATAAACGGCGGAAAATAAAGTAAGCAACGATATTGCCACTCCCCTAAAAGATTCATTTAAAAATAACGGAAGCAGTTTTTTCATCTATCTTATTATATAATAAGTTTTGAAAAGAAAATCGCCCCGAAAGCTTGTGCTCGCTCGGGGCGATACTTGGTCCACAGAACTAATCTGTCACCTTAATATAAGGGCAGACCTTGTGCTTCTGGGCCATTATCCAAGCCGTGATGACTTGGACTGTAGTAAAGTGTGAAGCACGGTACTTGATATCATCTCCGATTTTATCCAGAAACACTACAGCGCAAATCATGATAGCGATTACCACCACGACGATTACCATGAGACCAATGATGCTAAGCACAGCCAGGATTGCTCTCGGCCATGCCAGATAGGAAGCGGCGAGCAACCCGACCAAGCCCACCATCCAGAGCCTGATATATCGATGGCCGAGGGGTTGCTTGAAGAAAAAGAACAAAGGTGTCCAAATCAAGAGAACCCGGACAAAGTGACAGAGGTTCTCATTGTAGTCCGACTTATTCTTTCCTCCGTGTCTCTCCCAGTACGCGTAGATTCGTCCCAGGAATGAGTTCCGACGACTGACAGTAAGCATCTCTCTTCCTCCTTGAGAAAATAATACTGATAGGCGATTCTGCGATTTCAACGTACAGCCATATTCAAATGTGCTACAATAATATAATACGAAATCGTTCCAAAGTCAACTATAAGATAAATAAAAGAAATGAAAATTATTGTAGGTCTAGGCAATCCTAGCGAGAAATACGAAAATACCCGGCATAATATTGGATTTATGGTTGTGGATGAATTAGCTAGAAAGTTTTCAGTATTTAGTGTTAAGTATTCAGTTGACAGGAAAGCAAACGCATTGATTCTGAAAACCAAATTCAATGGCAATGATATTCTCCTTGTAAAACCTCAAACCGAAATGAATGCCTCCGGTTACGCCGTCAAATCTCTTCTTCTCGCTTCCCGCCTCTCGCATCTCGCTTCTAATCTCTGGGTTATCCATGATGATCTTGACCTTCCGCTTGGCAAACTTAAAATCACCCTTGGTCACGGCTCCGCCGGGCACCATGGAATTGATTCTCTTGTTGAACAATTAGGAACCCAGGATTTTGTCAGATTCAAAGTTGGAATCGGACCATTGGGAAAAACAAAAACCAGACATGAAGTTATTGATTTCGTTTTGGAAGAATTATCCGGTAAAGAAGCGGTTGAGGCCGATAAAATGATTAAAAAGGCTTCTCAAGCGGTAGAACTAGCACTAAAAAGGGGCATCGAAACGGCAATGAATCAATACAACAAGTAATTTAATTACTTGGTGATTTTCTCCAACTGTTTTTCCGCGAATTCCCCGACCACCGGCAACATGTATTTTTCTCCCTTATAAGCCTTCATTATTAAGAATAACCAAAGGATAAAGGCCCCAATCATCACCAAAGGAGAAAGAATCCAACCAATAATGGGAATAAAGCTGAAAATAGTCACCACACCGAAAACGATAATTGACTGCATCGCGTGGAAACGGATATATTTATCGTCTTTTTCTAAAAGAAGAAGCAAAATTCCGCTTAGCCACCAAAAGACGTAGGCCAAAGCTGCTTCGGTATTAACCGGGAGACCGGTTATGGTTTTTCCTTCTGCCATAAATCTTGTCACCTCCTTTCAATCTAACAATATATCATTCATAACAATATAGCAATCACAGCAATGTCATTTGTTCCAGCGACTTTTCCTCATCTCCCTTATTACCCACATCGCCCTCCTGGCCCCAGATTTTTACCACCCCGAAAACCCCGTCATATCCCGGTTCTACCACAATATTTCCCGATCTGACTTTTTTAATTCCTTCCGCCACTCTTTCACCAGATAATTTCTCAATTTCTTCGGGTTTTGTTTGGAGCAAAACATTAAACTCACCCCCGAAATTTTCCGTTAACTTTTTATACTCAATTAGTGTTTTTTGACTGAAAGTGGTTGACTCAAGCGACTCAGCCAAAATTTCCAACAGCGGAACCAACATTGCGTACGGCGGCCTGTTCTCATACCCTATCCATTTAACCCCGTATTCGTCAATTCTTTGTTGTATGTTGTTTGTTGTAATTTCTCTTGTCGCTAACTGTTCTACTCTGTGCATCACCCCCACCGTCAAACCCTTGCCACAAACCGGACAAATTTCTCCTTTGGTTTTGGTTTCCTCCGGCGACTGTCGAATATTACAGTTTCGATGACCGGTATAATGATATTTGCCTTCTTCGGGATAAAATTCAAGGGTATGGGAAATGTGAGGAAGTATATCGGTTGATCTGGAGATCTGGTTAAGAGATCGGTTATCGGAGAACTGTTCTTCTGCTCTCTGATTTACTATTGCTTTCCTTATTATTTGGTATGTTAATTCTTTAGTATCACCAATCTCAAACACCGTCGCCTCCCTCCCAAGCTTCGCCCCCGAATGGGCGTCCGAATTGGAAATAATTGACCGGTTATCCAGCTCCCCTATCCGCCAATTCATTTCCGGAGAACTCGAAAGTCCTGTTTCCACCGCGAAAATATTTTTGGCCATGTCACCAAAACATTCATTGATTGAATCAAATCCAGACTCGGAACCATACAAAGAGAACCAAGGGGTCCAACAATTATGAACAGCCGTAAATTCAGTAAGATAAGAATTGTCTTTTTCAACTTCTAAATTATAGACATCTCCCTTATAATCTTCAGTTTGAATTTCTCTTATGGGAATATAAATATAGTTTTTATCCATCCATCCGTGTTTTCTTTCCATTTTTGTTTTGAATTTTTCAAATTCTTTTTCGGATAATAAATTAAATTTGTCTTCAAAAAAAGAAAGGTTAGAAAAGTAATAACTATCGTGTTGTGCCGTTATGGTTCTTTTACCGAGCTGGTGATTTCCTCTTCTTAAATGATCTTGGATACTATCAATCCTAATTGAAGGAATAATTCCCAAACGTAATAAAATTATTTTCATCTGGTTCATTAATAATCTTGAAGAAGTATAACCGTCGTCCCCTCGCCACCAGCCTTTAATTATTTCTTTTTGTTTGTTTAGCGGTAAAAATAACATCCAACTAGGCAGACATTTTGTAAAAGTTTTCCTCTCGGTCTTGGAAGAATAAAAAAGACGACCGAATTCATTGGAAAGATTTTTAGAAAAAAACGTTAGTTCTTTCCCTTTAGTGTTTTTTCTTTGATACTCCCGACAATAATCTAATTTAAAAACTTCTTTCATAAGATATTTAACATCTTCAATGTAATCAGTCTCTTTTTCTGAAAAACAAAACCCTATGCTGTCCCGATTATCGGTATAGCCTTCGGCTAAATAATAACCAATCAAACGATAGTAATCTTCGCTAAATTTATTGTCTCTTATCTGCTTTATTCGAGGGTATAAAAGAACATCAGAATTTTCTAAATCTTTAGCCAAAATCCACTCCGGTTTGTATTTTAAATAATCTTTTTTTCTACAAAATTTTTTATCGCTGCAACTAGATTTACAAAATCCATTCGTCGATTTGCATTTCTTTTTTGTCTTTATAGCATAAAACGGATGTTCTTCAGTCGTTTTTATTCCAAGCGGAAAATAAAAAAGTTTAACATGATAAATCTTTCCATGATAATTTCTTTTTAAAACACTTGTTACTTTTTGCAATCGTCCTTTGTGGGTATAAACCAAGTCTTTTTCCTGAATTTCATCTATCCGAGTAACGCCGTTTTTGGTGTGTAAGTATGTTTCAGGCAACAAGCAATGCGCTGGTATTATTAATGCTTCCGGTGATGTTTCCAAAACCAAAACCGTCAAATCCCGGGCTGACATGCCTAAAATCGGCCGGCCGTCGCTTAACAAATTCCCTCTTTTCCCTAATGCCGAATTAATTTTTTCGGCTTCAGAAATACTTGGCGCCATCACCACTAAATGAATCCGTCTTCCTTTCCCTCCCTGACTAAAAATACACGATATTTCGGTGGTCAAAATAAATTTTGGCTTTCTCCCGTTTACCCTGTAAGGGCTTCCCGCTTCTAACTTCTCGCCTCTCAATTGGTAAATCCCTCCGCCAACCTCCTCCAAACCAGCTTTGATTTCCCTAAACCAAACCGGATGAGTAAAATCAGCGGTGGTGATTAAATCAATTCCTTTAATTCTTGCCCATTCGGCAATTTCCGGTAAAATCATCTGCTGGGAAACAGCGCGTGAGTATTTGGAATGAAAATGTAAGTCTGATATTAGTTTCATAAACTAAATTCAAAAGTCAAAGGTTAAAAGTTAAAATTTCAAGTCAAAAATCAAAAGTTTAGTCTTTACTTTTGACTTTTAAATTGTACTTTTGCATTTTGATTTTTAAATTATTAATGAAGCGCTTACCAATAAAAACATCCCTATTGTGTGCGAAATACTAGATATTAATAAAAATTTACCTGTTTTGATTTCTGACATTCCCAACAAACTTACCCCTAGTTCATCCGGTAAAGGTGAAACAATAACAAACGCTCCAAGCACGGGCAAAGTCCAGCCAAAATATTTGGTATGGAGGATTTTTTTTAAGTGACTGCCGGTTATTTTATCGTAAATCGGCGCAATTTCCTCCTCAACTTCATCTTTAACAAAATAAAAAATTAGAAAGTCGCTAATAACCGCCCCGATCGCCGCAAAAATAATTAATTCCACTGGTGATAAAGTCTTGGCCAGCGTCATTAGAATAATAGCGCCAGTCGCAATTGTAAAGGTCGAGACAAACAGCATTCCGGCAATTAAAGCCCCCAAATACCCTAATTCCCCCATCTGCCCTAAAAAATCCTTAAACCAGGGTAATTGGGAAAAAATCACCGCAATTCCTAATCCCAAAATCAGTAAAACCGGGTTTCTGTGTTTCCAATAAGGTAGAATTTTCATTATTTAAGTATACCAGAATGTCATCCTGAACGCAGTGAAGGATCTAGGCTGAAGCCGCATACGCTTCGCCAAGTCTGACTTGGCTTCGCTAGATTCCTCGTTTACCCTGAAAGGGTTACACTCGGAATGACAATTAACAATATAACAATCTAGCAATCGTAGTAATTGCGGTATATAATTCCGTCCAGTTGAACAAAAAAGGTTCAGAACATTAAATAAGGAGGAAGGCAATGAAGGTCAAAACCGGTCGTAAATACCGAAGAGTTCCCGCCAAACCAACTCAAATGTGAGATGACTTTTCATCTCGAAGGAGATCGGACTGACTGGTGCATTCCTGGAATTCCTTCGCCGAACGGTTCATCGATTCATGTTCATGTTTATGATCCGGAAGAAGGAAGATTTGACAACTTCGAACTGGAACCCGATCGCATGGTCATGGTAAAGGAGGAACAAGATGAGGCAAGTTAGGGTAGAAACGCTGAAACGTGGCGATGTGTTCAAAGTTTCGGAAGCATAGCAGAAGCTCAAGGGTTTTGAAGTCGCTTTGTGCGAGTAGATCTATCTGGGGCAAGAACAAATTCGGCTCATTTTTGAGACGGATCTCTTGCCCCCAGTTTTTCCTCTCCCAATACCCCAACCTTTCATATTTCACCCCGATAGCAGTTAATAAACTGATATATCGAATTTAAAATTTCAAATTATTGTTTTTTTACTTCTTCTGAAGTTCGAACATCTCTTGCACCTCTTTCACAGATGTTGCATCTTCCGGACTTTTATCATCCCTAAAATCCACTAACCTGGGGAATCTTAAGGCATATCCCGGCTCTTTTTCTGTTCTTCCTGCCGTATGCACTGGTGATCTGCTTATTTCGTCGGCCCGAATGACAACAACCATTTCCGGCCGCACCCACACGTCACACTTCATCGCTTTATCAACCTCATATCTCTCCGGCTTACTTTGCACTTTGCACTTTGCACTTTGTTGCCGAAGGTTTTTCCATTCCTCGTCCGTCAACCCCGTTCCAATTTTTGCTATCGTTTTAAAGGTATCCGCTTTTTGATCATAAACTCCAATTAAAAAATCCCCGATTCCAAAATCCGACCTTTTTCCCTGACCGAAATCATATCCCATCACCACCGCGTCAATTTCATCATCCAGTTTTCCCTGGTAGCTTCTTTTTAATTTAATCCAATTCCAGCCCCGGGCCCCGGCCTGATATTCCCCGTCTAACTTTTTGGCCATAATTCCTTCCAAACCTCTGGAAATCGCGTCCTGAAATATTATTTCCAGTTCCTTCGGTTCTTCCACAATCGTCATCTTTGAAACCATAATATTCCCCTGATTACCCCGATTTCCCTTATTTCCCTGACCGTTTACAATTTTTTCCAGCCATTTCCTTCTTTCTACAAACGGTTCATTAATCAAATTTTTTCCGTCAACATACAAACAATCAAAACACATAAGTTTCAAAGGAACTTCTTTTGCTGTCTTTTCAATCTCGTATTTTCTTTTTCTCTGAACCGTTTCTTGGAATGGTAAGAATTCTCCTGTCTGCGGATTATAACCAATTGCTTCCCCTTCAAAAATCACATTTTTGGCTTTAACTTGTTTTAGAATCGCGGCCGCCAAATCCGGAAACATTGCCGTTGTTTCTTCCATATTTCGGGAAAACATTCTAACTTTACTACCATCTTTGTGTACGGCAACACGGAATCCGTCAAATTTCCCCTCCACCGCGCATTTGCCGATTTTCTCGATAATGTCTTTCGCCGAAGACAGCCTTTCCGCCCGCGCCATCATTATTGGTACTCCAACTTCCGGTTGAACACCCCGAAGTCCCCGAATTCCCTGATCCTTAATTACCCGCGCGATAAAACCTAAATCCGGCCTGACATTAAAAGCTCTTTCAATTTCCTCCCGATGCTCTTTAGATTTACCAATGAACCAGGACAACGCATCCAAAACCGTCATGTCTGAAAAACCTAATCTCATTTTTCCCAAAGGAATTCTTACCACATATCTAACGGACAACGGATCAAGGTTGCCTATTAATTCTGAAAGGATATTAACTTTTGTATCAACCGACCCCTCCCCGCTAGTCTTTGCTAATCGGTAAAGTTCGTTATAAACCTCGGTCACGCTCAATTCCCGCTTCTCGCTTCCGAATAGTTTCAGGCTTCCAGACTCCATCTTTTCCCCCACAACCCCCAAATCCCCCAATTTTCCAAACTGTTTACTGATTACTGAAGGCGGTACACCAAATGCCCGCGCTAAAACCTGTATCATTATTCGATCCGCCATTCCAAATTCCAGCGGTTCATATAGCGGTGCCACCCTCCCCTGAATCAGATAAACAACTTTATCAATCTCATCCAGGCCTGCCTCGCCGATCAGGCGGGCCAAAATTTCCGTCATGGAGTTGCGGGACGGAGTTTGTTCCAGTTGTTGAAAGAATAAAGCCAAATCTGAAAATTTCATAATCTATTTGGCAGGAAGATAGCGCGAGAAAAAGATAAAGGCAAAAATCACGACTCCTATAAACAAAAGACCAAAGACGATAGACAACCACCCCTGGGTTTCGCTTTTTAAAACTTTATTTAATCCTTCGCCCATTAGTGTTAAGCCAAAAAGCGTTGGCAGAATTAAAATCATGTATAAAAACTGCGGGTCGTTTGGACTCATACTTATTCCTAATTACTAGTTACTAATTACTTTCTAAGCATGTACTTAGCCAACTTTGTCTTGCCTTCTTTCTTCACTATACCTTTTTCCATTAAGTCTTTCAAATCCCGCAAAACCGTGTCTTCGGAAACCATTGGGATCAATTTTTTCGCGTCTTGGGTGACAACCTCTGAATTTTCTTCCAAATATTCGACAATCTTAATTTGCCGTTCGGACAAAGCGATTTGCTTGCCCAATTTTCCTTTAAGTTTGACGTCAACCGACAACCTTTTAACTTTATCCTTCATTCTTGAAAGTTCAATTGCTAAACAAACGGAATAATATTCAATCCAGGAAGTTAAATCTCGGCCTTCCAAAGACGAAGCCTGCTTGGTCACCAACTGCAAAGTACCAAAATAGGCCACCGCGTCTTTATCAAAATGTTCTTCCAAAGAAAATAATTTTTTAATATCATAACCCTCAACAAAAAGCACCAAGGTCGCAAACGCCCGCGAAGTCCGGCCATTACCCTCCACAAAAGGATGAATGTCCACTAAGACATAATTGGCAATTGCCGCCCGAATCACCGGGTGAATATCCTTCGCCTCTTTTGAATTTAACCAATCCAAAAAGGCTTCGATCAGATAAGGCACTTCGGGATGCGGCGGCGGCCGGAAAACTACTTCGCCGGTGGCGCTGTTGCGTAAAATCACTTGAGTGGTTCGGTAATGGCCGCATTCTTCCGGCTCGAGAAGTTTTTCGCAAGTCAATTCGTGAATTTTTTTCAACTGTTCTTCAGTATACTTATTATCTGATTTTTCGCCCAGCTCATCAATGTATTTCATCGTATTCCGATAGTTAATCACCTCCTGAATGTCCCGTTCCCGGCCGGCGATGTGCTGACCTTCCAGGACTTTGACCGCTTCATTATAAGTCAGCTCGTTGCCTTCAATATGAGTACCGTAATGAATGGTTCTTTCCAAAGCTTCCTGTTGAAATTGTTTTTCCCAAGCGGGAACTAAAGGCGCGTTATCAATCACTTCCCGACAGGCCTCAATTGAACCGATATTTCGAAGAATTTCGTTATTAATTGTGAATTTGGGAGTATACATAATTAAAAGTATATCAGTAAATCAGAATATCAGAGGAAGAGATCAGACAATCTGAGATCGGATATTATTCCTGATAATCTGTTCTCTGTTTATCTTTACCCGATCTGCTGATCTACTGTTTTACTTACTCAATTTTCGCACTTCTTGCGGTAAAAAACAAGATGTGCAACTCACCTTCCAGAGGTGATACTTTGGACATTCCGGGAATGTCTTAGCTTGGCATTCCGGTAAACTTCGTACACACCGGGTGTGTCTTAACACGAAGTGTACATTTGTTTTCACTGAAGAAAAAAAGAAGATTCAATTGGAAATTGTTACCCAAATGGTGACTTTATCTTCCAGCGCCTTCGGTTTGGTTGCCGCTTTAGCATGGAATAGTGTCATTCAGGAGTTTGTAACCGGTTATATCAAACCTTTAATTGGAAACGGGTCAGGAATGATTTCTTTATTGATTTACGCAATCATTATTACCGTTTTGGCTGTAATCATTACTCTTCATCATAATTACCAAAATTTTCCATTTTCCACATCGGATGTGGAATAGCTTGACACCTCGGGATTTTTATTCAAATAGTGCTTTTCTAAGGTAGGTTTTTATTAAGGATTGGTAAGGAATATCAATTTCATTTGCCCTTTCCTTTAAACGATTAATTAAATATTCCGGCAACCGGATGGAAATAGACCGAGAAGTTGGTTTTAAATTAGGGAAAGAGACTCTTTTAAAATCACTGGGTTCAAAGTAATCAGTAAGGTTTATTTTTGCCCAAAAATCTCTCTCTTCGTCCTCGTTTCTAAATTTTGGTAACTTAAGTTGTTTCTTCATAGCAGATAAAATCTGATATATCGAATCTACGATTCGTTATATAATTTTCTTTCTTTTTTATTAATATCTCTGGCAGAAATTATTCGTATTTTATCGTTTCTGATGGTAAAAACGATATACAATAACCTCTCTTCTCTCGTTTTTCCGATAATTATAAATCTATCTTCTCTTTCGGAATGAAATTTATCTTGGGATATGACTTTATTTTCATCAAAAAAGATTTCTTCAGCTTCATCGCAACTAACCTTGTGTTTCAAAAAATTCTTATCCTGATTCCCTTTATCCCAAATAAATTCCGCCGGTTCTTTATAAATTAAATCTATCTGCTTCATATTGTATATACTATTCTATACATTGTCAAGTATGATTTGCAAACTCTGGTTCGTCCGAAACAAAATAATGATCTAATCCCTTAAGAGATTCTCCTGGTTGGGGATATTTTCCAGAACTGACTTTGGCGTACAATCCATAAGGATCAATTACTGTTCTTTCATTGGTTTTCAAATCTTTTCTTTGCATTTCAAAATGAAGTTGAATTATTTTATATTTACCAGTGTTTCCAGTATTACCCGCTTTGCCGATTCTTTCACCAGCTTCCAGTCTGACAAAATCAATTTTACCCCCATCTGTTGGTATTTGAGGAATTTTCGGATTAATACTGCTTGGTTCCAAGTGAACATAAATTGTTTCAAATCGAGTATCGCCAACAACCATTCTAAGATTTACAAAATACCCCCAGCCTTTGTCAGAAATTCCCCAAAAAGCCTCGCCGTCATTTGTTGCATAAACATCAAAAGAAACATATTCTCCGTCAACTTTTCTCACATAATCAATTCCCTTGTGTTCCCCGCCCGGCTCGTCCCCAATCGTTCCGTCATACCCCCTAAACCTTCTACCAGTTTTATCGGCGGCTCCAGTTTTGCAAAAGGATAATTGGTTAGAATTTTTTCGTTTTCAGGAATCATTTTCGTTTACATTATAACAATATAGCAATCTAGCAATATAACAATCGCTAACTAAAATATTTTCCTAATACTTCTGGTATTTCTAAAATTAAATCTTCCGAATTATATGCAAATCCAACTTTCTCGTAAAGTTCGTCGGCCGCTTTCTTAACAATCCAGCTGGCGGCACAAGCGGCAAAGAATGGTTCATTTTGAGCCGCCAAAGCCGCGGTCAAACCAGCCACCACATCACCCGTGTTTCCTTTGGTTAATCCCGCATTTCCGCCCTTAACCAAAACACATTCATCAGGAGAGCAAACAATCGTTTCAGGAGTCTTGTAGACAATTATACAGTTATATTTTTTTGCCATTTCCTGAACTTTCCCCTCAATTCCCTCATCTTCCCCATATTCCCCAAATAGCATCCTAAATTCCTTTTTGTTCGGTGTCAGTATCGCTTCTTTCGGAATCGAATTCACATTCATTGTTTGTAAACTTCCCGCATCAATTACCCATTGCTTGTCGGGAAATTTTTCAAACAAAGATTCTGTTATCTGTTTCGTTAATCGACAGGCTGAATCGCAATTGTTTCCCGCATCCCGTTTACCCTGTAAGGGCATCCCGCTTCCCGCTTCTTTGTGATACCTAAGAAATCCCGGTCCAATCAGTATCGCATTAGATTTTTTAATATATTCTTCTGCCTCATTCCAGGGAACCCAGATAAAAGAAGTCAGTTGAGATTTTAATTGTGATGCAACTTCGCCAACGGCCGGCTCCGGTGAGGAAAAGAAAACCATATCCACAACCCGAGATGCAACTTTTAAAGCGGCAATCGGCGCGCCATGGAACAAACTCGATCCGCCGATAATTGTAACCTGACAATTTTCAGTTTTAGAGGAATTGCTATTTGGTCTGTATAAATCTTTTAAATCAGATTCGATAAACTCTTTCATTTTCTTTCTTCAATCTAGCAATATAGCAATGGTTTATTCCAACTTTATCACTTCTAACCCTTTCAAATCCCTGTCTCCAATTAAACCAAAATCCGTCGTATTAATTATTGTCTGTTGATTGGGAATAATTTCCAAAACCAAATTGCGATGTTCCTCATCCAGTTCAGAAAATATATCGTCCAACAAAAGCATTGGTCTTTGTCCCGTCTTTTGAGCGATAAATTCCAATTCACAAAGTTTTAGCCACAAAACACCCATCCGCTGCTCCCCTCGGCTGCCAAAGGCATTTAAATCCCGATCTTTCAGTCTAAAAGTAAAATCGTCCCGATGAGGACCAACAAGCGTCGCTGCTGCCGCGATTTCTTCTTCAGCGTACTCTTCTAATCTTGCCGGCGAAATGATGTTCTTGTTATATTCCAAAAGATACTTGATATTCGATACTGGATATTCGAAATTGTTCACAAAATTAATATATTCCTCCCGGAGATTGGTAATATACTCACCGTTCCTTATTAATAGCTGATTCCAGAAAAGCAATTGGCTTCTGGGTACTCCATTTTCCCGAATGTTTTCTAGTAATTTGTTTCTCTGTCTAACAGCCTTCTCGTAAGAAAGGCTGTTGCGGACATATTCTTTATCAACCTGAAATAAAACCTGATCCAGATACTTTCTTCTCAATGACGGTGAATTGGTCACCAATTCCAAATCTTCCGGCCGGAAATAAACCGCTTTTAAATTGCCAACAAAATCGAACATTCTTTTGGCAATTCCATTAACCAAAAATTTTTTCCTGGCCACTTTTTCGCCGGCCACTTCACCCCTGGTCAGGATAATTTCTAAGTCCGTGCTTTCTGCTCTGCTCTGTGCCTTCTGTGTTGCAGGCTCCCCATCCGAGATTCTCCCCTTGACTCTGGCAATTTCGCTCTCGTAAGCAATCATTTCACTTTCTAATCCCGCCCGAAAAGACTTTCCGGTTGCCAATAAATAAACAGCCTCCAGAATATTGGTTTTACCAACAGTATTTTTACCAACTATCAATGTTGTCCCGCCAGAAAATTCGAATTCTTTTTTAGAATAATTTCTAAAGTTTTGCAACCTAAGTTTTTGAATAAACATAATAATTGTCATTCCGAGTGTAACGAGGAATCTTCCCAGAAGATCCTTCACTACGTTCAGGATGACTTAATGCTGGCATTTCGGGCAGAAAAAGGTTCCGCGGCCGGCAATATTAATTCTTCGAATAATCCCCCCGCACCGAGGACAAGTCTCTCCATCCTTTTGATAAACTCGCGCATGATCCTGGTAATTTCCCTTGGTTCCGTCAGGTTTTATGTAAGCCTCGTCACCAGCCGACGACCCGCCGTATTTTATACCATCTTCCAAAACTTTGATTATTCCTTCTTTGAGATTGTTAATTTCCTTAACAGTCAAACTTTTTGCCGGTCTGGTCGGTAAAATTCCCGCTTCAAATAAAGCATCATTTGCATAAATGTTCCCGATTCCGGAAATCTTTTCCTGATCCAGTAATACAAGTTTTATGGCTTTTGAGGTTTTTGAAAAAATCTTTTTTAGGTATTCAGTGGTAAATTCTTTTGTAAACGGTTCCGGTCCGAGTTTTCCAACTTCCCGCTTCCAGCTTCCCGCTTCTATTACTCTTATCCATCCAAACTGTCTTAGGTCATTAAAAAATAAAGTCCCGTCGTCGGTTTTAATAATCACGTGGGTTGTTTTCCCTGGCAAATAATTATTCCAAATCAATTGCCCTGACATTTTTAAGTGAATCAGCAAACTCAATTCCCCTTCCAAATCAATCAAAAACATTTTTCCAATTCTTTTAATTCCTAAAATCTTTTTTCCAATAACGTCTTTTGGATCACCACGAAAAAGTTTTTGTTTATTAATTACAACGTCTGTAATCGTTTTCCCAACAATATCTTTCTGAAGACTGCGTTTAATGGTTTCAACTTCAGGTAATTCGGGCATACGATTATCCTTTTCTCAAGGTGTCACCTTGCGCCCAATAGCAAGGTGACACCTTATGAAACTCGTTATTTCGGTCTTGAATCGTTCCTTGCTAAACTTCTCGGCTTGTCTTATGCAATTCTGGGAATTAATTGTTAAATTGTTAAATTGTTCTATTGCTTTTATTAAGCTTTCCACTGTCGGTTCGTCAAAGAAAATGCCCGTTTTTCCCTCTATCACCGTTTCCAACACCCCGCCTTGACGCAAGGCGATTACCGGTCTCCCAAAACTCATTGCCTCAACCGGCATGATTCCAAAGTCTTCTTCTTCGGCCGGAAAAATAAAGGCTTTACAGCCGGTATATAATTCCGCTTTTTGTTTTTCGTCAACTTCGCCTAAAAATTCAATCGTCGGTCCGGCCAATTTTTTTAATTCCTCCCCATAATCCGCAAACATTCTTCCAAAAACTTTTAAGGGTAAATTTAATTTCGTGCAGGCTTCAACTGCTAAATCAATATGCTTCGGTCTTGCCAATCTTCCCCCTATCAAGAAATAGGGGCAAGGGGCTAGGGGCAAGGGGCTAGTTTTTTTATCTCTAGCCGCTAAATCCACCGGAGGATATATAACAGTTGCGTCTTTTCTATAAAATTTCTTTATTCTGTTGGCAGTATTAACCGAATTGGCAATAAAGTAATCAACCCGCTGTGCCGAAAGAAAATCAATCTGGCGCAGAAAGTGATTTGCCAGCTCACCGGCCATTCTTCCCCACCAATGTTTTTTCCAATCCCGCGCGGTCGGCAAACCGTATAAATATCTTGGCGGAGTGTGGCAATAACAAAGATGCAAAGTTTCCGGCTTGGTAACAATTAAATTAGGATTATATGCCCCGGTGGCGGAGACAATTACGACATCAAATTCACTTAAATCCAAATTATCAAAAACCAGTGGGGCAATTAATCGAAACGGACTGATTAATTTTTCCTTAAAAGGAACTTTCTGCAGAAATGAAGGAATCACCTTCCAATTTTTGACCCGATCTTGGTGCGGCCCAAGAAATTCCGGCAGATAAACTGTCGTATAAATCGGCACCTCGGGAAACAATTCCGAAAGCGTCTCCAGCACTCTTTCGGCGCCTCCATATTCTTTTATATAATCATGTACTAAAGCTACTTTCATATAAACAAATCACTTAATCCGAAATCCGTTAATCTTTTAATTCGTTAATTCGAAATCGATGGTTTTCCCTCTTGACATATTCTTTTTTATTTGTTATTATCTTTAAAGTTAATTACGCAAGTAATTAATTAGAGAGCCACCGCAAGGTGGTTCTCGCTTTTTCAGAGTCTTTTTCAAAGCAATCCTAATTGTCCATCTCCTTTTTTCTTATCCCGCTTCCCGTTTACCCTGTAAGGGCCTCTCGCCTCCTGCTTCTCTCTCCCCTCCAATCTTTCCGCAATGCTTTTGAATCCCAGCTGCCTCATTTGGTTAGCCAAACTTTCTTTAACTTGGTCATTAAACTCGAATCGACACTTATCCAGTTTAACACTTAAAGGAACATTTTTAACAATCGTTGCCAACTTATAAGATAACTTCCCCAATTCTTCTCCTTTAATTAGCTTTTCTTTAACTTTCTCCCCAAATTTTTCTCCTGCTTTATCTAAATTCCGATAGATATCCCCGAGATCCCCGAATTCCCTGATCAGATTTACCGCCGTCTTTGGTCCGATTCCCGCCACTCCCGGATAATTATCCGAACCATCCCCAACCAAACCTTTATAATCCACAATTTGGTCCGCTCTGACACCCATTTTTTCTTCAATTCGTTTTTCGTCAAACATTTCCGCCTCGCTTAATCCCCTAACCGGTCCATAAATTTTGACTTTCTCATTCACCAACTGATACAAATCTCGATCCCCAGTTACGATAACGACCTCGTCAATCCCACTATGCACTATGCCCTTTGTTCTATGCACTGCACGCTGCGCCAGTGTCCCAATTACGTCGTCAGCCTCATATCCTTCCTTCTGTACTAAAGTTACTCCCATTGACTTAACCACCTCATAAGCATAAGGGAATTGTCCGGAAAGACCCTCATCCATTACCGGTCTTTTGGCCTGATAACCCAAATACAACATTTTCCTAAAAGTCGGCGCCGGCGTGTCAAATGCCACCGCTAAATAATCCGGTTTTAAATCGGCAATCACTTTTAAAAGCATGGTGGAAAAACCATAAACCGCGTTCAGAAGTTCCCCGGAGCGATTTGTCAACGGAGGTAGGGCATGAAACGCCCGATGCATAATGGCATTCCCGTCAATCAAAACAAATCTAACCATACTTATTATTATACCGCACCTTGCGACTTGCGAAAGCGTAAGCATTGAACAACTAAGCAAGGTAAGGTCTATCAGTTGCTTCAGCAACCTGATATACCGCAAACTGTCATCCTGAGCGGAGCGAAGGATCCAGTGAACAAAGTGAACGCTTTACGCTTCGCTAGATTCTTCCCGAGTCAGACTCGGTCAGAATGACCCCTGGAAACAAAAAGAGCCAGGCAATTTTTCTAAAAAGATCAAGAAAAACCACCTGGCCCAAACGAACACTAACTTAACTACTTACTAATCATAGCGTCGAGATATCTCCAGCACTCGGAAGTTATTGGTCTATCTCCAGAGTAAGAATCCATCTGGAAATAATCTTCACCCCGATGATAATGGAAATTCCGACCGGATGTGTTACATGCTACTAGCATCCCATCGAAAAATCCCCAAAGCCTTAAACCCGCTTCTCTCTTCTCGAAGACTCCACCCGGAGCAACCCGATACCTCATCGTAACATCGAATCGATCAGCACCGGTACCTGTATTCCGAATTAGGTATTCCGGAGTTTCGATATCATAGAATACCGGAGCCGGTGTTGGTGTCGCTGTCGCTAGACGTTCGGCTTCTTTGCGAATTGCCCACTCGGAAGATGCCCGACCAATCACTTCTTCGGTCGTCGGCGTCATTGTAGGCGCGAATACCGGAGCAGGGATTACCGTTTGCAGTGCGCTGATCTGAACTTGAAGTGCCCGATTCTTTTCTATAATGTCATTGCTCCACAACCCGGCGCAGATCAGAAAAGCACCGAAAAACATTATCAGCAACCCTGCGATGATCCCGATTTTGTGCCTCAGATCTTTGTTCTCCTCGTGCAGCACATCAAGAGCACCTTTCACACCTTCGGCACGTACTTCCTGCTTTGCAGCGTAGTACTTCTTCACTAGACATTTCCGTTCTCCTTTTTTAGCGGATATAATTTTCAGGTCCGACAATTTAAGCCTTGAAGGCACTCCTCCGCTAAGAGCTGTGGACGATCTATTTACAAGTACAAAGTGCATAGAATAAAGTGCAAAGATTTGTACACAGATCATCCAAGCTCTTGATGGGAGGTTTTTCTACCAGAAAACTAGACAACTAGCTAACCAGTAAACTAATAAGTAGTCAAAGTTAAGGTACTATTTAACCTTGTGTGGAATTATAGCAGAAAATACACTATAAGTCAATGATTAACGACGGTGTTAAGTCAAAATTCAAAAGGCAAAATGCAAAATTACAATTCAAAATTCAAAATTAGTTCGACATTTCTCTGGACGTAAAACTTTTGACTTTTTACCAGTATTTTTGATTTTTGACTTTTAACTTTTGAATTATTGTGTTTTCGTTCCTCTAAAATATACTGCCGGCCAAGGAGTGTAGTTGGAAATAAAGGTTTTTTCCTCTTTTAATTCTCCATTGGAAAACCAAACTTTTCTGGTAAAAACGACCTTTGCTCCCCAATGGGCCGAATCAAATTTCTTTTCCGTACCAACCACCAAAGTCGGATCATCAACATAAATCGGTTCCGGCGGCGGGGTTTGTGACAGAATTATGGGTTTTTGCATCTCAACTTTCCGGCCATCACTCGTCCCATAAAATTTAAAAACCAATCTTTTTTTGGCTTGATCAATCTCTGTTTGAATTAAAAGATAAGCCGGCGTATCGTTTTTAAATTTAAAATCCAGATTAGGCGGATAAACCGTCGCGTCCAATCCCGGCGGATAGCTGCCCTGTTCATAAAAACCCACCCGGTAAGCATGGGCTTGACGCTCGACAATCGGCAAGCCGGCATTTAGCGCGGCGCGAAACAAAGTAGTTGAAACCTGGCAAACCCCGCCGCCGTCATCCAATACGGTTTTCCCTGATTTAATCACATAAGCCCGCTGGTAGCCGGTTTTTTGAGAAATATCGCCAATTTTTTCGGCGAAAGAAAAAGTTTCCCCGGGCGGAATCACAATTCCGTGAAGATTGGAAGCGGCCAATACAATATTATGAACTCTATTAGGAATTGAATCAAGGAAAAACGATTCTCCTTCACCTAATAAATCATTAATTCCCATTTTATTAGATAAATCGGATTCGGCATGCGGCTTGACCACTAAAACCGGCAATTCCATATTTACCACCGCTTTTGAAGGCGATAACCGGCTAAAAGTTAAAATCAACAGCTGTTGAATTTTTTCCCGATCAATCTTCCGGCCTTCTTTTGAAACTTTAAAATTAATCACTTTGCCTTGTTTAAAATCAAAAAGCGGTTCCTGAACCGCTTGGTTAATTTGTAAACTCATCGCGTTAAAAATAGTTGTCAGTTTTACCTGGTCAAATTTATACTTCAATTCCAGATTTTTCGGCGAAACCAGCAACCGGTAAATCCCCAAATAATTCCCCCCGTCCGTCTCCCGACCCAATCCCATTGCTTCGTCAATAATGGCATTTGTGTCAACGGAAAAATCAATTTCCTGCGGTTCAATTTCCCACTTTTTTTGCGGATCTTCCTTCCAAATAAAAACAATTTTTTGATCCAGAGTTTTTGTCTGTACTTCGGCGAGGATATCGTCTAATTCCTGACGGTTTTTTCCGGCAATCGAATCCGAAAGAAGGTTGACTCCCGGATAAACCCGACCCGAGTATTGTTTTTTTGTCTGAAAAATAATGAAGATAAAAACCCAAAAAAGAATGGCGG
>Ga0210057_1003622_pt1 | contig 21219 bp, 23 predicted proteins | sample CryGeyCG2114_010_2_FD_183968 | JGI IMG/M metagenome (GOLD analysis project Ga0210057, IMG submission 183968) | Groundwater microbial communities from aquifer - Crystal Geyser CG10_big_fil_rev_8/21/14_0.10 (SPAdes) (version 2) | ecosystem: Environmental > Aquatic > Deep subsurface > Groundwater ...
CAAGCAAGAATTATCAAGCAAATTAAATATCGTTCCTGAAGATTGGGGCGGAAAAACCATTTGCGTACCTATCTCGGCAAAAGATGGAACAGGCATAGATAATCTTCTTGATACCTTGATCTTGGTCGCAGACACAGAAGCTGACAATATAAAAGCCAATGCCAATGCCAAAGGTGTAGGAACAGTAATTGAATCAAATGTTGATAAAAGCGCGGGGCCGATTGCTACAATATTAATTCAAAATGGCACAGTTAGGGTTGGTGATCAATTAATTTTAAATAACATTTTTGTTGGAAAAATTAGAAGCTTAAAAAATTATCTATTCCAAGAAATTGAATCAGCTCCTCCTTCAGTCCCAGTCCAAATAATGGGCTTGAAAGTTGCTCCTCAAGTGGGCGACATTTTGGAGGTAGGCGAAGGAGAAAGACTGAAAACTAAAAAAAGCAAACACACAAGCAAAACAGAAAAGACCGTTCAAAAAGAATCAAATTCAGAAGACGAAGAAAAAATTAAAAAAATAAACCTAATAATAAAAAGCGATGTTTTGGGGTCAGCTGAAGCCATAGAAGAGTCTCTTGAAAAAATAAATACATCTGAAGTAAAAACAAAAGTTATCCGTAAAGGACTAGGAAATATAACTGACGGGGATATCAAAAGCGCAGAAGCTTCAGGAGCGAAAATAATTGGTTTTAATGTTAAAATTTCTTCAACTATAGAAGAATTAGCAAGAGAAAAAGGAATTAAAATCAAACTGTATTCAATAATTTATGATTTGATAAATGATACGAAAGAAGAAATGCAAAGCATTTTAGAACCAACGATCAAAAAAATAGATTTAGGAAGACTGAAAGTTATGGCAATTTTCAAAACAGAAAAAAATAGTCAGATAGTCGGCGGAAAAATAATTGAAGGCAAAGCTGAAAAAAATGCTTTGATAAAAATAATGAGAAACAAAGAAGAAATAGGGAGCGGAAAACTGAACAAACTTCAATCTGGAAAACAAGATGTGACAGAAGCAGAGGCGGGCCAAGAATGTGGTATTGAATTTGAAGGGAGTTCTGATATCCAAGAAGGCGACATTTTGGAAATATACAAAGAAGAAAAAACATTTGGTAAAATCTAAATGTGATATTAATATGCTAATATGGATTAAGTATTCGCGACACAGATTGGCATATTAACGAGTTAGCATTACATATATGGCTTTTCGGACAGAAAAATTAAATGAGCAATTTAAAAAAGAGCTTGCTAATCTGATACTAGAATATATTCCTTTGGATAATTCACTTATTACTGTATCTTATGTTGATTGTTCTCCGGATTTAAAAAATGCAAAAGTGGGAATTTCTGTTCTACCTGATAATATGTTCGGCACGGCTTTAAAAAAAATAAATTCTCACAACAAAGAATTTTCAAAAATACTTGGGAAAAAACTAAACCTAAGAATAATCCCCAAATTTAATTGGACAGCTGATACCAGAGAAAAATACGCAGCTGAAATAGAGGATGTTATAAAAAAAATCCACGAAGAAGATGGAAAAAACTAAACTTGAACAAGCTCTAGAAAAAATCAAACAAGCTCAAAATGTCTTATTGGTAACGCACGAAAGGCCTGACAGCGATGCCTTGGCTTCTGTTTGTGCTACAATAGATATTCTCATTAAACTGAAAAAAAAATTTTTAGCATACTGCTATCATAAACCAGGACTGCAGTTTAAATATCTGATTCATTTAGAAAAAATAACATCAGAAAAAAATTTCAATTTTTCCGATTTTGATTTAATCATCGTGGTTGACTGCGGTAGCATAAATAGAACAAAACTGGAAAATGAAATCAATAATAAAAAAGAAAATCAATTTATAATAGAATTTGACCATCACCAAAAAACCAGCGACTATTCAAATTTAGAAATCAGAAATCCAAAAGCTGTATCTACCACAGAAATTCTTTATGATTTCTATAAAATAAATAAAATTAAAATTAACAAAAATGTTGCTACCTGTATTCTGACTGGAATACTTGCTGATACAGCCAACTTTCTTTATCCCGCTACCACTGACAGATCCATAAAAATATCTTCGGAGATGCTTAGTCTAGGCGCCCAGTTTCCAACTATTATGGAAAACCATTATCGCAATAAAAGTTTAGCTGCAATGAAAGTCTGGGGAAGCGCTATAAATAATTTAGAAATAAACAAAAAATACAACATAGCCTACTCTGTGCTGACTGAAAAAGAACTTATAGAATCAGGAATTACAGAAGAAGAGCTAGATGGAATTTCCGGATTCTTGAGCAATTTATATGGAGTAAATGCCATACTACTCTTGCGTGAAGAAAAAGATAAAATAAAAGGAAGCCTTAGGGCTCAACACCCAGACGTTGATGTTTCCAAACTAGCTCGAATCCTCGGAGGAGGAGGCCATACCAAATCAGCTGGCTTTGAAATAAAATGCGAACTTCAAAAAACAGAAAATGGATGGCGATTAAAATAAATAATATTTGACATATAACGCATTAAAACCTAAAATAAATTCATAAATCTTAAATCATAAATCTAAAATTAAAATATATGCCTTTAATACCAACAGTTATAGAAAAAAACGGCCACGTAGAACGAGCCTATGATATATACTCTCGACTTTTGAAAGATAGAATCATCTTTCTTGGCGAACCCATAAATGATCATGTCGCCAATATAATTATCGCTCAGTTTCTTTTTTTGGATGCGGAAAGCAAAGATAAAGATATTAAATTCTACATTAATACTCCGGGCGGTTCTGTAACATCCGGCATGGCTATCTATGATACTATGCAGTATGTAAAAAGCGATGTATCTACGATTTGCGTGGGTATGGCCGCTTCCATGGGCGCCACCCTGTTAGCGGCAGGGGCTAAGGGAAAAAGGTTTACCCTGCCAAACTCAGAAGTAATGATCCATCAAGTTATGGGTGGCACAGAAGGCCAAGCTAGTGATATTAAAATTCGAGCTGAACATATTCTAAAGGTCAGGGACAGATTAAATAAAATTCTTGCTAAACATACTGGCCAAAAAACAAGTACTATTGAAAAAGATACAGATCGAGATCGATTTATGACAGCAGATGAAGCTCAAAAATACGGAATTATTGACAAGATAATTTCAAAATAAATTAATATTTAAATATAAAACACGTTTTAAACGTGTTTTATATTTTTCTTATTTTCTTATTTTCTTATTTTCAAACGCTCTTGCCAAACATAAACTTTTATGATAATGTAAGTACTGTAATAAAAAAATAAAATTAATAAATAAAATTCTATTTTGTTAGTAAAAGGTTTGGAGTAAATTACTGAAACAGAAAAATTTTGCTTTATATTAGCTCAAATTTGTGAAAAAAATCAACTATCAATATCACAAAACTAAACGATTTAAAGTACCAAAATCAATTAAAAAAACTCAAAAATCATTAAATTTGGGTATTTTTTAATTTTTGAACCAACCTAAACCACCTAGCAAATAGAATAAAGAATATATGGAATATGTAATTTACGGTATTCTGGCAGTAGGCGGTTTTTTTGTTGGCTATTTACTCCGGAAACTTAGAGCTTCAAAAAGTGTAAAATCAACTGAAGCCAAAGCGGAAAAAATTCTTTCAGAAGCAAAAACCAAACAAAGCGAACTCCTCCTGAAAGCTCAAGATAAGGCTCTGGCTATTATTGATGAATCCAAAAAAGAGGAATCAAAAAGAAGGCAGGAAATCAATAACATGCAAGGTCGTTTGGAAAAAAGAGAAACCGCTTTTTCTCAAAAACTCCTAGAACTCCAAGATAAACAACAAAAACTCTATGACAAAGTAAATAGAGTAGAAGAAGTAAAAGAACAAATTAAACAAATCAAAGAAGACCAATTGGCTAAACTGGAAAAAATTGCCAATATGTCAAAAGATGAAGCTCGAGAAATAATGCTAAAAAACGTAGAAGAAAGAATGAAAGAGGAGCTTCTCTCTAGAATTAAAAAATTAGAAAACGAGTCTACTGAAACACTAGAAAATAAAGCCCGAGACTTAATGGCTAGCACTATGCAAAGACTTGTTTCAAACTATACTCCGGAAATCACTACTACCACGGTTGATCTTCCTAGCGACGAAATGAAAGGTAGAATTATCGGCCGAGAAGGAAGAAATATCAAAGTAATAGAACAACTCACGGGAACAGAAATTATCGTAGATGATACTCCAAATGTAATCACTGTTTCTGGCTTTTCTCCTATCAGAAGACATATTGCCAAGAAGACTCTTGAAAGACTTATACTGGATGGTCGTATTCATCCGACTAAAATTGAAGAAGCCATTGAAGAAGCTAGAAAAGAGCTCGCAGTTGATATCAAAAAGGCTGGCGAAGAAGCTCTATATGAAGTAGGTATTACTGGAATTGATCCTAAGCTTGTTCAAATCGTGGGTAGACTCAAATACAGAACAAGTTATGGCCAAAATGCCCTTGGACATTCTCTGGAAGTGGCTCATCTATCAGCTCTCCTAGCCGAAGAGCTCGGCGCAGACGTCACCTTGGCCAAAAAAAGCGGACTTCTTCATGATATCGGAAAAGCAGTTGATCACGAAGTCCAAGGCACTCATCCTGAAATCGGTGGAAATATTGCCAAAAAATTTGGCTTGAGCCAAGAAATTATTGATCCAATTGAAACTCATCATGATGATAAACCTAGAGGCCTCATGTCTGTAATAGTCAAAGTAGCTGATGCTATTTCTGCGGCTCGTCCTGGGGCACGTCATGATACCTACGAAAGATATTTACAAAGACTTGAAGAATTGGAAAAAATTGCTAATTCTTTTCAAGGAATTGAAAAGTCATATGCTATTCAAGCTGGACGCGAAGTCAGAGTATTTGTCACCCCAGAGGAAATAGATGATCTAAAGGCTCATACCTTGGCTCAAGACATTGCCAAAAAAATAGAACAAGAGCTCAAATACCCAGGAGAAATCAAAGTAAATGTTATTCGAGAAATGAGAGTAATTGAATACGCAAGATAATCTTTATTGAGATTATTAAGAATGGTAGGATTTTTGGGATATTGTTAATTCTAACATCTCAAAAATCCTAAAAATTACAAACATCTCAAAAATCCCATGTTAAAAATTCTATTCATCGGAGACATATGTGGCCGCATAGGAAGACAAGCGGTAATTAAGCTTTTACCTCAAATTAAAAAAGAGGAGAAGGTTGATTTTGTGATTGCTAATGCAGAAAATAGTGCTCATGGAAGCGGAATTACAGAAAGCATCATCAAAGAACTTATGGAGGCTGGGGTTGACCATATAACTATGGGTGATCATGCCTTCAAAAATACAAAAAATTTAGATGTATATGAAAAATATCCTATTTTGAGACCAGCAAATTTCCCTAAAAACGTTCCTGGGAACGGTTATAAAATTATAGAAATTAATAATAAAAAAATTCTTCTAATCAATTTAATAGGAAGGGTTTTTATGAAAATGGACTACGATTGCCCCTTCAGAAAAATAGATGAAATATTAGGTAAATTTCACTTGCAGACAAAATCCTTATCTGCTATAATTGTAGATATACACGCTGAAGCAACTTCAGAAAAAATTTCGCTAGGACATTATCTAAATGAAAAAGTAAGTGCAGTTTTGGGCACTCATACTCATATAATGACCGCTGATCAAAAAGTGACCAAAGAAGGAACTGCTTACATAACTGATGTTGGCATGACTGGAGCGGCAGATGAATGTATTGGTACAGACAAAGAAAATATAATCAAAACTTATTTAACACAAATCAGCTATCCACATGTTATTCCAGAAAAGGGTAGAGCTATATTAAACTCTGTTCTTCTAGAAATAGACAACAAAAATTGCAAAGCCAAAAAAATCAAACCCATAACTAAATATGTTAATATAAAATAAATTAATAAAAAACATATGAACAAAGCTGCTCTAATCGAAAAAATTCATACCAAAGTTGGGGTTTCAAAAAAAGAGGCTGAGCTAATGCTCGAAACTCTAGTAAGCACTATTATTAATGAACTTAAGGAAGGGCGGGAAGTGACTATTACTGGTTTTGGTACCTTTCTTTCCAGGACGCGTCATTCTAGAGGCGGTGTAAACCCACAAAAACCTTCTGAAAGAATTACTATCCCTGAAGTGAAAGTAGCCAAATTCAAAACTGGAAAAACATTGAAAGACGCTTTGAAGGGAAAAGTATAAAAAGATTAAATACAAGATTTAAAAAAACAGCCCTGTTTGGGGTTGTTTTTTGTTGTGCGCCCAGCAGGACTTGAACCTGCGACCGTTTGCTTAAGAGGCAACTGCTCTACCAACTGAGCTATGAGCGCGATCTTAGTTAAAAGTTATAAAGTAAAAAGTTAAAATAAATTTTGACTTTCTAACTTTCTACTTTTAACTTTTTACTTATACAGTGGCTGGGGAGAGGCTTGAACTCTCGACCTCAACGTTATGAGTGTTGCGCTCTAACCAGCTGAGCTACCCAGCCTATCAATTTTCAATTGATAATTACGAATTAACAATTTAATTTGTAATTGCAAATTCTTAATTGCTAATTGATTTTGTGCTCCCGGCAGGATTCGAACCCACAATCCTTGGTCCGAAGCCAAGTGTGATATCCATTTCACCACAGGAGCCTATATTAAAAATGTCTTTGGTCCGATCCCGAGGCCTCTGGACTATCCAGTTGAGGCTACGAGTACACATTGAGCGGGATAAACTTCTCCGAGCATAATACTCACCTCTATTTAGGAGCTATTATTACAAAAAACTCCCCTTAGGAGTTCAAAAATATAATAACATAAGATATAAAAAAAATCAAGATTTTATTTTAGCAGCTTTTCTAGCCCCAATTTCATCCAAACCAAAATGGTGAGCAACTTCATGTTTTAGTGTTTTTGTTATTTGTTTTTCAATATCATCTTCGCTATTACAATGACTTAATATAGACCTTCTAAAAATAGTAATCTTGTCTGGCAAGACTGGACCAAAATTCAAACGTTTGGCCTGGGAAAACCCTTCAAATAATCCCAAAAGCATATCATCTTTTCTTAGTCTTAACTTATTTTTTTGCTCCGTGGTTGGGACATCTTCAACAAAAATCGCAACATTATTCAATTTTTTTCTGAATTTTTCCGGAAGATTATCTAGCGCATCTGATACAAATTCTTCAAATTTTTCTTTTGTAGTGTTCATAAAAAAATTTATAAAAATCTTTCTACTTTTTTAAAATCAAATAATAATTAAACTTATCATTAAATACTTTTTCTATCTTAAGCCCTGCCTTTTTAGCGATTTTTTTAAGACCCCCTCGAGTAAAAGCATGATAATATCTCTGGCTCACAATTTGTCCTTGGCTATTTTTCCAGTCAAATAGAATATCGCCAAAATCCATTTTGTTTTTCTTAATTAGTTTAAGTAAGGCATATTTAAAGACCTGCTTTCTAAATTTCTTTTGATCCCAAAGATTCCAAGCTGAGATAATTATTTTACCATTTTCATTTATTTTGTTTTTAAGCTGCTTCAAGGCATCAATCTGCAATTTTTTGCCTGGCACATGATGAATCACAGCGATAGAAAAAACATAATCAAAATTCAATTCTGAAATTTTACCGAGATCCAGAATATCACCAGTCTGAAAATTATTATTTGAGTAATTAATTTTTGCATGTTCAATTAGCTTTTCATTATTATCTATTCCCAAGTATTCTATTTTTTTATTTTCAAAAGCCCCCAGAAGCCGACCATTGCCACAACCAATGTCCAAAACTTTTTGACCATCTTTTACCTCGCTCGCAATTTTGACAATCTCATTCCAAAGAGGCAAAAGATGCTTCTTCCTGGTTTCATTGTATTGATCTGCAATTTCATCATAATTGCACTTCACAATTTCCAATACTTTGTCTCTAGTTTGTTTATTCATTTTTTTTTAATTTGAGATAAGATTAATTTAATATCACTATAACTAACTTCTTCTCCTAATTCTTCAAAGATTGGTTTTAACTTTTCTGCTCCAACTTTTTCTATTGCCTTTTTTATTTTGTTTTGATTATTTTTGCTGACAAACCTATTTATATCAACATTTAAACCTTTTTCTATTAAATAGCACAAATGATTTATAATTGTTTCATCTTTGATTTCTCTTGCTTCTGCCATTTCTGAAATTGACATACCTTTATTGTACAGTTCAAAAGTTTCCAGTTGAGTAAGCTTAGTTGAGAGTTTTGATTTTCTTGTTGAACTTGGTTCTATTTGCCCTTTTTCATAATTTAAGCAGTTATCACAAATTTTACATTCTATAAAATTGCTATCTCCAAAATAATCAAGAATATATTTCTGTCGACAATCAAAATTATAAATATAGTTTTCCATTTTATCTAATTTATTGTAGGCTCTTTTCAGTTTTTCTTTAAGAGCGCTTGTGTCTATGTTTAAATCATTTGGGTTTACTCTTTTTGTAATATGAATTTCTGTTCCTTTAAAAGGCGGTTTATATTCCATGATACTAGCATCTGCTAATTTTTTGATCATACGTTGCAGACTATCCTTTTTTACTTCTAGAATTTCAGCTACTTCTTCCAAATTGACCTGCCAGCCATTTTCTAAATTATCTTTATATTTATTATATAATTTTTCAAATAATTCTTTCTGTTTGCCTGCCCTATGGCCGAAAGCCAAATCAGCTTGGCTTTTATTTTTTATTAATTTAATATAGGCGTTTCCATTTTTCTCTCTAGTTCTTGAAATATAACCTTCTTTTTCAAGAAGTTTAAGGCTAGTGCCTATGGCCATATCAGGAACGCTACCAATTAACATCTCTGAAAGCTCAGCATAAGTAATCAAAACTGTATCTGAGTCATAACTTGTCAAAACATTGTATATCTCTTTTATAATTTCTGGTGGTGGATTGTCTCCTTTTATAAAAAACTCGTGCAAATGTCGATCACGTGAATTATGGAGAAGCAAACAAAAACTAGGTTTGCCGTCACGGCCAGCTCGACCAGCTTCCTGATAATATGCTTCAACCGTACCTGGCATATCATAGTGAATCACAAATCGAATATCAGGCTTGTCAATCCCGAGACCAAAAGCATTGGTAGCGATGATTACTTTGGCCTTGCCTTTGAGAAAATTTTCTTGAACCCATTTTCTGTCTTCTGAATCCATCCCGGCATGATAGCTCACAGCCTCTATATTCTCTTCTAACAATATTTGCAAAAGCTCATCAGCACGGGCTCGAGTTCCTACATAAACAATGCCTGCCCCATCGTCAACGCTGGTTATAGCATCAATTACAAACCTAGGTTTTTGCTGCTCCCTGGTGCTGATTACCCCAAATTGTAAATTTGGACGACCAAAACCTGTGACTATAATTTCAGGGTTCTCAAGACCCAGCTGATTAACAATATCTATCCGAACTTCTGGAGTGGCCGTAGCAGTGAGAGCAATAACGGGTGGATTTTCTACTTGTTCTATGGCATTTTTCAGTTTCAAATAGCTAGGTCGAAAATCATGCCCCCACTGACTAATACAATGTGCTTCGTCAATCGCAAACAAACTCACCTTAATATCCTTAAGCGCTTTAATAAATTCCATATTATAAAATCTCTCAGGTGCTATATAGAGAAGTTTATATTCTCCTTTTTTTACCCCCTCTAATCTTTCAGCAGTTTCAGAAAATGATACAGATGAATTTACAAAAGTAGCTGGAATTCCCAATCTTTCTAGATTATCAACTTGATCTTTCATGAGAGCAATCAATGGAGAAATCACAATCGTCACTCCATCCAAGACTAGAGCGGGCAATTGATAACACAATGATTTACCACCGCCTGTGGGCATGATTACTACCGTTGATTTACCATTTAAAATATTATCAATTGCTTTTTCTTGACCCGGCCGAAAAACTTCAAATCCATAATGAAGCTTGAGTAATTCTTTAAGTTGTTGTTTTTTTTCTTTCATTATTATTCTAGTAAATATTGCTCAATTTCTTTGTTTAATTTTATATCAGGGATTATATCTGTACAAAAAAATTTAAATTCAGTTATATCTTTAAACTCTTCTTCAATAAATTCTAAATTACATAAAGTCCCATTTCTTTTACCAACACAATCCAAAAAACTTGACCAAATCCAATTTTCTTTTTTCCCCAAACCATGAATCTCATAATTACAGTTTACATAAACTAATAATTTTAATAAATAGCTATAATCTTTTATATAAATTGCTTTAAATTTACTTTGAAATAAATATCCTGAACGTCTATGTTTATTGTTAAAATAATTTGTATATCCCATTCCAAGTTTCTGCATAAATCTAGAAATTTCCCCATCTATATTTTGTTGAATAATAAAATGAAAATGATTAGGAAGCAAAGAATAAGAAATAAATCTTACTAAGCAACCCGAATCCTTGAAAGGGTGGGTTGCTTTCTATCTGTTGGCTTTTCAAATATAAACTTCCGATTGGCTTATCAATATTAAACTCTCTCATACTTCTTAAAAATCTAATATAATCATTTTTGTCTAAAAAAACACGGCGCTTATCCACGCCTCGGTTGTAAATATGATAATATTCTCCGGTTTGAAATTGAATTTTCCGCATTCAATAATTTTTATATTGAAAGCTATTTTTTCCTATTTTTATAAAACTCCAAAGTATTTTTGAAAAGCATAGCAATCGTCATAGGTCCCACTCCTCCAGGAACTGGTGTGATAAAACCTGCTTTTTCCTTGACACTTTCCTGGTCTACGTCTCCCAAAGTTTTCCCGTCTCTTCTGGTAATTCCTATGTCAATTATTACTATATCTTTCTTTATCATATCACCTTTTATAAACTCAGGCCTACCAACGGCTGTAATAAGAATATCTGCTTCCAAAATCTTTTTATCTAGATCTTTATCATCCGCATGAACCAATTCTACTTTTCCTTTTTCACACTCAAGAACTTTTGCTAAACCCTTGCCAAAAATTTCTGAATTATAAATTACAGAAACATTCTTATTTTCTATTTTACAGTTGATACTATTTAATATTTCTAAAACTGCGCCAAAAACTGGGGGCATCACATGTTTGTGATTACAAGTTTTGAATAATATTTCTAAATTCTCAGGATGAAATCCATCAACATCTTTTTTTGAATCAATCGCCAATATAACCCCATCTGTATCAAATCCTTCTGGCAGAGGAAGCTGAACCAAAATAGCGTCAACTGATTTATCTTTATTCAAAAAATCTATCATATCAAACAATTCTCTTTCTTTAATGTTAGAATCACATTTATACAAATGGGTGTCAATACCGCATTTTTTTGCTTCCCGCTCTTTGATACCAACATAAAGCTCCGAATCTTTTCTTGTCCCTACTAAAATAATCGCCAAATTTGGCCTTCTATTAGACAAGGTTGATCTGTCGCATAATTGAAAAATTTCCTGAGTTATCTCATCTTTTATTTTTTCTGATAATTTTTTTCCATCTATAATTTTCATCATTTTAAAAAAATATTAATTTAATAAAAAATAAAATCAACAAATGAACTGGGTAAAACCAGTAGAAAAATTGTTTATGTAAATATATTTTGAACTTTTCTTTGGGAAAAAATAAAATAATTAAAACTCCCAAAATCGCAAACAATTGGACAAAAACTAAATTGAAAACAAAATTTGTTAAAATCAAAATGCTCTGCGCTAATAATATCTTAACTTCTTGTCCTCTAAATTGGTAAAAAATCCAAGCTGTGAGTATCCCATAAATTCCATATTCAATTGGAATGAAAGCTAATAAAAGCAATATGGCTCCTGCCCAAAAATATTTTTTCTTGTCTATAAAATATATAAAATATAATGAAAATGCCAAAGTAAAAATTATATTTAACTCAAACATATTGAAAAAAAATATAAAAGGAACTTGAGCTACTAGACCAAAGATTGTCAGTCTGGTTATATATTTTTTCAAATCCGATGTATAGTGATACCCCTCTGCAATCCCAAAAGCAAAAACTGGCATAGCAATTCTCCCTATGATTCTGAAAATCGGTACTGCAGGAAAAAATCCAAAACCAATATGATCAACTACCATAGATAAAATGGCTATAACTTTCAAAGTTTCACTTCTTTTTTGGGAAGTCGAAAATATATTTTTTAAAACTTTCATTTATTATATTGAAGGAATAGGGAACTCAAGACACATGTTTTTAACTTCTTGTTTTATTTTTTCCAATACTTCTTCCTCGTCTTTTTTCTCAATCGCTACATTTATCCATTCAACGATTCTTTTAATTTCTTCTTCTTTCATACCTCGGGTGGTAATAGCTGGTGTACCAAATCGAACTCCTGATGGATTCATCGGCGGATTTGGATCATTTGGAATAGTAGAACGGCTTACAGATATACCAATTTTGTCCAACACTATCTCAGCATCTTTTCCCCCCAAGCTCTTGCTGGTCATATCAACTACTATTAAATGATTATCAGTTCCATTTGAAATTACTCTATAGCCAAATTTAATAAATTCTTCAGCTAAAACTTTTGCATTTTTGATAACTTGCTTGGCATATTCTTTGAACTCCGGCTTAAGAGCTTCACCGAAAGCTACGGCCTTAGCTGCGTTAATGTGATCATGCGGTCCGCCTTGCATACCAGGAAATACTGCTTTATTAATTTGCTTGGCAAATTCTTCTTTGCACATTATCATCGCACCTCTTGGTCCGCGAAGAGTTTTGTGGGTAGTTGTTGATACGACATCAAAAATTGGTACTGGATTATTCATCTCTCCTGCAGCAATTAAACCTGCTGTATGGGCAATATCAGCAAAAGTATATGCACCTACCTCATCTGCAATTTCTTTGAATTTTTCCCATTCTATTTCTCGTGAGTAAGCGCTATAGCCTGCCACAATCATTTTTGGTTTTTCTTTTTTAGCTATTTTGGCAACTTCATCCATATTTATTTTTCCGGTTTCTGAATCAACTTCATATTGCACAAAATCATAAAGCATGCCAGAAAAATTTACTGGATGGCCATGAGAAAGATGCCCTCCATGATCCAACTTCAAACCCAATACTTTGTCTTTTGGCTCAAGAAAAGCCATATATACAGCCGCATTGGCTGGCGAACCTGACAAAGGCTGAACATTCACGTGTTCAGCGTTAAATAGCTTTTTGGCCCTCTCAATGGCTATATTTTCAACTATATCAATCACCTGATTTCCTCCATAGTACCTATGTCCCGGATACCCCTCTGAATACTTATTTGTAAGAACCGTAGCCATAGCCTCCAAAACTGCTTTTGAAACATAATTCTCTGAAGCAATCATTTCCATTTCCTCTGTTTGTCTAGTTTGTTCTTTCAAAACTGCATCATAAATTTCTTTATCTTGGGTGCTTAAATTTTTGTAATCTAACATATTTTTATCAATTGTCATTCTGAACGAAGCGAAGAATCTCGTCTTTCCCAAAATATTCTAAATGACAAAAATTAGTATATTATCTCATGCTTAATGTATATTTATCTTATTTTAATTTGACCTTTTTGTCAAAAAGAAAAAGGGGCTGACTTTACGTCCACCCCTTTTTGGTACCTCCTAAAATTTTTGGTCCTGATGGCTATTCACCACCTCCTTTCATCTCTTTGTAAAATTCTTTGAATTTATTGATCGGCAGGTTGTAGATGCTATATCTTGTTCCATTGATATCCGCACTATAATACTTTAAGTGCAGATTGTACTTGTGTTTGAGCATGATCTCTTGAAGCTTTCCGTATTCCTCCTCCTGCATTGGAAAATCCAAAGATTTCTTCTTTTTGAGACAATCAATGATGGCTTCCACTGCCTTGTCTCTTGCTTTTGCATGTTCTCCATTACAGACGATTGTCACGATAATCGTGTCATTCTTGATATTAACTTCGCAACGGTCAGCTATCTGCATGGGAACAACCAGCAGAAGAACCATTATCAATGACATGGATCACTCCTTTCAATTGAGTATTCGAAATGGAGAAAGATCCTCTGGATCAAATGCTGTCATCGATCCCTGCCGATATTCGCGATCCTCTTCGGGACAGCTTTTGCATGGATTTTTGCTTGTTGATTCCTTTTCAATCCTCTTTAGCTCGTACAGTGCATAAAGACCGTCGCAACCATTGCATTCGATACTCTTCATCTGTTTAAATTTACCCTCTATTTCATCCTTGTTGTTGCCACAGAACTCGCGGTGAAGAGCAATGGATTCTTGAATGGAATCTGCAAAGAAGTAGAAAAGATTTCTAAGCGAAGGAAGAAACGGGTCAAAATAAAGATTCGAAATAAACCTCTTGAATGTTGCGGGAATTAAAAACAGAATTTTCATGGCAGTCTCCTTTTTTTAGAAAAATTTCTATGATTTCCTCTTTTTTTAAAAAAGCTATCTTGTAATAAATAATTATATATTACACTTTTATCTTATTTTAATTTGACCTTTTTGTCAAAAAGAAAAAGGGGCCGCATATAGCCTGCCCCTCTTTTTGTATTCCCTCAAAATCAACTTCATGATGTTTGTTTTTTCCTCCTTTCAGTTAACAACTTTGAGCGAAGAAAAGCCCCCTGAATCAAACACTGTTATCGTTTCTCGCCGACACTCGCAATTCTCTTTAGAGCAACTTTCGCATTGATTTTCATCTGTTTCTTCATCAAACTGCTCACCTTGCAGAACAAGGTATTCCTGGATAGAATCCCCCAAAAAGTAAAAAAAGACGGCAAGCCTTGGGAGTAAAAATTTATTTTCAAAATCATCCACACAATGCTTCAATTCTTGATAAATCAATCCAATGATTTTCATGACAGTCTCCTTTTTTTTGAAAAAATTTCTATGACTTCCTTTTAACCATCTCATCACAGAATTCTTTTCGGCGATATTGCCACTTTCTCCTTCTATTTTAAAAAATCAAAATGTTTCAATGTCGGAACTATATTTGGTCCTAAATTTTTTGGTAAATTATTTATGTCTAGCCACTTCCATTCTCTGATATCTTCACCTGGCTGAATTTCTCCAATTCTCTCTGCCAAAAAATGAACGAGAATTATATCTATCTCTCCATCTTCTGATTCTTTTCTTGTAAAAGTTATAAAAGGTTCTTTTTTTAAAATTTTTATATCAATTCCCATTTCCTCTTTAACTTCCCTTTTAGCATTCTCTATCAGATCAGTATTATAATCTTCTACTCTACCACCACAAAATTTCCAAAAAGGCGTATCTCCATGTTTATTGAGAAGTACTTTGTTATTTTCTACTATAACTGGCCCTGAAGCTATTATTATTTTCATATATTTAAATTATAAATCTTTCTCCATGTAAGTATTTTTCAATTTATACCCCAACTTTCTATAATAATCTCGAACCCCGACCCCTGATATCACTTGAATTTTATCATAATTATTCTTTTTGGCTAGTCTTTCTGCTTCTTTCATTAATTTTCTTCCCAATCCTGAATGTTGAATTTTTCGCTTGGCGCCAATAGAAACCAATTCCCCATAAATATGAAGTTCGCGAATAAATGCTTCATCACCCAAACGCAACCGACAGAATCCATACAAAACTTCTCCAGACTTATCCGTGTATTCCAAAAAATATTCCTCACCACTCGAAGCATTATACTTAGAAATTGTTAATTGTAAATTGTTAATTGTAAATTGTTTGTCCTGTGCTTCTCTGCACCTAATACAACTACAATTAACCCCTCTCTGCTTCATGACTTGCCTCAAATTTGTTATCATATTTCCAGCCACGATTGACTCGCCGGGAATATCACGAATCAATCTAATTATCCTCACATATTTTGGAACTACTTTTTTACAATCAATAATTAATTTCTGTAAAATCTTATCTGAATATGGTTTGTATTTCCCGGCTTTCCACCATTTATACAATAAACTTCCTTTTGTAACCACGGTAGGATAAAATTTCAACTGGTCAGGTTGAAATCGTTCGTCTGAAAATAATTGTTTAAACATTTTTAAATCTCGTGTTGGGGTTGAGCCAGGCAGGCCTGGCATAATGTGATAAGTCACCTTAAATCCAAAATCTTTAAGCAGTTTGGTGGCATCTGCAATTTCTTTGACTCCATGTCCTCGCTTATTTAATTTTAAAATTTTATCATCAATCGCCTGCACACCCAATTCAACCCGAGTCGCTCCCAACTCTCTCATTTCTAATAATTCTTTCTCATTAATATAATCAGGCCTGGTTTCCAAAGTTAAACCAATAATTTTATATTTAGCTTTTTCATTCCTTTTTTGTTGCAAAAATAATTGTTTTTGTGCTTTCGTGTTTTTGTGTTTTCGTGTTTTTGTGCTTTCGTGTTTTTGTGTAAACTCGTTCGCTCCTCGAAAACATTCCTTGATAAACCAAAATTTATATATCTCCGGCAACACACTCCAAGTACCACCAATCACTATTAGCTCTATTTTTGTGGGCTCATGTCCATTGTCTTCCAGAGCTTTCAGTCTAGCTTGGACTTGAATATATGGATCATAATTACAACGGATTGCCCGCATCACGGCTGGCTCATTTGATAAATAGCTTTGTGGCACGTCTTTTTCTGTTGGACAATATGCGCATTTTCCCGGACAAGGATATGGCTTAGTCAAAACTGCTACTGGTGCAATTCCAGACATTGTTCGGACGGCTCGTTTGCGTAATATTTTTCGTAAGGACGCGTAATTATACGTTCCTACATTAATTTTATTTAAAATATCTGAATTCAATAAAACGCTAATCTTGTATTTCTTGGCAATCTCTCTTTTTGCCAATTCCAAATCTACCTGGCTTTTTATTCCAGACTTAACTAACTCCTTGATTGCCTTTTCTTTATTATCCATATTATTATAATATTACGTTATACTTAACCATAAAAATGAAAAATCTGCAAGTAAAAACTTGTTTCTTTTTGTCTTTCTCTATGATAAAATATAAATATAAAAAATAAAATTTATATTATGAAATTAAATCCATACATAATGCGAGGATACGATATTCGAGGTGTGGTTGACAAAGATTTAAACCCAAAAATTGTTCTACATTTTGGCAAAGCCTATGGTACGTATTGTAAACGAGAGCTAGATGTAAAAAAAATTGTGGTTGGCTGTGACTCCAGATTAACAAGCAAAGACTATAAAAAAAAATTAATAGAAGGCATTATTTCTACGGGCCTAGATGTTATTGATGTTGGACTCACTCTTTCTGGAACAATATATTGGGCGCAGTATCATTTTCAAACTAAAGGATCAGCCATGATTACTGCCTCGCATAACCCAAAAGAATTCAACGGCTTCAAATTTTCAAATGATTTTTCTGAATCTCTTATTTTTGAAAAACTTAGAGAATTGATGGATATTGTAGAAAAAGAAGATTATATAAAATCTAACACTCAAGGAACAGTAGAAAATATAAATATCAACGATATATATTTTAATGACCTTATTCAAAGAATGAATATCACAAAAAAATTCAAAGTAGTAGTTGATTCTAGCATGTCCACTCCTGGAGTTATTGTTCCCGATCTTCTTCGCAAGGCAGGTTGTGAGGTTGTAGAGAACAACTGTGAGCTAGATGGAAATTTCCCTCTTGGCGTAGCTGACCCCACAGAAACAATCGTAGCTGAACGTTTGCGTGACAAAGTGTTAGAAGCTGGAGCTGACATTGGTTTTTCTTATGATGCTGATGGAGATCGTATTGGAATAGTAGATGAAAAAGGTACTATCATCTGGAATGATGTCTTGGTAGCACTCTTTGCTATAGATGTTTTACACAAACACCCAAAAGAAAAAATTATGTTTAATACTCTGTGTTCAAAAGTAGTGCAAGAAACAATTATTAAATACGGCGGAGAACCTTTTATGTGGCGAACTGGCCATGGTTTTTTAAAGAAAAAAAATCAGGAAGTAAAAGCTCCCTTTATTGGCGAGCTTTCTGGACACTTTTTCTTTTCAGCTGATTTTTATAATCATGACGATGGTTGCTATGCTACCCTCAGGTTACTAGACTATTTGTCACGAACTGATCAATCTCTTCATGAGGCGCTAGTTACTCTACCAAAATATATTTCTAGCCCAGAAATAAAAATATATTGTGCGGATGATAAAAAAATTGAATTAATAGAAAAAATTAGTCCCATTCTTAAAAACGATTATCCTGATGCAGAAGTAATAGATGACGAAAGAGCAGGAGACGGAGTGCGCCTAGACATGAAAGACGGAATGTTTGTCATTCGTTATTCTCAAAATGGACCATATCTCACAATTAAATTTGAGCACAAAGAGCAAGCTGGCTATGAAAAACTAAAAAAATATATAAATAATCTTCTTCACAAATTTGAAGAAATTGAGTGGGATAACAAAATTCGGGTCAATATAGAAAGCTTGGATTAAATTGACAAAATAAATTCTGGATGATAACATACCCCAAAACAATAAAATCATAAGGGGGACGAAATGCCATCAAAACACAAAAAAAATTTTGGAATTTTTCATTCTATCATGAACCAACAGGAGAAACAGCAAAAACTGGAGGAACGAGCATTGCAAAAAACTTTGCACGGATCAAAGCCAAAAAATCCGCAGTTGAGATTCTACAAAAGCTTTATCCGAAAATTTTCGTTCGAATTTCGGACGTAAAGGAAATCCGCCAAAAAGACAAGTAGAGCCGCCTAGGCTACATACAAAGAATACCCCAATCCATCGCGGATTAGGGTATTATTCGTAAAAATTACTTTCTAAATTCGTTTAAAATTTCTTTTATATCTTTCAGGTCTTCTTCGGTCAAACCAAGTTTTTCTCTTTTTTTGTGCAATCTATAAGTTTCGTTTTGGATAGATGAAGCTGAAATTCCGATTCCTTTCCTTAAATAAGTTCGATATTTCTTTACAACGTCCATTATCAATTCTCTATTTTTCTCATCCAAATTTTTATATCGATAGTTTTCTCTCACTAATTTATTGAGTCTTTGCTCAAATTCATAGTCAGTCAAACTACCTGCATTTTCAAGTAAATCTTGAACGTCCATATATTGAATTTATTTATAAATTAATTTAGTTCCAATTTAATTCACGCCAATTTTTTGTTTAACTCGTTTTAATGTTTTATCAGCAATTAACTTCGCATTATTAGCTCCTTTATTAAATATTTTTTCTACATCTTCATTGCTGATGCTATTATATTTTTTTTGAAAATCAATCAAAAATTCCTTCACCACCTTAGCTAAATCTTTTTTAAAGTCGCCATAGCCTTTACCTTTATATTTATTTTCAAGATCATTAATTTTTTTATAGGCAAGAAGAGAATAAATTACCAGCAAATTTGAAATGCCTGGCTTGTTTTCAAAATCATATTTAATTTCATTACCTGTGTCAGTCTGGGCTTTCATTATTTTCTTGACAGCTTTTTCCGGATCATCAGTGAGAGCTATATAGTTTAACTCTGAAGTAGCGCTTTTGCTCATTTTTTTAGTTGGATCATCCAATCCCATAATCATTGCTCCTCCTGCCCGCTCGCGCCTCGCAGTGGCAGGCGGGTCTTTTCTAATAACTAGCTCTGGAATCTTAAAAACATTACCATACTGATCATTAAATCTGCGCGCCAAAGTACGAGTTAACTCAACGTGCTGAGACTGATCTTTGCCAACTGGCACAGCATCTGTATTATAAAGAAGAATATCAGCAGCCATTAAAACGGGGTAGTCAAAAAGACCAACACCAACATTTTCTCCTTTATTTCCAGTTTTATCTTTAAACTGAGTCATTTTGTTCAAATCTGACATTCTAGCAATTGTATTTAAAATCCAAGCAAGTTCAGTATGAGCGCTCACATCTGATTGCTGAAATATTATAGATTTTTTGGGATCTATCCCGGAGGCCAAATAAATTTTAGCTGCTTCTGTAATTTTTTTATGAAGTTCTTTTGGGTCCTGTTTTACAGTAATCGCATGATAATCAACCACGCAAAAAATACAACCATATTCATCCTGCATTTCTACCCACTTGGAAATCGCCCCTAAATAATTACCAAGGTGCAGATTGCCACTAGGCTGAACTCCTGAAAATACTTGTTTTTTTCCGCTTTTGGCGGATCCGCCTTGGGCGGATGTTCTTATATTCATATATCCTTATTTTAGTTTAATTTCCTCACAAAATCAAGTTTCAACATTGACTTAATTATCTCAATATAGCAATATAATAATATAACCTTTAAATTTGATAAGCCAAAATCTGCTTCTCTAAATTTATTGATAAAATTATTATTTTTTATCTTTTTATATTACTTTATTATTTTATTTTTAAATTCATGATAAACTTTCTTCACACCAACATTCCTGAAAGAATTTTAATATCTATCGGACCACTTCATATCTACTGGTATGGTTTTTTAATTGTGATTGGCATGATTCTGGCAATCTTGATTGCTATCAAACTCGGAAGCTACTATGGAATCCATAAAGACCTAATTATTGATTCTTCATTTTGGCTAATTGTCGGTGGCGTGGCTGGAGCTCGCATTTATCATGTATTTTTGGAATTTCCATATTATCTGGCAAATCCATTAAACATCTTTAAACTCTGGAATGGCGGATTGGCTATTCATGGCGCTATTATTGCTGCAATTATTATTCTTTATCTAATCGCCAAAAAACATAAGATTGAATTTTTCAAGCTGATTTCTCTGATTACGCCTGGATTTGCTCTGGCTATGGCGATCGGACGATGGGGAAATTATTTCAACCAAGAAAATTTTGGTCTACCCACCAGTCTCCCTTGGGGAATTCCGATTGAAGTTGCCAATCGCGTTCCTGGATATTTAAACTTTGAATATTTTCACCCCACTTTTCTTTATGAATCAATCGGTAATTTTATAATTTTTTTGATTTTAATATTTATCCATTTTTTATTAATTAAGAAAAAAATAAAATCTTTCGAAATTGTGCTTTTTGGACACTTAATTCTCTATTCTATTCTTCGTTTCTCAAATGAATTTGTGCGCATAGACATAACTCCAAAATTTCTTGGCATGCGTTTTCCACAAATCATGAGTTTGATAATTATAGTAATTTCTATAACATTTATTGCTTTTAGAATATATAATCACAAACACTTGAAAAATATTAAAAAACATGATAGTATAGGTTCATAGCTCTCACTCTATTAATAATCTACAACCTAATAATCTAATAAGC
>Ga0210057_1003624_pt1 | contig 21211 bp, 19 predicted proteins | sample CryGeyCG2114_010_2_FD_183968 | JGI IMG/M metagenome (GOLD analysis project Ga0210057, IMG submission 183968) | Groundwater microbial communities from aquifer - Crystal Geyser CG10_big_fil_rev_8/21/14_0.10 (SPAdes) (version 2) | ecosystem: Environmental > Aquatic > Deep subsurface > Groundwater ...
AAAAATTTATAATATATCTATTTTAAATCACTCAACAATATAAATCTTTCGGTAAAATTTTAGAAATTTTTGCTTCTCGAGGCGAAATATTTGGAAAAGTTTCTATGTAATGAGCTAATATCTTTTCCAAAGAGGTCAGTGAATTAGCCCATAACTGTATTAATTCTTCTCTACTTAAGTTGCCATTTAAAATAGTTCCAGAATCTTTAACTTGATTTAATGAATATAATTCTGAATCATCAAAGCCATCCGGAAAAATTTCTTTTAAAGATTCCAAAGCATCATATCTATTTGGGATTGTTCTATTATTTCCTGTGAGCCAAATAAGTTTCTTAGGAGTTTTAACAACTTTATCTATTGCTTTATTAGTTTTTTCTATCAAGTCATCGTAAGATTCATAACTAGATTCAAGAAGACCTTTTCTTACAGATCGTAAGTTAAAAGCGATACTGTTGAGAACTCCTGATTTATAGTCAATACCATTCATTTCATTTATTAAACTTGGTCCAGATAAAACTCTCCCTTCATCTTTAATCCAATCAGTATAATCAACAGTATATGAAAGAAATCTCCCGTCTAAATTTGTTTGTCGGTCTAAAACATTAAATTGTAATGGAACTTCCATATTAGACAAACATAGACCAATTAATCTAGATATACTTATAATTTTATTCTTATTTGTAATAATTCCAGAATCTAAAATTAGCCCGCCATCAATATCACTTCCACTTTTATAATTGTGATCTCCTCTAGCGAAAGAACCATATATGAAAAAACAAACATCCGAGTAATCAGCCATTAATCCTTTTCTGAACTCTTCTGAAAAACGTTCGTAATTATTTTCCATAAAATTGAATAGAGAAACCCTTTTTAAGAATTTATATTTTAAACAATTCTCAACTCTTTTCCAAAATAATTCTTAATAATTTTTTTCATTTCTTCCAAACGAACCTTGTTCCTTCCAATCAACATCGCTTTGTTTTGTGAACCAGCATTAATGATTAAATGTTCTCCATCAATCTCTACACCTTTCATTTCAGTAGGATAAATAATTGTCGCAATAAATTTTTCCGCATCTTCAACTCCGTTTGGTTGCATTACCACTTTAATTTTTCTCTCTAAAATTTTACTTATTTTTTTAATATTACTTCCATTTTCTCCAATCGCCAAAGAAACCTTATTCTCTGGAACCACAAAAATTATTGTATTATTATATAGAAAACAATGTTTCGGAGGGATTTTACTTATCTTTGCAAATAAGTTTATGTACCTCATGACTTGCATATTAATCGTTTTAATCATCTTAAAAACTCTTTATCATTAAATTAGAATTGCGTTTATAAAACTTATTGTATTTACTTTTTATTTTTTTTCTTAACACTTTTTTGTTCCGCTAAAGGTCCAGTAATCTTAACCATTAATCCAGGTAATCCAGTACCAACAGGAACAGGTTGATTCAAGATAATATTTTCAATAACAGAATGCAATTCATCTTTACCTGCTTTGATTGTTGCGTTAACAAAATGCTTAATCGGAGTTTCGAAACTTGCCTTAGCTAAAATAGATGTTTTTCTTGCAATGATTCCCATACGAGTCATTCCTCTAACCTCTCCATCAGTAGTCATAGCATCGGCAACAAGCTTCAAATGTCGCTGATTAATATCTAATCCCTGTGAATTGATTACTTTGCTAATTTCATTGATGATTAATTGTCTCGCAGCTTCTATTCCAAATACTTCCGCAGTTTCATAAAGATCGTTACTTATAGTTTTATTAGCATTAACTCCTTTAATATTTACAATTTCTTTCAAATTAGAACCTGCAGTTAAAACAATATAATTTCCATCTCGGTTTATAATTAAAACTTGAGATATTCCTTTAACACCTGAAACAATTGTATTCTTCATTCTTTCTTTAATTTTATACAATTCTTTAAAGTTAGCTTCTCCAGCAGAGACTACAACTGAATTACCATTTACTTTTATTTTATGGTCCCCTGCAAATTTCTCCACAACAGTTTGAATTCCCATATGAGTTGATTTAAGATGTTTTGGAGAAATTTCAAATTCAATTTTTTTATCAGAGAAATTAATTTTAGCTTCTAAAAGAATATCTTTGAAATAAACTTCTTTAATTTTTTCTGCAATTATCTTAGATTCTTTTTCATTATTATATTCTTTATCAAGATAAATTTCCATAGCAGGAGTTGAAGGAGTTTTACGAGCATCAAAAAGTTCAATAAGTCTTGGAAGACCTAAGGTAATCTGCATTTCTTGTACACCTGCAAAGTGGAATACATTTAGAGTCATTTGCGTCGATGATTCTCCAAAACTTTGAGCAGTAACAATTCCAATCGCTTCCCCCGGAGAGATTTCTTTATCTAAATGTTCTCCAGCAACATCAATACCATCGTCTCCATATTTGAATTGCACAATTTGTCCAGAAGCATCTCTTACAGTTTTATCATATTCAACTCTCAAATCTTGCAACGCGTTAGCTAATCTTCTATAAAGATATCCTGATTTAGGAGTTCTAAGTGCAGTGTCCATTAATCCATCTCGTCCGGTAATAGCGTCGAAGAAAAATTCGTAAGGTTGCAATCCATCCATATAAGATGAATAAATAAATCCTCTCGCTTTTGGAGAAAGATCAAATTCTTTGAAAAAACTTAAAGTTCTATTACTATAACCTAAACTAATTCTTTCATCCCATAAAGATCTCTGACCAACTGAACAAGAAATTTGAGTAATATTTAACATATTTCCTCCAGAACCTGAACTAATCATATTATTCACCGATTTATCCTCGGGGAAATTTTCCTTAACAACTTTACCTATCTTCGTTCTTACTTCATTTAATGCTTGAAGAATTTTAATTTCACGAGATTCATTTTCAGTTTTACCTGGGATTATTGTCAAAGTTTTATCATTATAATCTTCAATTATTTTAACCGTTTTATTTTCTCCTTCTTTGATAATTTCTTTTGTTTTTATTTTAATTGCATCTGGAACATTTAAATCATTCATAGAAATTGTGAAACCTCTTCTTGAAAGATAATTAGTTCCTAATTTAAATGCCTTTGAAATAGATTCCATTGCCAATTCCCTTCCAAACTCTCTGTCAATTTCTTTAGTAATCTTATCATTTTCAACACCGAAAGTATATTCATCTGTTAAATCTGTTTTAGCAATTTCGTCAGATAATTTTTTACTTATCTTAGGAAGTAATTTAATGAAAAGGTCTTTACCATTAATTTCTTTTGTAACCTTAGCCATAATCCCAGCATTGTATAATAATTGGTTAGCTTCATCTTTTTGTATTGTGTCTTTTCCTAAAAGATAATTTCCAGTAATAGCGTCGGAGATTGTTCCAATTAAATTAGTATTATTCTTTGGACTCATCAAATTATTATTAACATTCAATAAAACTCTTGCTTCAGCTCGAGCCTCTTCTGTTTGAGGAACGTGTACATTCATTTCATCTCCATCAAAGTCCGCGTTATATGGGAAAACAACTGCAGGATGCATTCTGAATGTTTTGTGAGGCAGAATCTTTGCATAATGGGACATTAAACTTCCTCTATGCAATGATGGGTGTCGATTGAAAAGAACAATATCTCCGTCTTGCAAATGTCTCTCAACAAAATATCCTGGGCCAATTTCTTCAATAATTTCTTTCTTAAGTTCTTTACTAATTCTCTTTCTTCTTCCATCAGGTCGGATAATATAATTTGCACTTGGATAATGTTCATTAAGAATTAATTTTTTCAAAGTTTCAATATTCAAATTTGTAACTTCTTCATTAACTGTAAGCACTTCAGCAATTTCATAAGGAATTCCAACTTCATTAATATTTAGAGAAGGGTCTGGAGAAATTACAGTTCTCGACGAGAAATTAACTCTTTTTCCAGCAAGATTATGTCTAATACGTCCTTCTTTTCCTTTAATTCTTTCTGTAATTGTTTTAAGTGGTTGTCCAGAACGATGACGTGCAGGTGGAATTCTTGAAATTGTATTATCAAAGAATGTAGTAACGTGATATTGCAATAAATCCCAAAGGTCGTCGATAATAACTTCTGGAGCTCCAGCATTCAAGTTTTCCCACAACCTTTGATTACTTCGAATAATATCTCCGAGTTTGTGAGTTAAATCATCTTCAGATCTTTCACCAGATTCTAAAGTAATACTTGGTCTAACTGTTACACTTGGAACTAAAAGCACAGTAAGAATTCCCCATTCAGGTCTAAATGTAACGGGAGAAACTCCTATTAATTTAATTTGGTCGTCAGAAATTCTTTCAAGAATTTCTCTAATTTCCGTCGGGAAAAGTCTTTTTTTCCCTAATAGGAAAGAAGTTGGTTTTTCAATTCTAATTTTTTCTTGAGTCGCCCCACATGAATGACATTTTTTCGCGTCTTTTGATTTTTTCAATCTTTGAGCCGGAGTCATTTTTTCAATATCTTCTTTTTTCAATAATATCTCTCCACATTCTTTACAATAACTTCTTAAGAACATATAAATTGTTGGGATATATTTTACATGAACAATAGGCCGAGCCAATTCAATACTTCCTGGATGTCCTAAACATTCTTTTAATCTCCCACCGCAAGTTCTACATCTTACTCCAGGGTCGATTGCTCCTAAACGCAAATCCATTAATCCTCCGTCGACAGGATAACCGTCCATATCATAAAGTTCAGGAGTAATAATCTTAGCCGAGCTAATTTTTTTAATTTCTTCAGGACTAAGCAAACTAAATGTTAATGCCTTGATTTGTTTTTTTATTGGTATCATCTTCTATCTATCTCCGCTATTCGTCCACTATATTGGGAACAAAAGCAATAATCTTTGTGGCAAACTTCGTTTCTTAATTGTTCATCTCTTGCTCCTAAACATTCTCCTAATGAAAAAGGACAATATCTACTATCTATTTGTATATGTTCTCTTTCCCGAGATTCTATTCCTAATATTCCTTCATTTACCATTTGTTTTCCATTTGTCTTATTTTTTCTTGTGAATAAAATTTTATTTTTTTACCTTTACTTTTAGCGTATGAAATTTCATTCTTAGTACTTTGACCAATATAATTGTCAAAATCAATTACATAAATACTATCTGATAAATCTATTTTTCTTAAGTGCAATTCATCTAACATTTCTTTTTGTGTTTCTGTTAAAGTTTCTCCATCAGCATGATTAAATAATCCGCAAGATAAAACAATTTTTCCTTCAAGAGTTAAACTTTTCTGCATTTCTAAATATTGTTCTTTAAATTTTGTACTTCCACAAAGGGTTACTATTTCTGGATGTTTTTCATTTACCATTTTATTTATTCCTCGTACTTATTTTTCAATTCAAATCCTGTTCGGATGTGCATTCCCAATAATTCTTCAGCTAACAATTTGAAAGCGTAAGACACTTCCACGTCGTCAATTTCTGTCGAATTACATAAAGGACAATAAGTTTTCTTTCTTAAGCTATCTTTAATTCCAAGGCATCCACATTTTGAACAGATATTAATTATAACTTTATCAGAGTCGTATCTTTCTTTTAATAATAGAGATGCTCCGTGAGCTACAAGTGCCTGTTGCTCCATTTCTCCTAATCTTAATGCTCCTCCCCGACTTCTTCCTTCAATTGGTTGTCTTGTTAATAACGCAACTTTTCCAGAAGCTCGCGCGTGCATTTTATTACTTACCATATATTTTAATTTCAAATAATACATATCTCCGATATAAATTTTAGCAGGCATCATTTTTCCTGTAACTCCATTATACATTGTTTCTTTTCCGTCGTATCTAAATCCAAGTTCTTTCAATTGACTTTCTACTCCTTTAATATCTCTTTCTGTAAAAGAAGTTCCGTCCATGATTTCTCCTTTAAGACACCCAAGTTTTCCAGTGATAAGTTCTAACAAATAACCAACAGTCATTCTCGACGGGATACCGTGTGGATTGAAAATTAAATCAGGTCTAATTCCCTTAACACTAAATGGAATATCTTCTTCAGGAATCAAAGCACCGATAACTCCTTTCTGTCCGTGCGCAGTTGAAAATTTGTCCCCAGGTTCAGGCATTCTCGGATCACGAGTTCTTACTTGAACAATTTTATTTCCGTTTTCATCTAATGTGATAAATAGTCCATCCATAATTCCACTTTCTTCTTGTCTCATAACCGAACTCGCTTCTTTCTGAGCTTTAATACTAATATCTCTCGCTTCTGAAAGGAATTTAGGGGGAGAGATTTTACCAATCATAACTTCTCCAGAATTTAATTTAGCTTCAGGATAAACAATTCCGTCATCTTCTAAATATCTATAAGACTCTTCTGTTCTATAACCTGAAACATCTTTTGTAGGAATACCGATTTCATCAGCAAGTCCTCCCGCATAATTTAATTCAACAGAACTATACGGCCGGAAATATGTACTTCTTCCAAATCCTCTATCAACACTTGCTTGATTAATTACTAAAGCGTCTTCCATATTATAACCTTCGTGAGTCATAACTGCAACGACGATATTTTGTCCAACAGGGTAAACATTCAAAGCATCATAAACAAAACTTCTAACAATTGGTTGCTGAGGATAATGGAGAATTGAAACATCTGTGTCGATTCTTGTTAAATAATTTGCAGCATATAATCCAAGTCCCTGCTTTTGTGTTTTACTTCCTCTAATCAAACGAGAAGACTGATCGTGATTTCCAAAACTTACTAAACTTGTTATCGGGCCTAAAAAAGCAACTCTATCAATTTCTAAATGAGTATGTTCAGGAGTTAAATCCTCTTTATTTAATGCAGGCAATAAATTATCTTCTTCAGATGCGTCGACATATTCAACAAGTTCATCTTTAATTAAATCTTCCCATTTCATTTCCCCGTTTTTTAATTTTTGAATATGTTCATCTTTTAATCTTGGAATCCCGTTATCGACGATAATTAATGGTCTTAATACTCTTCCTGTATCTGAAAGAATAACAATGATGTTGTGTTTATTTTCAAATCTAATACTTACCTCTCTTGAAATTTCTCCTTTTCTTCTAACTGCTTGGAAATCAGAAATAAATTTATGGTAATCTACAATACTTCCAACAAAAATCCCGTTCATGAATACATCATAATTTCCTTGTTCGTGGCTTAATCCAATTTTTTCAATCTCTTTAATGATTTGGTCTTCATCCATTGAAACTCGGGTAGAAATTTTTGCCATTAATGCTAAATTTTTTCTTAATCCAATTTCAGTTCCTTCTGGGGTTTCGATAGGACAGAATCTTCCGTAATGTGTTGGGTGTAATGTTCTCGCAAGGAAATTTGTTTGTTCTCCTGCAAGTGTCGAAGAAACTTTTTGCAATTGTGAAAGAATAGACATATAATTTGTCTTATCCATATTTTGTGTAATTCCTTTTCTCTCTCCAATCCAAGAACCAGTTGCAATTGCTGATTTAATTCTGTGAGAAAATAAAGTCGATTTAGCAATTGTTTTAATACTGAAAAACTTTTTTCTTTTCAAAGTTTTTTGCAAAGAATATTTTACATCTCTTACCAAAATATTTAAGTTAACTCTGAATAAATCACTTAATAAATCTCCACTTAATCTAACACGCTTGTTTGAGTAATGGTCTTTATCGACGGTAATGCTCGGGTCTTCTTTAAATGCTAAAAATTGTTTTATTAATTTACAAAGTGTAATTGCTTTGTCAATACGCTTTTCTCTTTTCAATCCAATATGTGGAAGGAAGTAAGAATCTAATCTTTGTTTAATTCTGTCAAGAATTTCTTTTTTTGTTCCTTGAACATTTGTTTTTTCTGCAATCTCCATCATTGCATCTTCAGCAGAACCAAGTTTTGCATATTCATACAAATTAACAATCACAGTATCATTTTCAATTCCAATATATTTTGCAATATCTGCTTCTTTCAATAAACCTAAGGCTTTCATTAAAACAATCGCAGGAATATTTTTGAATCTTGAAAATGTAACTTCTAAAATTCCTTCAGATGATTCAGTAATTGTCATTGGAATTCTATAAGCTCCTCGAGAAGAAAAAAGTCTGAGAGTTTCTTTTTTCTTAACCATCTCAACAAAAGGTTGGTTCGCGGCAAGATCTTCAATCATGGTCATAATTCTTTCATTTCCATTAACAATAAAATAACCTCCTGGGTCTTGAGGATCCATATATTCTTTTTCTAAATCTTCTTTTCCTTTATCATAAAGATTACAAACTTTACTTCTTACCATAACGGGTATTCGTCCAATTTCAACTTCTTGATTTTCAATTTGTCCGTCCTGTTTAATTGACATTTCCATATATATTGGAGAGCTATATGTAAGATTTCTTAAACGTGCTTCAGTAGGAGTGATTAAACTTGTTGAACCATCAGACTCGATAACATTGGGATTTCCGACGCGGATTTTTCCTAATTTAATTTCAATGTCTTCGTTATCAATATTTTCAGAAATTTCGCTAACAATTTCTTGCATTCTTTTTCCAATAAAATTATTAAAAGATTTTAAATTACTCTCGACTAAAGAGTTTTCAGAAAGGTATTTTTTTAACACCACATGATCATCATTTTTTAAGTTAAGTTTTAATCCGTTGTACATTATATCACCACACGATAATAATTGTGAATTTTATCGCCCTCCTTTCTCTCAATTTTTATAATGTCTCCAATTTCACATCCTTCTTGAATTGCAGGATCTTCTTTTTTTATCTTCGGTAATTGTGTTTTAGAAATATTTAATTCCACAAGTAATTTTTCTTCATCTTTTTTATTAAGCTTAACGTGTTTTGGTTGAAATATATGCATAGGGATAATAATTTTGGATTTATTTAATAAATTGAAATGTTGGAGATTACATTTACAACTTTCTAATACTAAATATTATCAAAAATTGGTTTTTAAATCTTTGCTTTTCTAACGAAGAATTCTTTCATTACCTTTTAGTAACGGAATTTAATGTATAATTCTAATTAATTAAACTACTGTCTAAAAAATACTTATTTTCTAATTTCGCAAAACCCTCAATTTTCTTTGATTTCTCAAGAAACTTTCTTTTAGAAAAAGAAAGTAAGTTGGAATGGACCCGAAGGGATTTGAACCCTCGACACCTGGCTCTCTTCATTACTCTCCATAAGACAACCTTCGGTTGTCCTCATTTAGGAGATGTCGTAAGAAGAACCTAAGGTTCTTTTTACACTTAAAAGGCCAGTGCTCTAACCAGACTGAGCTACGGATCCATGCTGTTTCCGTAGCGACAAATAAACAATTGCTAAATTACATTCAGCAAACATAGTTTTCTTTGATTTCCCAGGAAACTTTCTTTACGCAAAACCACGAGGGTTTTGTGGGTTTGAGAATTTTCATTCTCAACTTTCTAAAAGAAAGTAAGCCGTGAGCTACGGATCTGTTCTTATTGAAAAAGAAAAATCATGTTTTTAAATTCTTTTGTTTGTTTCGCGCGAGACGTAAATAACATCCGTATAACCAGTAAGACAAATATCCCAATCCAATGTAGAAATACCATCATATATTACTTTTAGGGATTCAAATTCTTCTTCGTATTCTTTTCTTAATGCATGAAGAAATTTAGTTTTATCTATACTATGTTTACCTTTCAATAAACCTTTTCCTGAAATAAATATCATAGATTCCTTTCCCACATCCTCATTGTTAGCTTCACACTGAATTAAATATTCTAAATAATAAAAATCCCTTTGATTTATTTCTTCATACGCGCTTTCTAATTCTTTTTTTCTAATTTCTAAAAAATTATTAAGCCCTTTCTTAGAAAAAAGTAATTCTTCAAGAGTTAGTAAATAAATATCTTCAGGATAAAGCGGTATCGGAATTCTATCTCCCATAAAAATAGAAAAGAACTTAATTATTAAATATTATTGTCTTAGTCGATAATCTTCTTTGTCAGCAAAATTATTTATTTTTTCCTGTAAATTTCCAAATCTTCATAAGGGGAAGAAAGATTAACTTTTTCATAATGTGAAATATTTATTTTATTAATATTAAACCCATTAAATGGAAAATGCATAACCCACCAATCATTTTCTTTATTTCCGGGTATTAATTCATTAGCTGATTTTATTGGGAGAACTAAATTTCCATTTAACATATCTTCCTCTAAGTTTTTTAATTCATTATTCATTTTCCTGTACTTCCAAAACCTTTTTCTCCTCGAGAACTTTCAGTTAATTCATTTACTTCTTCAATATCTGCAATTTCAATTTTATTCAGAACCATCTGCGCAATTTTATCTCCTTTTTTTACTTCAAAATTTTCTTCACCATGATTAATTAAAATAACTCCAATTTCTCCTCGATAACCGGCATCAATTGTTCCGGGAGAGTTCACAATTGAAATTCCTTTTTTCAAAGCCAATCCAGAACGCGGACGAACTTGCATTTCATATCCCAACGGAACTTCCAGTGAAATCCCTGTTTTTATCAATTCTCTTTTTCCGGGATTTAACAAACATTCAGAGCAAGAAAATAAATCCAGTCCTGCGTCTCCATGATTTGCATACGCTGGAATAATTGCACCTTCATATAATTTTTTTATTTTTAGTTTCATTATAATTCACACTGGCCGGCAACGCAAGCATATTCTCGAGCACCTTGAGTTTGATCCCTTTCTTCATAAATCGATAATTTTGAATAATCAATTTTAGGCAATTTTGATTTTAATGCATGATAGTCTGTTTTAGTTAATTCTTCATAAGGAGCTAATCGATAAACATGATCATCTCTCGGTAAAAAAGATAAACCTCCAACATGCTCCCAATTTTGATAGACCCAATTTCCTGATGGAATCCATTCTTCTTCACCAACACTAATTGTAACTGAAGGATTATGCTCGGTATAATTTTGTTTAAGCATTTTCCACATTTCTAATTGTTCTATTGCTCCCATATCTTTTCTAAATATCGCTTCCTTTGGAGATTCAACTGCAAAGGGAAGTACATAGGAAGTTGCATTTGACATGCTTTGGCCGACTTCTGGCTCATAAGGATATCCTTGGTCTTTTAACATATGGAATAGAGGATCATTAGCATTAATTCTTACATTCCTTCGGTAAAAAGGAGAATGTCGAGCATGTCCTCCTGAAGATGAGTCTACTAATTGTGAAACAGTTCCTGAAGGTTTAACGCAAGTTATACATGTAGATTCATTTATTCCAAATCTTTGGGCATAATGTCTGTTTGCATCTATTGCGTACTCTCTAAGCTCTCTAAGCGCTTCAGGGCTTGTTCTAAGAAGAGGAGAGTCCATTAATCCAGTTATTGAAACTCCTAATAATCTTTCTTCTTCACAATTTTCTTTCCACTCTTTTGAAAGGAAAGGGAAATCAGTTAACATAGACTGATAAGTTCCAAGAAGAGTAGCCAATCTTATTTTTTCTTTCAAACTACTTAATGTATCTTCTTGTCTTGCAATAACTTCACTTAGATTGCAAAATTGTCTTGGTCTTAAAATAATTTCTCCACAAGGATTAGTTCCACAAACATCTGCATAATCTTTGAATGTATTCCATCTTCTTTCTGGTAATTGTTCTTTCAAATTACCTCGATTAAAAATTCCTCTTTCTCCAGAACCGCTTTCAGCTAATGCTAACCACTCTTTCAAAAATTCAGAAGAGTTTGGTTTTTCAGAATATGCAACAGAATTATTCGCCATACTTCTTTGACCTTCTGTTAAATAAAACTGACCCTTTTTTGCATCTCTCATTAATAAATCATCTAAGTCAGAAAGAGATAATTCAGCACTTCTTCTAACCCCTCCAACAACAACTATTTCTCCAATTTTACATTCGATATCATGAACATCTAAGGTCCTTAATCTTCTTCCATTACGGCTGGTTAGTTTACTAGTTGTATAATTTAATAAAGCGTCTAAAGCAGAAGGTCCAGAACTTCGCCCACCCATTGTTTTTAATCTTGCACCAGTAGGTCTTACTTGAGAAAAATCAAAATCAATATTTTGGCCATTATACCATGTTTGCAATCCTAAATTAAATGCCTCAGCCCATCCAACTTTACTATCTCCCACGACATGAGTAGGTAATGTTTCTCCATTTCGAGGTTTAATAATTGGTAATTGTTGCACAAATTTATCTTCCACAGAAAAACCAGCTCCAGTTCCACACATCAATACGTAAAGCATTTCTCCAAAATCTTTTGTATGATCTGAAGGAGGAATAAATGAACAATTGTATGCAATTACATTAGTATCTCTTACAGCATCTCCAGCTCCCCACATCAATCTCATCGACGGCATAACCTTTTGATTAAGAATCGCTTCCCTAACTTCACTATATTCTTTTTCTTCTAATCGGCCTTCTAATCTTTCCTTCATAAAATCTACATATCTATCAACAGTTTCAATCCAAGTTTCTCTTCTACCTTCATTTTCAATCCACCGAGAATAAGTTCGTTGATGCAAGAATTCTCCAAGATCGTTTCCTTTGAAATATTTTTTACTATCATCAGTTAATTTTCTAACTCTTTCAGAAACAGGTTTAATTACAGTTCTTTTTTTCTTTCTATCTTCTCTATATAAAATATATTTTCTTGCAGTTTGAGTTAAATCTTCATGCATTAATGCAACTTCAACTCTATCTTGAATATCTTCAATATCTGGAGTGAAACCATTTCCCTTTTCTATAATTTCTCTATTAAGGTCTGAAATTGCTCTTTCTGCAACTCTTTGAGAAATATTATCTATCTTTCCAGCTTCTTCTCCAGAAGCTTCCATTGCTCTATAAATAGCCCTAGAAATTTTTGTTGGATCAAAAGGGACTTCTGTTCCATCTCTTTTTTTAATTGTTGTAATTAATTCTTCTCCAGCCATTTTACAACCCACTCATCTCCTTTTTGAAATCTTCAACATCATGAAAATCACGATATACCGACGCAAATCTGATGTATGCTATTTTATCAATTCTTTTTAATTTTTTCATTATTTGTTCACCAATTTTTTCTGTTGGAACTTCTTTTTTATAAGCCACCATTTTATTTTCTATTTCTTGAACAATTTGGTCGACTTGTTCGTGACTTATGTTTCTTTTTTCACAAGATTTTATTATGCCGAGGAAAATTTTGTCCCTATCAAATCTTTCACGGCGTCCGTCTTTTTTAACAACATATCTTTCCAACGGTTCGGATTTTTCATACGTCGTAAATCGTTTACTACATTTCAAACATTCACGTCGTCTTCGAGTAGAGTCTTTAGCATTTCGTTTATCAGTCACTTTCGTATTTTCATGCTGACAGTAAAGACATCTCATTGTAAGGAAACCCAGGTTTCCTTAACATTCAACCTTCCTATAATTAGGTTGTAAACCTTATATCCTCTTTTCATTTTATTATTATTTAAAGATTATTGCCCCATATCACTCTTTTTTGACTAACCTACAATATAGGGTATATACAATATCTTGTAGTTATTTATTGAAAAACCTCAATCTATTGTGTTTTCTAACTTTTGAAAACTAGGAAGTTTATAAAACTTTATGACTACTTTTTAGTGCAACTTCAAGTTTTTATTTTTATTTCCTCTTTCCTCTTTCTCTCTTTTCCAATCATTCCAATCATTCATTTCTCTAGTTTAGATGTCTCTTTTTAGTAGTTACAATAAAAAGATTTATAAACCATCTAATAATATAAAAACATGGAGTTCCAAGATATTTCAGGTATTTCACTAGGAAATAAAGTGGTAGAGAAAGAAGGAGAATTCGATTTTAAGAATGTAGGTAAGTCTAAAATTGAAGCTCTTAAAAAATCTATAGAAGAAATCAGATTTCTAATCGGAGAGAGGGAAAAACTTAGCCGAGATATTTTTCATGACGGAGAAAAAACAAAAACTGAAATTAATAACTTTCTTTTAGCGAATGAAAAAGCAGATAATTCTTTAGAAAAACAAGACGCACTTATTGGATTAAGACAAAAAAAAGTCGATATGACTCAATTACAATTAAATGAAAAAGTTACTTGCTGGAAAGACGTTGCTTTATTGAAAAAAGAACTCCGAGATAAAGAACAAGAATTAACTGAAAAGTTAGATCGTATGAAAGCAATTAGCGATATTCTAGAATAAAATGGAATCAAATAGAGAAGAACCTGAAAGAAAACAAGCATTAGAAATTATGGCGAGACATGCAAATTATGCAACTGGCTTAAAAGAAGATGAATTTCTTGCTGGCTGGAAAGATTTAAATTCAACATGGACACATCAAAGAACCGAAGATATCAAAGAAGTTTATGCAATATTTGAAATTAAAACTCCCTCTGGAAAAACCTATCATTCTCTTCCTATGCAACTAAACGATTATGCTCATGTTGTTAATCCTGATGGTATTTTTTATATTACTCATGAAGAAGTGAAGGAAATCATAGAGGAAGAGGTTCAAGAAGAAATGTTCAAGGAAGGGATGAGTTAATCACTATGATAAATCAATCAATTAGCGTCGAAGAAATTTGCAGAAAACTAAAACCTTTACTTGGAAGTAAAATTGATGAAATTTATCTTAGGTATTCTTTAGCGGATTCAAAAGAAGAACAGCAAGAAATAGAGAACATTTTAAAATCACTTTATCACAAAAAATTAAACGAACTATTAAGTAAAAATATTCTTTTAGAACCGCCAAAACAGGAAGAAGTTTCAGGAGAATATGTTTTAGGAAAAGTTTCTTATGCAAATAAAGAGTTATACGATTTCGCACTTAGAGAAGAAGATTTCTCAAGACACATCTGCATTTCAGGAATGTCAGGAAGCGGAAAAACAACTTTAGCATTCGGTATAATTGAACAATTACTTGAAAAAAATAAACCATTTATGGTATTTGACTGGAAAAAATCATTCAGACCTTTATTGCCAAAACACGAAGAAGTGGTTTTATTCTCGATAGGGAACGAAGTTATCGGAAATTATTTTAAAATTAATATTAATCGTCCGCCAAAAGCAGTTCCTCCAAAAGAATGGATTACTGTTTTAACAGACCTTATTTCAGAAAGTTTTTCAGTGTCTTATGGAGTTCACAAAATTTTATTAGAAACACTAGATTATGCTTATGAAGTTAACGGCGTTTACGATGGTTCAGATAATTATCCGACGTGGAAACAACTTAAAGATTATCTAGAACACAAAGCAGAAAAAGCAAAAGGCAGAGAATCTCAATGGATTGAATCGGCCTTGAGAATTGCAACAGTTATGACTTTCGGCTCGTTCGGAAAAATAATCAACGCCAAAAAAGAAAAAGGAATTTCTATCGAAGAATTATTAGACAAAAAAGTTATTTTTGAATTAAACTCTTTAGGAAACATAGAGAAAAAATTCTTTTGTGAATTTATTTTAACTTACATTTTCAAAATGAAAAAAGCTTACGATTTTAAGAAAACTAAAAACTTTGACCACGCAATTATCGTCGACGAAGCGCACAATATTTTTCTAAAAGACAAAACTTCATTTTTGCAAGAATCTGTAACAGATATGGTATATAGAGAAATGCGAGAGTACGGCACAAGTTTGATTTGTTTAGACCAGCATCTTTCAAAACTTTCAGACACAGTAAAAGGTAACTCTGCTTGCCATATTGCATTCCAACAGCAATTACCTCAAGACATATTCGATATAAGCGACCTGATGCAAATGAGACCAAATAAAGAAGCATTCTCCCAATTACCTGTCGGCTCGGCAATAGTAAGACTTTCTGAAAGATACCCAAAACCTTTTTTAATTAGAGCACCATATATTGAAAGAGAAGAAATTATTACAGATATGGAAGTAAAAGAACGTATTGATGGTTTGATGACTGGAAAATTACCTTCTAAGAAAGAAATCGTTGAAGAAATTAAAATACCTCAAGAAATAATTTCCCGTAAGACTTTTGCGACTCCAACATTGAAACCAGTTAATTTACCATCGTCAATTCTTACAAAAACACAAGAAATACTTTTTGATTATGTTGAGAAGAAACTTGCCCAAGGAGTTGAATTAAAAGAAATTAATGAAGTTATGGAATCTTACTATGATAGAAGATACTACACAAATACAGATATTTCCAAAGTCATAAATTTAGTTTTAGACAAATATATGGCAAGATTGAACGGGAAAGAATTAGTGCATACAGAAGAAATAATGCTCGCCCCGAAGGCAAATTTTAAACCTAATCTGATTCAAGAAAATAAAATAGAACAAAAAATAAACCAAGAATCTCAATCTCCTACTAATTTCAAAGTTAACGAGATAGAAATTCAACCTTCCCTTAATCAAATTCCAGACTTAACAAAAGAGCAAGAATCTTTTTTAAAATTTTTAATTGAAAATCCAAACCATGAATTAACCACTGTGAATCTTTATAAGAATTTGGGGCTATCTTCAAGAAAAGGAAATATTGTTAAAAATGAACTATTAGGGAAAGATTTAATAATTATTAAAGAGGAAAAAAATGATAAAGGTTGGAAGAAATTAATTAGACCTAACCTTAATGGAAATTCAATATCAAACCAACCAAAAAATTCAAAGAATATAAAACAACAAACCTCTACTGATAAATCCGTTCAGATTCAACAGTTAACAAATCACAATTCAAATTCATCAAATAAACATAAAACAATTACAACAATATCAAACGACTAACTCCAGACTACATTCAATAAATCACCCTTCCACACCCAATCCCGATTTATTAAGTGCATGAAAGAACCTCGTTTTGATCTCATAAGTTGTTTTAAGTTAAGACTTTGCCCTCGTGAAATACCTTAACTAAATAACTTGAAATACCTCGACTTAGAAATAAGTTGAAATAGCCAGAATTACACAATTTTACTGAAATACCTTAGAAATACCCGAATTTACATTCGAAATACGCGCGAAATACCTTGTTCCCAGAACAAGTTTCTATATACAATAACTAGACAATAACTGAAAAACCATTAACAACTGAAAAACCATTAACACTTGAAAGAGTAAGAAGGAGAAACGTAACTGATGATGGTAGTGCACCACACTAAAAAGAAAACTCATCCTCATTCAAGGATAGAAGTGATATCCACACTTCTCAAACTCTCTACATTTTTGGGTTTGGGATTCTTACTTAAGTTAGTATTCTTATTCTATAGAAAGAAAAGCTGATTTTGGCAAACTGAAGTCTAGTTTGACAATTACCTCCTGTCAAATTTTCAGTCTGCCTTTATACCCTGCTACTCTGTGTTTCCCACCCCACGCCCACGCCCCCCAAACAGAGTAGCAGGTTTTCTTTGAAAATAACACAATCAATAAGATTGTTTGAAATATTTTAATTAACAAAAACTTCCACTATGGAAGAAGGAAAAATATTATGAATTGGTTAATGTTATTGAGCGTAGTTATTTCTATCTTAGTTGTCTCAGCCGTTTTTCTTTTCATACAAAGTCAAGTTGAGCGGATGGGTTCGAAGAACGACGAGAACGACGAGAAGAACGACGATGAATGTTGTTCGAAAAAGTGTAATTGCGACAAGGAAGACAATTAATCTAACAAGGAGAAAAGTCATGAATCTAGGGAATATACTCTTATTCTTTTTAGCAGTAACGATTTTCGCAGTGATATTTACAATATTGCGAATTGTCGCCGCAGCCCCAAAAGACGAATACGACGATTAGTCATTATGGCAGAGAGTAAGCAACCCACTCGTCACATTTCTCAACCTTTATGGTTGCGCTGACCTGCCGATTGCCTGGACAGCACCATCGGTATCGCTTACTCTCTGTCTCCAGTTTCACACCGGTGAGTCAACACGAAATTTGAAAGCAACGGGCTAAGCTTTACTACATATCGTTGACTCGCCCAGCAATCATAATCTAATTCTATAATTCATAACCTCATCACATAAAAGCAGAGAGCAAATTATTTTCATATCCATTCATCAAAACTCTCTGCTTCTTCTTTGCCCTCCAACAACGCGTTTACCCACGTAACCCCACATAACGCGTTGTTAGCTCTGGCAGGATTTAATTCATTTTACCCCGAATGAATTAAGCATAGGATTGCCCTCCTATGACTCCCAAACCTGCCAGAGCATCTTTGAAAATAAAATAAGCTTTGCTTATTTGTTTTTGAGCTCCGCTAAATCAACTCGGAGATTATGCGTTGAGCTCGGCGAGTCCTGTCTAAGGTTTAAGTTACGTTTCTCCTGGACAGGGCTCGCTTTATATTTTTAATTTAGTTTAACAAACAGGGAGAAGAGTCATGAAAGTACCGTCCGAAAATTGCGAATGTGCAGGCGATTTAATTCCTCAAGGACAAATATTTGTCTGCAAAAATTGTGGAAAGAAACAAACTCCTTCGCGTGTAGGGAGAATAAGGAGAGAAGAATTTATCGAATGGACACGGCGAACTATCGGTTGTGCCCGACGTCGTAACGAAAACGGAGGATATTCTCTAGTCTGAATATTCTTCATAAACATACAAGGAGAAGAACGATGCGTGTTAGAATTTTTAGTTTAACTTTTTTAGTCCTGTTATTCACAGGATGTCCGGAGTTTTTCTACATTCCGCCACCTCCTCCCCCGCCGGCAGTTACACTTCCGAGCATCACTCAACAGCCTCAAGATTTGTCTGTTGAGGAAGGAAAAGAAGCCCGATTCGAAGTTTGGTTTTCTTCCAACACTTCCGAATTTCGATGGGTAATGAAGAATCCTGATGGACAAATTCGTTATTACGATTGGGATACTCCTGACGGATGGAGTTGGGCGAGTTTGACTTTCCCGAATGCTTCATTAAATCAGAGCGGAACACAAATCTGGTTGGAAGCGAGAAATTCTGCGGGAACGACGTCGTCGAGGAAAGCAACTCTAACTGTTATTTCTCATCCCCCTCCAGATACGCTAACCTATATTCTCGTCACGCCGTCGAACTCCTCACTTCGTTACGTTTTGAAAAATTCTGACGGGGAAAAACTATTCGTCCTTTCAGAATATTTCAAAACTATGGGAGGCGGTTATGTATCTCCTAATGGTAAGATGTGGACGTTCTGGTTCAATGCACTAGGACTTCCAGAATATGTAGTCTCCGAGGGTTGGACTATTCGGTACTACAACTATACTAACTCAACCGTCAACGTCGACGCGCTTTCTCCTTCTGGAGAATTAGTAACTTACATCGTCGCCCTCGACCAAGATGACCGTGCAGACATCGAGAGATTAAGAACACTTTCCAATCGCATTTCCGAAGGGAAAAGTGTTTTCTCCGATTTATTCAATGTAGTTTCTTCAGCTCTAAAAATCACTTGTTGCATTGCAGGAGTGGTTTCTTCCCCGACCGGTGCAGGATTACTCGCAGCCGCCCCGTGTTGCATCGGTTCTCTCGTCGATATCGGCTCACGAATAACCGGTGATGACTTAACCAATCAAGGAGATCTCGCAATAGACACAATCTCCTGTGCCACAAGTACAGACGGATCGGAATGTATCGATTTAGGCATCACCGTCCTCGAACAACTCATTGAGGAATCAGAAGCAGAACGAGATGCAGTGGCTCCAATCCTCAACCCGTCGATAAGTCTTCGTTTAGATGGACTATGGGGACCGAGGTCATCCTGCACTTCCGGAAATCCAATCCTTCCAAGGTTCTACTTCTTCTTCGACAAGAATCGTTATGAGTTGACGAACGGAGAATATACTTTAGGACAGCGAGGGGAATTCAAGGTAGTGTTCGAAGATATTCCGAACATCATTTTCTCCCCGACAGAAACAATGCAAGGCGGAGGATGGACAGCTTGCGATATTTGTCTAGACGATATCTGGGTAATGGTTTTGAATGGAAATTCTTTGACCATTGCTTCTGAAGACGATTACAATCGCAACAATCCTCCAGATAGTTTGGTAAATTTACCTTCGTGTGAACATTACCAACTAATTTCACCATAGCCCTCCCCGACACATAATCCTCTTCCGCGAATGTGTGTCGGTTAGCCCTGCTCGGTCTTGTCCCTAGCAAGAGTGTGTTTCCTTGCGTCAACACACAACCGAGCAGGGTCCTTTTGAAAATAATACAATCGAAAGATTGTTTCTGAAATAAATTTATTTTGTTTCAACATCAACCATCAATAAAAAGGGGAACTATCATGCCACGTCGATTCAAGGGCAAACCAATTCACCACGAACCAATCCATTCACTGCTAGTTGAGGAAGGAGAAGATGGCGAAGAACTCTGGGAGATGCAGGCAACTCTCGGAGAGGAAAATGTCGACGACTTCACGGAACACTACAAGAAAACCGCGCGGGCGATTTTCGTCAACTCCTTAAATATATAGGAGGACAAGGAGAAGAGCTATGACGACTTCTGGGATTTTGGTGACATCAACGATTCTTTCAGTCGTAGTTATTATTGCGGTATGGAAGTTTCTATTGGGAAAGGAAGAATAATTATGAGTAAATAAGCATCCGCAGAAGTAATATGAGAGGAATTCGGGATATAAAACTAAGGGGTAAACTCAATGGGGAACAACAGTTCTGCAACACACATTCGACACATTAGAAACCTGCTTAAGAAAGGAGATGAAGGAGCAGTAGTAAGATATTTCCTCAGACTTCGACGGCACAAACCAGCGTCGTGGGTAAATATCTTGGAGGGGTTAGGAGATGATCAAATCCTTGTGATTGACATTCTTCTATCATCTCTCGAAGGTAAAAATTTAGATAAGAAAAAAAAGGCCTTCATCGCAGAAATGTGCTGGGTCTACAACTCTTATCTAAAGGAGAAGTTCGGGGATGCTGTAGCAAAAGCAATCTTTTCGGGAATTCCTGCAGAGGTTGTCTTGAGTCTTGTGGCCGCGTGATTTGGGTTAGCTAATGGGATGAATAGGAGACGCCTATGAAAAAGGGAATTTTTTACTACCCTACGAATGAAGACATGCTCAAGAAACAAGAGGAAGGAGTCAAAGAAAAAGGGAAGAAAGGAATTCGCATACCTCTTGTTCAAGTGTTAACGTTGAGTTATCGGAGGGGTAAATAATCGTTGTCTAAAACGAGACATCCTTCTCGCCCCACAATGTCTCGTTTATAGAGAGCTGGGAGTTTTTCTATTCCCCAATGGAAAGTATCAAACAAATGTCGACTGTTTGGTCCTCCCAGCTTTCTTTAATTAATCTCACACCGGTGAGTCAACACGAAAGTTGAAAGTCACCCATCCAACTCAGTTCAGCATAGGTTGACTCACCCAG
>Ga0210057_1003627_pt1 | contig 21207 bp, 18 predicted proteins | sample CryGeyCG2114_010_2_FD_183968 | JGI IMG/M metagenome (GOLD analysis project Ga0210057, IMG submission 183968) | Groundwater microbial communities from aquifer - Crystal Geyser CG10_big_fil_rev_8/21/14_0.10 (SPAdes) (version 2) | ecosystem: Environmental > Aquatic > Deep subsurface > Groundwater ...
TTCGCCTGAAGTGGAAATAATTGAATAGCCGGTGATTTCAAGGTTTCCGTCAATAGTCAGGTTTTTGTTTCTTGAATGAATTACTGAAGGACTTAAATCAGAGCCCTGCATTAAAACAGTTATATTTGAAGCAATTTTCAGAATTTCGTTTTCTTTATTCAATAGTCTGGCTCCATCCATTAACTTCAAATAATACTTGTCATAAATTCCTGTTCCTTTAATTTCATTAGCAGAAGCTGTAACTTCCTGGCCAGACAAAATAGTTAAAGTAAAAGAATTGTCAATTGAGTTTATTTCAAAATCAATTTTATCAGTATCAATGGTTGTCCAAGCAATTCCTGAAATAGAAGAAAAAACACTTGAACAAAAAAACAATACAAACAATAAAACTAATTTCTTCATTTCAACCACATGCCTCTTCTGTTTCTTCTCCGGTTGACAGCTTGAATTCTCCTCTGGAATCAGAACTTAATTCAACTGAATTAACCATTGCATTAACCATAAAATCAAGCAAATATCTTGTATTAAAAGCCAGAGAACCTAAAGAAGGAAAAAAAGTTTGTCCTTTTCCAAAAGAAAAATTAAAAAAACCATTAGAAAAATCATGAGATTGAGAATCAGATAAAATTTCTTGTGTTGAACTTTCACCTGAAGCAATAATTTCTTTTAATAAACTAAAATTTTTAAAAGTTCCTGAAAGATTGTCTCCTGAAAAAGATTTTGCTGTTCCGGTTAAAGAAAAAATCATTTCAGTTTCTTCTAAAGAACCGGAATAACAACTACAGTTTATTTTTGGGGTTACTTTTGTTCTGGGCAAAACACAATTAACATTAATGTTTGATGCAGGAGAAGCCATAAATTCAATTACATCATTTGCTCCAATCTGCAAGTCTTTTAGCTTGCATTCAGCTATAATTAATTTTGTTTCAAGGTCACACCCATTAATTAATGCAGTTGAATCAACTGCATTAGAAGCAGGATTTACTTCGGATTTAAATCCGGAAAAAAATAATTTTGGCTGGGTTAAAGGAAGCGGATTGTCTCCGGAAATAATTAGTTGTTTAACTGAAATTGAATTTCCTGCGCTCTGGCCTAAACCATTAATTCCATCAGAGCCTGTTCCTGCGCTAGTTCCATCAGAATTAAAATAATCGGTTCCTGTTCCTCTGGTTCCTCCGTTTCCGCCGTCAGACAAAAATTTTGCCTGGCCTGAATTCCTTGAAAGATTCAGTTTTTCTAATTCAATGTTTCCTCCTTTGGCTCCGTTTCCTCCGTTTGTTCCATTAGGGCGAGAGCAATCAAATTCAACAATTCCATTAACTCCGTTTCCTCCTTTTGCTCCACTTGAATTAAAAATTAAAACAGAAGAATCCAAAACAAAAACAGTTCCCCTGACAGCAATGTTTCCGGAAGTTCCTGCATTTTCTCCTGCACTGGTAAAACAATTTTTTCTTGTTCCGTTGCTTCCGTTTTTTCCTGAAGCAAGAATTGTTCCTGTTTTATTTGAAGCTGAAGTTAAATCTCCTTGAATTACTAAATGAAGCGCATTAATATTTGAACCAGTTAAATCAATTGTTCCTCCATCCAAAATTATTCCTGAAACAGAAGAAGTAAATTCAACTGAATTAGGAGGGGATGCTTCAGAAAAAACACAGCCTTCTTCATTGCAGGGCATTAAAATGGTTCCAACAGGAATTTTAATAAAATAATCCATGGAATCTAATTCTTCCGGAGAAGCAACCACAGAAATGCTGGTTGAATAAAAATAAACGTTTCCTGAAGCCAAAGTAAAAGTTGTTTTTGAACCATCAACTTCTTTAGCATAAAAATCTGGATCTAATCCAATTAAATCCCCGTTAACTGGGGAGGGAGGTTCACTTGCTGCAGCACAACTTATTGTTGTTTCTTTATTCACAAAAGTGCAGCCATTTTCTTCTAGTAAATCATATGAATCATTTGAAAAAGTAGTTGGGCCTGCACTATAACAACTAATATCTACTGTAGTATTATTACAAAATTGATTTTCTGAAAGAAGCAAATCATTAGCATTAGTTTCAATCTTTAATCCAACTGGATTGCTTTCAACAATATTATTAGAAAACCTGATGTTTTCAGAGTCAACAAAAATTCCTCCTTCAATATTATTTTTTAGAGTATTGTTTCTAACAAGAACATCATTAGAATTGTTAAATATTTTAAAACCATATTTTGAATTCCCTTCAACTGTATTGCTTGTTAAGTTTCCTCCTAAAGCACCATTTAAAAGAATTCCTTGTTCTTTATTATTAGTTATAATGTTATTTTCAAATGTAAACGATCCAATTCCTTGTGCGTCAATTCCGTGAGTTCCATTATTGTTTATAGTGTTGCCGGCAAGATGAGCTCCTCTAACACCAGCAGATAAAACAATACCTTGTTGAATATTATCATTTACAGTATTGTCTATTATTTCAGCAGAATAAAATGCCTCAACTGTCAGTTTCCTTACATGAATCCCCATGCGGTTTTGAGTAACAGTATTATTAATCAAATTAAACCACGAATGGCTTGTAAAAATGCCTGTTCCAAAACCTTTTATTGCACAGTTTTTTACTGTAATGTTTTTTTTGTCTTTAATTACAATTCCTTTAGAAAGTCCTGCTAAACCACGCTTTTCAATAGTGGCTCCTAAACCACAATCAAAAACAAGGTTTTCTTTTGCAAGAGTTATTCCGCCAGAAAGATTAAAAGTTCCAGGACAAACAACAACTACATCTTCTGCAAATGATTCATCAAATTCCATTCCAGCAACTAAATTAGTGCAAGTAAAATCAGAAAGCTTGTAAGAAAATGAATTAGATAACAAAAATATGAATAAAACCAACAAAACACTTTTCTTTAACATTAAATTCCCTTTTTATTTTAATTAAAGTTTAAACAACTAAATAAATAGAAGTTTTAGGTATAAAAAGCTAATGGAAAAACAATTGAATTTAAGGGAAAAAAGCCAGTGAAAAAACAATTTAATTCCAAGGAACTTCAGGTTTAACCAAAAAATCAGTTTATTTTCCCGGCATCAGCAGTTATTCGTTTCAGTTTCCCGGCATCAGCAATTATTGCCTGAACTGCAACAAACCCGACTAAGTTTTTCCCTCCTTTTTTGTAAACTACCTTTCTTAAATCTGCACCTAATCTTTTTGCAATTTGTTCTGCATTCAAGGTTTTAGCCAATTCAAAAATAACCTTGTTATCAATAGTAATTTTGTTTACCATCACTTTTTTTCCTGAGTTTATTGTTTTCTTGGTTTTTTGTCCTGGAACAGGCTTTCCAACCATTTCATAAAATAATCTCTGAAAAAAAGTTGAACTGGGAAAATCAGTTTCATGCACATCAGAAAAATTTTTTCCAAGAGACTTTCTAAGGTCTGCAAAACCAGGAGTTAATTTTTCTGCATTTGTTTTACTGCGAATAATTCTTTTCCAAAAAAAATTAGCTGCATGAGAAAAAATTTTTTGTTTTTGTTCAACAGACAAATTTGTTTTTTTTACTCCGGGAGCATTAATAAACCAAATAAATTTTTTCCAGATAATTTCTTTTGTTTTTTCCGGCAGTTTAATAGAATTTCCTGCAATATCAAGAGAATCAAAAAAACCTTTTTTGTTTAACACAATATTGGGGTTTAAATCACTTTTCCCAGTTTCAATTAAGTCAGTAATAAATTTTAGTCTTTGATTTATTGTTTTAGCCCTGTTTTCAGGAGACATCCCTTTTTGAGTGATTACCGGAGCCTTTGCTTTAGACATGTCTGCAAAACTCGTTTTTATTTTAGACTTTTGTAAGGACCTATATTTTTTTCCAGGCATAAAAAAACAATACGAATCAGGAATTTATATAATTATGCAATAAAGAAAAAGTTTGAAAATCAGAAAGAATCCAGGCTTGTCTGCTCTGAAAAGGTTTCTTTAACTGATTCAAGTTCTTTTTGTGAAACCTGCCCTAACTGCTTTTTTATTTTAAAAGCAGTTTCTTTTCCAAGAATTCCTGCAAGAGAATTTAATTCAGTTTTTTTAATTAAAGAAACTGAAGTTAAATTTGAATTAAATAATTTTCTTGCTCTCACTCTTCCAATTCCCTTTAGTTCAGTTAAATGCAGTAATTCTTCTCTTACCCCGTACTTTATTCTTTTCCTCAATTTTGAAATGACTGAAACAAAATTTTTGTTTCCTGAAATTAACGCTAACTCAGAAAAACAATATAATAACCAGTCAGCAATCATTAGCTTTGAATGAAGAATGCCTGGCTGAACATTAAATTCTTTTCTTAAAGAGTCTTCTGGAAATTCATTAATCCATTTCTGCAAAAGCAAAGCAGAATTATATTTTTTAATTAAAGAAACATCAGAAAACATTTCTTGTTCTAAATCAATCGGCAAATTCTGTGATTCAATATTAATTTGCGCCCATAAATCAGCTTCCCTTGACTTTGGAACAGAAAACAATGGATAAAATTCAAAAGAAGAACACAACAAAAACAAAAAAGAAAAATCAGTTAAAGGTTTTTTAAGTGAATCCAAAATCAGTTTAGCAGATAATGGGTCCAGATAAAGTTCTGCAATTCTTTTTCCAAGAGGGGTTGGCTTAAAACTTTTGTCGTCTCCTTTAATGAAATTCATTTCCTGCAGTTCTCTTAAAACAGAATTGATTTTCATAAAAATTTCTTCTAATCCATCAAATTGATATGCATAAAATGTCTTGGAAAAAAACTTTTCTAAAGACTCCAAGTCAAAAGCAAATCCAGTGGCAATTGCAGCCAAAACATGAGTTCTTAAAACAGGCTCAATTCCCAGTTTAGAAGAAACGTCTTCAATGTCTCCTAAAATAAATTCTTCTTTTAATTCATCTGCTTCAAATTCATTTCCTGCAATCAAAACGCTTTCCCCTGAAGTATCAAAAGAAGGGCGTCCTCCACGCCCTGCCATCTGCTTGTATTCCCTAACTGGAATTTTCTGCATTCCTGAAGCAGTATACCTGAAAACAGATGGAATGATTACTCTAAATGCAGGCATGTTAATTCCGGCAGCCAAAGAACTCGTGGCAGAAACAACCTTCAAAAGCCTTTTTCTGAATAAATCCTCTACAATAGTCCTTTGTTTTGAAAGCATTCCAGCATTATGGAAAGCAACACCAGACTTAACTAAATTAGCAAGAATTCTGCATTGTTCAGTGGGGTTTTCAAGGGCATTAAGAATTTCATCAGATTTCTGAGACAAAAACTTTCTTTCCTTTTCTAAAAGATTCTTTTCAACGGTTTTTGCCAGTTTTTTTGCTGTTGCAATTGAACTTGGACGAGTATTGCAGAAAACCAATGATTGTTTTCCTTTTTTTATTGCATCCAATGAAAGAGATATAACTGAATCATTTTTGTCTTCAATTTTTTCCTTGCATCTCAAAAAATGAATTTTGTTTTCAAAAAAAACTCCTTCATTTAATTTAACAGGGCGGAAAGAACTTTCAATTAATTTTGCTTTAAGCCATTTAGCTAATTCTTTTGCATTTGGAATAGTTGCACTTAACCCCAAAACCTGCATTTTTGGGTTTAATAAAAGTAATTTGGTTATCATTATTTCTATTGTTGGCCCTCTGTCAGAATCAATTTCATGAATTTCATCGACAACCAATAAACCGATTAAAGAAAGCCATTCAGCTTTATGTCTTAAAAGAGATTCAGTTTTTTCATAAGTAGTAAAAATAATATCATAATTCTGCAGATACTTTGAAGAAGAATCAAAGTCTCCTGTTGAAATAGTTGCCTTAATGTTTAATTCTTTTGAATACTTTGACTTGAATTCATTAAAATGCTCTGATGCAAGGGCTTTCAATGGACAGGCATAAATCACTTTCTTTTTTTTGTTTATAATTGAATTGATTGCAGTGATTTCTGAAACCAGTGTTTTGCCTGAAGCAGTAGGAGAAGAAATAATTACGTTTGAATCAAATAACCCTTGTTCTAATGCCTTTAACTGCATTGGATTAAATTCCACTGAATTCAGTTCTTTTACTTTTTGAATTACATCCATTAAAAAAAAAGAAATAAAAGAGAATAAAAAGGATTTGAAGGCAGAATGCAGGTGAAAAAAAAGGAAAAAACAAAACAAATAAAAACATAAGTATACATAATTAATTTATGGATGAAAAAACAAAGAATTTGATTATCGTTCTAGTTTTTGCAGCAATAATTATTGTTTCACTTTTTTTGGCTTACCAGAATGGAACAATAGGAAAAGCAGTAGTTGAAGGCGTAACAGGTTAAGCTCTATCGAGCGAAAGGGATTTATCCCTTGTTTTCGCAAGCATTTGCTTGCAAAGGCTTAAGCGAAAATAGTGCGCGTTGCTCGCGAACGGAACCGCGATGCAAAACGTTTACAGCAGGACTGAGCGCAAGCGAATGTCGTGCATTTTGATTAAACTTTTTTTAAAAGTTTATGTTTCAGCCCATTTAGCCATTTCTTTTAAACAAGAAATATTTTTGTTTATTGAATTAACTTTTTTTGATAATTCATCTATTTTTGTCTGAGAAACATCTTTTCTGAATTCCTGCAAGTTTGTTGCGTGTTTTGCTAATTCTTTGTCTTTTTTGTATACAACAGAATTTTCAAATGCTTCAATTAAATGCCTTCTGTATTCTGCATCTTTTAAAAAAGTTTCAATCATTGGCTTGTATTTTTTGTCTGAAACCAGGTCAACAGGCAGTTTAACTTTGTCAACCGAAGAACTGTATTCTTTGTCAGTCATTTTTTTTATTAAATGCTTCCAATACACTGGCTCGGAAAACTTTTTTATTGCATTAACTGTTTTATAATTTTTTGCCTCTGAATGCTTTTGTTTCCAGTCATTTAACTTTGATTCAAATAATTTCCTGCTTGCCTCTAATTCATTTAACTGATGCAAAATCCTTTGCTTTGAAGGATAAACTAATTTAGGCCATGCGCCAGAATCAAAAGAAATAATTGAAACAAAGCCTCCAAAAGAAAAATAATCTTTTAAAGCTAAAGCTCTTTGAGGGGTTAAATCTAAATTAAGTGAAGGGTTTGCTTCAGCAAATTTATCAAAAGAAGAAATAATTCCTTTTTGCATACAAAAATAGACACAATGAAAATTAATAAACTTAATGGAACAAAATCTAGTTATGCCTAAATTAACAACAAGGAACCCAACAACAAAATTTGTATTATGGAAAGGTCCTTTAGGAAGACCTTCAAGCGCAAAACATTCTCATACTCCGACTCTTACTTGGAATGGAAGAAACATAGGAATTGATAGAAGAAGAATAAATCCAAATGTAATAGGGTCTTTTGGAATGGATAGAAAAATAACTAAAAAAGCCGGGGAAATTTACATTGGAAAAGAAACTAACAGAAAAAAACAAATGTATTGGAAAAACAAACGAGCTGCAAGTTTTACGGTTAAAGAAAACGTAAAAAGACTTAATGAGGTAATAAAACTGCTTGAAGGATCATTAAAAAGGCAAGAAAGAACTCAATTAACTTCTGAAATGAAAAAATTAAGAGAATATTTAAAAATACCAAAAGAAGTTAATTTTGCAGATAGAAAAACAAGAGATATATAATTTAAAAGGTGATAAAATGTTTCCAGGAATGGGAAAAATGAATCCAAAACAAATGCAGGGGTTAATGAAACAGTTTGGAATAAAATCAGAAGAAATAAATGCAACAAAAGTTGTATTTGAGTTAGCTGACGGCGGGAAATTAGTGATTGAAAACCCTAATGTAACTGTAATGAATGCTCAAGGACAAAAAATTTATTCAGTTGTTGGAGAAGCAAAAGAAGAAAAAACATTAAATGAAGAAGACTTAAAAATGGTTTCAGAGCAGACCGGAGCAAGTAAAGAAGACGCAATAAAAGCATTAGAAGAGTCAAACGGAGGCATAGCTGAAGCAATAATGAAATTAAAAAAGGAATAAAAATGCCTGAACCCCCAAGAAGAAAAAATAAAACTTTCAGTTTATGGAAAATCCCAAAAGAAAAAAAAGGGAAAAAATACGCCAAGCCGATTCTGTTCTGGGACGGAGAAAGGATAGGTATTGAAAGAAGAAGAATCTAAAGGGAAGCAGGGGGAAAACTAGAAAAAAAACAATTAATTGAAGAAAACACTGCAAAAATTCATGTCAGGAAAGCAATTAGGGAAAGAGGAAACCTAAACAAAAAAACAAAAAACAGCTTGAAAAGAAAAAGATTAAGAAGCAAGCCAGACGAAAACATAATGAAATCAATTGATACAGTTAATAGCCTGTTAAAAGAACTTAAAAAAAATCATCCAAAACAAGAAAAACAAATGCTAAAAGAAGAATTAACAAAACAGTTAAAATTCCTTAAAGCCCCGGAAAAAACAATAAGTAAACCTAAAAAAATTTACAGAAGTTAATTATTCTGATGCTGCTCTAATTGAAACAAGTTTATCTCTTACTGTTTCAACTTCAACTTTTAAGTTAACTTCTTCTCCAACTTGAACTTCAGGAGAAACAAAAATTTCTGTAATGGTTTGTTCATCCGAAATAAACTCTTTTCCTTCTTCATTAGCAAAAGAATCAAATTCAACAACTGCTTCCTGCTGGATTTGAGTTTCAGTGAAATTCAATGAATCCAATAAACTATTTAACTCCAAAACAGTTTGAGCTGAATCACTGGAAGTTAAGGAAATTGAGGCAAAAACCTGCCCAACAGCTTCAGAAAAAGAAATCCCTGATGCATTGCTGTCTGTCAAAACAGCTGAAACCAAAGGAAATAATTCATTTAAACTATAGTTTTCATCAAAATAAATTTGAGCAGAAAATCCTTGTCCTGCAGCAAATACTTCAATTGAAGTAAAATATTCTTTGTTGTCCTGCAGGAATTGATTTAATTCAGTATTTAAATCAGTTTCTGCTTCAAAGAAAACAGTAAAATAATTATCGGGTTTAAGAGAAGCAATATTAACATCAGCAACTTCAGCTAAAACAGAAATCTGTTCCTTCAAAAAATCATCTTCTATATGAGTTGAATAAGTTGTATAAGAACCAAAAACAATTCTCGGAAGCTTTTCTTCAACAGTTTTATTTAAATCAAAATTTAAAATTTTTGGTTCTGCAGTCAGATTTTTCAGGACTGATGCAAAAGAGCTTACTAAAGTGTTTCCGGTAAAAGAACCGTCAATCCGGACAGATAAATTATCTCCTTTAAGTGTTCCGGGCAAAACATAAGCAACAGTCAATGGGTCAGCATATTCATAATCCAAATCAAATCCCTGTTCATTGGAAAACCTGACGTTTTTAGGGACATTAATTAAAACTGTTTGAAAATAAACAGGGTCAAACAAGATTTCTTGTGTCACTGAATTTAACTCTGAAGTAATTTCTTCCAGAGATTTTTCTTTATCAAAAGAAATTTCAGCTATATAAACAAGAGAAGTTCCAAAAGAACTGTTTTCAGTTTGCCTGTACTTTGAATTAATAGTATATACTCCTGTAACTGAAGCAACTTTTTTATTTATTAAGGTTATGTCTGCTTCATTAGTGTAAGCGCTAAACAAAACTTTGGGAAGGGCTTCAACTACTTTTGCATCAATGTTTTCTGCAAACATGTTTAATACAGTTGAATCAGGTAAATCCGGATTAACGTCTGGGTTTGATTCTTGCCCTTGGTTTCCGGAAAACATTAAAGCAAACCCTAAAATTGAGCCAATCATGATTACTGCAATAAAAATACCAAACCATTGTTTTGAATCCATAAATAAATCACTTTAAAAAAAAGAACTATGAAGAAAAGGTATTAAAAGAATTGAGTTTTAGTAAATATTATTACTTAAAGTCAAAAGAGACTGATTTTATTTTTTAAGGAGATGATTTAATGGAGAAAGGAGACATTGCAGTAATTGATTATACTGCAACAAATAAATCAAGTGAAAAAATATTTGATTCAACAATAAAAGAAAACGCAGTAAAAGCAGGAATCTTTGATGAAAAAATAAATTATGCTCCTGTAAGCATTACAATCGGAAACAATGAACTGCTTAAATCATTAGAAGAAGAAATAACTAAAATGAAAGCAGGAGAAGAAAAAAAGATTTTATTAAAAGCAGCCAAAGCATTTGGAGAAAGAAGCGCTGAATTAATCAAAGTAATGCCAATGAAAGAATTTATTGCACGAGACATCAGACCTGTTCCTGGATTAATAGTTGAATTAAATGATATGAGAGGAAAAATCCAAAGCGTTTCAGGCGGGAGAATAAGAGTGGATTTTAATCACGAGTTAGCAGGAAAAGATGTTGAATACGAAGTTAAAATAGAAAAAATTTTAACTGAAAAAAAAGACAAATTAATTGCATTAAAAGAAAAGTTTTTTGGAGAAAAAGCAAAACTAAAAGAAGAAAAAGACAAAATTGAAGTATTGTTTGACGGAATAGTTCCAGAGCCAAGAAGCAAAGCAGCTTTTGCCGAAACAATCTTTAAAAGCTTTAAAGAAATAAAAAAGCTTTCTTTTACTGAAGAAATAGAGCAGTCAAAAGAGAAAACAAATGAAGCAGTAAAAAAACACGCTGAAAAATAACCTTTTTTAGAAAAAAAGGTTAAACAAAAAAGTCAAAATAAAGGAATTTCTTTTTCAGCAAAACCTTTTTAATTCCTTAAACATATTCTTAGTGAATGATAACTAAATTGCTTAATCCAAACAAACTTCGTGCTTCTCCTGACAGGGCATTTATTATGGGGTTTATTTATGCTTTAGTGGGAATTCTGGTAGCATTTTTTTTGTTTCCAAGCTATATTGGAATTGTTTCAGTGTTTTTTACTTCAATGGCTTTAATGCCTTTGATAGGCAAACTAATTGAAGAACTTGCTTTAAGAGAAGGAAGAGAAATAAATGTAGAGTCAAATGGATTAGAAATAACTGAATTACAGCTTAGGGCAAAAAAATTTTCTATTAAAGGACTGTATTCTGACCATAAGCATTTGATTCAGGTTTATTTGTATTCTTTTTTTGGCGCTTTTTTGTTGTTTGGTTTAATGATTTTTGTTCTGCCTCAGGAAACCGGAGATTATAATGGATTAATTGAATTAAAAGTTACCAGAGGAGGAGAAGAAAAGCTTGTATCAGACAGATATGTTTTTGGAGAACAATTTGAAGCATATGAAAGGATTTTAGGAAGAAATTCATCAGGCGAAGCAATTGGAAGTGCAAATGATGAATGCTTGTTTGGGGACTGCGCTAAATTTGATTTTTTTATCGGAATAATACAAAACAATTTATGGGTTTTAATTGTGACTTTTTTGGTTGCATTAATTTATGGTTTTGGAGCAATGTTTATTATTACATGGAATGCATCTGTTTGGGGAATAGTTTTTGCACATAAATCTTTAGAACTTGCACCAATTGCAGACAAAAATCCAATAGTGTTTTTTGGTTTGCTATTGCTTACGGTTTTGCCGCATACTGCAGTGGAAGCATTAACTTATTTTACTGCAGCAATTTCTGGAGGAATTGCCTCTCAAGGAATAGCAAAAGAAAGCCTTGAATCAGAAAGATTTGAAAGAGTTTTAACTCATTCATTTATTTTAATGGGAATTTCATTGCTGTTATTAGTTTTTGCTGCATTCCTGGAAACATATGTAATAACAATAATTGATGCAATGATTCCAAAATACTGAAATAAAGAACAAAGCTTTCCCTTAGGTTTTTAAATGGTTATGAAGTCATTAGTTATAGGCACACTTACTATTTTTGTGGTGATTTTTTGGAAGATAAAAGACTTAAGACTGGTACTACTACTGTGGGTTTAGTTACAAAAGATTCTGTTGTATTGGCTGCAGATATGCGGGCTTCAATGGGCCATCTTGCTTATGACGAAGAAGTAAACAAAATTTACAAGATAGCAGATAATGTTGCTTTAACTATTGCTGGTTCTGTTGGAGATGCATTAACTTTAGTCAGGTTTTTGAGAAGCCATGCAAAATTATTTGAAATAGAAAGAGAAACAAAGATTACTCCAAAAGCAATTGCAACTTTTGCTTCAAATATTTTGAATTCAAACAGATTTTATCCTTTTTATGTTCAGTTTATTATTGGCGGAATAAACCAAAAACCAGAATTATTTGATGTAGATCCTTCCGGAGGATTACTTGAAAGAAAACAATTTGCAGTAACCGGTTCAGGAACAGAATTAGCAATGTCAGTTTTAGATCAAAATTATAATGAAAACCTTTCAACAGAACAAGGAATTGAATTAGCAGTTCGGGCAGTTAAAGCCTCAAAGAAAAGAGATATTTATTCCGGTGGAATTGCTGTTAAAGTAACAGTAATAGATAAAAATGGAGTAAAAGAAACACAACAAAATTAAAAGTTTAACAAAATACATTTGAATTTCTTCCTTAGTTTTATATTAAAAAACATAATTAATTTTAAATGAGAGTGAGTTAATGGACATATTAAAAGAAGTTAAAGAAATAATTCAGTCAAACCTTCCAAAAGAAACACAGGTAACAAACATTGAAATGGAAGGACCAGAAGTAGCAATTTATACAAGAAATCCTAAAGCATTTTTTGAAAACGAAAATTTTGTTGCAAAAATTGCATTTGAATTAAAGAAAAGAGTAAACATCAGAACAGATAAAAGTTTGTTGTCAGATGAACAGCATGCAAAAAAAGTAATACAAGAATTGGTTCCAGAAGGAGCAGAAATAAAAGAAATTTATTTTAATCCTGCTTTTAGTGAAGTAGTAATTGAAGCAATAAAACCTGGGTTAGTAATAGGAAAAGGAGGAGAAACCTCAAAAGAAATTATTTTAAAGACAGGCTGGACCCCGAATATTTTAAGAAGCCCTACCTCTGAATCAGAAATACTTAGAGGAATAAGGCATCATTTGCATAAATACAGTTCAGAAAGAAAAAAGATTTTGCAGGAAACCGCAAAAAAAATTTATAGAGAACTCCCAAAAAACAATGGCTGGGTTAGAATGACTGCTTTAGGAGGTTTTAGGGAAGTAGGAAAAAGTTGTATAATGCTTGAGACTCCTGAAACAAAAGTTTTAGTTGATGTAGGAGTAGATGTAGCTAATTCAGAACAGCCTTATCCTTATCTTGAAGCAATAAGATTTCCTTTAGATCAAATGGATGCAGTAGTAATAGGGCATGCTCACTTAGATCATTCCGGATTAGTTCCATTATTATTTAAAATGGGTTATCGTGGACCAGTTTATTGCACTAAGCCGACAAGAGATTTAATGGCTTTATTGCAGTTTGATTACATTGATGTATTAGTTAAAGAAGGAAAAGAACCTCCTTATACTGAAAGAGACGTAAAAGAAATGTTGAAATACTGTATTACAAGAGAATACAGGGAAGTAACAGATATTGCTCCTGATATGAGAATTACATTGCATAATGCTTCACATATTCTTGGAAGCGGCTCAGTTCACTTTCATATAGGAGAAGGCGCACACAATTTAGTGTATAGTGGAGACATTAAATTTGGTTTTACCAGATTATTTAACAATGTTGACATTAATTATCCTAGATTAGAAACATTAATTATTGAATCAACTTATGGGGGAAGAGATGATATTCAGCAGGACAGAAATCTGGCAGAAGAACAATTAATTGGTTTATTAAAAGAAACAATGCATAAAAATGGAAACACTTTGATTCCGGTTTTTTCTGTTGGAAGAGCACAAGAAATAATGTTAGTAATAGAAGAATATTACAGAAAAGGAATGCTTGATGGAAAAGTTTTTGTTGATGGAATGACAAAAGAAGCAAGTGCAATTCACACAGCTTATCCAGAGTATTTGAGAAAAGGAGTTCAGAGAAGAGTATTGCAAAATGATTCTCCTTTTACTTCAGAGTTATTTCAGGTTGCAGACTATAAAAACAGAGATAAAATAATAGAAGAAAAAGGAGCAATAATTATTGCGTCTTCAGGAATGCTTACAGGCGGCCCTTCAGTTGGATACTTTCAGAAAATGGCAGAAAACCCAGACAATACTTTGATTTTTGTCGGATACCAAGGAGAAGGATCATTAGGAAACAGAATTCAAAAAGGGTTAAAGAGAACTCCAATAACAGAAAATGGAAAAACAAGAGAGCTTCCAATTAATATGAGAGTTGAAACAGTTGAAGGTTTTAGTGGACACAGTGACAGAAACCAGTTAGTTAATTATGTAAGAAACTTAAATCCAAAGCCAAAAAAAATTATTGTAAACCACGGAGAAAAAGACACTGCAATAGAATTTGCAAGGTTTCTTTCAAACAAGTTCAGAATTAATTCAACTGCAATAAGAGACTTGGATTCAGTCAGATTAAAGTAATAAAAGCAGTTAGCCATAACACTTGTTTTACCTGATTTTTAGGTTTTGATTAAACTTTTTCTAAAAGATGTTTTTACATAACTTTAACGTTGTTTTTATGAAATTTTTTTGTGTTTTTTTTATGGAAACCAAACTAAACTTTTTTTGACCGAAAGACTTTTAAAAGCAAAACACATTACTTCATGGGGTCAAATGAGTAAAGAAAAAATCAAAGAATTATGCAGTAAACTTGAAAACGGCTGCAAGAAAAAAGACAGTGAATTTGCTTTATGCAAAAAAAATCTTTTATCAAAAAAAATATGCTGAATTTTAATTAATTTGTTTTTAGGTTTTTAAATCAAAAATCATTTTTCTGAATGATTTATTTTTGTTTTTGAAGGAAAATTTATTTTTCCTGAAAGTTTATTGAATATACTCTTACTTGGTTGTTTTCAAAAATTTTGTCAAAAGAATCCAGTGAATCAAATTTATTCAGATTAGTTGCCGGTTTAAGCAGTTCATTTGCAGGCTCAACCATTAATTCACTCATTTCTTTTGTTAAAACCAAATGAGTTAAATTATAGTCTTTGAAAAAAGCAAAAACTTTTTCGTTTTCATCAGAAAAATAAATCGGGATTATTTCATTTTCCATAGCAAAACCAAACTCCAGCGAATGATTAACAGCAGTTAATCTTGTTTTCAAGGCAATTGCTTTAGCCATTTTAACATCGCTGTAAATAATTGAAGTTTCATCTAAATTTTGTCCAATCCATTGAACTGAACTCAAATGTTTTTCATTAAATTGCTCGTATTTAAACTGAGGAGTCTGAGTGTAATAAACTAAAGGAACAATCAAAACAAAAACAAAGAAAAAAGAAATTAAAAAATATTTTAGTTTTTTGTTCTGCATTTGAGTTAAACCGACAAAAGAAAGCAGGCACAAAAAAAAGAAAATCATTGTTGCGCCACTGCTTGAGATAAAAGCAAAAGAAAAAAGCAGGGGAACCACAACAAAAAAATAAAAAAGAATCTGGGAAAAAACATATGATTTCATTATTTTGTCTTTTAAAATAAATTTTTTGATTAAAGAAAAATTAAGGACTAAAAAAGAAAGAACAGTTAAAACAGGAATAAAATATTTTAAGAAAATGTAAAAAAAGTCTTTTTGCAGATAAAACTCTGAAAAAGGAAGGTTTGGCTGAAAAAAAGAAGGAATAAAATTTAAATTAAGGAAATTGTAAAACATCGCTTCAAAAAAGAAAAAAAGAGCAGGAAAAAGAGTTAAAACAGAAAAAAACAGCAAAAAGAATAACAGCAGAAAAATAAAATTCAAATGCTTTTTTTTGGTTAAAACACTTTTTTTTTCAAAGAAAAAGAAAACCAAAAAAAACAAAAATACTGGAATCAAAACCAAAGCAAACCCTGATTTATCAGAGTAAACGCCTAAAAACGCAAAAACAACTGATAAAAAGAAATGCTTTGATTTAAATGAAAAACCTGATTTAATTAATTTAATTAAGAAAAAAAGGGTTACAGAAGAAAAAACTCTGACAAAATGCCAGCCATGAACTGAAATTTTATAATAAAGGGTTTCAAAAGGAAACAAAATTACAATTAAAGACAAGCCTAAAGCAAGTTTATTGCTTTTGAATATTTCCCTGAATAAAATGAAAAAAGACAAAGCAGAAATAAAAATAAGAAAATAAAAGTGATTAAACAAAAAATAAATATCTAAACCAGATAAAATTGACAGAACTGCTCCGGAAACAACAGGAAAACCAAAAGAAATAATGCTGTCTGAAAACAAATAAATTTTTGAGATTGCAAAAAAATAAAGGCTTTTGTCGCCGGTAATCCACCCGACAAAATTTTCTTGAGTTAAATCTTCTCCTGCAACAGTTACTTTTTCTTTTTCTAAAATGAATTCAGCCGCATCCAGATGCCTGAACATATATGGATCACGGTAAAGAGAAGTAGGAGAAGTTAATTCAATAACCAAAATAACAAACAAAGAAAAAAGAACCAACAAAAACAAAATCTTATTTTCTTTTTTCATTTAATTATCCCCTAAAACAAACCAATCAATTTTCTTCTATTTTTATTTTGTAAATTCTTACTTGATTGTTTTCAAAAATTTTATTAAAATAATCTGATTCATCAAATTTATCCAAATGAGTTGCAGGCATTAATAATTCATTTGCAGGCTGAACCATTAATTCACTCATTTCTTTTGTTAAAACCAAATGAGTTATTCCATAAAAATTAAAAAATTCAATTGCAGAATTTAAGTCAGAAGAAAAATAAACAGGAATTATCTCCATTTCCATAAAAACTCCAAATTCATGAAATTGAGAATGCCCTTTTAAACCAGTTTTAAGGGAAATCGCTTTAGTCATTTTGATATCGCCGTAAATTTTTGAATTTTCATTTAAATTTAACCCCATCCATTCAATCAAAGCTAAATGTTTTTCATTAAATTGCTCATAATTGTATTGAGGGGCATTAATATAGAAAAACAAAGGAACCAATAAAACAAAAACAAAAAAGACTGCTGAAAAAAAGTATTTGAGTTTCTTTGATTTTATTCTTGTTAAAGAAATAATTGAAAGAATTGAAACAAAAAAGAAAATCAGTGATGCACCTCTGCTTGAAATGAAATAAAACGAAAAAAGCATTCCAACGCCCAATAAAAAATAATAAATTATTTGAGAAAAAACAAAAGATTTGATTATTTTGTTTTCTTCAATAAAAGCTTTTAGTTTGCTGAAATTAAAAAACAAGAAAAATAAAACAGTTGCAAAAGGAATAATATAACGAAATAAAATATAGTCAAAACTTTTTTCAAGATAATACTCTGAAAAAGGAAGATTAGGCAACAAAAAAGAAGGAATAAAATTAAAATTTGATAAATTATAAATTAAACCATTTAAAATCCAGGAAAGCTGTCCAAAAATAACTAAAGCAGAAACACAAAAAACAATGAAAAAAAATGAAATAAACCAATTCAAAAAAACTTTTTTTTGGCTAAGCTGTTTTCTTTTAAGAAAAAAATAAACCCCTAAAAACAAAATTAAAGGAAGCATCAATAAAGCAAAAAAACTTTTATCTGAATAAATTCCAACAAAAGAAAAAAACAAAAGAAAAAACATGTTTTTTGATTTAATGGAAAAATTGTTTTTAATGAGTTTTACAAGAAAATACAAAGACATTGCAGAACAAATTCTTACAATAAACCAGCCATGCAACGAAATTTTATAATAAAATGGTTCAAAAGGAAAAAACAACACAAGTAATGCAAGAAACAAAGAAAGATAATTTTCTTTAAAGAGTTCCCTGAAAAAAACAAAAAAAGAAAGAACTACAATTAATGCAAGGAAAAAAAAGTGATTAAACAAAAAATACAAATCCAATCCAGACAAATAACTTAAAGTAATTGGAATAAGAACAGGCATAGGGAAAAATATTAGTGAATTACGATTAAGCAGAATCCAGGGAAATAAAGGGAATTGTTCAGGGGTTTTTATGACTTCAATAGTATTATTTTCTTTAATGAATTCAGCTGCAGCAAAATGCTTGAACATATAAGGATCACGGTAAAGAGAGGTAGGAGAAGTTAATTCAATGACGAAAATTGTGAATAAACAAAAAAGGATCATTAACAGCAGAATTTTATTGTTTTTTTTCATTTAATGATTCCTCAAACAGTTTAATTAATTTTGAAATGCCTTTCTCTGAAGAAAAACTTTTAGCAGTATTTAATGCATTTAATCCAAGTTCTTTTGCTTTCTTTTTATCAGTTAAAATTAATTCAATTGATTCCATTAAATTTATTTCATTTTTTGGTTCAACTAAAAGGCCGTTAAAACCGTGTTTTACTATTGCAGGAATGCCTCCTGTATTGCTTCCGATAACTGGTTTAGAAAATGCCATTGCCTCCAATAAAACCAAACCAAAACCTTCAGAGTTATTAACAGAAGGAAGAACAAGTGTTTTGCATTCAGAATAAAAAGATAAAAGTTTTTGTCGGGAAACTTCTCCGGCAAAAAAAACATTTCCCTGAATATTTTCTTTTACTGCAAGTTTCTTGAAATAATTCAGGTTATTGCCTTTCCCCACTACAACTAATTTAATTAAAGGAATTTTTTCTTTTAAAAGAGAAACTGCTTTGATTAAATAATTTAACCCTTTATAATTTTGGCCTTTATTTAATGCTCCGACAAACAAAACAACTTTTTTTTCTGGAAAATTTTTATTGAATTTTTCTAAAAGATTAAATTCGTTTAAATCAATAAAAGGAGAAACAACTTCAACTTTTTTTTGCAAAGAATTTAGTATTGATGATTTTTTTGAGTAATAGTCAGAAGTGGAAATAATTTTTGTTGTTAAAGCAAGAGTTTTATTCAAAAAAAAAGAAGAATAAAATTTAAAGAATAGTTTTTCAAAAAAGTTTTTTGCAAGGAAATCATTATGGTAAACAAGAAAAAAAGGAATTTCTTTCTTTTCTGCAGCTCTTGAAGCAGAATCAGCAATAAAAGGAACTGAAAGTGAACCAACAACAATTTGAGGTTTTTCTTTTTCAATTACTTTGCTTAACTTATTTTTCCAAAAATTAAAAGGAGTGTTAGAATAAGTAAATATTGAAGGAAAAGAATAAACTTTAATTCCCTTAAAATCTTTTGAATTTTTTGTTGAAGTAAAAACAGTTATTTCATGGCCTTTTTTTTTGAGTTCAATGCACATCCTTAGAATAAGGGTTGATGCACCTCCAATAAAAGGAAAAAAATGAGGGGAAACAAACAAAATTTTCATTAAACCACTTACACAACCACTTAATTAATTACTGTTTAATTTAAAATAGAAACAAAATATAATAAATTAGTGTTTCAATGAACCCAGAAGAAAAACTGTTAATTGAATTAATTAAAGGGAAAGCAAAACAAAATTCATACAAAAACATTGACTGGAATAAATTCACTGACTTATGTTTTTATCACAAAATATCTCAGTTTATTTATGATAAATTTGACAAAAGCATTGTTCCAAAAAAAACTTTGGATAAATTCAAGGAAAAAAACAGGCAAATAACAATAGAAAACATGATTCTTGAAAAAGAAGCAAAAGGATTATTTAGGGAATTTGAAAGAAAAGAAATTGAATATATTGCATTTAAAGGAATTGCATTAAACCACTGGCTTTACCCTGAAAGCTTTTCAAGGCAGTCAAGCGATATTGATTTTCTGATAAAAGAAAAAGAATACAAAAAAGCGTTTGAAAGCTGTAAAAAAAAAGGATTTAAGGGCTATGCATTTAATGCATGGAAAAAAATCCCTTTCAAAGAAAAACTGTTTGGCCGGTTTTATTCAAACCAACAGCATTTTCCTTTAATGGAAAAAAACGAAAAAATCAGGGTTGTAATAGAACCTCATAAAAAACTTTTTTTTCCTGTTAACTGTTTCAGAATAAACTATGAAGAGCTCTGGGCAGATTCCGTAAAAATTAATTCAATCAGGATTCCAGGAAAAGAAGATTCAATAATTATTTCTGTTTTAAGTGCAGTTTACCAGCATGCATTTTACGGAATATTTGAAGCATTAATTGATGTTCAAAACATGCTCAAACAAAAACCTGACTTAAAAAAATTAAAAGAAAAAACAATTAAATACAACATAACAGAACCAATGATTTACTTTAATGAATTAACAAAAGAGTTTTTTGGAACAGAAATAAAAGAACTTAAAGGGATTAAAACAAACAAAAACAAAATGGATTATTTAAGGAAAAAAACAGCCAGCCTGACAAAAATGCCTGCAAAAAACCCGTTTTTTTTTGACCTTCAAAAAATGAGGGTTAGACTTTATTTTACTGAAAATTTAATGCAAAAAATTAAAGTCATTTTTTTTGTTTTATTTGTTTCAGGAATATGGAAAACAATTAACAGCGTATTTAGAAAAGAATAACTTAACTTATGTGCAGGATGATTTAATGAAAGAATTTAAAACAAACTTTTTGTTTGCAGGAAAAAGCATTTTAATTAAATCAAATCACAAAAAACTAAGCAAAGCTTTAAGCATGTATTTTCCTGAATTCCAGTCAAAAAAAAAAGCAGACCTTACATTAGATTATGATTTCAGGGAAGGAAACTTTGAGTTAAGTGCATTTATGCTGAAAGACAGATGGAGGTCAAAAGAAAAAATAAAAGAAATAAAAAAAAATGTGTTTGTTTTCAGCCAGAAAAAAGGAAAAAACGGAATGATTTTATCAGGAACACTTGACTTAAACAAAAAAAAAGGAGAATTTAGGGTAATGGCCAGCAAAAACTTTTTTTGGGGGATGTTTATTTTCAGTCTAGCAAAATGCCTTTCAATTTATTTAAGCGATTTTAATGCAAACATAATTCATTCATCTGCAATAATAGACAAAAACAAAGCAATATTGTTTTCAGGGAAAAATGATTCAGGAAAAACAACAATATTATATCTTTGCTCTGAAAAAGAAGGGTTAGGAGAAGATTTAAATTTTTTATTCAAAAAAGGAAAAGATTTTTTTGTTCAGGTTTTTCCTTTGATTAAAATGGTTACTGCATTAAACAAAAAAAATTCAAAAGCAGTTAAACTAAAAGCAATAACTTTTCTTGCTAAAAACAAGAAAATAAAACTAAAAAAATTAAGCAAAACAGAAGCAATAACAAGTTTACTGCAAAATGACATTCAAGGAACATTCAACTTCCAAAAAATAAAGTTAGATAAAAGGATTTTGTTATACCAAGAGTTATTTTCAGAGGTTCCTGCATTTATATTATATTTTCCCTTTAAAAAAAATATTTGGGGGGCAATTGAAAAAAAACTTGACAAAGCAATAAACTTAAAATAAAGTTGCTGGATTTAAAGTATTGGAT
>Ga0210057_1003629_pt1 | contig 21201 bp, 20 predicted proteins | sample CryGeyCG2114_010_2_FD_183968 | JGI IMG/M metagenome (GOLD analysis project Ga0210057, IMG submission 183968) | Groundwater microbial communities from aquifer - Crystal Geyser CG10_big_fil_rev_8/21/14_0.10 (SPAdes) (version 2) | ecosystem: Environmental > Aquatic > Deep subsurface > Groundwater ...
TATCGTTTAGTGGCCCCATAATACCCGATGTCAAATCTCCCATCATATCGTTTAGTGGCCCCATAATACCCGATGTCAAATCTCCCATCATATCGTTTAGTGGCCCCATAATACCCGATGTCAAATCGGACATCGCTTCATTAAGGGGACCCATAATACCATTGGTTAATTGATCAATGGAGCCACCTAATTGACTAGTAATATCATTAGTTAATTGATCCATTGAACCAAGAAGACTATCGTTGATGCCGTTGGTTAATGAATCCATTGAGCTATTAACACTACCAAGGACATTATCAGTAATTTGAGACATTAAATCATCACTCAAGGAATTAATAATCTCATTACTAATTCCTTCGGTATCAAATAAATCAGCTTGAAGCGAAGAATTAATCTGGTCACTCAAACCAGCATTTAAAATATCAGGTAGTTGGTCAGCAAAAGCTTGAGGTAATTTATCTTGAATGTCTGCTGACAAGCGAGTTACCAAATTTTGACTCAAATTTTCACCAATAGCGTTTGGTAATCTATTGTGGAGAGAGGTTTGGATAATACTAGGCAAACCTTGAGTCACAATCTGATCAAGTTCTTGTCCAATAATATTTCTGACAATGTTTTGATTAGTCAAATCAGTGCCTAAATTTCTTTCCGCTTGAAAACGATTTTGAAGTCGGGTCGGTAATTGAGTCTGGATTAATTGGGGTAATTGAGTCTGGACACTTTGCTGAATTATTTGGGGCACTTCTGTCCGAACCGCGTCTTGAATAGCCCCTGGAGCGGCATCTTGAATTGATCGGGTGACTAGATTATTAACAATCTCTTGAGACGCTTGAGCGAATACATTTTCCACCGGATTAGAACCTCCACTTTGACTGTAATTTTCTTTACCACACTCTTTTTCGTCTTCTTTTTGGAGTTGCTCTAATTTTTTGAGATCTTGTTGATAGGCTTGTTGATCTTTTTGAGTTCTTTGAGTGTTAGCATCTTGAGCGCTGGGGCCGGTGGGAGAACTGGCATTAAATGGTCTAAGACTATCAAGAAAATCTTGACTAGCATTAGGGTTGCTAGGGTCAAGACCATCTAAAAAAGTAGAAGGATTTGATTGAGTAGTATCTGGTTGATATAAAGCTTGAGCCAAAACTAAAGTTGGTGAAAGAATTAATTCCCCGATTACCATTAAAGTTACAATTTTTTTTGGCCACTTCCCCGTTTTCATTTTAGAGATTGAGATTAATTTTTATCTTCTCTGCTTCTGTAAATTTTACACCGCTTTTAGTAAAATAGCCATTGATTTCATTGATGGAAGAGTAAAAAAGGGCTAAACTTTTTTGGAATTGTTCCGCACTTTGCAGAGCAATTAAAGGTGTGCTCAAAATTTGGCTCATATTATCACTTAAACTAGCCATAATTTTTAAATTATTGATCATTTTTAATTGACTAGTCAGTAAATCTTTTGGCACTTTAACTAAAAGTAATTTATCCACAGTATTTTGATAGAGGGCTTGATGGTCGGCTATTTTTTGGGCTTCTAATTGGTCTTGATTGTCCAAGGCTCGAACCATTATTTGGACGTCGTTTTCTTCTAATTGACCAAGTGGTTTGAGGATTTCAGCGATACTTAAACCATATTGATATATCGTCGTCGTGGCATTATCACGGGTGATTTTTAGATCTTTAATTGTTAAGCGTCTGGGTAGACTATTAGAATTAAATTCCGCTAAAGTACTAGTGCCGGCTAAAATATCACCAACAAAAGAGCGGATTTTTTGATCTTGTTTTAATAATTGAGTTTGAGTTTGTTTTTGTTTGCTCGCTTGTTCGGTTTTGTCAGACTGACCAATTTGCCATAAATAAATTAGTCCGATTAACACCAAAATTCCCAAGCCCCAGAGGAGTTTCTTTTTCATTAGTAAGTAAATTATAACATTGATCTAGTTTATTTTAGCTATTATTTAGTGGATAAATCTAGTTAGTTTGTTAGTATTAAGATAAATGAAAATAATTTTTTCTTTTTTTATTACCACTCTTTTGTTGGGGCCCCAAATCCTTTTGGCTCAAAGCAGTTTAGCCACCCCAGTAAATAATCTTAGTACCCCTAGTTTTGATCAAAAAGCCTGGATCGATTTCATTCGTAATTTTTATTACCCGCGAGTCTCTCGCACGATGTTTATTGAGCAGATTAGTCCTAGTTTTGGCTCAAGTGGAACAGTGGTGACGATTTCTGGTCGCGGTTTTAACAAAACCGCTAATCGGGTTTATACTGGCTACGGATTGATTGAGGGAGTGCCGTCTTGGGATGGTAAGCATTTGATTTTTAAAATCAATTTTTTGAGCGGAGCAATGGGAAATGCTATGATTAATGCTAAATCTAATGAAAATTCTAAAGTTAAGGCAATGAGAATCCCTCTCTGGCTTTATGTTGAAAATGAGACCGGAATTAGTAATAATAGGATTTTTTGGTTTCAATTTGACCCTTTTAAATCATGATTTTTCATAAAAAAACCTTTTTAATGAAGTTTATTTTGGGAATTTTGATTTTTTCTCAAGTAGCAGTTCCATTGGTGGCTAGGGCGGTGGGGACGATTCCTTTTGGGGGAATAGTGACCGGGGTGATCCCCTGTCTCTGTAGTGGTAATTTTCTGATTATTCAAAAGCCGGTAGCGGGGCCAGCGATGCTGATGTATCAACCGGGAGTGAGTCGCTTATATCAATATGGTCAAATTTTAGTTCCGGGAACGCAAATTTTAGGTAATGCCTCCGTGCCAGTTCCCTGTGTTGAGTTGATTGTTATTTTTTGTGTCCCAATTTATACCGCTCCCTTGATTACAATGGTGGGGACTTCTGGAATTGCTGGAGCGATTCCTAATTTTGGTGGCCCGAATGGATCAGCTAATCCTAATTCTAGTGGCGCTCCGCCTGGGCCTAATACCCCTTCTCCGACTGGTTCAACAACTAATAATCCTTGTAGTACTAATCAAAGTCAATCAAGCGCTGGTTATATTACCGCCAATGAAGGTTGGAGAAATAATGTTTATGTTGATAGTCGAGGTAATCCGACTGTCGGGATTGGACATTTAATTAGAGCCGGTGAATCAATTCCAAGCGGTTACCTGACAGATACTCAAGTGAGAAATTATTTTAATCAGGATTATAGTCGAGCCGTCAATGATGCCCGAGGGGCGGCTGATCGTCATAATGTTGATTTTGATAGTTTAAGCCCGGCTCGACAGACGGTTTTAGTGGATATGGCTTTCAATATGGGGACTAACCCGAATGGCCTAACTCAAGGTCAACAAGGTCTCGATGGTTTTAATCGCATGTGGTCAGGGATTGAAGCGGGAGATTGGCAGAGAGCGGGGCAGGAAGTTCAGGGGTCGGGTTATTATGGCCCACGGGCTGATCGCAATGCTCAGATTATGGCTACTGATGATCAAAGTCTCATTAATCAACAAATCAATCGTGACCCTCGCTCGGCTAGTATTTGCCCAATTTAATTTTTGAATTTAAGTTGATCACCGATTTTTAAATGTTGCTGTTGGGCTAATCCCGCATTAACTTCCAAAACATATTGAACAGCTTGCTGACTAGAAAAAGTTTGAGGATAAGTGTCGGGATTTAAATTAGGGCTAATGGCTACAATTTTTCGATTGGCATCAAGCCAAATTAAATCCAGAGGGAATTTCATCTCTTTCATCCAAAATTTAGGTTGACCGGGATTAGCAAAAACAAAAAGTAAGCCCGCTTGGGCTGGTAGATTAGCTTGACCAGAGAGACCTCGTTTTTGCTCGGCTTTTGTTTTAGCGATTTTGACTAGTAATTTAGTTTGGCCAATCGTGATAGGGGTTTGATAAGGACTTAAATTTTTCTTGATTGAAAAAATAAAACTATCAGCCTGACGACCAAAACCAAGAATCACTAAAACCAAAAGGCCAAGCGCAAAAATATGTTTGGGAGCGGACATGGTTAGATTTTAAGTAATTTTAACCAATCAGCAAGGGATAAATCTTCGGCTCGAACTTGTTCATCAAAACCTAAAGCGCTCAATTGACCGGATTTAAGTTTGAGATTATTTTTTAATAATTTTCGTTTTTGATTAAAACCTTGACGAAGGAGTCCAAAAAATTTTGCTTCCATTTTTTGGTTAATAAAATTATGGCGGGAAATTTTATCAATTAATAAAATGGCGGAATCGACTTTAGGGATCGGCCGAAAAGAACCAGCCGGAATAGTTTTTATATAATGAGCTTCTCCATAAGCTTTGACTGATAAAGAGAGGAGGCTCTCTTTTTTGGTTCTAGCAATTCGTTCGGCGACTTCTTTTTGTAACATCAAGACCATTAATTGAGGCTGAGATTTAATTTCTAGAAAGTGCCGAATAATTTTACCAGTTAGATAGTAGGGAATGTTGGCGATTAGTTTATAGGCTTGTAAGTTTTTAAATTTGTAAGTTAAAACATCTTTGTTAATTAAAGTTAATTTTCCAGACGCGATTTCAGCAGAAAAATTTTCTGCTAGGTTGGGAATTAAGTCAGCATCTTTTTCGATCGCTAAAACTCTAGCGCCGGTTGCGAGTAAAGCCTTGGTTAGAATGCCTTGACCGGGACCAATTTCTAAAATTAAATCACCAGCTTTAACTTGCCCGCTGGCCACGATTTTAGTAATAGCGCTTTCTGAAATAAGCCAATTTTGACCTAAAGACTTTTTTGCTTTCATTTGGGAAATATAACCTGTTTTAAGTTAAGTTGCCAATTTCTCCATATGTCTGACTTATGTTTTACATAAGTCAGACATATGGAGAGGTTTAAAAATCGATCGTTTGTTCTCTTAAACCCGTCTCCGTCTCCAAGAGGGAGTCATCAATATCAAAAATAAATTCGGAGGGAATATTGACTTGGCGATTACCATAAATCATTCTGGTTTGAGCGTAAGACAGAAATAATTTTTCTCGGGCTCGAGTGAGGGCGACATAAAATAAACGTCGCTCTTCTTCTTGATCACGATCAGCTTCTCCAAAACCACTATGAGGAAAAAGATCTTGTTCCAAACCGACCACAAAAACATAATCAAATTCTAAACCTTTGGCGGCATGAACGGTCATTAATTTAGCTCCCTCTTTTTTTTCATTTAAAGAATCTTGATCGGTAGTGAGAGACATTTCAGTTACTAAATCAAGCACCCCCTCTCCGATTGGTCGCTCATCATACTTGGTGGCCAGCGTTACCAATTCTCTAATATTTTCTAAACGTTCGGTCCCTTCTTCGCCACTGGTTTTTAATTCTTGATCTAAACTACTTCGTTCCAAAATAAATTTAATTACCTCGGAACATTTTTTTGTTTCTACGGTAGTTTTGATTTCGGACATTAAGTGATGAAAATTAGTGATTTTTTCTTGCATTTTATTGGGTAGAGAATCAGTTTGGCCGGCTAGAATTTTTGCTAAAGTCACTTTACCAATTCCTCGAGGAGGAATATTAATTATTCGTTTGAGACTTTCTAGGTCGTTAGGATTTAAAGCGATCCGAATAAAAGCTAAAATATCTTTGATCTCTTTTCGTTCAAAAAAACGAATACCTAAAACTTGGTAAGGCACATCGGCTCGCAAAAAAGCTTCTTCGAGGACTCGGGATTGGAAATTTGCTCGGTATAAAACAGCCATGGCGCTGGCGGGGACACCTTCAGCCATTAATTGAGAGGTTTTATTAGCCACAAATTCGGCTTCAGCATTTTCGTCCAAACTAGCCAAGAGACTAATTTTCTGACCAGTTTTATTTTTGGTAAAGAGAGTTTTATCGTGGCGCTGTTTGTTTTTACTAATAACCGCATTAGCGGCACTGAGAATTGTTTGAGTCGAACGATAGTTTTCTTCTAATAGCACTAGTTTGGCTTCAGTATAGTCACGCTGAAAATGAAGTAAATTAGTAAAATCTGCTCCCCGCCAACCATAAATTGATTGATCCATATCTCCGACGACACAAATATTCTTTGCTGGTCCGACTAATAATTCTGATAATTCATATTGGATTTGATTAGTATCTTGGTATTCGTCGATATGAATAAATTGCCAGCGCGACTGATATTGGGCTCTAAGCTCAGGGTGATTTTTTAATAATTGAACAGTTTTTAGTAATAAATCATCAAAATCCAAAGCCTGTTCTTTGGTTAAAATTTCTTCATAATTTTTCCAAATAGACGCTAAAATTTTTCCATAATACTCTTTAGCTTCAGAAGCATATTGCGAATAAGACAAACCATTCCCCTTTTGACGGGAAATACCATTTAACATTTTTCGAGCTTCAAATTGTTTTTCATCCACTCCGGCCAGCTTCATTGCTTCTTTGATTTTACTTAGAGATTCGTTGCGATCTAAAATTGAAAAATGTTTAGCTAAACCAATAGCACTACCGGCTTGGCGCAGGATATAAACTCCTAAAGAATGAAAGGTGCTTAAAAATGGTAAATTATCCGTCGCGGGTTTAAAACCATGAACTTGGTTTTTATGTTTGGGGGCTAATAATTCTCGAACTCGATCTCTCATTTCGGCCGCCGCCTTATTGGTAAAAGTAATGGCGAGAATTGATTTGGGGGCAACTCCATTTTCAATTAAATGTAAGATTCGATAAGTAATGGTTCTGGTTTTACCCGCTCCGGCTCCAGCTACAACTAAAAGCGGTCCGTCACGATGGAGGACCGCTGTCTGCTGAGCTTGGTTGAGTTGCTTTAAATAATCAGACACACTGGTTAATTTATTGATTTTCTAGTTGAGCTTTAAGTTCTTGTAAGCGTTTATTTAAGAGTTCATTTTTTTGAATTTCTTCTCCCATATTTAACATCGTATCTCCTCTGGTAAAAGCTTCACGATATTTTTTAAGAGATTCTTCTAAGTGTTTAATTTCCGTGTCAATATCTTTAAAGTCAATCTGCCCGTCTGAATGTTCCACTCGTTCAATATCAGCTACTCCTAAATTAAAAAGTTTAAAATTTAAATGTTCTTTTGTGGGTTGGACCTCACCCTTTCGAATCCGCTGAGTCGTGATCTCGCCATTTTCTAAGTCAATTTTTTCAATTACTCGTCTGGTCCCCTGTTTATTAATGACCGTGTCCCCCTCTCTAAGATTAAAATGTTCTAATTCCGGAGATAAAGGCTGGTGATCATCTTCGATAATTTGAGTTTGAAAATTTTCTAGAGCCATAATTTTGATGTTTTAATTGATAATTAGCTAATTAATTATAACAAAAAACTCTTCTTTAAACAAAGCAATTGTTTTACCTAGTTAATTCCCTTATAATATAGGCAATTACTTATTTAATCTAACATTTTATGTCTGAACAAATTAGTCCCCTTAATTTAGAAACTGAAATTGCTGAATTATCTAAACAAATTGAGTCTAAGCGTCGACTTTTGGAGGCGGAACAGGGAGTTTTAGTGGAAGATCGAGAATTAGTATCGGCCGTGCTTAAAGAAGAACTATTTCCTAGCCAAATTTCTGCTTCAACGACAAAAACTAATCCTAATGATGATTCTGCTTCGGCTGATTACCTAGATTCGCTTGATGAGGAAACGGTTGAATCAGCCAATGCCCTACTTAGTCGAATTCCAGAATTTGGTTTTCGAAAGACGGTGGCTTTGGCGGCAAAAATGGGCCCTTATAATTTGGATATTTTTCACGATGTTTTGACTACTCGTTTGTATGACGAATTAAAAACTAGGGGTTATTTAAAATAATTTATGGCTAGTCTTTACTCTTCGGCTATTTTATTCGGTATCCTCTGCACCTTATCGGCCTTAGGGGCGATTTTATATGTTCGTCGCAAAACTCAATTTGCTTCTCTTGATTACCGAGTCCTTCAAATTCAAATTCCTCGTCTGGAAACTGCTAAAACCGAAGATTTTATTCAAGAAATTAATCTGTCTGAACAACTAATTAATATTTTGACCGCTCTTGGCCGACCAATCGTGTTTGAAGTGGCCGTTCGTCATGATAGCGAAGCGATTGAGTTTTTTTTGGGCATTCCTCGTTCGGCGTTTGATTTAGTGACCCGTCAAATTCACGGTTTATTTCCCGGGGCTTTAATCAAAGAAATTAATGACTATAATATTTTTTATCCTAGTGGTAGTCACGCCGAGGCTTATCTTAGTTTAAACAAATCTTATCTTTTACCTATTAATACCTATCGTGAAGCCAATGTGGATACTTTTGCGCCCATTTTGAGTACTTTATCTAAAATTAAACAACTCGATGAAGGGGCTTCTCTCCAGTTTATTATTAAACCGACTGGTTCTATCATTCACAAACAAATTACTGGAGTTTTGTCAGATTTAAAACAGGGAAAAAGTTTTCGTGAAGTGTCTAATAAAAATTCTTTCAAATTAGATGGTTTAGAAACTTTGCTTTTTCCTAAAACTAAAGATAAAACCGAAGTTAAAGAAAAAAATATTGATGAAGAAGCGATTAAAGCGGTCCAGTTAAAAATTGCTAAACCACTTTATTATACCAATGTTCGGATTATTACCGCTTCTCGAGAAAATGATCGAGCCGACGATCTCCTTCTGTCGATTAGTAATGCTTTTGCTAGTTTCTCTGCTCCTCATCGTAATAATTTTAAAGTCCGAAAAATTAATCGCCCGACTCAAGCCAAGCGTTTGATTTTTGATTATATTTTTCGGGAGTTTTCAGACCATGAAGAGATGATTTTAAATGCCGAAGAATTAGCGAGCTTGTTTCATTTCCCAATTTCGGCTTCGGATATTCCACGAGTCGCTTGGTCTAAAACCAAAGAAGCGCCCGCTCTGGCTAATCTAGTTTCTAGTGGTGGAGTTGTCTTGGGGACTAATGTTTTTCGTCAAGAAGAGAAAGAAGTTCATCTTGGTGATGATGATCGTCGGCGTCATTTATATTTAATTGGTCAAACTGGTACTGGTAAATCAACCCTGCTACTCAATTTGGCGCTCCAAGATATCAAAGCTGGCCGAGGACTTTGTCTGATCGATCCTCATGGTGATTTGGTCAATAAAATTTTATCTTTTATTTCACCAGAGCGAGCTGATGACGTGATTGTCTTTGACCCAGGTGATTTAGCTCGACCCTTGGGTTTGAATATGCTGGAGTATGATTTAACTAAACCGGAAGAGAAAACTTTCATTGTTAATGAAATGCAGTCAATTTTCAATCAACTGTTTAGTAAGGAAACCATGGGTCCAATGTTTGAAAAATATATGCGTAATGCCCTCTTGCTTCTAATGGAAGACGCTAAAACTGAGCCGGCCACTTTGATGGAAATGCCCAGAATTTTTTCCGATGCTGAATTTCGAACTCGTAAATTAGCTCGGATTACTAATCCCACCGTAATTGATTTTTGGACTAAAGAAGCCCCAAAAACCACTGGTGAATCTGGCCTGGCTAATATGGGTCCTTACATTACGTCCAAATTTGATAATTTTATTTCTAACGACTACTTGCGACCAATTATTGGTCAAACTAAATCTGCTTTTAATTTTCGGACGGTCATGGATGACGGGAAAATTTTATTGGTCAATTTATCTAAGGGTAAAATTGGCGATCTCAACTCTAGTTTACTGGGGATGATTATTACTGGTCGGATTTTACTGGCGGCTTTAGCTCGAGAAAATATCGCTGAAAAAGACCGACGAGATTTTTATCTTTATATTGATGAATTCCAAAATTATACCACTGACTCGATTGCGACCATTTTATCGGAAGCTCGCAAGTATCGTCTATCACTCACGGTTGCCCATCAATTTATTTCTCAATTGAAAGATAATATTCGAGAAGCTATTTTTGGTAACGTTGGTAATTTAATTAGTTTTCGAGTTGGGACCACTGATACGGAAGTTTTAGCCAAGCACTTTACTCCCACTTTTAGTGAAAAAGATTTAACCGAACTAGAAAACTTAAGTGCGGCCGCTAAAATTTTAGTCCATGGTGAGCCAGCGACTCCTTTTAGTTTGCGTTTTCATTGGCCGACTGGTGGTTCAGAGCTTCGAGCAGAAAAATTAAAAGAATTATCCCGTCTGTCTTATGGTCAGGACTTAGCCGAAATTGAACAGGCGATTTTAAAGCGTTTACGAGACTAATTGTCAGGGTGGTTGCCCTTTTTAAAAGCTTAGTTATACTTAAATAATCAGGTTGGTAAAGCTCAGTTTGGGCGTTTGGGCCGTTTTTGCTCCTTAAGAGCCTAATATTTAACTTATTTTATCTACCCTCCAAATTCTTGGTTCTCTGTTACGTTTAATCCGGAATCAAGTATATATTAGATCTAGATTTAGTCGCCGACTCCTCCTGTCCGGTCTATTTGTTTTAACTTTATTTTTTATGGCTCGAGGGGTGGAAGCTAGTATTTTTTCTAAATTAAGTGCTTGGTTGGTTGGTGAAAGTCTGGCTAATAATGATTTACCTATAGCCATTAATTCTCAAACGATGCCTCTCTTAGAAGCAGCGGCTAATTTCGATCCTCGACCAAGCAAAGAGTCTGATAGTTCGGCTCTTGTTGGAGGAACAGCTATTTTATCAGAAGCTGGTCCGATGGGAACGGTGGCGGATATTAAAGATTACCAAGGGAAAGATCGAATTGCTGTTTATGTGGTTCGTCCGGGAGATAGTTTGAAAGCGATTGCCAAAATGTTTTCTGTCGAATCTAATACGATTTTATGGGCTAATGACTTGAGTAATAAGTATGTTCCCAAAGAGGGTGATGTTTTAGTTATTTTACCGGTTGATGGTTTGATCCATACTGTTTTGAAAGGTGAAACAGTTAAAGGTTTGGCCAATAAATATCATGGTAATGCGGAAGAAATTATTGCTTATAACGATTTAAATACAGATGGGACTCTATTGGTTGGAGATAGAATTGTTATTCCTGGTGGTCAAATCGCCTCCCCTTCAGCCGGTAAAGCGCCGGTGACTAATAGTTATTTAAGTCGTTATACTGGTCCTGATTATTCTGGTTATTTCTTGCGACCGATTGTAGGGGGACGAAAAACCCAGGGTCTTCATGGTCGAAACGGAGTTGATCTAGCGGCACCAAGTGGAACAGCTGTTTACGCTTCCGCTTCGGGTAAGGTAATTTTAGCTAGAGCTGATGGATGGAATGGTGGTTATGGTGAATATATTGTTATCCAACATCCCAATGGCACGGAGACTCTTTATTCTCATTTAAGTAAAGTCTCGGTTTCTCGAGGTGAAAAAGTAGAACGGGGTCAAAGAATCGGTTCAGTCGGTTCGACTGGTCGTTCGACTGGGCCTCATCTTCATCTTGAGATTCACGGAGCGACTAACCCTTTTTAAAAATTAAAAATTAAAAATTAAAAATCTATTAGAGTCTGCGTCCAGTCCGCGTAAGTCTGCGCTAGGAGAAGATTCGGCGGGGTCGATATTGGAGCGCTTCTAGAAGGTGCTCTTTTTTTATTTTTTCAGACTTATCTAAATCAGCGATCGTTCGGGCAATTTTAATTACTCGATGATAAGCTCGAGCGGATAAAGCTAGACGAGTAGCAGACATTTCTAATAATTTCAGAGTTTCTTCATCTAAGGGCGCTAATTTTTTTAATTCTCGAGGGCCCATTTCACTATTAACTTTTAAATCTAAACCAGCTTGATTAAAACGCTTAAGCTGTTTTTTCCGAGCGGTTACTACTCGAGTTCGGACTTGATCAGAACTTTCCCCCTCCCCACTTTGTCTCAAAGTTTTGGGGTCGAGGGTGGGAACTTCTAACCATAAATCAATTCGGTCAATAATTGGACCAGAAATTTTACGTTCGTATTTAAAAATTTGGGAACTGGAACAAATACATTCTCGAACCATTGAACCACGATAACCGCAAGGGCAAGGATTGAGAGTGGCGACGAGAATAAAATTAGCCGGAAAAAGCATCGAGCCTCGTGAGCGAGTGATACTAACCACTCGATCTTCGAGCGGTTGACGGAGAGCTTCGATACTTCGTTTATCAAATTCTGGAAATTCATCTAAGAACAGCACCCCGTGATGAGCTAAAGTAATTTCTCCCGGAGTAGGCCAAGTCCCACCCCCAATTAAAGAAATATGAGAAGAGCTGTGGTGAGGATTACGAATGGGTGGACTGGTCACTAAGTCTTCAGACCCAATTAAACCTTTGGCTGAGTGAATACCAGTGACTTCTAAAATTTCTTCAAAAGATAAGGGTGGTAAAATACTAGCCAGTGCTTTTCCGAGCATGGTCTTGCCAGTCCCGGGTGGGCCATACATGGCGATATTGTGTCCGCCAGCGGCGGCAATTTCTAAACCCCGTTTAGCATTAGTTTGACTAGCAATTTCTGAAAAATCAAAATTTGATTTTGTGTGCCAGGTAGTGGATTCTATTTTGGTTTCTGGTTGAATTTTAATTCGTTTACTGTCGTTTAAATTTAGAGCACCTGATTGATTTTGTTGGGGGTTTAGATGTTGGACCAGTTCACTTAAATTATTGACTGGGAAGATTTTTAAACCACTAATCAGGGCCGCTTCGCGGGCATTTTTGCTAGGTAAATAAATTTCTTTAAAACCAGCTAGTTTAGCCGCTCGGGCAATTAAAAGTGTTCCTCGAATATTGCGTAGGCCACCATCTAAAGCTAATTCCCCTAAAAATAATTTTTCTTCAGGAGAAAAATGTAACTCATTTTGAGCTGACAAGGTGGCGATAGCAATCCCTAAATCAAAAACTGTTCCTTCTTTTTTGAGATTAGCTGGCGCCAGAGAGATAATCACTTTTTTGTTCCCTTTTTGAGGTGAACGAAAACCACTATTTTTAATGGCCGCTGAGATTCGATCTTTAGCTTCGGTGACGGCTTTATCTCCCAGACCAACGATCGAGAAAGAATGTAATCCTTTTGAGATATCAGCTTCGACAATCACAAAATCCGCTCGTAGTCCAGACACTTGAGCGGAATAAGCTTTAGCCAACATGACTTTAACTTTTAATTTTGATCTAAATGTTTTTTGCAGGTCTGGGCAGCCGGGTTGGCTTCAAGACGATCTGCTTCAATCGGCTCCTGATCGACTTGACAGAGGCCGTAGCTCCCCGCTTCAATTTTAGTCAAGGCGAGGTTAATATTGGTCAGTCTTTCTTCTAGAGATAATTCGGTTTCTTTTCGTTCATCTTGTTCTTCAAAGCGATCAGCCACTTCATCTCGAAAACTGATTTCGGAAGTGTCGCTAGGTTGAGCATTCCAGTCGGAGGCTTTACTAGGGTCACGTTGGCCCAGCTCGTTTAATTCTGCTTCTAAACGAACTTTTTCGGCCTCTAAACGAGTTTTAAAATATTGAATATCTAAAGTCATATTTTGATGATAACACAAGTAAAGCTTAATTGGCTACTCCTAGATTATTGTCCCGGTCGGGGGGTATTAAAATTATTAATTAAACGACTTAAAGAAGCTTCATTTTGAGTCACCACCAGAGTTTTTTGATCTAGGAAACTATAAATGGCAATTGTTTGATTTAGTCTATTTTTAACCGCTCGAGCATCTTTATTTTTGACAACTTCGTCAATAATTTGAGCTTGGGTCAGATCGATGCTAAAAGTAGTGTCCAGTAAAAAGGGTCCTAACAAACTATCGAGGAAGCTAGTTTCTTGAGACAAGATGGTGGACTTGCTGTATTCCCAGTCGTTGATACTGAAAACCCAAAATAAATTCTGATCTGTCCCTCGATAAATACCAATCATAAATTTGTTATCGAAATGACGGTGAATTTCTTCGGTTAAATTAATTTTACTAGCGCTTAAAAATTCAGCTAAACCAACTGTGACGATACTTGGATTTTTTGAGTCTGAACTTAAAATTTTAGTCGGATAAATATTTAATAGAGAATCTTCCGCACTTGCCAGTTTTCGCAATTGACTAATGGTATTAATAATTTCTAAGGCTGATTTATTTTCAATCGCTAAGGCTTGATTTTCATCAGCAAAAATTAAGGGATTAATTATTAGTGAGCTTGAATTAGAATTAGGATTTTGATTTTTATAAATAATGAAACCAATGGCTCCTAAACTAAGGACACAAATAATTAGAGCACTAAAAATTAAACCATTGAAACGACGCGGAGCTTGATTTGGTCTAGCCACAAAAGGGTCGGTTTTTAATTCGCGGTCTTTTTCCATCAAACTAATTTTAGTGGCCGATAAATTTTCGGTCTTTACCGATCGAGCTAAATCAGTTTTAAGAGTTCGTAAGGGAGCTAATTTTTGATTATTATCTTGTCGCAAGCGTTCGATTATATTTTGTTTGGACTCAAATTCGGCTTGACGGGTTTTTTCTAAATTGCGTCGTTCTTCTTCTCTGGTCTGCTGAGCGAGAGCTTCAGAGGCTTTTCGTTTAGCCAGATTTTCTTTTTCATTAATTAAATCCTCGGCTAACTTTCTTTTAGTGACTTCTCGTTCTAATATATATTTTTCTTGAGCTTCTCTTTTTTGGCGCTGTTCTGGTTTTTCCATTGCCATCATCGCCTCTCGTCTTTTTTTAATTAAGGTTTCAGTTTGGGTAACTAATTTTGCCTCATAAGCTTCACCGCCCATCGCTTTCCGAGCGGCGGCACGCTTGGCATTTAAGTCTTGAGATTCGGCCATAAAATTTAAATTAAACTTTGCTTCAGTTTCTCCATTTTTTGGAGGACCCCTTCTTCTTCATCGAGTAATTTTTGATAAGCGTTAGTGTTGTCTTTAATCTGATCTTCTATTTTAAATAGTCGATCTTGATAAATCCATTTTTCTTTTTCGACGGCTTGACGAGCCGTCTCAATCGCTTGGCGTTTCTTTTCAATCGCTTCTTTGTCGCGAGCGGAGACAGTGGCTTTTTCTTGTTCTTCTAAAGTTGTCTCTTCTTGTTCTAATTTACTTTCCTTATCGATAATGGGATTAATTAGATTTTTAATTGCTCCCCGATCAGTATCCAATCCAATCCAAGCTAGTTCTAAGACTTCTTTGTTTTTATTAATTTCCGCTAATTGTTTTTTAAGTTCAGCTTCTTGATTTTTTGTTTCTAAAGTTTTTTCGTGTTGTTCTCGTCTGGCTGTTCGCTCTGGTCCTTCCATGGCTAATTTGGCTAAGCGAATTTTTTCATCAACTTCTGATTCACTAGGAATTGGGGTGGATGGAGTTTCATTTTTAGGAGTGATCACCACTGGTTCGGGGTTTGTTCCAGAGGTGCCTGATGAAACATTAAGAGACGAATCAGATGTTAATTTCTGACTTGAATTAGTCTCACTTAAATTTTGATCAGTCGCCTGATTATTTTGATTTGTTATATTATTATCTTCCATATCTTTAATTATAATCACCAGAAAAAAATTCGCCAGTCCGCGAATTTTTTTCTGGTGATTTTTTAATGACTATCACTAGTTGGTGGGGTTGTCTCAGGGTGACTAGATCCTTGATTGAGAGGTGGTTTATGATTCGTATTTACTCCCGCTGGAGTTGGATTTAAACCTTTACGACTAGCAAAATCTGGATCAACCGCTTTGATTGATAAATTAATTCGACCGCGCTCATCGACTTCTTTGATGACGACGGGAACAATTTCTCCTGTAGCGACAACGTCAGAAACTTTAGCCACGTGAAAAGGGGCTAGTTCAGAAATGTGAACTAAACCTTCGGTGTCATGGCCAATTTTAACAAAAGCGCCGAAATCCATTAGACGTGTAACTTCACCTTGAAATTTATCACCAGCTTTATAAACTCGACAAATATCTTCAATACTGGTTTTGGCTTTTTCCGCGCCAGCTGTTTGGCCCGTAATATAAATAGTGCCGTCATCTTCAATTTCAATTTGGGCGCCAGTGTCGGCCACTAATTTTTGAATATTTTTTCCACCCGGTCCAATGATTGCTCCAATCTTGTCGGTCGGAATTTGGAGTTTAATTATTTTAGGAGCGGAGCTTGAAATTTCAGTTCGAGGAACCTTAATCGCTTCAGCCATTTTTTGCAAAATTTGTAAGCGAGCTTGTTTAGCTTGTTCCAGAGCTTCGACTAAAATCGGAATGGGAATACCGCCAATTTTTATATCTAATTGAATGCCAGTCACTCCTTTACTAGTGCCAGCCACTTTGAAATCCATATCACCATAATGATCTTCTGGTCCTTGGATGTCGGTTAAAATTTTATAGTCACCTTGTTCACCTAAAAGTAAACCCATCGCAATCCCGGCGACTGGGGCGGTAATCGGGACTCCGCCATCCATCAGGGCTAAAGTACTAGCACAAACGGAAGCCATTGAACTAGAACCATTGGAAGCTAGGACTTCGGACACTAAGCGAATAGTGTAAGGAAAAATTTCTCGAGCGGGAATTACTCCGCGTAAAGATTTTTCCGCTAAAGCGCCGTGTCCAATCGAGCGTCGGTTCATCCCCCCCATTCGGCCAGTCTCGCCGACTGAAAAACGGGGAAAATTATAATGATGCATGAAATATTTTTTTTCTTGAATTTCCATCCCTTCAATAATTTGCGAATCATTTGGTCCGCCTAAAGTTAAAACCGTCAAGACGTGAGTCCCACCTCGATAAAAAATTCCGGAGCCGTGAATGATTGGTGAAAGTTCTCCGGCTTGAGTGTAGAGTGATCGAACTTCGGTCAGGGCTCGACCATCGGCTCGTTTATTTTCTTCTAAACCTTTTTGATGAACTAAATCATTCACCGCTGATTCAAATAAAGTAATGAGTAAGGCACTGCTGGTATCTGGAAATTGTTCTTTCATTTTTTTAACCCAAGCATCGCGAATTTCGTAAGCGGCCTTCGCGGTATCGGCTCCTCCGAAAACCACCGCTTCTAATTGGGGTCTCATTTCTTGATCAAACAAAGTTTTTATTTCTGGATTGAGACTTGGTTTTTCAATCACTAATTTTGTTTTAGCTTGTTCCTTAATAACCTCTTTTTGCCAAGTTTGAATTTGTTCAATCGTGATCGAAGCTTGTTTGAAAGCTTCAGCTAATTTAGCTTCAGCAATTTCTTTCGCTTCCGATTCGATCATATTAATTTTTTCTTCTTGACCACAAACTAAGAGATCTAAAAAAGCCTCCTGACGTTTTTCATAACTAGGATTGATTGAAAAGTCCGAATCAGTTTCTGAAGCTAGACCAATCCGAACAGCTGACGCTGGTCCGTTCCAAGGAATATTTGAAGTGCCTAAAGCTAGAGAGGCGGCAATCACCGCTACCGTATCGGGATCATTTTTAGCATCAATGGATAAAACTGTTAGCACGACTTGGATTTCATTCCGAATATAATCATCAAACAGTGGTCTGATAGTGCGATCGACAATTCGGCCAGAAAGCACTGCTTCATCACTTGGTTTACCTTCTCGTTTTTGGAAACGGGAACCAAGAATTTTTCCGGTCGCATAAAATTTTTCTTCGTATTCAACTGTCAGTGGAAAATAATCGATATCATCACGTTGGCCCGCCGACATCACCACAGTGGCTAAAACTAGAGTTTGTCCTAAACGGACTAAGACCGAACCATTAGTCTGGTCGGTTAAATCAGAAAAAGTAGCGCTTAATTTTTCACCAGCTAAATCCAAACTATATTCTTTTTTTTGCATTATTTTAGGCTGGTGGGAAGATTCTAGATTTGAAAGTCAAAACTTTCAAAACTATCTATCTTCACGCCAGCAACTTAGATGATTAATAAGTTGAAATTAACACAAAAAACTCTTAAAAACAAACAAAGCCGGAGGGGCCTACGCAATAAATAAGGCGTGGTTCCCCTTCCGGCTTTAGATCAAGTAGTCCCTACGATGTAGGGACCGGAGGATTTCCCTGCGGATTTTCTCCTTTGCTCGATCTTTTTGAGAGTGGAGATATTCTCGTATCAGCATGATCGAGATCACCCCAGCTCCCAAAATCGAGACTATGTTTATCGGACTCATTTTAAGCCCTCCTCTATCTTTAATAATAGCACTAAAGTGCTTAAAAGTCAAATTAAGTTTTTTGGATCAAGGTTTCTCTGCCCGCTCTATTTTTTGTGGCCAAGATTGACTCCAATCAAGTATTTTTTGGGATTTTCACAGAGATCGATGAAATCGTCGGCGACTTCTCGTAATTTACCAGAAGTACTTTTACCGAAAGAAATAATTTCTACTTGCACCCCCATATTTTCTTGGAGATATTGAACGAGGGGGATAAAATCGCCATCACCGGACACAATCACCACCGCATCAAGTTTGGGGGCTAATTTAATCGTATCGACAGCTAGACCGACATCCCAGTCGGCTTTTTTGGCTCCGCCCATAAAGATCTGAAGCTCTTTGGTTTTAATTTCAATTCCAATTTTACCCAAAGCTTCAAAAAACGGTTTTTCTTCCCCACTTTCCGTGGTGACGAGGTAAGCAAGAGCTCGAATTAAACTGCGACCAGCGACCGCGTCTTTCATAATGGCACCAAAATTAACCCTGGCGTGATAGAGGTTTTTGGCACTGTGATATAAATTTTGAGTATCAATAAAAACACCCACTCTTTGACTTTTGTGTTTAGTAATCATAAAAAATAGTTAACAATTTTATTAAAAAATTCCTCTTCTGCTTAAACTTTTATTACTAAAAAAATTAGAAATATAATTTTAAAGCCTACTCTCTTATTATCTGTTAATTTAAAGTCTTTAGCAACAGAGCCCCGCCCTATGGAATATAGCAAGCTATTCCATAGGGCGGGGCTGTTGGCATTTAAAGTTTTTTTAAATTTAGGCGACTTTTTTAGCTTCAGCCTTCTTCTTTTTAGTTTCTAAGTATTTAGTGTGAGATCGGCGCTTGGCCACCATTTTTAGCAGACCGCGACGAGAGTGATTATCTTTGCGGTGAGTCTTTAAATGATCGGCTAATTCAGTAATCCGAGCGCTTAAAATGGCAATTTGGACATCTGAAGAGCCAGTATCCTTATCGTGGACTCGACTTTTTTTAATCACGGGTTGTTTTTTGATTGACAGCATAGTGATTTGATATTAGCACGTCAGGCTAAAAAATGCAACCCAGCAGTGAGTTTTGACATTTCTCTAAAGAGGTGCCGGCAAAAAGTCGGCGATGCCAAAACCTACTGCTGGGTGCAACCCAGAAGTGAGTTTTGGTCTCGCTTTTACAAAAACAAACAAAAAACCCGTTTTTCGGCCGGGGTCGGCCGAAAAACGGGGTCTAAACCTCACTTCTTCGTATCCTAATCAGATACGGCAAGACGAGTTTCGGATAAATACTTAAAAGTAGTATCCGAGACCACCACTTTTCTCGAGCGATCAACTGAACGATTAATTCTCGATCAGTGGCCTCTCTAATGGGGCCCACTAGTTCCACCTTTAAGTCCTCTATTCTCTCTTGGCCAAAACGTCTTTTGACGGAGGCCAAGAGTGCCTCCAAGATCTGTCTATATCGCCCGCGCATTCAGTCTCCTTTCTCTTAGCTTAGATCAGCTAACATTTGTCTTGGATCTCTTTTTTTATTAGAGCATAAATCTCTAATTTTTGCAATACTGTTAAACAATTTGTCCCGATTGGCAATATCTTGGCCAATCCAAGCACCAAATTGTTTAATTGAAGCAAACATTTCATCTTTAGTGCCTGGTTCACCGACACAAACAGGAATAAAATCTCCTTGTTTCAAAGATTCAACCAGAAATTTTTTTACTCCCTCAACTGATGATTTAATTTGGACAGCTGGTATTTCCGGGTTGTCAATTTTTAAGTCTTTTCCTTGATCGTTGTAGCCATCAATTATTTCTGCTCCAAAAGCTTGAGAATAAGCTTTGACTTGTTCTTGACCAAGAAAGTCTCCCAACGCTTTAGGTATTTTTTCTCCCATAATTCTAAATTTATCATTTTTTGAAACAAAAGTAAAAACTAAACAATGTCGCACAATTTTTGCTATAATACTTCTAACATGGACATCGAACAAGCTAAACGAGAGTTTTTGGAATATCTCGAGATTGAGAAGGGGCGTAGCCTCAAGACGATTGAGAATTACGATCGGTATTTGTGTCGTTTCATTTCTCAGACCGGAGTGAAACGAATTGATAATCTAAACGATGAAACTGTTCGAAACTACCGACTCTGGCTTAATCGGCAAACCAGCTCTAGTGGGGGTAACTTGAAGAAAAACACTCAGAATTATTATTTGATTGCTCTCCGGGTTTTTTTGAAATATTTAGCTAAGCGAGGTTTAAAATCTTTAGCTCCGGACCGGATTGAACTAGCCAAGACTCCGGCTCGAGATTTGGATTTGATTACCGAAGTCGAACTTAACCGGATTTTAGTTGCCCCTAATGGCTCGGAACTTAAAGATTTGCGAGACCGAGCCATTTTAGAACTTCTTTTCTCGACCGGCCTGCGGGTGTCAGAACTTTGTTCACTCAATAAAGACTCGATCAATCTCGCCAGAGAAGAATTTAGTATTCGGGGTAAAGGAGAAAAAATTCGCTTAGTTTTTATCTCTCCAGATGCTAAAGCTATCCTTAAAACCTATTTGGCTAAACGTAAAGATATGGATGAGGCTATGTTTGTCAGTTTATCCCCTATTAGTAAAAGCGAAGGCCGACTAAGTCCTCGTAGTATTGAACGTTTAGTTAAATACTATGCTGTCAAAGCCGGAATTTCCAAGAAAGTCACTCCTCACACTATTCGTCACTCTTTTGCGACTGATTTATTGCAGAATGGAGCTGATATTCGTTCGGTCCAAATGATGCTTGGGCATGCCAATGTGGCGACGACCCAGATTTATACTCATGTCACTGATAAACATCTACGTGAAATTCATCAAAAATTTCATCGCAAAAATAGTAATTAAATAAAATGTTTTTTGTCGCAGTAGATAAATAGTTTTTGGAGTTATCCCCTGTTTTGTCTTTTATAACTATTGTCCTTTATAATCTATCGGACTATAATAAATTTAGATTAGATTAGGTCCTTAAAGATTTGGTTTCCATCTAAGACAAATCTTTATAGATTTTGTCGCAACAGTGCAAACTTGGAAACTATAATCACCAGGAAAACTAATTACTGGGTTATCTTGAACTCTCTCTTTTTTTGGGTTACTTGATATTTTAGACTGGTCTAGTCTAAAAAACTAAGTTTCACTTAGAATAGTGTTTTTAAGATTTTAGTTTTTGTTGTCAGTCGCCACTCTGATCGCAAACTAATCCAATTATTAGTAATCCGTCATTTTAAGGGTTTCCGCTTATTATTTTAGGAAACCCTAGTCATTG